>Ga0224512_10000684_pt1 | contig 34955 bp, 32 predicted proteins | sample SF_May12_sed_USG_4_FD_169103 | JGI IMG/M metagenome (GOLD analysis project Ga0224512, IMG submission 169103) | Sediment microbial communities from San Francisco Bay, California, United States - SF_May12_sed_USGS_13 | ecosystem: Environmental > Aquatic > Marine > Sediment | place: USA... | reverse complement strand
CTGCTCGCGCGGCGTATCGGCATGCGCGAGGCGGAAAGCCTGATCTTGTCCGGGCGCGTGCTGCCGGCCGCCAAGCTGCATGAAATGGGCGTGGTCGACGTACTGGCAAAGGATGGCGAGGGCGAAACCGCAGTGCGCGACTGGATCGCCGCGAACGCCAAGCGCCGTAACGGCCTGCAAGGCGTGCTGCGTGCGCGCCAGCAAGTATTCCCGGTAAAGCGCGAGGAGCTGGACGCCGTCGCCGACACCTGGGTGGATTGCGCCCTGCGTCTGGAAGACAAGGACCTGCGCATGATGGGCCGGGTGGTGCGCGCGCAGATGCGGCGCATGGAGCAAGGCGATATCACCGATATTGCCGCCGAGGCACTGGCGGCCGCCGGCTGAGCGCCTAACCCGGACCCAGGGGACCGCCGGCCCTGAAGATCTGGCCGAACTGATGGAAGTTCACGTTCGTCGAGTGGACGATGGCCGCCTGCGCGGCGGGGTCCTCGATCTTGTTCACCAGGCGGTTGAGGCTCGCCATGTGGTCGAGCTCCATGGTGGCGTGAGAAGACAAGAATTTGAAGCCGCCCGCCGCCGCATCGCGCCCGATCTTGCGCGCGATCGCGCCCGCCAAGCGCCCGCCATACACCGAGGCGATCACCTCGAGCACGAAGAGCATGCCGAGCACCGAGCACGGATGCACATGTTCCGCCGCATAGTAGTTGTACGCCGTCATCGCCTGCATCGGAGCGCTCGGCAGCATGGCACGCACCGCGGAGACATCGCCTCCCATTGCCTCGACGTCTTCCAGAACCCAGTCCTCGTGCCCCTTCTCCTGCTCGATACGCTCGTAAAGCGCGTAGCGCACTTCGCGGAACTCGTCTCCGCAACGCGCCGCGGCCGCGGCCATGACCGGGCAGAAATGCCACACGATGTGATACAGCTCGTGCAGGAAGGCCCGGTATTCCTCGAGCGTCAGGCCGTCGCGGACCATGGCGTGCACGCGTGGCTCCGCCTCGAGCGCGCGCCGGCTGGCGTCGGAGCTCTCAATCAGCGTGATGAAGAACGACACCGCCTTCCCCCCGACAAGCAAGCGCCGAGATTGTATCCTCGCTGTCGCTTCGCTTGCCGTAACAGTGAATAAGAACACCCCCGCTGGTTAGCGCGACGGACCGCCCGCACGCTCGTGATCGGCAGCGCGCAATGTAAAATTGCTGCTTCACCGGCCGCTGCGGCAACTTGGAAAGTCGCAATGACGCCTTCTTCGGAAGAAATCGAGGCGGCGGCGCCGTTCAACCGATCGGCTGCCTGACGTGGCGGGCACCCGCCTAGCTTGCCGACCTGCTGCTCTTCTCCTGCACGTGGCGCTCCAGCGCCGAGCGGCCCAGCTCGAACTCCTCGCTCAGCGAGTGCATCAGACCTGCCGACTGCAGCCTCAGTTCCGCGTCCGAGTACTTTCCGAGACTGGCGCAAAGCCGCGTCAGGCGCTCTGTGCCGATGCTCGCCGCCGAGCCTTTCATCGCGTGCAGATGCGAACGGAATTCGCCGAAATTGCGCGCGGCCACCGCCGCCTCCATCTTCGCCAGCAGTGACAGGCTGTCGGCCACGAACACCCCCACCAGGCGCTCGAGAAAGTCTGGCGTGGAGCCGAGCTCCTCCAGGTGCGTCAGCGTTTCCGGGTTCACGACCTCCGCCGCAGCGGCGGGCACCGTGCTGCCGGCGGGCAGAGCCGTGCGCGGCGCCTCCCTGGGCGCGCCGGCCGTAAGGGTGCGCAACTCGTCCAGCAGGCGCATCGCCTCCACGGGCTTGGGCACGAAACTGTCGGCGCCGGCCTCGAGGCACTCGCGCCGTGCTTCGACCGTCACGTCCGCGGACAATATGACCACCGGCAAACGCTCGCGGCCGCGGGTCATGAGGCGGATCGCCTGCAGCGTCTCCAGCCCGCTCAAACCCGGCATGTTGCGATCAAGCAGCACGATGTCGAAGCGGCCGGCCTCCAACGCGTCCAGCGCCTGGTCGCCATCGGCGACGCGGGTGACCGCGTGGCCGCCGCGCTCGAGGATTTTGCCAAGCACCTCGCGATTGGTGTGATTGTCGTCCGCTATCAGAACATTGAGGCGTTTCGCGTCCTGGTCGCGCTTGGCGTAGTCCTGCAGCCGCACCACGCCCTCGCGTACCTCGTCCGTCGACGAAATCGAGTGCAGCACGTTGAACAGCTGGCGCGTCTCCGCGGGCAGCTCGAGCACCGCGCTGAAGCCTGCCGAGAGCGCGGCAAAACGCTGCACTTCGGCTTCGCGCGGGACTGCAAGCACCGAGGGCGGCGCGGGCTCGGGTGCCGCCCGGCGCAGGCGCCGCGCCAGCTCTGCGTCCCCGTGCTCGGAGTACAGGAGCACGCTGTGGTAGGGCTTGGCGAGCGCGATGTCGGCGACCAGCCGGTCCGCGCCTTCGTCCACCGAAGCGGCGCGCACCGCTACTGCGCCCCATGTCGCGAGCGCTTGCTCGACAGGCTGCGCGCTCGCAGGCGGGAAGCCGATCAGCATCACGCGCGCCAGCGCGAGCTCGCCGGCACCGGCGCCCGCGCGCTCCGGTTGCTTGTCGAATGCACTTTCGAACCAGAACGTGCTTCCCAGACCGACCGCGCTCTCCAGGCCGATGCGCCCGCCCATCAGCTCGACCAGCTGCTTGGCGATCGTGGTGCCGAGGCCCGTGCCGCCGAAGCGCCGCGTGGTGGACTGGTCCGCCTGCGTAAAGCTGTCGAAGATGCGCTGCTGCGCTTCCGGCGCAATGCCGACGCCCGTGTCTCGCACCGAGAACTTGAGGCGCACGCGCGTGTCCGTCTCATCCTGTAGCGACACGTGCACGGTGACGCTGCCGCGCTCGGTGAACTTGACCGCGTTGCCGGCAAGATTGATGAGTACCTGGCGCAGGTGGTGCGCGTCGCCGCGCAACCCCGGCGGCACCTCCGGCATGATTGACACGACGAACTCGATGCTCTTCGCCTGCGCCTGCGCCTGCAGGATGCGGCTGGTGCTGTTGACGAGCGCGTGCAGATCGAAGTCGGTGCGCTCCAGCACCAGCTTGCCGGCCTCGATCTTGGAAAAATCGAGCACGTCCTCCACCAGGCCCAGCATCACCTGGCTCGAGCCGCGCAGCGTCTGCAGCATGTCCGCCTGCTCGCGCGTGAGCGGCGTGTCGCGCATCAGGTCGGCCATGCCAATAATGGCGTTCAGGGGAGTACGCATCTCGTGGCTGACCACGGAGATGAAGCGGCGTTTAGCTTGGTTGGCGGCTTCGGCGCGATCGATGGCGTCGAACATGCGCCTTACGAGCGTCAGCACGTACAGGCTCAAGGCGACGAATCCGACCATCATGCCGACGCCGACGTTGAGACGCGCCTGCCAGTACTCGCTCACGTTCAGCGCCGCCGCGAATCCAAGCATGCTCAGAACCAGCGATATCAGGAGGTAACGCGCGCCGTAGCGAAAGCCGTTGCCGTAGGTGACCCAGAGGTAGACGAGGAAGAGCGGAATGCCCAGCTCTTGGAAATACGCAATGCACCAGCTGAGGGTGGCGGTATCGAGGACTGTGCCGACGACGCGACGCGCCGGCGATGCGCGCGGAGACGCGAGAATTGCGCCGAAAATGACCGTCGAGGCAACCAGGAAGCTGATCCATACCAGGATATGCCGCTCGGGCAGGCCCTCGGCGTGCCGATCAAGGATCTCGGGCAGTAGGTAAAGGCCGAGCAACGCACCGATCGCCACGCGCACGATTGCCTGCTCGTGCTCCGTGTCCGGCCGCGCCGCAAGCCGCGCGCGCACCCAACGCCACCAGACCGAGCCCGGAAGCTTCATGCCTGTTTCGCCTCCGGGTCGCGCAGCTCTTCCTGGATTCGCGCCACCGCATCGCGCACGCTGGAAAACGCGGCCACCAGCTGCGGATCGAAATGCTTGCCGCGCTGCGCGCCGAGGAAGTCGAAGGCCTGCTCGTTCGCCCACGCTTTCTTGTACGGCCGGATCGAGGTCAGTGCGTCGTAGACGTCGGCGACCGCCACGATGCGCGCGCAAAGCGCGATGTGATCGCCGACCAGGCCGTTGGGGTAGCCGGTGCCGTCGTACTTCTCGTGATGGCCGAGCGCGATGAGCGAGCCCATGCGTACGTATTTCGAGGCGCTGCCTTTCAGGATCTCGTGGCCGATGAGCGGGTGGCGGCGCATGATCTTGGCCTCCGACTCGTCCAGCCGGCCCGACTTGAGCAGAATCTGGTCGGGAATGCCGATCTTGCCGATGTCGTGCAGCGGCGCGGCGAGCTCGACCGATTCCGCCTCGTCGCGCTCCAGGCCAATGGTGTCGGCGATGAGGCGCGAGTAGCGCGCCATACGCACCAGGTGATAGCCGGTCTCCTCGTCGCGAAATTCGCCGGCGCGCGCCAGGCGCATCAGCGTTTCCTTCTCGCGATTGCGCACCTCGCGCGTCGCGTCGTCTACCATGCCCTCGAGCAGGCGCCGCCGGTCCTCTAGCGCCAGGTGCTGCCGACGCAGGGTCAGCAGGTTCCGGCAGCGCGCCATGCACTCGCGCGCGTCCACCGGCTTGATGAGGAAATCGGTGACGCCGGCGTCAAGCGCGTCGTAGCGCACCTTGCGGTCGTCGTGCGCCGTCACCATCATGATCGGCACGTGCTCGTAGCCGGGCAGCGCCCGCAACCGCGTGGCGAGCTCGATGCCGTTCATGTCTGGCATCATATAGTCGATCAGCACCAGGTCGGCGACATGCCGCGTCGCCCATACCACCGCGTCCACCGGACGTCCAAATGCCTCAACCGCGACCCGCTCGTCGAGCGAGCGCACCACCTGCTCTAGGATGGCGCGACCGGTCGACTGGTCATCGACGATCATGGCCGTGTTGCGGGCCGCCGGCATCACGAGGACCTGCGCCTTCGCCATGCATTCCCTCTGCGAAAAGGTGCTGGCTAGACTACCCCGCGGCCACGCCGATGTCCAGCTAAGCGGCTGACGGGAAAGCAAGAAAACGTGATGCCTTGCCGCCGTGGCCGGGGGCGGCTGGTGCCGGAAGAGAGACTCGAACTCTCATGGTGTCGCCACCGGCGGATTTTGAGTCCGCTGCGTCTACCGGTTCCGCCATTCCGGCGCGGAGGGACCGGATTATAGAACCCTATAATGCCGCGCCATGCGCATCTCGGAGTTCGACTATGCGCTGCCCGCCGAGCGGATCGCGCAGCGCCCCACTCCCGAGCGCACCGCGAGCCGCCTGCTGCATCTCGACGCGGCAAGCGGACAGCTGCAGGATCTGGCGTTCGCCGACCTGCCCGGGCTGGTGGACGCGCGCGATACGCTGGTGCTGAACGACACGCGGGTCATCAAGGCGCGCCTGGCCGGCAGGAAAGCGAGCGGCGGGCGCATCGAGTTGTTCGTCGAGCGCATCACGGGCGCACGCGAGGCGCTGGCGCTGATCCGCTCCAGCCACCCACCGCGCGCCGGCAACGAGCTTGTCGTGGGAGATGGCGCGCGCGTGCGGGTCCTCGGCCGCGTGGGCGACCTCTACCGCGTGCGCTTCTCCGAGGACCTGCTCGCCGTGCTCGAGCGCTGTGGCGCGGTGCCCCTGCCTCCCTACATCCGGCACGCGCCGGACGCTGCCGATGCCGAGCGCTACCAGACAGTGTACGCGGAGCGGCCCGGCGCGGTGGCCGCACCTACCGCGGGACTGCACTTCGATCGCGAGCTGCTGCAGCGGCTCGAGGCGCGCGGCGCGCGCTTCGCGAATGTCACACTGCACGTGGGCGCCGGGACCTTCCAGCCGGTTCGCACCGACAATATCGAGGCGCACCGCATGCACAAGGAGCGTTACGAAGTTCCTCGCGCGACCATGGACGCGGTTGCCGGGCGGCGCGTGCTGGCGGTCGGCACGACGACGCTGCGCGCCTTGGAGAGCGCGGCGCTCAGCGGCGCCACGGCGGGGGAGACCGACCTTTTCATCTACCCGGGATTCCGCTTCCGCGCCGTGCAGCGATTGCTGACCAATTTCCATCTGCCGCGCTCGAGCCTCTTGATGCTGGTGGCGGCGTTCGCCGGGCTGGAAAACATCCGCCGCGCCTATGCGCACGCCATCGCCCGGCGATACCGCTTTTTTTCCTACGGCGATGCCATGCTCATCGAGCGGGCGCCATGAAATTCACTCTCAGCCATCGCGACGGCAATGCGCGCCGCGGATTGCTGCAGCTCGCGCACGGAGCCGTGGAGACGCCCGCCTTCATGCCGGTGGGCACCTATGGCACCGTGAAGGCGATGTCGCCGGCGGAGCTGCGCGAGGTCGGCGCGCAGATCGTGCTCGGCAACACGTTCCACTTGTGGCTGCGGCCGGGAACCGAGGTCATCGCGAAGCATGGCGGCCTGCACCGCTTCATGGGCTGGGACGGCCCCGTCCTCACCGACTCCGGCGGCTTCCAGGTTTTCAGCCTCGGCGCACTGCGCAAGATTACCGAGGAAGGCGTCAAATTCGCCTCCCCCGTCAATGGCGACCGGCTGCTGCTCACGCCCGAAGAATCCATGCGCGTGCAGCGCGCGCTCGATGCCGACATCGCCATGGTGTTCGACGATTGCACGCCGCATCCGGCAACGCATAAGCAGGCCGAGAAATCGATGCGTCTCAGCCTGCGCTGGGCCGAGCGCTCGAAGGCGGCGTTCCAAGGCTCGCCGAACGCGCTGTTCGGCATCGTGCAGGGCAGCGTCTACGAGGATCTGAGGGAGGAGTCGCTCGCGGGCCTGACGGGCATCGGCTTCGACGGCTATGCCATTGGCGGCCTGGCGGTCGGCGAGCCAATGGACGAGCGCGAGCGCATCCTCGCGCATACCGCGCCGCGGCTGCCCGCGGACCGGCCACGCTACCTGATGGGCATGGGCACGCCCGAGGATCTGATCGGGGCGGTCGCGGCCGGCTTGGACATGTTCGACTGCGTGCTGCCGACCCGCAACGCGCGCAACGGCTGGCTGTACACGCGCCGCGGCGACGTCAAGATCCGCAACGCGCGCTGGCGCGACGACGTGCGCCCGCTCGACGAAACCTGCGCCTGCTACGCCTGCCGGAATTTCACGCGCGCCTACCTGCATCACCTGCAGAAAGCGAACGAAATCCTCGGCGCGCGCCTCAACACCCTGCACAACCTGCACTACTACCAGTCGCTGATGCGCGAGTTGCGCGCGGCCATCGAAGGCGGGCGCCTCGCGCCGACCGCCGCGCGCCTTCTGCAAGAGCGTAGGCTGCTGCTATAATTCGCGCCCTTTCCCAGTGAGTCCGCAGCGATGATTTCCAATGCATACGCACAGGCCGCCAGCAGCGGCGACGCAGGGTTGATCGGCTTTCTGCCCATCGTTTTGATGTTCGTGCTGCTGTACTTCCTCATGATCAGGCCGCAGATGAAGCGCGCCAAGGAACAAAAGCAGATGATCGAGGCGCTGCAGAAGGGCGACGAGGTGATTGCCGCCGGCGGCGTGGTGGGCCGCATCAGCAGGATGGGCGACGCCTATCTGACCCTCGAGATCGCGCCCAATACCGAGATCAGCGTGCAACGCGCGGCAGTGCAGACCCTGCTGCCCAAAGGCACGATGAAGACCCTCCAGTAATCCCGCAGTGAACCGCTTTCCGGTCTGGAAGTACGCGTTGGTCGCGCTGTGCGTGGCCGTGGCGTTCTTCTACACGCTGCCGAATTTCTTCGGCGAGTCGCCCGCGGTCCAAATCTCGAGTCTAAGAACCGCCGTGCACGTGGACCCGGCGCTGCTGCAGCGCGTGGAAGGCGCCCTGGCGCAGGCCGGCATCCCCTATACCGGGTCCTTGCTCGAGGTCGGCAGCGTGCGCGTGCGTTTCGCTGACACCGACACGCAGTTGAAGGCAAAGGACGCCATCGACCGCGCGCTCAATACCGATGCCCGGAATCCGGGCTACGTGGTGGCGCTGAACCTGCTGCCGTCCTCGCCGCGCTGGCTGACGGCGCTCGGCGCCCTGCCCATGTACCTCGGGCTCGACCTGCGCGGCGGCGTGCACTTCTTGCTGCAGGTGGACATGCCGGCGGCGCTTACCAATCGCCTGGACAGCCTGACCGGCGACATCCGCACGCTGCTGCGCGATCGTGGAATCCGCCACGGCGGCGTCACGCGCGAGGGGCAGACCCTGCGCGTGCGCTTCCGCGACACGGCGGCCCGCGAAAGGGCGCGCGATGTCCTCGCCGTCGGCATCGCCGACCTGACGCTCACCGAGCGCGACGAGGGACCGGACTTCCTGCTCGTTGCCACGCTCAAGCCCACGGCCGCCAAGCGCACGCAGGAGTACGCACTGAAGCAGAACATCACCACCCTGCACAACCGCATCAACGAGCTCGGCGTGGCCGAGCCCGTCATCCAGCAGCAGGGCGCGAACCGCATCGTCGTGCAGCTGCCGGGCGTGCAGGACACAGCCAAGGCGAAGGACATTCTCGGGCGCACCGCCACCCTCGAGATCCGCATGATCGACGAGGAGAAGATGACCCCCGAGCTGCTCGCGGCGGCGGCGCGCGGCGACGTGCCCTTCGGCACCGAGTTCTACGTCGAAAGGAACGGCGCGCCGCTGCTGGTGAAGAAGCAGGTCGTGCTCACCGGCGAGCGCCTGACGGACGCCCAGCCGGGCTTCGACAACCAGACCCAGGAGCCGGCCGTGCATCTGACGCTCGACGGCCCCGGCGCGCGCATCTTCAAGGAAGTGACGCGCGAGAACGTCGGCAAGCGCATGGCGATCCTGCTGTTTGAGCGCGGCAAGGGCGAGGTGGTGACGGCGCCGGTGATCCGCACCGAGATCGGTGGCGGCCGCGTGCAGATTTCGGGGCGTATGAGCTCGGTGGAGGCGAACGACATCGCGCTGCTGCTGCGTGCCGGCTCGCTCGCCGCGCCCATGGAAATCATCGAGGAGCGCACCGTCGGCCCGAGCCTCGGCCGCGAGAACATCGAGAAGGGTTTCGACGCCACGCGCTGGGGCTTTCTCGCCATCGTCGTCTTCATGTCGGTGTACTACGTGGCGTTCGGCGTGATTTCCTCGGCGGCGCTCGCCGTCAACCTGCTTTTCCTGGTGGCCCTGCTGTCGCTGCTGCAGGCGACGCTCACCCTGCCGGGCATCGCCGCCATCGCGCTTACGCTGGGCATGGCGATCGACGCCAACGTGCTGATCAACGAGCGAATCCGCGAGGAAATCCGCGGCGGCGCGACGCCGCAGGCGGCCATCGCCGCCGGCTACGAGCGCGCCTGGGGCACGATTCTCGACTCCAACATCACCACGCTCATCGCCGGGTTGTCGCTGCTGATCTTCGGCTCGGGACCGGTGCGCGGCTTCGCCGTAGTGCACGTGCTGGGGATCCTCACCTCGATCTTCTCCTCGGTGGTGGTATCCCGCGCCGTCGTCAACCTGGTCTACGGGCACCGGCGCAAGGTGCAGCGGCTGATGATCGGCGACACGGCGTGGAAGTGAGCTGACGCATGGAGTTCTTCAAGATCCGGCGCACCATTCCGTTCATGCGGTATGCGCTCGTCTTCAACGTCATTTCCCTGGTCACGTTCCTGCTCGCGGTGTTCTTCCTCGCCACACGCGGCCTGAATTTCTCCATCGAGTTCACCGGCGGCACGCTGCTCGAGGTGAGCTACCAGCAGTCCGCCGACGTGGAAGGCGTGCGCCAGTCGCTCGAGAAGGCGGGCTACAAAGCCGAGGTGCAGAACTTCGGCTCATCGCGCGACGTGCTGATCCGCATGCACGTCGACAAGAGCCAGTCGAATGCCGACCTGTCGCAGAAGGTGCTCAACTTGCTGCGCACCAGCGATGGCGCGGTGGAGCTGCGGCGCGTGGAGTACGTCGGGCCGCAGGTGGGCGAGGAACTCGCCGAATACGGCGCCCTCGCCCTGCTGGTCACCGCGGTGGGCATCGTGCTCTACCTGTGGATGCGCTTCGAGTGGCGCTTTGGACTGTCGGCGATCATCGCCAACCTGCACGACGTGGTGATCATCCTCGGCTCTTTTGCATTCTTTCAGTGGGAATTCTCCCTACCGGTGCTGGCCGCAGTGCTGGCGGTGCTCGGCTATTCGGTGAACGAATCGGTGGTGGTCTTCGACCGTGTGCGGGAGATGCTCCGCAAGCTGCGCAAGGCAAGCATCCCGGAAGTGATCGACACCGCCATTACCGGCACCATCTCGCGCACCATCATCACCCACGGCAGCACGCAGGTGATGGTGACAACGATGCTCATCTTCGGTGGTCCGGCGCTGCACTACTTCGCGCTCGCGCTCACCATCGGCATCCTCTTCGGCATCTACTCCTCGGTGCTCGTCGCCAGCCCGCTGCTCATGTGGCTGGGCGTGGACCGCACGCAGTTCGTGAAGCCGGTGAAGAAGGCCGGCAAGGACGAACACGAAGGCGCCGTCGTCTGAGAATCGGGCCCGGCGCCCGGCTTTTCCTACCGAATTTCCCTGGCGTACGGCTTGCCGAGCATCCACGCGGCGATCGCGGCCACCGTTTCGGCTTCCTTGCCGAAATAGCCGTGCGGCGACAGCGGATCGCAGGGTCCGGTTTCAGGCGGCTTGCCGCCCGACACGGACACCAGCGGATACTTCGCGCCCAGCCGCTCCGCTTCGTAGTACGGCGTCGCGATACACGCATCTGCGCGGTGGTGCACGAACAGCACCGGGATGCCGACGCTTGAGAAATCAAAGACGGCGAGCACCGGCGAGTTTCGGTCGCGGAAGAGCGAGGAAGACAGCACCACGCCCGCGAGCTCGTTGCCAAGGGCCTTCGCCTGATACGCCCCCGAGATCGTGCTGCGGCTGGTGGTGACGAGAAACACAGGCAGGCCCGGGAACCGCTTCTTGACCTCGGCGACCACGGCGCGCAAGTCGGCCGCATGCTCGCGCCTCTCGCGGAACGCATCCGACATGCCAGGGCCCGCCTGCTGGTCGGTCGGATTGTCCAGGAAGACGGGCTGGATGCCTTGTGCGATGAACTCGCGCCGCGCGCGCGGCAGGAAGTTCTGCGCGCCGAAGCGCACCTGGCCACCCTCCTCGCGCAGGCGGATGTTGCCGCCGCCGCCAATCAGCATCAGCGCCACGGCCTTTGGCTCGATCGCGCCCATGCCGGCAATGAAGAACGACAGCGCCACCCCGGGGCGCGTCTGCAGCGTCACGATTTCGCGCGCCGGCGCCGGCAGCGCCGCCAGCAGCAATGCGGCGAGCAGGACTCTCACACGCGCTTGGCGAGCGCCGGCGCGAGGCCGACGTAGCTTGCCGGGGTGAGCGCCAGCAGGCGCTTCTTGGCCTCCGCGGGAATCGGCAAGGTGCGTACGAACGCCGCGAGCTGACGTCGGTCGAGCCGTTTTCCGCGCGTCAGCGCCTTCAGCTTCTCGTAGGCGTCGGGCACGCCGTGCTTGCGCATCACTTGCTGAATCGGTTCCGCGAGCACTTCCCAGTTTGCTTCCAGATCCTCGGCCATGCGGCCGGCATCCGCCTCGAGCTTGCCGAGGCCGCGCAGGCACGCGCCATAGGCGAGCAGCGTATGGCCGAGGGCCACGCCGGCATTGCGCAGCGCCGTGGAATCCGAGAGGTCGCGCTGCCAGCGCGATACCGGCAGCTTGTCGGCGAGGTGGCGCAGCAGCGCGTTCGCCACGCCGATGTTGCCTTCCGAATTCTCGAAGTCGATCGGATTGACCTTGTGCGGCATGGTGGACGAACCGACTTCACCTTTGTTCGGCTTCTGGCGGAAGTAGCCAAGCGAGATGTAGCCCCAGAGGTCGCGGTTGAGGTCAAGCAGCACCGAATTGGCGCGCGCGTACGCGTCGAACAGTGCCGCGTACGAATCGTGCGGCTCGATCTGCGTGGTGTAGGCGTTGAAGCCGAGGCCCAGGCGTTCGACGAAGCGCCGGCAGAACGCCTCCCACGGGAATCCCGGGTACGCGGCGGCGTGCGCGTTGTAGTTGCCCACGGCACCGTTCATCTTCCCGAGCAGCGCTACGCGCTCGAGGGCTGCGCGCGCGCGTACCAGGCGATGCGCGAAATTGGCCATCTCTTTGCCAAGCGTCGAAGGCGAAGCCGGCTGGCCGTGGGTGCGCGAGAGCATCGGCCGCGCCGCGTGGCGCCGCGCGAGCGCGCGCAGCGCCACCACCAGCTGGTCGAGCCGCGGCAGCAGCACGCGGTCGCGCGATTGCGCCAGCATCAGGGCGTAAGCGAGATTGTTGATGTCTTCCGAAGTGCAGGCGAAGTGGATGAACTCGAGGGAGCGCTGCACTTCGGCATTCTTCGCCAGCCGGCCCTTCAGCCAGTACTCGATCGCCTTGACGTCGTGGTTGGTCTCGGCCTCGATGTTCTTGATGTGCATGGCGTCCTTCTCGCTGAAACCGGCGACCAGCCGGTCCAGCGCGAGGCGCGTGGTGCGGGAGAAGGGCTTGAGCTCGCGGATGCGCCGCTCGGCGGCCAGCGCCTTGAGCCATTCGAGCTCGATGAGGACGCGGTGGCGGATGAGGGCCGCCTCGCTGAAATAGGGCCGCAGCGGGTCGGCGGACCTTTCGTACCGTCCGTCGAGCGGCGACAGCGCGGCGAGCGGGGAAGGCATGGCGCTTATTATAGATGGGCATGCTGCGTACCCTGATCAAGGAGGCGCGAACCTGCCGGGTCTGCGCGCCGCACCTGCCGCTCGGGCCGCGCCCGGTCTTCCTGGTCGGCGCGGGGGCGCGGCTGCTCATTGTCGGGCAGGCGCCCGGCCGGCGCGTGCACGAAACCGGCATCCCCTGGAACGACCCCTCGGGCGAGCAGCTGCGCGACTGGCTGCGCATGGGCCGCGCGCAGTTCTATGACGCGTCGCGCATCGCCATCGTGCCCGCCGGCCTGTGCTATCCCGGCAGCGGCAAACGCGGCGACCTGCCGCCGCGTGCTGAGTGCGCGCCCTTGTGGCAGCCGCGCTTCAGGGCTGCGCTCCCCGGCATCCGCCTGACGCTGCTGGTGGGCATGCATGCCCAGGCGTATCACCTCGGTGCGCGGCGAAAGCGGACGCTCGCGCAGACCGTGCGCGCGTACCGGGAATACCTGCCGGAATTCTTCCCGCTGCCGCATCCCAGCCCGCGCAATCGCCTGTGGATGCGAAACAATCCCTGGTTCGTCAAAGAAATCGTGCCGGCGCTGCGCCGGCATCTGCGGACGCTATAATTCGCGCCCGCCATGAAGCTGCTCTCCGCACCCGCCAGCCCCTTTGCGCGCAAAGTGAGGATCGTGCTCGCCGAAAAGCGTATCGACTGCGACATCGAGACGGTTGACGTGCAGCCGCAGGAAAACCCGGTCAACGCCCATAATCCGCTCGGCAAGATCCCGACGCTGGTCCTGGACGACGGCACGGCGATCTACGATTCGCGCGTCATCGTCGAGTTCCTCGACAACATGACGGCGAACAACCGCCTGATTCCCAAGGACAACCGCGAGCGCATCGCGGTGCGCCGCTGGGAGGCGCTCGCCGACGGCGTGCTGGACGCCGGACTGCTCATTCGCTACGAGTCGCTGCGGCCGGCGGGCGAGCAGAGCGCCGCCTGGATCGCCAAGCAGACCTCGCGCGTGCGGCGCGGCCTGGCGCAGCTGCAGTCCGACCTTGGCGCGCAGCCGTGGTGCCAGGGCGAGCGCTACACGCTCGCCGACGTCGCGCTCGGCTGCTGCCTGGGATGGATCGGCTTCAGGAAACCCGCCGGCATCGACTGGCGCGCCGGCTACGAGGACCTGGCCAAGCATTACGACAAGCTGATGGAACGGCCGGCGTTCGCCGACACGGTGCCGGCTGCGTAAAGTAAAGGGGGACAGACCTCATTTTTCTCATTTGCGAATCAGGTGCAAATGAGAAAAATGAGGTCTGTCCCCAATTAGGCGATTACCGCCCCGCCGAGGCACACCTCGCCGTCGTAGAGCACAACTGACTGGCCGGGCGTGACTGCCCGCTGCGGCTGTGGAAATTCCACCGCCAACTCCCCTCCCGCAATGCTGGCCACCGTGCACGCGGCGTCTGCCTGGCGGTAGCGGGTCTTCGCACCGTGCAACGAACCTCGCGCCGGCGGCTCCAGCACCCAGCTCGCGTCCAGTCCCCGCAGCGACGAGCGCATGAGCAGCGGGTGGTCGTGCCCCTGCACCACGACCAGCTCGTTGGTATCGATGCGCTTTTCCGCCACGTACCACGGCTCCCCGGCTCCGCCCAGGCCGATGCCCTTGCGCTGGCCGATGGTGTAAAAGGCGAGCCCGATGTGCTCGCCAACGCGCCTGCCCTGCGCGGTGACCATCGGGCCCGGGGTCTTCGGCAGGTAGCGGTTGAGAAACTCGCGGAACGGCCGCTCGCCGATGAAGCAGATGCCGGTGGAATCCTTCTTGGCGTGGTTGGGCAATCCGGCCTCGGCCGCGAGCCGCCGCACCTCGGACTTCTTCAGGCCGCCGACCGGGAAAAGGACGCGCGCGAGCTGCTCTTGCGTCAGGCGGTGCAGGAAATAGCTCTGGTCCTTGGCGCCGTCCGCACCCCGCAATAGTTCCATTCTCCCGTCCCGCTCGCGCAATCGCGCGTAATGGCCGGTGGCGATGCGGCCGGCGCCCATTCGTAACGCGTGGTCGAGGAACGCGCGAAATTTGATCTCGGCATTGCACAGCACATCGGGATTCGGCGTGCGGCCCGCCGCGTACTCGGCGAGGAAACTGGCGAAAACCCGTTCGCGGTACTCGTCGGCAAAATTCACCGCTTCCAGCTCCACGCCGATGACATCCGCGGCGGCGGCAGCGTCGATCAGGTCCTGGCGCGTCGAGCAGTACTCGTCGTCGTCATCGTCCTCCCAGTTCTTCATGAACAGGCCGACGACATCGTAGCCGGCGCGCTTGAGCAGCAGCGCCGCCACCGACGAGTCCACGCCGCCGGACAAGCCGACCACGACCTTTTCACGCATAGGGTTTGGACAGCACTTCGAGCGGGAAGCTCCGCCCCGCGAGGTAGTCGTCCACGCACTGCTGCACCAGTGGCGAGCGGTGCTCGGGGCGCCGCGCCCTGAGCTCGGTGGGAGTCAGCCAGGCAAGTGCGATGATCTCCTTGTCGAGCGCCCGCCCCTCCTCGACGCCCTCCACGCGGCCGTGGAACGCAAAGCGCAGGAAGGTGACATCCTCCTCCTTGTCGTAGCGCCAGCGGTAGATGCCGACGAGGCCCGTGGGCACGAAACGAAGCGCGGTCTCCTCCAGAACCTCGCGCGTCACCGCCTGCGCGAGCGATTCGCCGGGATCCAGGTGGCCGGCGGGCTGGTTGAGCACGCGCCGCCTGTTCGCCTCCTCCTCGACGAACAGGAAGCGCCCGTCGCGCTCGATCACCGCGGCGACGGTGACGCTCGGCCGCCACCGGCTCATGCAGCCTTGCGGGTGTTCTTCGCGATGAATTCGGCCATGCGCGCCACGCCCTGCTCGATCGCCTGCTTCGATGCGGCGTAGGAAAAGCGCAGGTGCTGCCCTTCGCCGGGGACGCGCGTGCCGAAGTGGATGTCGGCCAGAACCGCGACGCCGGCTTCGTTCAGCAGGCGCTTTCTGAACTCTTCCGAGTCGGCGACGCCGATCTGCTTGCAGGCCTCGGTCACGTTCGGCCAAACGTAAAACGCCCCGCCGGGATTGCGGCAGGTGACGCCCGGCACGCCATTCAGCAGCCCGACGATGAGGTCGCGCCGCTCCAGGAAACTCGCACGCATGCGCGCCGCGGCGTCCTGCGGTCCGGTGATCGCTTCCAGCGCTGCCCACTGCGAGATCTGCGAGGCGCAGGACTCGGTGTTGGTGATCCAACGCGTGAAAACGGGCGCAAGCGCGGGATTGGAGGTGAAGCCGATCCGCCAGCCGGTCATGGCCCAGGTCTTGGAGGCGCCGTCGGAGATGATCGTGCGCTCGTACATTCCGGGGAGCTGGGCGATGGAAAAGAACTCGGCGGCGTAGGAGAGTCGCGAGTAGATTTCGTCGGCGTACACCCACACCTGTGGATGCTTCCTCAGGATTGCGGCGATCGCCTCCAGGTCCCGGCGCGACAGCGTGCCGCCGGTGGGATTGTGCGGGGTGTTGAGGATGAGCAGCTTGGTCGTCGGCGTGATGAGGCGCTCCAGCTCCGCCGGATCGAAGGCGAAATCGCGCGCCTCGTGCAGGTGGATCGGCACCGGCTGCGCGCCGTTGGCGAGAATCTGCGACTCGTAGATCGGGAAGCCGGGATTGGGGTAGATCACTTCGTCGCCCGCGCCGTAATCGGTGGTCGAGAGGATGGCGTAGGCGATGAAGGGTTTGGCGCCGGCTCCCACCACGACGTCCTCGGGGCGGATCGGCAGGCCGCCGCGCATGCCCGCCATGTACTTCGCAGCCGCGGCTCGCAGCTCGTCGATGCCCGCGGAGGGCGTGTAGCCGTGCTTGCCGCCCTTGATGGCCCTGATCGCGGCCTCCTGCACGTTTTCGGGCGCCGGGAAATCCGGCTGGCCGATGCAGAAGCTGATGATGTCCTTGCCCTGGCGGGCGAGCGCGTTCACCTCGGCGAGGACGACGAAGGCGTTCTCGGTGCCGAGGTTGCGGGCGCGGCGGCTGATGTCGGGCATGCGTTCCCCCTGGACCACGCATTTTACAGTGCTACGATTCCCGACCATGCTCGTCAACTGCGTCGCCTACCAGGACGGCCGCAAGCTCGCCGAGATCCCGAAGCGCGAGATCCGCGCCTACCTCGGACGGCCGGACTGCTTCGTCTGGGTGGCGCTCAGGGACCCCGACGCGGCGGACCTCGCGGAAATGCAGGACGAGTTCGACCTGCACGAGCTGGCTGTGGAAGACGCGCGTCACGGCAACCAGCGCCCCAAAATCGAGGAATACGGCGATTCGCTGTTTGTCGTGTTACAGACCGTCGAAGTAGCGGGCGAGGAACTGAAGGTCGGCGAGATGGACGTGTTCGTCGGCCGCAATTACGTGCTGTCGGCGCGGCAGAAGACCGAGCGCGGCTTCCAGGACGTGCGCACGCGCTGCGAGCGCGAGCCGGAGCTGCTGCGCCACGGCTCGGGCTACGTGCTCTATGCGCTCATGGATGCCGTGGTCGACCGCTATTTCCCGGTGCTCGACGCGGTCGAGACCGAGCTCGAGGCGCTCGAGGAGCAGATCTTCACTGGCAAGGCGCCGCGCGAGAACATCGAGGCGCTGTACTACGTCAAGCAGAAGCTGATGACCCTCAAGCACGCCGCCGGACCGCTGCTCGACGCCTCCAGCCGCCTGTACGGGGGGCGCGTGCCGCACGCCTGCGCGGGGCTCGGCGATTACTTTCGCGACGTGTATGACCACCTGTTCCGGCTCAACCAGTCGCTCGACACCCTGCGCGACACCGTGACCACCGCGATCCAGGTGAACCTGGCGATGATCACCATCGGCGAAAGCGAGGTCACGAAGCGCCTTGCGGCGTACGCCGCGCTGGTGGCCGTGCCGACGATGATTGCCGGCATCTATGGCATGAATTTCAAGCTGATGCCCGAGTTGCAATGGGCCTTCGGTTATCCGCTCACCGTGGCGGTGATGGCGGCCCTCGACGTGTACCTGTTCTACCGCTTCCGCAAGGCGGGCTGGCTCTGACCTAGCGCGCCCCGGGCAGCGCGCCCTTCAGGTTGCGCACCATGCGCGCCATGTTGCCGCCCTTCATCATCTTCATCATCTTCTGCATTTGCTCGAACTGGCCGAGCAGGCGGTTCACCTCCTGCACCGGCACGCCGGCGCCGGCGGCGATGCGGCGCTTGCGCGAAGCCTTGATCAGCTCGGGGTGCGTGCGCTCCTGCGGCGTCATGGCATTGATGACGCCCGTGATGCGCCGCAGCTGGCGGTCGTCCTGGAGCTGCGCCGGATTGACCTGTCCGGCGAGCTGCGCCGGCAGCTTGTCCAGCATCGCGGCGAGGCCGCCCATCTTCTGCATCTGCGCGATCTGCTGCTTGTAATCCTCGAGATCGAAGCCCTTGCCCTTCCTGATCTTGTCGGCGACGCGCTTCGCGTCCTCGAGGTCGACCTGCTTGTGCGCATCTTCGACCAGCGACAGGATGTCGCCCATGCCGAGCACGCGCGCGGCCATGCGCTCGGGGTGGAACGGTTCCAGTGCATCAAGCTTTTCCCCCGTGCCGGCGAACTTGATCGGTTTGCCGGTAACCTGGCGCACCGAGAGCGCCGCGCCGCCGCGCGCGTCGCCGTCCAGCTTGGTGAGGATGACGCCCGTGAGCGGCAGCCGCTCGCCGAAGGCGCGCGCCACGTTGACCGCGTCCTGGCCCTGCATGGCATCCACCACGAACAGCGTCTCCACCGGCCTGAGCGCCGCGTGCAGCGCTGCGATCTCCTGCATCATCGCCTCGTCGATCGCCAGGCGGCCCGCGGTGTCGACAACGAGCACGTCGTAATAGCGCGTCTTCGCGTGCTCGAGCGCCCGCAGCGCGATGCCCTGCGGCGCCTCGCCCGCGGCCGAAGGGAACACGTCCACGCCCGCCTGCGCGGCCACGGCGGCGAGTTGCTCGATCGCCGCCGGCCGGTATACGTCGCAGGAGACCAGCAGGACCTTCTTCTTTTGCGCCTGCAGCAGCCGGGCGAGCTTGCCCGTCGTGGTGGTCTTTCCCGAACCCTGCAGGCCCGCCATCAGGATCACTGCCGGCGGCTGCGCTGCGAGATCGAGTGCGGCATTCGCGTCGCCCATGACACGCGTCAGCTCGCGGTGCACCACGCCGATCAGCGCCTGGCCCGGCGACAGACTGCCCACCACTGCCTCGCCGAGCGCCTTTTCCCTGACTGCCGCGACGAAATCGCGTACGACCGGCAGCGCCACGTCGGCTTCCAACAGCGCCACGCGCACTTCGCGCAGCGCGTCCTGGACGTTGGCTTCGGTGAGGCGCGCCTCGCCGCGGAGGGTCTTTACGATGCGCGCCAGGCGCGCGGTCAGATTGTCGAGCACGGGTGATAAACTGAAGAGGTGCCCGACATTGTAATTCACGCGGTCACCGCGGCTGCCGCGGCTGCCTACGCGGGGCTGGCGTGGCACTTCTGGCGCACGCGCTGGCGCGCGCTGCCCCAGGGCACGGTGGCGGCACAAGGCCCGCGTCCGTGGGAGCGTGCCGCCCTGCTCGTGCCGCTCGCGCTGCATGCCGTGCTCCTCTATTCGGAGCTGATTGCGCCACGGGAACTCCATTTCGGCTTCGCGCAAGCGCTTTCCACCATGTTCTGGATGGCGGTGCTGTTCTACTGGTTCGAGAGCCTGTTCTACAACCTGGACGGCATGCAGCCGCCGGCGCTCGCGCTCGCGGCGCTCGCGGTGCCGCTGCCGGCGCTGTTCCCGGGGCGCACCAGCGGCGCGCTCGCCGCGTCGTTCGAGTTCAAGTTGCACCTCGTCATGGCCATGCTCGCCTACAGCCTGTTCACCATCGCCATATTGCACGCGCTGCTGATGGCGCTGCTCGAGCGGCGCCTGCACGGTAGCGCGGCGGCACGCGCCGGGCTGCCCGCCGAGGGTGCGGCCGTGCTCTCGGGCCCGCTGGGCGCGCTGCCGCCGCTGCTCACGCTCGAGCGACTGCTGTTTCGCATGATCGCGGCTGCGTTCGTGCTGCTCACGCTGACGCTGGCGAGCGGCATCGTCTTTTCCGAGTCGCTGTTCGGCCGCGCGCTGCGCTTCGACCACAAGACGCTGTTCGCCGTGCTGTCCTGGGCGACGTTCGCGGTCCTGCTCGGCGGGCGCTATCTCTACGGCTGGCGCGGGCGCGTGGCGCTGCGCTGGACGCTGAGCGGGTTCGTGATGCTGCTGCTCGCTTACGTCGGCAGCCGCTTCGTGCTGGAAGTGCTGCTGGGACGCATGTAGTGCTCGGCGTTTCTCTCTCCTGGCAGATCGCCGGATTGCTCGTGCTGCTCGCGATCTCCGGTTTCTTTTCGATCGCGGAGACCAGCATGATGGCGGTCAACCGCTATCGGCTCAGGCATCTCGTGTCGCAGGGCCACCGCGGTGCGATAAAGGCCGAAGCGCTCTTGAAACGCACCGACCGGGTGCTCGGCGCGATTCTGATGAGCAATACCCTGGTCAACGCAGCAGCCACCACGCTGGTGACCGTGATCGCGATCCAGCTATTCGGCGACAGCGAGTTGATCCTCGGCGCCAGTACCATCGTTATCACGATGCTGATTCTCGTGTTCGCGGAAATCACGCCCAAGGTGATCGGCGCGACCTACCCGGAGCGTATCGCGCTGCCGCTCTCCCACATTCTCGGTCCGGTGCAGATCCTGGTGCAGCCGGGTGTGTGGTTCGTCAACCTGTTCGTGCGGCCGCTGCTGTTCGTCGCCGGCATCCGTTCGGGCGAGACCACGGAGATCGAGAAATTGTCGCCGGAGGAGATTCGCACGTTGGTGCTGGAATCCTCCAGCTTCATGCCGAAAAAGCACATCTCGATCCTGCTAAACCTGTTCGACCTGGGCAGTGTCACCGTTCAGGACATCATGCTGCCGCGTGCGCGCATCGAATCGGTGACCCTGGACGAGGACTTGCAAGCCGTGGCGCGCCACCTGGCCACCAGCTACCACATGCGCCTGCCCGTGTTCCGCGACTCGCGGGGAGATGTCGTGGGCATCCTGCATCTGCGCAAGGTGCTTGCGCCGTTGCTGGCCGGAACGCTCAACAAGGCGGAGATCGAAGCGCTGCTCACCGCACCCTACTTCGTGCCGGCATCGACGCCGGTACTTGCGCAGCTGCAGTACTTCCAGGAAAACCGCGAGCGCATCGCCCTCGTGGTCGACGAGTACGGCGAGCTCATGGGTCTGGTGACCCTGGAAGACATCATCGAGGAGATCATCGGCAAATTCACCACCTCGGTGCCGGCGGCTGCGCACACCCTCGCCTGGGGCGAGGATGGCAGTGCCACCGTCGATGGCGCCACGCCGGTGCGCGAGGTGAACCGCGCGCTCGGCCTGGAGCTCCCTACCGAGGGACCGAAGACGCTGAACGGCCTGATCCTCGAGCACCTGCGCGACATCCCCGAGGCCGACGTTTCGATCAAGATCGGCGAGGTGCCCTTCGAGATCGTGCATGCGCAGGGACGCAGCGTGAAGACGGTGCGCATTTTCCGTCCGCCGGCGCCGGTCGCGGCGGCATCCGCGCCGACCTGAACCGGCCGCCAAGAATGTCTCAAAATCTTGGTGGGTCAGCAGCTTAGACGCGAAACCTGAGGCTTTACAAAACAGTGGCCTCAGGGCATCATCGCCGCTCAGTCCTGCAGCGACGGCAAGGATATCGGGGAGCACGCGATGGCAACGGCAGCAGCGGCGAAAGCTCGCGGGCCCAAGGAATTCAACTTCCTGTGGGAAGGCCGCGACAAGGGCGGCAAGGTCATCCGCGGCGAACTGCGTTCGGTGAGCGAGGCGGCGGTCAACGCCACGCTGCGCCGCCAGGGCATCATCGTCAAGAAGGTCAAGAAGCAGACGTACGGCAGGGGCGGCAAGGTCACCGACAAAGACATCTCGCTGTTCACGCGCCAGCTGGCGACGATGATGAAAGCCGGCGTGCCGCTGCTGCAGTGCTTCGATATCGTCGGCAAGGGTGCGTCCAATCCGGCGGTGGCGCGGCTGCTGGTGGAGATCAAGACCGAAGTCGAGACCGGTTCCTCGCTCGCCGCGGCGTTTCGGAAGTACCCGCTGTACTTCGACGCCCTGTTCTGCAACCTGGTGGCGGCCGGCGAGCAGGCGGGGATTCTGGAAACGCTGCTCGACCGCCTCGCGACCTACAAGGAAAAGATCCTCGCCATCAAATCGAAGATCAAGTCGGCGCTGTTCTACCCCATCGCCATCGTCGTCGTTGCCTTCATCATCACCGCGGTGATCATGATTTTCGTCATCCCGGCGTTCAAGGAGGTGTTCACTAACTTCGGCGCCGACCTGCCGGCGCCGACGCTGGTGGTCATGGCCGTTTCCGACTGGTTCGTCGCCAACTGGTACGTCATCTTTCCGGCGGTGATCGGCGGCGTGATCGGCTTCCTGGAGGCCTGGAAGCGCTCGGTGCCGGTACAGATCTTCATGGACCGCCTGATGCTGAGGCTGCCGGTGTTCGGCGACCTGGTCCTCAAGTCGACCATTGCGCGCTGGACGCGCACACTCGCTACCATGTTCGCGGCGGGCGTGCCGCTGGTCGAGGCGCTGGACTCGGTGGGCGGCGCGTCCGGAAATCATGTCTACCTGACCGCGACCAGGAAGATCCAGGTTGAGGTCTCGACCGGCACCTCGCTCACCATGGCGATGCAGAACTCCGGGGTGTTCCCGAACATGGTGCTGCAGATGTGCTCGATCGGCGAGGAAACGGGCGCCCTCGATGCGATGCTCAGCAAGGTGGCCGACTTCTACGAAGCCGAGGTCGACGACGCGGTCGAGGCGCTTTCCTCGCTCATGGAGCCCATGATCATGGTGGTCCTCGGCACGCTGATCGGCGGCATGGTGATCGCCATGTACCTGCCGATCTTCAAGATGGGCCAAGTCGTCTAGATGGCGGCCTTCGGCTGGCTGGCCCAGCCTGCGGTCCTGCCCTGGGTAGCGCTGGCCCTGGGACTATGCATCGGCTCGTTCCTGAACGTCGTCATTCATCGTTTGCCGAAGATGATGGAGCGCGAGTGGCGCGAGCAGTGCGCTGAAATCGCGGGAACGCCGGCGGCCCCGGCCCCGCAAGCGCGTTACAACCTGCTCGTGCCACGCTCCGCGTGCCCCGCCTGCGGTCATCAGATTACCGCCGCCGAAAACATCCCGATTGTCAGCTGGCTCGCGCTGCGCGGCAAATGCGCGGCGTGCGGCGCGCGCATCGCTGCGCGCTATCCGATCGTCGAGCTTGCCGCCGGGGTCATCGCCGGCTACGCCGCGTGGCGCTTCGGGCCGACGTTCGCGGCGCTCGGTGCCGCAGCCTTCGGCTGGGCCCTGCTCGCGCTGGCGGTGATCGATCTGGATACGCAGTTGCTGCCCGACGACATCACTTTGCCTCTGCTGTGGGCCGGATTGCTCATCAATTTCAGCGGCGCCTTCGCGCCGCTGCGCACGGCGGTGATCGGCGCCGTCGCGGGCTATCTGTCGCTGTGGCTGGTGTACTGGGCGTTCAAGCTCGCCACCGGCAAGGAGGGCATGGGCCATGGCGACTTCAAGCTGCTCGCCGCCATTGGCGCCTGGCTCGGCTGGCAGAAGCTGCCGCTGGTGATTCTGCTCTCGTCCGTGGTCGGCGCCGCCGTCGGCATTTCGCTCATCGTGTTTGCGCGCCATGGGCGCGAGAAGCCGATTCCCTTCGGCCCGTACCTTGCCGCCGCCGGGGTGATCGCGCTGTTCTGGGGCGAGCTCATCACCCGCCGCTGGTTGCCGATCCTCGGCTGATGGCTTTCGTCGTCGGACTCACGGGCGGCATCGGCAGCGGCAAGAGCGCCGCCGCCGAGGAATTCGCGCGGCTCGGCGCCGCCGTGGTCGACACCGACGCCATCGCGCGCGAACTGACACGCGCGGGCGGCGCTGCGATCGCCGACGTGCGCCGCGTCCTCGGCGCCGAGTTCATCGACGCTACGGGCGCGATGGACCGAGCCGAGGTGCGCGCGCTCGTGTTCTCCGATACGGCCGCCAAGGCGCGGCTCGAAGCCCTGCTGCATCCCATGATCCGCGCAGAATCCGAGCGGCGCATCGCTGCCGCGCGCGCCCCCTATGTCGTGCACGTGGTGCCGCTGCTGCTCGAATCGCCGGGCTATCGCCAGCGCGCGTCCCGGGTGCTGGTGGTGGACTGCCCGCCGCAGGTGCAAACGGAGCGCGTACGCCAGCGAAACGGGCTTGATGAAGCGGAAATCAAGCGCATCATCACGGCGCAGATGCCGAGGGCAGCACGCCTCGCGGCGGCGGACGATGTGATCGACAATTCAGGGCCGCTTGACGCGCTGCACAAGCAGGTGCGCGCGCTGCACGTCCGGTACCTGGACATGGCCCGGACACCGGCGTGAATTTGTCATCGCCGCGCAAATCACTCAGAATCCGCCAAACCTTCGCAGGGCGGCCGTGATCACATACGAATACCCGCTCAACGAGCGCATACGGACCTTGCTGCGACTGGAGGATCTGTTCGAGCGCTCGCGCCATTTCATCGCGCGCACCGACCCGCTCGATCACCACGTGGCGATACTCACGCTGTTCGAGATCCTCGAGGTGTCGAGCCGCGCCGACCTGAAATCGGACCTGCTGCAGGAGCTGGAACGGCAGAAGCAGGTTCTGATGTCGTTCCGCAACAATCCGGAGATCTCCGAGGAGGCGCTGGCGAGCGTGCTGCGCGACATCGAGCAGGCGGCGGCGGCACTCTTCTCCATGACCGGCAAGATTGGCCAGTATATCCGGGAGAACGACTGGCTGATGTCGATCAAGCAGCGCACCGGCATCCCCGGTGGCGCCTGTGAATTCGATCTGCCGTCGTACCACTTCTGGCTGCATCGCCCGGCTGAAGAGCGCATTGGCCAGCTCGCCGCGTGGACCGGGCCGCTGTTTCCGCTGCGCGACGGCACCGCGATCATCCTGCGCATCCTGCGCGAATCCGGCAAGCCGCAGCGCCTCTCGGCGCCGCTTGGCACCTTTCAGCAGATGCTGGGCGGCAAGACCGCGCAGATGCTGCGCGTGCGCCTCGACCCGACGGCCAACTGCGTACCCGAAATCAGCGCCAACAAGTACGTGCTCAACATCCGCTTCCTGACGCAGGCGAGCGAAGACCCCAAGCCGCGGGCCGCAGACTGGGACGTCGCCTTCGAGCTCACCTTTTGCAACCTGTAAGAACGGTCCCCTGCCCGCGCTGCGGCATGCCGGCGCCCTTCGCCGTGGACAACGTCTGGCGGCCGTTCTGCAGCGAGCGCTGCCGGCTGATCGACCTCGGCAACTGGGCAGCGGAGAACTATCGCGTGCCGGAGACCGGCCGCAAGCCCGATGACGCAGCCGACTAGGCCCAGGCGCCGCTGATCATCGCCACGCCGTGCGCGCCCGCGCGCCAGGCGGCCTCGAGATCGCCGCGCCGCATGCCGCCGATCGCGTAGACCGGAATGCTGGCGCCGCGCGCAATGCCCGCGAAGCCGTCCCAGCCGAGGGGGCGCGCGTCCGGGTGCGAAGGCGTGGGCTTGACCGGTCCGAGCACCGCGAAGTCGAGGTTCAGTTCCATCGCGCGCCGCAGTTCCTCGGCGCCATGACAGGACGCCGCGGCCAAGCCGTCGCGCGGGCGAGACTCGAGCTGCATCAGCTGCGCGGCCGTATAGTGCACGCCGTCGCCCCCCGCTGGCGCACCGCTCACCAGGACCCGGGCGCCGTGGCGGCGCGCCAAGCGCACCACGGCGCGAACAAATCCCGGGCGGCCCTGCAATCCCCGGTCGCGCACCTGGATCAGCTTCAGCCCCTGTGCCAGCCGCGCGCGCACGCGCGCGAGCATTTCCCGCGTGCCTCGGCCTTCCGCGTCGGTGATGGCGTACTCGTGCGGCAGCTCGAGCGCAGCCAGCACCGGAGCGTTCGCCGGCAGCATCGGTGCGGCGAGCGGTGCGCCAAATCTCTGCCAGGCGATCGCCTGCTGCTCCTTGGGATGCGGATCTCCCTTCCACGCCGTGACGCGGAAGAAATTCAGTCTTACCGAGGCGTGCGGATAAGTGTACTCGCGCGTCAGCCAGGGAAAGCTGGTGCAGGCCTCGATGCCGAGTTCCTCGCGCAGCTCGCGCGCCAGCGCCCGCTCGGGGGCCTCGCCCGGCTCGATCTTACCGCCGGGAAACTCCCAGTAGCCGGCGTAGACCTTGCCTGCCGGTCGCTGCGCCAGCAGGAAGGCGCCGTCGGCGCGCTGGATCACGGCCGCGGCGACCTCGAGCGGCACCCTACTTCTTCCCGGCGTGCTTGCCCGCCCAGTCCCGCGCGAACTGGTATGCCACCCGGCCGCTCCTCGAGCCGCGCTGCAGCGACCATTGCAGGGCTTCTTCGCGCGCCGCCGCGGCCTCCTTGGGTCCGCAACCCAAGGTCTTGAGCCAGTGCGCCACGATCTCCAGGTATTCGTCCTGGTCGAATGGGTAGAAGGAAACCCACAGGCCGAAGCGCTCCGACAGCGAGATCTTCTCCTCGACCGTCTCCCCGGGATGAATTTCGTCGCCGACATACTTGGTCTCCAGATTCTCGGCCATGTACTCGGGCATCAGGTGGCGGCGATTGGAGGTGGCGTAGATCAACAGGTTGTCCGAGGTGGTTGAGATCGAGCCGTCGAGCGCGACCTTCAGGGCGATGTAGCCGTCTTCCGCGCCGTGGAAAGTGAGATCGTCGCAGAACACGAGAAAGCGCTCCGGACGGCCGGCCACCAAGTCGGTGATCGCGGGCAGATCGACGAGGTCGTTCTTCTCCACTTCGATCAGGCGCAGACCCTGCTTGTGGTACTTGTTGAGAAGCCCCTTGACGATCGAGGACTTGCCGGTACCGCGCGCACCCGTGAGCAGCACGTTGTTGGCCGGCCGGTCTTCCAGGAACTGGCGCGTGTTCTGCTCCACCCTGGCGATCTGCGGGCCGATGCCCTGCAGATCCGCGAGGCGCATGCGGTGCACGTGGCGCACCGGCTGCAGCCAGCCGCGGGCGTTCCATCCCGAAGTCTTCCGCCAGCGCAAGGCGATGCTCGCGCTCCAGTCGGTCGGCGCCGGCGCCGGCGGCAGCAACAGCTCGAGCCGCGCCAGAAGCTTCTCCAGGTCCTCGCTCACGATCGGTATTCCGCGTTGATCTTCACGTAGTCGTACGAGAAATCGCAGGTCCACACCGTACACGCAGCCTTGCCGCGTTTGAGCACGACGCGAACCAAGAATTCCGGCTTTTTCATCGCCGCCGCCCCTTGCTCTTCCCGATAGCCGGGATCGCGTCCGCCGCGGCTCGCGACGCGGACGGCGTCAATGTAAAGGTCCACTTTCGACGTGTCGAGCCCGGCGACGCCGGCGTTGCCGACCGCCGCAAGGATGCGCCCGAGATTCGGGTCGCCGGCGAAGAACGCCGTCTTCACCAGGGGCGAATGGGCGATGGCGTAAGCGACCTTGCGGCACTCGGCGAGACTGCGCCCGCGCTCCACGCGCACCGTCACGAACTTGGTCGCGCCCTCGCCGTCGCGCACGATGGCCTGCGCCAGCTGCCGCGCGACCTCGGTGATCGCATGGCCAAGGGCGCTTACGTCCTTTCTCGATCTCGCCACCGGGCCTTTCCCGGTGGCGAGACATATGAAGGCGTCGTTCGTCGACGTGTCCCCGTCAACTGTGATGGCGTTGAACGACTGATCGGCGGCCGCTTTCGTGATGCGCTGGAGGACTGCCTTCGAAACCAGGGCATCCGTCGCCACGAACCCGAGCATGGTCGCCATGTCCGGCCGGATCATGCCCGAACCCTTGGCGATGCCGGTGACCGTCGCCACGCCGCCGGCCAGACGCACCTTTCGCGAATACGCCTTCGGCACCGTATCGGTGGTCATGATCGCCTCGGCCGCCGAGGCCCAGTTGGCAGCGCGCAAATCCCGCAATGCGGCTGGCAGCCCTGCCGCGATCCGATCGCTCGGCAGCGATTCCATGATCACCCCCGTCGAGAACGGCAATACCTGCTGCGGGCGGCAATCGATTCCCTCGGCAACCGCCTTGCACACGGCAAACGCCCGCGCCAGTCCGTCGCGCCCTGTCCCGGCATTGGCGTTGCCGGTGTTCACGACCAGGGCGCGCACCGCATGGCGCAGGTGCGCCTTCGCCAGCACGACCGGCGCCGCGCAGAAGCGGTTCCTGGTGAAGACGCCTGCCACCGTCGCGCCCGCCGCGAGCCGCATGATCAGCAGGTCCTTGCGATCGGGCCTGCGGATGCCGGCCCGTGCGATACCCAGCTCGACGCCGGAAACGGCATGCAACTGCGCCGGGTCCGGCGCCGGCAGGTTCACTGCCATGCGCTCAACTCAGCTTGCCGTGGCAATGCTTGTACTTGCGCCCGGAGCCGCAGGGGCAGGGGTCGTTGCGGCCGATTTTCTGTCCGGCGCGCGCCGGCTGCGGCTTCGGCGGCGGCTCGTCTTCGCCGAGCGCCGAATCGTAGTCCGCGTGCTGCAGGCGCACGTTCTCCACGTGCTGCGCGACGTCCGCCTGGGGCACGGCATCGCTGGCGCGGATCTCCACCGCCACCAGCGTGCGCGTCACCTCCAGCTTCACCGCCTCGATCATGGCGCCGAACAGCTCGAAGGCCTCGCGCTTGTACTCCTGCTTCGGATTCTTCTGCGCGTAACCGCGCAAATGGATGCCCTGCCGCAGGTGATCGAGCGCCGCCAGGTGCTCGCGCCAGTGCGCATCCAGGATCTGCAGCATCACGTAGCGCTCATACTGGCGGAACGAGTCCTCCGCGCCCGCGGGTACCTTCGCCTGGTAGCTTGCGTGCGCCTGCTCGTCGATGCGCGCGAGCAGCGCCTCGTCTCCCAGATCGGGTTCCTGCTCCAGCCAGCGGGCCACGGGTAACTGCAGATTGAGCTCCGTTTTGAGCGCGCTCTCCAGGCCCTTTACGTCCCACTGCTCCTCGACGCTCTCCTCCGGCACGCAGCTGCGGAAAAGGTCTGTGACCACGCCGGCGCGCAGGTCGGCGATGCGCGCCGAGACGTCCTGGGACTCGAGCAGTTCGTTTCGCAGCGCGTAAATGGTCTTTCTCTGCTCGTTGGCGACATCGTCGTACTCCAGCAGCTGCTTGCGGATGTCGAAATTGCGCGCCTCGACCTTGCGCTGCGCGCTTTCGATGGAGCGGGTCACCATGCCGTGCTCGATCGCCTCGCCCTCCGGCATGCGCAGCATCACCATGATCTTGTTGATGCGCTCGCCGGCGAAGATGCGCAGCAGCGGATCCTCGAGCGACAGGTAAAAGCGCGAACTGCCGGGGTCGCCCTGGCGCCCCGAGCGCCCGCGCAGCTGGTTGTCGACGCGCCGCGATTCGTGCCGCTCGGTGCCGATGATGTGCAGCCCGCCCTCGCGGATCACGTGATCGTGCAGCTGCTGCCACTCGCTGCGCAGCTGTTCGGCGCGCGACTTCTTTTCCTCCGGCGCCACCTTGTCGTCCGCTTCGATCAGCTCGATCTGCTTTTCCACGTTGCCGCCCAGCACGATATCCGTGCCGCGCCCCGCCATGTTGGTGGCGATGGTGACCATCTTCGGCCTGCCCGCCTGGGCCACGATCTCGGCTTCGCGCGCGTGCTGCTTGGCGTTCAGCACCTGGTGCGGCAGCTTGTCCTTCGTGAGCAGCGCCGACAGCAGTTCGGACGCCTCGATGGAGGTCGTGCCCACCAGTACCGGCTGGCCGCGCGTATGGCAGTCTTTGATGTCCTCGGTAATCGCCGTGTGCTTTTCCTGGGTGGTGCGGTACACGAGGTCGAGCCGGTCATCGCGGATCATCGGCTTGTCGGTCGGGATCACCACCGTCTCCAGGCCGTAGATCTCCTGGAACTCGTAGGCTTCGGTATCGGCGGTACCGGTCATGCCGGCGAGCTTGCGGTACATGCGGAAGTAGTTCTGGAACGTGATCGAGGCGAGCGTCTGGTTCTCGTTCTGGATCGCCACCTTTTCCTTGGCTTCCACCGCCTGGTGCAGGCCGTCCGACCAACGCCGGCCTTGCATCAGGCGCCCCGTGAACTCATCGACGATGATGACTTCGCCCTCCTGCACCACGTAGTGCTGATCGCGATGGAACAGGTTGTGGGCGCGCAGCGCGGCATGCAGGTGGTGCACCAGGTTGATATAAGCCGGTTCGTACAGGCTCGCGCCCTGCGGCAGCAGGCCGACGCGCGCCAGAATCTGTTCAGCACTGGCGTGGCCGGTTTCGGAGAGGGAGATCTGGTGGTTCTTCTCGTCCACCCAGAAATCGCCCGCGCTGGTCTCGTCGTTCTGGCGCTTGAGCAGCGGCGCAACCTCGTTCATGCGCGCGTAGACCTCGGTGCGGTCATCGGCCTGGCCGGAAATGATCAGCGGCGTGCGCGCCTCGTCGATCAGGATCGAGTCCACCTCGTCGACAATGGCGTACCGCAGGCGGCGTTGGAAGCGCTCTTCCAGCCGCATCGCCATGTTGTCGCGCAGGTAGTCGAAGCCGAACTCGTTGTTGGTGCCGTAGGTGATGTCCACCGCGTAGGCGGCGCGCTTGTCCTCGGGCTCCATCTGCGGGATGTTGACGCCCACGGTGAGACCGAGGAAGCCGTAGATCTTCCCCATCCAGTCGGCGTCGCGCCGCGCCAGGTAGTCGTTGACCGTGACGATGTGCACGCCGTGCCCGGCGAGCGCATTGAGATAGGCGGGAAGCGTCGCGACCAGGGTCTTGCCCTCTCCGGTCTTCATCTCGGCGATCTTGCCGTCGTGCAGCACCATGCCGCCGATCAGTTGCACGTCGAAATGGCGCATGTGCAGCGTGCGCTGCGAGGCCTCGCGCACCACGGCAAAAGCTTCGGGCAGAAGATCCTCGAGCCCGTCGCTCTCCGCCGCGTCGCGTTCGCCCTCGGGCGCGGCGGCGATGCGCTCGGCCAGACGCTTGCGGAATTCGTCCGTCTTGGCGCGCAGCGCCTCGTCCGACAGCGCCGCGATTCCGGATTCGAGCGCGTTGATGCGCGCGACGACGCGCGCGTACTGCTTCAGCAGCCGCTCGTTGCGGCTGCCGAAAATCTTGGTGAGGACGTTGGCCATCGGCGCAGGCGCAATCCAGGCTGCGGACGCGCGAAAATACCCTTCAAACTCAAAATTTTAGCACGCACGCCGGGGCGGACGCCCCGGCGAGGCCCGGCTAGCGGCCGCTGCGCGCGGCCTGCAGCGAGCCCTGCGATGCCAGCACGAAGCGCGCCGGATTCTGCGCCACGCCCTTGAATCGCACCTCGAAATGCAGGTGCGGACCGGTGGAGCGGCCCGTCGTACCGACGTCGGCGACGTGCCGACCGCGTTGCACGACGTCGCCTTCCCTGACGAACAGCTTGGTGGCGTGGGCGTAGCGCGTCACGAGATCGTTGCCGTGGTCGATGTCGACGACGTTGCCGTATTGCGGATGGAAACCGGCGAATATGACGACGCCGCCCGCAGCGGCGACGATTGGCGAGCCCAGGTCGGCGAGGAAATCGATGCCTTCGTGCATCGCCTGCATGCCGGTAAAGGGATCGATGCGCATGCCGAAGCCGGAAGCGTTGAAGGGCGCGTTCACCGGCATCATCGTCGGAATGAGCTTCTTCTTCACCGCCTGCTCGAACAGCTGCGCCTCCAGCACGCCCAGCATGTCGGTGCGGTTCTCCATCTGGCGCGATACCACGTACAGTTTTTCGCCGAACTCGGCGAGCGACAGGTTCTGCGGCGGCAGTGCGGTCGGCTGCGCGCCGCCCAGGCCCGGGGCCTCGCTGAAGCGGAATTCCTGGGGCCGGATTCCGGCCATGCTCGACAGCCGATCGCCGAGGGCATCCAAACGCGCGAGCTGCGCCTGCATCTCGCCCAGCTTCACGGCCATGGCGTTGAGGTTCTGCTGCACGAACTGGCGCGCGCGCTCGGCTTCGCCCTGCTGGGCCGACAGCACCAGCTGCTGCACCAGCGGCACCTTGATGTCGGTGGCAAAGCGAAACGTGACCCAGTACAGCCCCGCGGTCATCACCAGCAGCAGCACCAAGGCGCCGAACAGCGACACCACCAGGTGGCGCGTCGACACATTCAGCGTCCTAGCTTTGGCCAGACGGTCAGGTATTACGATAATCTGCACTCGGCACTCCCTTTACCCAAACTCCCCTTGCTACCCTCAAAAGCCGACCGCTTCCTGACCGCCGACGCGGGCATGGAGCGCGTCGTTGCCAAGGCGCGCGAACTGCGCTCGCTCACCCGATCGTGCACCGATTTTCTCCCGCCTGCGCTCTCTCGACAAATGCGCGCCGTCAATCTCCGCGACGGCGAACTATCACTTCTTGCCGCGAATCCGGCGGCGGCGGCAAAGCTAAAGTTAATTGCCGAGAGCTTGCGTAAGTTCTTGTTACAACAGGGTTCGAAGGTTAATTCAGTTTCCGTAAGGGTGCAACCAACTCGGTCACACGCCGAGGCTCCGGCGCCGCCCAAGGCAATAGCCCTCTCGGAGGGCGGAAAGACTGAATTATCAGCACTTTATGAGCGTCTGAGCCCGGCGTCCCCGGTGCGCCGGGCGCTCGGCGTACTGCTCGAGCGGCAGGGAATCAGAATTCGCCCGCCAACCGCTCCGCAAAAATCAGCAACAGGACGAAGGCGGACAGGTAAACCGCGTACTTGAAGATGCGCCAGGCGTAGTCCAGGTACCTGCGCTCGCCGCTCGCGAGGTACAACAGCACGCAGCCGCCCAGCCCCACCGCCACAAGCAGCCCGAGGACTCGCGCCAGCAGCACCTAGACCGGCAGTCGAACGAGGCCGGCAACGCCGGCCGGTGCCTGTTCGGCGTGCTCGAAGCTCGCCATCTCCCAGGCTGCGGTTTGCGCCAGCAGCGCGCGCAGCAGCTTGTTGTGCAGTGCGTGCCCCGATTTGTGCGCCGAGAACGCGCCCAGCAGCGGCCGGCCGAGCAAGTACAGGTCGCCGATCGCATCGAGCACCTTGTGGCGGATGAATTCGTCGGCGAAGCGCAGGCCCTCGGCGTTGAGCAAGCGGTACTCGTCCAGCACCAGCGCGTTTTCCAGGCCGCCGCCCAGCGCCAGCCCGTTCTCGCGCAGGCGCTCGACGTCATGCATGAAGCCGAAGGTGCGCGCGCGCGCGATTTCCTTCAGGTAGGACGTCTCGGCGAAATCCACGCTCACCGACTGGCGCGTCTTGTCGATCACCGGGTGATTGAAATCGATCGAGAAGGCGAGGCGCAGCCCCTCGTAGGGCTCGAGGCGCGCCCACTTGTCGCCGTCCCGCACTTCGATGGGCCGCGTCACGCGCAGAAAGCGCTTGGGCGCCGCCTGCTGCTCGAGACCCGCCTGCTGCAGGAGCAGCGCGAACGGCGCGGCGCTGCCGTCCATGATCGGCACTTCCGGGCCGTCGAGATCGATGTAGGCGTTGTCCACGCCCAGGCCGGCGAGCGCCGACATCAGGTGCTCGACCGTGTAGACCTTGATGTCCTGGTGCACCAGGCACGACGACAGCCGCGTCTCGCCGACGAGATCGGCGCGCGCCGGGATGTCCACCGGCGAATCGAGATCGACGCGGCGAAAGACGATGCCGGTGTCGGGCTGCGCCGGCCGCAGCGTCATGTTGATTTTCTGCCCGGTATGCAGACCCACGCCCTTGGCGCGGATCAGGGTCTTCAGGGTGCGTTGCTTGAGCATGCCTAACTTCTTGAGAGAACGATAGATTCTAACAGACAAGCACGGCGGAGCGCCTCCGGCAAGGAGGACATAGGCAGCGCTCCGCCGTCGTCGCCGGCGAGCGCGCTGCTAGTCGGCCTGCTTGCGCAAGAACGCCGGAATGTCGTACTTGTCGACGCCGCTCTGCTGCAGGGCTTCGACCGTCGAGGCGCGGTTGCGGCGGATCACCGCCGGCACCGAGTCGAGCTGCTGATAATCCACGGCGCCCTGGCCTGCCAGCGGTTGGTCATCGGTGCCCGTCTTCTGCGACACCACCAGCTGCGGCTTGCCCTGGCGCGCCATCAGCGGCGCACCGAGTCCGGTCGCCACCACCGTGACGCGCAGATTGTCGGTGAGCCCGTCGTCGTACACCCCGCCGTAGATGATGGTTGCATCCTCCGCGGCAAAGGCGCGGATGGTGTTCATCACTTCCTTGGTTTCGCGCAGCTTGAGGCTGGTGCGCGAGGCGCTGATGTTGACCAGCACGCCGCGTGCCCCGGCGAGGTTTACGCCCTCGAGCAGCGGGCAGGCCACCGCCTGCTCGGCGGCGATGCGCGCGCGGTCGACGCCGGCGGCGGTCGCCGAGCCCATCATGGCCATGCCCTGCTCGGACATGACCGTGCGCACGTCCTGGAAATCGACGTTCACCAGGCCCGGCTGGTTGATGATCTCGGCGATGCCGGCGACGGCGTCGTTCAGCACGTCGTCGGCGGCCCGGAACGCCTCCTCCTGCGTCACGTCCTCGCCCAGCACCTCTTCGAGCTTGTCATTGAGGATGACGATCAGCGAGTCGACGTGCGGTGAAAGCTCGGCGAGGCCCTGCTCGGCGATCTTCATGCGCTTCGAGCCTTCGAAAGAGAAAGGCTTGGTGACCACCGCCACGGTAAGAATGCCGAGCGAGCGCGCCACTTCCGCGATCACCGGGCCGGCACCGGTGCCGGTGCCGCCGCCCATGCCGGCGGTGATGAAGACCATGTGCGCGCCGGAAATCGACTCCTCGATGCGGTCGCGCTCGGCGAGCGCCACTGCGCGCGCCTCCTCGGGCTTGGCGCCGGAGCCCAGTCCGCTCGAGCCGAGCTGGAGCTGGTTGCGCGACTTGTTGCGCGAAAGCACCTGCGCGTCGGTGTTGACGGCGATGAACTCCACGCCCTCGACGCCCTGCTCGATCATGTGGTTGACAGCGTTGCCGCCGGCGCCACCGACCCCGATCACCTTGATGACCGGCCCTGCCGCTTGACTGTCTACGATCTCAAACATGGTGTTTCCTCCTTGCCAGTTGAAACAACGTCAGAAATTCCTCTGGAACCACTCGCGCATGCGCGCCAGCACGGCGCGCATCGATCCATCCTGGCGCGACAGCTGCCCCTGCCGGTGCTGCTGCACGCCTTCCATCAGCAGGCCTACCGCCGTAGCGTAGCGCGGACTGCGCACCACATCGGCGAGTCCGCCGGCGTATCTCGGCACGCCCACGCGCACCGGCATGTGGAAGATCTCCTCGCCGAGCTCGACCATGCCGCGCATCACCGAGCTGCCGCCGGTCAGCACCACGCCCGAGGACAGGAGTTCCTCGAATCCGGACTCGCGCAGCACTTGCTGCACGAGCGAAAACAGTTC
>Ga0224512_10000683_pt1 | contig 34956 bp, 30 predicted proteins | sample SF_May12_sed_USG_4_FD_169103 | JGI IMG/M metagenome (GOLD analysis project Ga0224512, IMG submission 169103) | Sediment microbial communities from San Francisco Bay, California, United States - SF_May12_sed_USGS_13 | ecosystem: Environmental > Aquatic > Marine > Sediment | place: USA... | reverse complement strand
GCGGCGCCACGAAGGAGTTCGCCGCGCCGGGTCAGAAGCCCGAACTGCAGCCCGGCGATATCGTCGAGGTGTTTCTGGAGCGCATGGAAGACCGCCACGGCGAGGTCATGCTGTCCCGCGAAAAGGCGCGGCGCGAAGAAGCCTGGGGCCAGCTTGAAGTTGCCTTCCGCGGCAATGAGCGCGTCACCGGCGTAATCTATCACCGGGTCAAGGGCGGGTTTACGGTCGACCTAACCGGTGTCAGCGCGTTCCTCCCGGGCAGCCAGGTCGATATCCGGCCGGTCCGCGACGTCACGCCGCTCATGAATACGCCGCAGCCCTTCCAGATCCTGAAGATGGACCGCAGCCGGGGCAATATCGTGGTGTCCCGCCGCGCCGTTCTGGAAGAGAGCCGGGCCGAGGCACGCAACGAGCTGGTCGCCAACCTCAAAGAGGGACAGGTGCTGCAGGGCGTGGTGAAGAATATCACCGATTACGGCGCGTTCGTCGATCTCGGCGGCGTCGACGGGCTGTTGCACGTCACCGACATCGCCTGGCAGCGGATCAACCATCCCTCGGAGGTCCTGCAGATCGGCCAGACCGTCGATGTGCAGGTGATCCGGTTCAATCCCGAAACCCAGCGCATCAGCCTCGGCATGAAGCAGCTCGAGGCCGATCCATGGGACGAGGTCGTGGCGAAGTACCCGGTCAGTTCGAAATTCGTCGGCCGGGTCACCAATATCGCCGACTACGGTGCGTTCGTCGAGTTGGAGCCGGGCATTGAGGGCCTGGTTCACGTCTCCGAGATGAGCTGGACGAAGAAGAACGTCCACCCGGGCAAGATCGTGTCGACGAGCCAGGAGGTCGAGGTCATGGTCCTCGACGTCGATCCGCAAAAGCGCCGGATCAGCCTGGGCCTCAAACAGTGCCTCGACAATCCGTGGGACAGCTTCGTCGCGGAGTTCACGACGGGGTCCGAACTCGAAGGCGAAATCAAGAACATTACGGAATTTGGCCTGTTCGTCGGCCTGCCCGGCGATATCGACGGCATGGTGCATATGTCCGACATCAGCTGGGAAAAATCGGGCGAGAACGCGATTGCCGACTACAAGAAAGGCGACGTCGTCAAGGTCAGGGTTCTCGATGTCGATGTCACCAAGGAGCGCATCAGCCTCGGCATCAAGCAGCTTCGCCAGGATCCGCTCGAAGGCGGCATGAAATCGATCCGCAAGGGCGCCATCGTCACCTGCACCGTCTCGAAGGTCCTGGACAGCGGCATCGAGGTGCTCGCGAACGAAAGTGTTCCCGGGTTCATCCGCAAGACGGACCTGTCGCGGGAACGTTCGGAACAGCGGCCGGACCGCTTTGCCGTAGGCGAGAAGGTGGACGCGAAGATAACCGCGATCGACAAATCCGGGCGTAAGGTCAACCTGTCGATCAAGGCCCGCGAGGTCGAGGAAGAGAAGAAGGCCATGGAGGAATTCGGCAGCTCGGATTCCGGGGCATCGCTGGGCGACATCCTCGGTGCCGCCCTCAAGTCCAGGCAGCAGGCGCAGGAAAAGACTGGCGAGGAGGTCGGGAAGGCGAAACCCGCCAAGGCCAGGAAGGCCGAAGCGGAAGAGGCCGCTGAGTCCGTCGAAGAGGCCAAGAAGGCCAAACCCGCAAAGGCCGTGAAGGCCGGCGACGACGACGCGGACGAGGACGCCAAGCCCGCCAAGGCCAGGAAGGCCGAAACGGAAGAGGCCGCGGAGTCCGGCGAAGAGGCCAAGAAGGCCAAACCCGCGAAGGCGGGGAAGGCCGGAGCCGATGACGCGGACGAGGACGCCAAGCCCGCCAAGGCCAGGAAGACCGAAGCGGAAGAGGCCGCCGAGTCCGGCGAAGAGGCCAAGAAGGCCAAACCCGCGAAGGCGGGGAAGGCCGGAGACGACGACGCGGAGAAGGAAGCCAAGCCCGCCAAGGCCAAAAAGACTGAAACGGAAAAGGCCGACGCCGACGACGGCAAGCCGGCCAAGCCGGCAAAGGCAAAGGCAAAGGCGCCGGCCAAGACCAAGAAGTCCGACGGCGCGGACAAGGCCGAAGACAAGGACGCCGACAAACCCGCCAAAGCGAAGAAGGCCGGCGGGAAAAAGGCGAAAAAGGGCGGTTAACGGGGTGGCCGATCCCGGTCCCGGAGCAGCGGTCCGCCCGGTGGCGGACCGCTGTGGTTTGGCGTCACAGCATACGGGATTTCAATTTTCCGTTTGGTTTGTGAGGCTTATCGCTTGACGGAGTCGGTCAGCTTTGGCACGCTTTCGCCGTCGATGACTTTGGGGGCTGGCGTGATCGAGGCCGTTCCTCATTTATGCAGGTATAGCGCCGTCACCGGAGGAGGTATCCCTGATGACAAAATCAGAATTGATCCAGAGGCTTGCGGAAAGGCACCCACATCTCATCCACCGGGAAGTGGAGCGAATCGTGAGTACCGTATTCGACGAAATTTCCGCTGCCCTGGAACGTGGAGACCGGGTCGAATTGCGCGGTTTCGGCACCTTTTCCGTCAAACACCGGGCGGCACGGATCGGCCGCAATCCCCGGACCGGTGCGACCGTTCATGTCTCGCCCAAGACCGTTCCGTTCTTCAAGACGGGCAAGCATTTGCGCGAACTCGTAAATACGGGTTCGAGCTGAATCCAGGGCGCAGAGGCGCCGTCAAATGAGACTCGTATACTGGTTGGTCGCCGTCCCGCTGCTCGTGGCGGTCCCGCTGTTTTCCATATCGAACCTCAATGCCGTTGAGCTTACGATCTGGCCGCTGCCTTTTGCGATACAGGTGCCGGTGTTTGTCGTTGCGCTTGTCGGGCTGGCCATCGGTTTCTTCGCCGGCGGCATCGTTTCCTGGTTCAGTGCCGGACGGGCGCGCGCCAGGGCGCGGTCGGCCGAACGCGCGGTGCGGACCCGCGATATCGAGATCGAGGAGTTGCGCCGCAAGGCGCAGGAATCCGAACGGGCGATCGCCGCAATGCAGGCGGATGTGCCGCCAGCCAAAGGGCTTCCGGCACCTGCTGAGGCTGCCTCCGGCCGGTAGACACCTTAACGGGCGGCCAACAGGAAAACCGTTCTCTGACAGTCGCGACTGGTGTAAACCGCTTTGCGCAACGCAACAGGGGAAATGCGCCGTGACTCCCGATCGCCGAAACCCGATATTCGCCGCAATCGATACGCCGGACCGCGACCGCGCCCGGGACCTTGCACAGCGGGTCGGCGATGCTGTCGGGGGCATAAAGCTGGGGCTGGAATTCTTCAATGCCCACGGCCCCGAAGGCGTTCGCGATGTGGCTTCCGGCCATGAAAACCTGTTCCTCGACCTGAAGTACCACGATATCCCGAACACCGTCGCCGGCGCCGTGCGGGCCGCGGTCCGGCTGCGGCCGATGATCCTCAACGTCCACGCCGCAGGCGGCCCGGCCATGATGCAGGCCGCGCGGCAGGCGGCGGCGGAGGAAGCCGCGCGACTCGGCGTACGGCGGCCGTTGGTGCTCGCCGTGACCGTGCTGACCAGCCTGGACGACGGGGATCTCGAAGCGGTCGGCCAGAGTGGCCCGATCGGTGGGCAGGTCGTTCGCCTGGCCAGGCTGGCCCGGGATTGCGGCCTCGACGGCGTCGTCTGCTCGCCGCTCGAAATCGTCGCCACCCGCGAGGCCTGCGGCCCCGACTTCACCCTTGTCGTGCCCGGAATCCGCCCCGCCGGCGCCGCGGCAGGCGATCAGAAACGCATCATGACCCCGGCCGAAGCCCTGGCGGCCGGCGCCGACTGGCTCGTGATCGGCCGACCGATCACCGGCGCCCCGGACCCGGCCGCCGCCGCCCGCCGGATTTCGGCGGACCTCGCGCTGTCATGACGGTGCGCGCGAAGATATGCGGTCTCAGCGATTCCGAAGCGGTCCATGCGGCGGTCGAGGGCGGCGCCGCCTTCATCGGCTTCGTGTTCTATCCGCCCAGCCCGCGCGCGGTCACGCCCGACCGGGCCGCGGAGCTGGCGACCATCGTGCCCGCCAGCGTCGGCAAGGTGGGGCTGTTCGTCGACCCCACCGACGATGAAATCGACACCGTCGTCACCCGCGCCGCGCTCGACATGCTTCAGCTCCACGGTACGGAAACCGCGGAGCGCGTGGCCGAATTGCGCGCTCGCACCGGACTTCGCGTGATGAAGGCGGTTTCCGTCGCCGCGTCTGCCGATATCGAACGCGCACCGGCCTATTACGCAGCGGCGGACTGGCTGATGTTCGATGCCAAGCCGCCGAAGGACATGACCACCGCGCTGCCGGGCGGCAACGCCCTGGCGTTCGACTGGCTGCTGCTCAAGGATTGGGACTTCCCGCTGCCCTGGATGCTGGCCGGCGGGTTGGACGCCGCCAATGTGGCGGAGGCGGTACGGCTGTCCGGCGCCCGCTACGTCGACACCTCGTCCGGCGTCGAGGATAGTCCCGGCGTCAAGAGCCCGGACCTGATCAGGGAATTTCTTGCGACCGTGGAGGCATTGTAGCGCCTGTCCATCCGAGCCAGCCTCGGCGCTTCGGCGGACGCTCCGGCTATTGCCCGCTTGCGGCGTCGCGGCCGCTTGCTTATCGTGCCGTGGCGAATTTCCGGCCCCGGGCGCCGGTTGTAATAAGAATACAGGGAGTAAGAAAATGAAACGTCTTGCAGCTATGGTCGGGGCCCTGGCCCTGGCGGCGGCGATCGCCATCCCGGCGCATGCTGAAACCAAACTGCGCATTACCCTGCAACTGCCGTTGAAAGCCCATCTCGGCCAGAACCTGCTGATGTTCAAGGAAGAGGTGGAACGGGAGTCGAAGGGTGACATCAAGGTCGAAATCTACGATTCGGCGCAGCTCTACAAGGACAAGGAAGTGCCGCAGGCGGTCGGCTCCGGCGCCATCGAGATGGGCGTCGCCTCGCTGACCCGTTATGTCGGCGAGATCCCGGCAGTCGATATCTTCTACGTGCCGTTCATGTTCAACACCGACGCCAAGGTCCGCAAGGCGGTGGCGCCGGGCAGCGCGGTGCGCGCGCCGATCGACGACGCGATCCTGAAGACGGGCAGCCGGGTGTTGTGGTGGCAGGCCTATGGCGGCGCCATCATGCTCTCGAAGAGCCCGTTGAAGACGCCAACCGACATCGAGGGCAAGAAGGTCCGGGTGTTCGGCCGCACGCTCGGTAAGTTCATCGAGACGCTGGGCGGCGCGCCGACCCTCATCTCCGGCTCGGAACAGTATGTCGCCTATCAGCGCGGCACGGTCGACGCGGGCATGACCGGCGTTTCCGGCGTCAAGTCGCGCAAGCTATGGGAAGTGATGGACTGGATCACGGTGACCAACCACGCCGATATCGAGTTCATCGTGGTGGTCAACGAGAAGTTCTGGCAGGGCCTGACCGAGGCGCAACGGGACATTGTCACCAAAGCGGCGCATAACGCCGAGGCGCATGTGCGTAACGAGATGGCCAATATCGAGGCGGAGGCCTATGCCGCCGCCAGGAAAGCCGGCATGAAGGTGCAGGAACTCTCCGATGCCGACGTCGCCGCCTGGCGCAAGGCGACCAAACCGGTGCTCGACAGCTACCTCGCCGAATCCGGGCCGCTCGGCGCGCAGATCTACAAAGCGGCGCAATCGCTGGACTGAGTGCGGCACCCCCTCCCCAACCCCTCCCCCGCGAGCGGGAGAGGGGCTTTATCCTGCGGGTTTGAAGAAAAAGCCCTCTCCCGCCATGGGCGGGGGAGGGTTGGGAGGGGGTGAGACCCGCTACCGCCCGACGGGAAGCCTGGAGTTTCCGATGAGCCGACATTGCCATCCATGTTCCGCCTGATCGACCGGGCCAGCGACGCCCTGGCGACGCTTGCCGCGTGGATGTTCTTCGCCATCGGCGGGATGATCCTGTGGGAGGTCGCCACGCGCTACCTGCTCAATGCGCCCACCATCTGGGCCGAGGAGCTGGCGCGGTTCTTCCAGATCTGGGCGCTCTATCTTGCCGCCGCCTCGGTGCTGCGCCGCGGGTCGATGATCCGCATCGGCTTGCTGATCGACCGGCTGGGGCCGCGGCTGCGTGCCGCCGCAGAAGTCTTCAGCCTTGCCGTCGTCGCCGCCTTCAGCGCCGTTGCCTGCTGGTATGGCGGCTGGATCGCCCTCGATTCCTTCGAGGTGGGGCGGATGAGCGGCACCATGCTGAACGTGCCGCACTGGATGACCGAGATCGCGATACCGGTGGGCTTCGCTATCCTGCTGGTGCAGGCGCTGGTGCAGATCGCCCGCGTCGCGCGCGGCGAGCCGATCCCCGGCGCCCGGGGCCACGAACCGGTCGTCACGGACGAGGTCTGAGGGATGGAGAGCCGCCTGCGAGAACGGCGCGACCTCATACTTCGAGACGCCCCTGCGGGGCTCCTCAGCATGAGGCTCAAACGTTTGTGCCCTCATGCTGAGGAGGCGCTTGGCGCCGTCTCGAAGTATGAGGTCGCTCGGTGTCGGAGCCTCCGCCCATGACCGTAATCCTCGTCCTCGGCGCGCTGCTGTTGCTGCTGTTCCTCGGCGTGCCGATCGCCTTTGCGCTCGGCGGGTTGGGGCTGGCCATGCTGATCTTCGGCGGGTTCTCGCCGCTGATGGCGCCGCAGGGGCTGTACAGCCTGGCCGACAATTTCGTGCTGCTGGCGGTGCCGCTGTTCCTCTTGATGTCGAACATCCTGCTGAAGGGCGGGGTCGGGCGCGACCTGTTCGCCGCGGTGCAGAGCTGGGTCGGTCACTGGCCCGGCGGGCTGGCCGTCGCCACCATCTTTTCTTGCGGCATCTTCGCGGCGATTTCCGGCAGCTCGGTCGCCACCGCGGCGACCATCGGCACGGTCGCGATTCCCGAGATGGAGCAGCGCGGTTACCGGCGGCGCTTCATCCTGGGGCTGCTGGCGGCCGGCGGCACGCTCGGCATCCTCATTCCGCCCTCGATCCCGATGATCGTCTACGGCGTGATCACCGAGGAATCGATCGGATCGCTGTTCCTCGCCGGCATCGGGCCGGGGCTCGTGCTGATCGGGCTGTTCGTCGGTTTTTCGGTGCTCTATGCCTGGGTCGGCCCGGACTATACGCCGATGAAGCGCGCCGGATGGGACGAGCGCCGCCGCGCCGGCATCCGCGCGCTGCCGACCCTGGCGCTGGCGGCGCTGATCGTCGGCGGGCTCTATGCCGGGGCCTTCACCCCGACCGAGGCCGCGGCGGTCGGCTTCGGCGGCGCGCTGGTCCTGACCGGCCCGGTGCTGCGCACCATGACCTGGGCGAAGCTGCGCGAGGCGGTGATGGACAGCATGAAGACCACCGTGACCATCCTCTTGATCCTGGCCGGCGCCAAGATCTTCGGCAAGGCGATCACGCTCTACCGCATCCCGCAGGACATCTCGTCCGCCATCGTCGCGACGTTCGATACCGCCGGGCCGTTTCTGCTCGCGGTCGGCGCGGTGCTGCTGATCATGGGGCTGGTGCTGGAGGCGCTATCGATGCTGCTGATCATGGTGCCGGTGCTCTACCCCTCGCTGGCGGCGCTCGGCATCGACCCGATCTGGTTCGGCATCCTGTTCGTCATCCTCATCGAATGCGCGCTCATTACCCCGCCGGTCGGCCTCAACCTCTATGTCGTGCAGGCCGTCGGCCGGGCGCGGATGGGCGAGGTGGCGTCCGGCGTCTGGCCGTTCATCATCATGATGCTGGCGACCGTGTTCGCGATCTATTTCCTGCCGGATATCGCGCTGTATATCCCGTTCAGGCTGTAGGCAGGCTTACCGGACCCGCAGGACAGCCGCCTCCGACGGACAGAACTCCTCGAAATAGCCGGTGAATCTGAGCTCCCGGTTCTGCGGGACGCTATAGAATTGCGCGGCATTGACGCAGAGACGCTGTTTCGTCCGGGCGTCGCGAACGACGCGCTGGTCCTCGAACGCGTTCGGGCCGACATAATCCTCCAGGTCGACGATTATCGCGGCAACCTTCGGGTCGTCGGGCAAGGCGGTGAGGGCGGCCCTGGCCTCGGCGAACGCCGCCGGACAGTTCCGCTCGTAGCCCGTCCTGATCTGCTCGGCGCGTTCCTTGTCGTAGGGCTCTTCGCCACCCCAGTGATGGCAGGAATCGAAGGCCTCCTCCAGATCGGCACGGATTTTCTCAACCTCGGCAGCCGGTTTTTCCGCCCCCATAGCAGGCGGGAACTGGCTTGCGAACACCAGGAGGCAGCCGGCGATCCGATGGATACACGGTCGATGACGGAGCTTTACACGTGGTGCCGCTTGGACCTCGGTGGGTTTGTTTTCTGAACTACGCATTACGACAAGCCTACCCGGTTTTCTTGTAGCGACTTTGTACCATTACCTTCCAACCCGCATTATCCGAAGCTCGGCTTGCTCAAACGTTAAGGCGCTTGCAGATGCCCCTGCCGCATTCGGCCTTCCCGCCGGCGGCCGATCTCCATGACTTTCCATAACACCCGGCCGGAAACCCGCAGAAATCGCCTTTGCATGGGGTTGTTCCACGCCTTCACGCCGCCACGTGGGCTTCGGGGCTGTTGCGCCGGCCCGCGCCGCGCGTATAGTCGCGCCGCCATCAAGCCTGACCGACCGGGAGCCCGCCATGACCGCACCGCTCACCCAAGCCGCCGCCAGGCTCCGCGCCCTGCTGGAGTCCGGCGAGATCGTGCAGATGCCGGCCGTGTTCGACCCGCTGTCGGCGCGGCTGGTCGAGGAGGCCGGGTTTTCGGCCTCGTTCATGTCGGGCTTCGCGGTGTCGGCGGCGCGGCTCGCCCTACCCGACACCGGGCTGATCTCCTATGGCGAGATCGTCGACCAGGGGCGCAATATCTGCGCCGCCGTGGATATCCCGGTGATCGGCGACGGCGATACCGGCTACGGCAACGCGGTCAACGTCAAGCGCACGGTGCGGGGCTATGCGCAGGCGGGTTTCGCCGCGGTGATGATCGAGGACCAGGTGTGGCCGAAGCGCTGCGGCCACACCAAGGGCAAGGCGGTGGTGGCGTTCGACGAGGCCGTCGCGCGCATTCGCGCCGCGTGCGACGCCCGCGACGAGGGCGCCGGTATCATGATCCTGGCCCGCACCGATGCCCGCGCGACGCACGGGCTGGACGAGGCGCTGCGCCGGGCCGATGCGTTCAAAGAAGCCGGGGCCGACATGCTTTTCGTCGAAGCGCCCGAGAGCGAGGCGGAGATGTGCCGGGTCTGCGAGGCGGTGCCGGGCTGGCACCTTGCCAATATGGTGGAGGAGGGCACGACGCCGGTGCTGCCGGCCGAAACCCTTCAGGACATCGGATACAGCCTCGTCGCCTGGCCGCTGACGCTGCTGTCGGCGTCGATGCGGGCGATGCGCGAGGCGCTGGCCGAGATGAAGGCAGGCCGCCATCCGGACGACAGGCTGCTCGGCTTCGGGGAACTGCGCCGCATCGTCGGTTTCGAGGATTATTACGGCGAGGACGACCGCTACGCCGGCGGGGCCTGACGGAGGGTCAGCCCGGCATGACCGACAGATAGACCGCGTAAAAGACCGCCCAGGCCCCCAGCAGCAGCGCTGTCGGGATCCATGGGCCGGTGCGGCCCAGAACCCATCTCGACAACACGTTCGCGATCACCGCCAGCAGGACGAACCGAAGCAGTCTAGCGGGAACACTGACGGCGAGGAAGGCGGCCAGGCCGACCCCGGCTGCCGACCCTTCGACGGCATAGATCTTGTACGGTACGCCTTTGAGCGGGCCGAAGAAGACCGCCACGGCGCCATCGTCGCGCAGCGCCGACCGCACGCCGTCGATCATGTCCCGGTCGATGGCCGGGAGCATTTCCAGTGCCTCACGCGCGGTGGCCGGGTCGAATGCACCCCAGGAATACATCGCGAGGCCACCCACCAGGGCGCCCGCAAGCGCCCATCCGCACGCCATGAACGCCGGCACCAGGCCGCGCCGGACGGCGATCAGGGTCAGCCAGACATCGGGGACGACGAAGAACAGCGTCGCCTCGGCGAACCCCCATATGCCGGCGATCAGCATCTAGTTCCAGGCCGGAAAGTGGCCTTCGGCGGCGAGCCCGGCGGTGCGCTGTTCCAGCGCGGCCATGAAGGCCGCGCGATCGCCCGTCCAGGTCATCGCCTCGCCGACGAACACATCGCAGAAGAACGGCACCAGCAACCAGGTGCCGCGCGGCAGCGCCTTGCCCAGCCCATGCAGGAAGACCGGCACCACGGCGGCGTCCGGGCGCCGCTTCGCAAGATGGCCGATCCCGGTCTTGAACGCGTCCATCTGTTCCGGCTCGCCGCGCGAGCCTTCCGGAAACAGGATCAGGATATCGCCGCGATCCAGCGCCGCCGACGCCTCGGCCAGCGGGTCGCCGCCGCCCGCGCGCACCGCCCGCTTCAGGGGGATGATGCCGATAATCCTGGTGGCGAACCACGCCATGGCGCGGTTGCGCAGGAAGTAATCGGCGGCCGCGACCGGCCGCAGCCGGGACAGCAGCCCGAGCGGGAACAGACTCATCAGCACCAGCGTGTCGAGATGGCTGTTGTGGTTGGCCGCGACCACCGCCGGCCCCGCCGCCGGCAGCCGCTCGCGGTGGCGGATATTGAGCCCGAGGACGATCAGCACCAGCGGGCGGACGACCAGCAGGAAGAACAGGAACCGCAGGAAATGGTTGGGTATGACCACTCGGGCACCCTCAGTAATGCAGATAATAGACGTAGTGGAAGAACAGCGGCGCGGTGAATGTCAGGCTGTCGACCCGGTCGAGAACGCCGCCGTGGCCGGGGATCAGTGAGCCGGAGTCCTTGACCCCGAGATCGCGCTTCAGAGCCGAGATCGTGACGTCGCCCACGAAGCCGGCGAAGCCGATGATCAGCCCCGCAACCGGCGCCTGCCAGGATATGAGCGGCGTGAGGTGCGGCGCGATCAGCCAGGCCAGCAGGACCGTCGTGGCAACGCCGCCCAGCAGTCCCTCGACGGTCTTGTTGGGGCTGACCGCCGGCACCACCTTGCGCCGCCCGAACAGCTTGCCCCAGACATACTGGGCGACATCGTTGAACTGGGTGAGGAAGATCAGGAACAGCAGCAGCCCGGCGCTTCCCGCGGCCGGATTGCCGGCGTCCGGCAGGGCCAGCAGATAGGCCGCATGGCCGATGGCGAACACCATGGTCATCAGGCCCCAGTGCAGGCTGCCGGCGGCCCGCAGGAAGCCGCCGGTTTGCCCGGTCATGAGCATCGACAGCGGCAGGAACAGGAACATGTAGACCGGTATGAAGATGATGAACATTCCGTACCAGCCGATGCCGATCCAGTAGAACTGCACAGGGATCGCCAGATACGCCCAGAACAGCACCCGGCGGTCGGCGCGGCGGGTCGGGATCAGCGAGAAATACTCCTTCAGCGCTAGGAAGCTGACGAACCCGAGAAAGGCGACGGACACGAGGGGGCTGAGGGCGATGGCGACCGACAGCACCGTCACCATCACCCACCATGAGGAGATCCGCGCCCTCAGTTCCCCGTAGTCGCGTGCGGGCCGCGCCTTCACCAGGACGAAAACGATGACGCTGGCGACGACCAGGATGGCGAAGACGCCGGCGATGCCCCACAGCACCGGCGTTTGCGGCAGGCTCAGGGTCATTCCGCGCTCCCGTCTGCCTCGGCCAGCGCACGTCGCGCACGATTGATCACGGTGGCGCCCGAAAGCGCTATCGCCAGCCCCAGTGCGATCTCGATCCAGGCGCCCGCGCCGATGCCGATGCCCAGCAAGAACGCCACCAGGCCGAACACGAAGGCGCGGTCGCTTTTGCCCACGGGTCCGTCATAGCGCCGCGAGGCGCCGATCTGCAGGCCGACGACGCCGGCCATCTCGACCAGGATGCCGGTCATGACCAGCCCGGCGACCGGCCAGCCCGGAACGCCAGGAACCGCCGCCAGCGGCAGATACAGCGCGGCGTCAGCGATGACGTCGCCCAGTTCGTTCAAGACCGCGCCGAGCCGGCTCTTCATGCCGTGCTCGCGCGCCAGCATGCCGTCGATGGCGTTCAGGGCCATACGCAGGAACAGCACCGCCGGCAGCAGCAACAGCGGCCAGCGCGCCTCCGGCCGCCACAGGATCGCGCCGCCGCCGGCCAGCGAAAGCAGCGCCGCCGCCACGGTCACCTGGTTGGCGGTCACGCCGGCGCGGGCCAGCACGCCGCAGGCGGGCCGCAACAGGGCCTGGAATCTCGGCTTCAGATCGTAAATCGTCGCCACATTGCCTCCGCTTGCCGAATATTGGCCATACCCCCCTATAAGCCGTGAAGATTAAGAATTTGAGTCTGGGACAGGGCAGCCAAATGCGCTATGAAGCTGCCCTGTTCTATCGGAATTGCAGAGTGCGCCGGGTTTCCATGGCGCCCGACGGGATTTGATGACCGACAAGATCAATACTTACCGGGCCGGGCCGGACGAGCAGGGCCATTTCGGGATTTTCGGCGGACGGTTCGTCGCCGAAACCCTGATGCCGCTGATCCTCGAGGTCGAAAAGGCCTGGGATGAAGCGAGGGACGATCCCTCGTTCGAAGAGCAACTGCAGTACTATTTCAAGCACTATGTGGGCCGGCCCAGCCCGCTCTATCTGGCAAAACGGCTGACCGAGCATTTCGGCGGCGCGAAGATCTACTTCAAGCGCGACGAGTTGAACCATACCGGCGCGCACAAGATCAACAACTGCATCGGCCAGATCCTGCTCGCCCGGCGCATGGGCAAGACCCGCATCATCGCCGAGACCGGCGCAGGGCAGCACGGCGTCGCCACCGCCACCGTCTGCGCGCTGTTCGACCTGCCCTGCACCATCTATATGGGCTCGAAGGACATCGCCCGGCAGGCGCCGAACGTGTTTCGCATGAAGCTGCTTGGCGCCGAGGTCAAGCCGGTGGTCAGTGGCTCCAATTCCCTGAAAGACGCGATGAACGAGGCGCTGCGCGACTGGGTCGCCAACGTCGAGAACACCTTCTACATCATCGGCACGGTCGCGGGACCGCACCCGTACCCCGCCATGGTGCGGGAGTTCCAGTCGGTGATCGGGCGCGAGGCGCGTGAGCAGATGATGGAAGCGGAAGGCCGTATTCCCGACAGCCTGGTCGCCTGCATCGGCGGCGGCTCGAACGCCATGGGCCTGTTCCATCCCTTCCTCGACGATCCGGAGGTGAAGATCTGGGGCGTCGAGGCCGCCGGCCTCGGCCTTGACACCGACAAGCATGCGGCCTCGCTTACCGGCGGGCGGCCCGGCGTGCTGCACGGCAACCGGACCTATCTCTTGCAGGACGACGACGGGCAGATCCTGGAGGCCCATTCGATCTCCGCCGGGCTCGATTATCCGGGTATCGGCCCGGAGCATTCCTGGCTGTTCGAAAGCGGCCGCGTCGAATACGTCTCGGCGACCGACCGGGAAGCGCTGGAGGCGTTCCAGCTGTGCAGCCGCATGGAGGGCATCATCCCGGCGCTGGAGCCGGCGCATGCGCTGGCGCATGTCGGCCGCATCGCCGGCGGCCTGCCGAAGGACCACCTTTTGTGCATGAACATGTGCGGGCGCGGCGACAAGGACATCTTCACCGTGGCCGAGGCGCTGGGGGTGGAGTTGTGAGCGGCGCTGCCGATTCGGGACGCATCCGGCGGCGGTTCGAAGCCCTGAAGGCGGCGGGCCGCGGCGGGCTGGTCACCTTCGTGACCGCCGGCGATCCGGACTACGGGACGTCGCGGGAAATCGTGCTCGGCCTGCCGCAGGCGGGGGCGGACGTGATCGAGCTCGGCATGCCGTTTTCCGACCCGATGGCCGACGGCCCGGCGATCCAGGCGGCATCGCAGCGGGCCCTGAAGCGCGGCATGAAGCTCGCCATGGTGCTCGATCTGGTGCGGGATTTCCGCCAACAGGACGATGAGACGCCGATCGTCCTGATGGGCTACTACAACCCGATCTACAATTTCGGCGTGGACGCGTTCCTGGCCGCGGCGCGCGACGCCGGCGTCGACGGGCTGATCGTCGTCGACCTGCCGCCCGAGGAGGACGAGGAGCTGTGCCTGCCGGCCCTGAAGGCGGGCCTGAACTTCATCCGCCTGGCGACGCCGACCACCGACGATGCCCGCCTGCCGGCGGTTCTGTCCAACACCAGCGGCTTCGTATATTATGTCTCGGTGATGGGAATCACGGGCACCAAATCGGCGACCGAAGGCGCCGTCCGCGCCGCTGTCGAGCGGCTGCGGCGGCATACGGACTTGCCGATCGGCGTCGGATTCGGCATCAAGACGCCGGACAGCGCCCGGGCGGTTTCGGCCATCGCCGACGCCGCCGTGGTCGGGTCGGCCATCGTCGACCGCATCGTGGCGGGCCTCGACGATGACGGCAGGCCCGCCGCCGGGCTTGCCGGGAGTGTGCTCGATTTTGTCCGCGAACTTGCCGCGGGCGTGCGCGGCCGGGAGGGCAGCGAATGAACTGGCTGACAAATTTCGTCCGACCGAAATTCCGGGCGCTGGTCAAGCAGAACGAACCGCCGGACAATCTGTGGTTCAAATGCCCGAACTGCGGGCAGATGATTTTCCACCGCGACCTCGAGGAAAACCTCTTCGTTTGCCAGCACTGCAGCCATCATCTGCGGGTCGAGGTCAAGAAGCGGCTCGAGATGCTGTTCGACGACGGGCAGTACAGCCGCATCGAACTCCCCGAAGCGGTCACCGACCCGCTGAAATTCAGGGACCTCAAGCGATACACGGACCGGCTCAAGGAGAGCCGCACGAAAACCGGCGAAGAGGATGCGATCATCGTCGCCCACGGCACGATGGGCGGCCATAAGGTAGTCATCGCGGCGTTCGATTTCAGCTTCATGGGCGGCTCGATGGGCGTCGCGGTGGGCGAAGGCCTTGTCTCCGCGGCCAAGCTGGCTGTCCTCCAGGATGCGCCGCTGATCGTCGTCCCGGCCTCGGGCGGCGCCCGCATGCAGGAGGGTATCCTGTCCCTCATGCAACTGCCGCGCACCGTTATCGCCGTCGAGGAAGTGCGCGAAGCGAACCTTCCCTATATCGTGCTGCTGACCGATCCCACGACCGGCGGCGTGACGGCCAGTTTCGCGATGCTCGGCGATATCCAGATCGCCGAGCCGGGCGCACTGATCGGCTTCGCCGGCCAGCGCGTGATCGAGCAGACGGTGCGCGAAAAGCTTCCGGAAGGGTTCCAGCGGGCCGAGTATCTCATGGATCATGGCATCGTCGACATCGTCGTGCCGCGGCACGAGCTGCGCGATACGCTGACCAATCTGATCGACCTGCTGCGCAACAGGTCGCCGCAGGCCGAGATTGTCCCGCTTCCGGTCGAAGGTGAGATCCTGCCGCCCGAGGATGAGGACGATCTGGCAGAGGCGCCCTTGCGCGCCACAGAGCCGTCCGCATCCGCCGGTTCCGGAGACGCCGGACGGGACGAGCGATCCTGAACCCGCCGAACGAGGCCGCGGCCCGGCTGCGGTAACCGCAAAAGATGTTCGCCCAGCCCAGCGACGCAATCCTCGCGCGCCTGTTGACACTGCACCCGAAGATCATCGACCTGTCGCTGGACCGGATCGAACGGCTGCTCGACCGCCTCGACCGGCCGCAGGACCGCCTGCCCCCGGTGGTGCACCTCGCCGGCACGAACGGCAAGGGCTCGGTCGCCGCCTTCATGCGCGCCGCCCTGGAATCGGCCGGCTACAAGGTGCATGCCTACACCTCGCCGCACCTGGTGCGCTTCCACGAACGCATCCGCCTCGCCGGCGCGCCGATCGACGAGCCGTCCCTTGCGGCCTATCTGGAACGCTGCGAGGAGGCCAACGGCGGCGCGCCGATCACCTATTTCGAAATCACAACCGCGGCCGCGTTCCTCGCCTTCGCGGAAAACCCCGCCGATATCCTGCTGCTCGAATGCGGGCTCGGCGGGCGGCTGGACGCAACCAACCTGGTCGAGCGCCCGCTGGCGACCGTGATCACCCCGGTCTCGATCGACCACCAGCATTTCCTCGGCGAGACGCTGCGCGAGATCGCCGGCGAGAAAGCGGCGATCCAGAAACCCGGCGTGCCGTCGGTGATCGGGCCGCAGCCGCCGGAGGCCGCCGCGGCGATCGACGCAGTCGCCGCGCGCACCGGCACCCCGACCTTCCGCTTCGGCCGGAGCTTCTCCGTGGAGACCGTCGCGGGCGGGCTGGTCTACAGCGCCAGAGGCCGCCTGACGCTGCCCCGGCCGGTCCTGCCGGGGGCGCACCAGATCGATAACGCGGCGGTCGCCATCGCCGCGCTCGAACGCCTGAAGGGATTCACGGTCAGCGAGCTCGATATGGCCAACGGGCTGCTCAATGCGTCGTGGCCGGCGCGGATCCAGCGCCTGCGGGACGGGCCGCTGGTCGGCCTGCTGCCGGACGGCTGGGAACTCTGGCTCGACGGCGGGCACAACGCCGCCGCCGGCGCGGCGCTGGCTGCCCACGCCGCCGCGGCGTGGGGCGACCGGCCGCTGTGGCTGGTCTGCGGGATGATGAACAACAAGCAGGCGGATCGCTTCCTCGAAACCCTGGCGCCGCTGGCAGCGGGCCTTCGCACCGTGGCCATTCCGGGCGAGGAGAACGCCTTCTCCGCCGCCGAACTGGCGGAAATCGCCACAAGCGCCGGCCTCGATGCCGCACCGGGCGACGACCTGGAAGCCGCCGTGCAATCGATCGCCGCGCGGCAGGACGGCCCGGCCCGCATCCTCATTTGCGGCTCGCTTTACCTCGCCGGGAAGGTGCTTTCGGAGAACAACTGAGGCCGACGAGAAAGCAGGGCCCCGCATCGGCGGGGCCCTGACATCTTTGAATTGTAACGGCGACGGCTCAGAGCAGCGATTCGACCCACTGGCTGAGCTGCGCCTTGGGCATGGCGCCGACGCGCGTGCCGGCGACCTGGCCGTTCTTGAACAGCATCAACATGGGAATGCCCCGCACGCCGTATTTCACCGGGGTCTGCGGGTTGTCGTCGACATTCATCTTGGCGACGGTCAGGCGGTCGCCCAACTCGTCCGATATTTCCTGCAGCGCCGGCGCAATCATCTTGCACGGCCCGCACCATTCGGCCCAAAAGTCGACCAGGACCGGTGTTTCGGATTTCAATACGCTGGACTCGAATTCATCGTCACTGACATGCACGGTGCTCATCAACCGTCCTCGTGATTGTTCGCGTTAAAAGTTGCCGCCCGCCCGCAAGAACGCTCGATATGTCGCGCCGGGGCCTGCGGGATATTTATGTTCGCGCCCGCCCCCGGTCAAGTCGCGGACCGGCAAGTTCCATCAGCCGGGGGCCGTCTGTCCACAATAGAGCGCAACGGACGGGGCGTCCCGGGTAAAGTTGTGCGATTATGTCGCGGTATTCTCCCAACTGCCGCCAATAGATATCCGCAACATCCGCCATCGATTGCGGCGGTGGGCGATTCGACTTGAAATCGACGATCATCGCCAGATCGCGGGTGATCAGGAGTCGGTCGATCTGCCCGCTGATCACCGCCGGCCCGTCGGGATACTCGATCAGTCCGGTGACCGGCACCTCGGCCCGGCTGCCCGGACCGAAGATCGCACCGAACGCCGCATCCTCGAGAACCGCCATGACCTCGGCCGCGAGCTGCGCCTGCGCTGGCGCGCCGAGCCCATGGGCGGGGCGGGCCAGATACTGTTCGGCGGCGGCGCGGCGCCGGGCAACCGGCAGCTCGGGCAGCACCTCCAGCAGCCTGTGGATGATGATCCCGCGGTGGAAGCGGCGGCTGTTGTCGGCGCCGGCTGGCGAAACGACGGGCGGCTCGGCGTCCGCATCGCGCGACGGGGCAAGCGGTTTCGGCGGCGGCGTCTCGCGCGCCGCCGGCTGCAGCATCCAGCCTTCCGGCGGCACCGGCCCGGCCTGGATGGCGGTTGCGTCCCTGTCCGGTATCGGTTCGATGCGCTGCGGGCTGGCGAGCCGCAGGCCCGCGCCCTTCAGCCCCTCGCCGGCCGGTTTGCGGAAGTCGAACGCAACGTCCTCGGCAGCCCCGTCCAGCCCCGCTCGCACGAGATCGTACCAGCAATCGTCCGGCGATGCATTGCGGCCTTGGACGCCGCAGATATGCAACCGGTCCTCGGCACGGGTCATGGCAACATAGAGCAGCCGGCGGTACTCCTCGTCGGCGCGGTCGCTCTCCGCCTGAAGCAGTGTTGCGCATGTCGTGTCGCGATACGCCACGCCGGGCGGCCATAAAGGCAGATCGCCGTCCCACAGGATCGCCGCCCGGTTCCGCGGTTTCGACATGGTATCGGGCAGCACGACGATCGGCGCCTGCAGCCCCTTGGCGCCGTGCACCGTCATCACCCGCACCTCGTCGCGGCCGGCCTGTTCCAGATCCCGCTTGACCGTCACTTCGCCGGCCTCGACCCAGTGCAGGAATCCTTCCAGGGAAGCGGCATGGTCGCGCTCGAACAAAAACGCCAGATTGAGGAACTCGTCGATCGGATCGTCCGCATCGGGGCCGAGCCGCGCCAGCATGCACTGCCGCCCGTTACCGCCCGCCGGCGCCGGATCGGCCAGAATCCGTGCATACAGCTCATAGGGCGCGGTGAAATCGACCGCGGCCAGCAGGTCGGCCAGCCAGTCCCGCGCCGCCCGGTAACGCTCATCGGCGACGGCCATCGCGTTCAGCCTTTGCCAGACCGTCCGGCCGCCGCGGTCCCACGCCAGTGCGAACAGATCGTCGTCGTCCAGGCCGACCAGCGGACCCTTGAGCACTGTGGCCAGGGTGAGGTCGTCTTCCGGCAGCAGCAGGAACCGGCCGAGCGCGATCAGGTCCATCACCGCGATCTGGTCGGTCAGCACCATGCGGTCGACGCCGGAGACCGGAACACCCAGATCCTTCAGGCTGCGAACCAGCGCCTCGAAGAATCCGGTGCGCGTGCGGACCAGCACCATGATATCGCCGGCCCGCACCTTGCGCCCACGCGACTCCAGGGTGTCGCTGTCGATCCACCTGCTGATCCGATGGGCCAGCAGGCGCGCCAGCCGGCCCTTCGGATCGTCGCCCATGCGGCGTTCGACGGGCGCGCTCCAGGCCTCCTCGTCCTCGCGGCCACGCGGAGCGACGGGCGGCCACACTTCCACGAGGCCGGCATGGCCGGTCCGGTGTGCGAAATGCCGCAGTGCCGTTCCGGGCTCGACGACCCCGCGCGCTGCCGGTTCCTGTGCGAACACCAGGTCCACCGCGTCGAGCACGGCCTCGGTCGACCGGAAGGACACATCGAGCTCCACCGGGCGCCAGATCGCGTCGCTGTCGATGACGCGCCGGGCGAAATACTCGCGCATGCGGCGGAACTCCTCCGGGTCGGCGTGTTGAAAGCTGAAGATCGACTGCTTGATGTCGCCGACCGCGAAGATCGTGCGCGGCACGTCGCGCGCGCCTTCTCCGGCAAAGAACTCGTCGGCCAGCCTGGCGACGACCTCCCACTGTTGCGGGCTGGTATCCTGCGCCTCGTCGATCAGGATATGGTCGATGCCGCCGTCCAGCTTGAACAGGACCCAGGGCGCAACCCCCTCCCGGTTGAGCAGCTGCCCGGCCAGCAGGATCAGGTCGTCGTAGTCGAGGCGGGCGATCGAGCGCTTTGCCTCGGCATAGGCCTCCAGCAACGCGTTCGCCAGTTCGAGAAGCGCCGCCGTGGCCCGTGCGGTCACCAGCGCCCGCAGGCGATCCCTCGCCTGGATGAGCCGGTTTGCTTCCGCGTACAGAATGTCGACGATCCCCGGAAGCGCCTCCCTGACGGCCCTGGTGGCGATCCTGCTTTCGGCCCGAAGCTCGTCCTTGGCGGTCAGAAAGGCGGCCGCATAATCGTCCAGACCGCGGGCGCGGGCCGGCGCGTCCGCCGCCAGCCAGTCTGCGATCGCCTGGCCGCGGGGCCGGTCGGAATTCTCCGATCCCTGCAGCAGGGCCTGCGCCGCCCGCGTCAGGGCGGCGCGGTCGAACGCGCCCTCGCGGACCGCGGCGGCAACGATCGTCGCTTCGGTATCGCCGTCGCCCAGACCGAGTCGCGCACGGACCGCAGCCTTCGCCCCCCCAACGCCGCCGCTTTCGAGCAGGAACCGCCCCAGCCGGTGGCGTTCGTTGCTCAACGCGGCCATCAGTTCGGTGAATCGCGGCTCGTCCACATGCCGCGTCACCGCCTCCAGCGCCCCATGCAGGGCCGGGTCGCGCGTGCTGCGGGCAAGGACGTTGTTGTGGGCGGCCGCGATCATCTCCGCCGCGCTGCGCTCGTCGATAACCTCGAAGTGGGGCGCCAGCCCCGCCTCGATCGGGAACCGCCCGAGCAGCGATTCACAAAACGCATGAATGGTCTGGATCTTGAGCCCGCCGGGCACGTCGAGCACGCGCGCGAACAGCCGGCGGGCCTGGATCATGCGCGACGCGTCGGGCGCGGCGCCCGCCAGCGCCTCCAGCGCCTCCCGCAGCTTGCCGTCATCCGCGGTCGCCCAGTTGCTAAGCGTGCGGTTGACCCGGTTCGCCATGACCGCCGCCGCGGCCCGGGTGAAGGTCAGGCACAGGATGTGCTGCGGCGGCGTTCCCTCCAGCAGCAGCGAGAGCACCCGGTCGGTCAGGACCTTGGTCTTGCCGCTGCCGGCGGAGGCCGAGACCCAGACACTGGCGGCGGGATCGGCCGCCGCGCGCTGCCGCGCGCCGGGATCGGGGGCGGTCACTTCAGCCCCGATCATGCCTCACCCCCGCCGCCAGCCGACCATTCCAGGGTGCGCGCCAGATGCTCATAGTCGTTGTAAGGGGCAGGGTAGTCCGGCCGCGGCGTCGCATGATACGGGGTCCGCGGATCGTCGAACGCACGGATCAGATTTTGCAGTCCCGCGCGCGCCGCTTCGACCAACTCCCTCGGTTCGGCCTTGACAGGCGTGATCTCGCCCGGCGGCTCGCCGCCCGACAGGCGCCAGTACGCCAGTGTTTCCGCGCTGCCGGCCGGCAGCCCATCGAACCCTCCTTCCGCGAGGATCAGGGCCTCGAGGGCCAGTTGCGGGGCGAAACCCAGTTCGATGAGCTTGCGGCCCGGCGGCGACCCGGTCTTGTAGTCGATGATGGTAAAGCCGCCGCCCGCAAGCCGGTCGACCCGATCCGCCTTCGCCGTCAGGACGAAGGGTCCGGCCGGCCCCGCGATCTCGATGTGGCCCGCGATCTCGGATCGCGGCTCCACGATTTCACGGTCCCGGCGCGCCCGTTCCTGTTCCAGGAACCACGCGGCGACGCGCAGGAAACGGGGCCACCAGAAAGCCCTGACGGCGGGACGGGACAGGGCATCGCCGAACGCCGACTCGCCGCAGGCCGTCAGCCGGGCCAGCGCGTCCGCAGGCAGGGCGCCGGGATGGTCCCTGACGAACCGGTCCAGCGCATCGTGGATAAAGCTGCCGCGGTCGGCGGCGCCCGGGGCGGCCTCCAGCGGATCGAGCGCGCGCAACTTGAGGATCTTGTCGGCATAGATGGCGTAGGGTTCACGCATCCAGGTCTCGATGCGGGTCACCGAAAGCTCCCGCGGCCGCGCCGCGACTGGTGGCCGCGGCGCCGGCGGCGCGATGCGGGCCGACCGATTCGGGTGCGACAGCCCGCGGTACAGGGCGGTCCACGGCTTCGCCGGGGCCAGCGCATCCTGTCGGCAGATGCCTTCCAGTACCGTCTGCAGCCGGGTCAGCCAGCGTGACGGCACGGTCGGCGCCCCCTCGGACTTCACCGCGCGGACCAGCGCCACCCGCGGCGCGGCGAAGGCCTGTGTGAAGTCATGGGCGGCAAGGCCGATCCTGCGCTCCGGCGCCGGCAGCCCGAGGCGCGCGCGCATCGGCCGGCTCATCCACGGGTCGTTGCCCGGGTCCGGCGGCCAGGAGCGTTCGTTCAGCCCGGCCAGCACCATCAGATCGGCATGCAGGAGCCGGGCCTCCAGCGGCCCCCAGATATGCAGCCGCGGGTGCAGGCCATAGCGGGGCCAGACCTTCGCGCCCGCAATAAGGGCCTCGAACAGCGGCGTGTAATCCCGGCCCGAGACGTCGCCCAGGATGTCCGCCCCCTCACGCAGTTCCGCGACGACGCCAGCCAGCAGTTCGCCGGCCTCACCGCGCCAGATTTTTCCGGCGCCCGGCTCAGCTGCGCCGTCGGCCATCGCCTCGGCGGCGGCGAGATGCGCGTCGATCAGGGCCGCTAGGGGAAGCGCGCGCCCTTCCAGCGCCGCGCAGAGCGGCCCCAGCCGCGCCTCGATGGACTCGAGCAACGCGTCGAACTCCTCGCCGGCCGTGTCGTTGCCGGCGACGCAGTCGCGCAGCCCGGCGATGCCGGGGGCAGGGCGCGGGCCCCGCAGGACCCGCTTCTCGAAATCCCGCACCAGCCGGCGAAATGTATCGCGTTCCATGCCGCCGGCGGAAAACGGATGCTTGAGCAGCGAGAGCAGCAGCACCGGGGACAGCCCGTCCGCCGCGGCACGCGCCACCTGCCGCAGATACAGCGCGGGCGGCATTCCCTTGACCAGCTGGCCCGCGGAATCGTCGATTTCGATGCCCCAGCGTCCGAGCTCCGCGGCGACGCGGCGCGCGAGTCGCTGGTCATGCGTGACCAGGGCCGCGGTCCGGCCGGGTTCGTCCAGCGCATGGCGCAGCATCAGCGCGACGACCCCGGCCTCCTCGGCTTCGTTTGCGCAGTCGATCCGCTCCACGCCGTCCAGCGCATCCGCCGGCAGACCCTCGAGCGCACGCCAGGCATCGGTGGTCTCGGCCGGGCGCAGGGCTTCAATCGCAATCCGGGTGCGCGCCGCCGGGCTCGACGGCGCCGGCCCGTCCGGCCCGGCATCCCAGTCCCGAACCCCCGCCGGCGCGACCTCGAGCCGCGCCAGCAACCGCAGCATGCCCTGCTGCGGATGCGTCGCTTCGCCCAGTGCGGCCGTGTGCGAGGCATCGTCGATGGCGCGGTCCAGCCCCGGCAGGACGATCCGTCCGCGCGGCAGCCCTGCCACGACCGCCAGCAGATCGGCGGTGGCCGGTATGCTGCCCGTCGAGCCGGCGGCGATGACCGGGGTCTGTGGCGGCGCATCGCGCCACAGCTGCGCCTGGGCCTCCAACAGCCGGTTGCGACGCTCGGCCGGATCGATGCAATCATCGTCGGCGAGGATTTTCGGCCAGCTTTCGGTGACGATCGCGAGGAAATCCAGGACATCCTGCCAGTGGGCAGCAAAGCGTTCCGGGGCAAGGTCCGCGAGCGCCCGCACATCCAGCCGTTCGGTCTGTATCTGGTCGAGCAGGCGGGCGAGTTCCCGGGCCAGCCGCAGCGCCTGGTCCGGCGTCGTGTCGCCGCTTTTCTTCCACTGCAGAACCAGCCTGGTCAGCAGCAGCTCGCGGCGGCGTTCAGGTATCTCCGGCGGCACGGTCAGGGCTGCATCGCCGGCCGACAATCGTAGCGCAAGCGACTCCTCCTCGACGTCGCCAAGCGGCCGGATGTCCGGCAGCAGCAGCGGCCGGCCCCCGCTGACCCGCAGGAAGGCGTCGGCCAGCGAGCGGCAGGCGCGCCGCGTCGGAAGCAGGACGATACAGTCGGCCAGGGTTTCGGCGACGCCTTGCGTCTCGTGCAGCAGACCTGCGGCGAGCGTATCCAGAAACGGCAGGCCGGGCGCAATGGTCAGGACATGGCCATGGGCTACCATCCCGGTGGCCGCCCCCCGGTCCGGCCACCGGCCAGCTCCGCTTCCGTCGCCGCCAGCTCTCCGGGAGTCCCGACGTGATACCACGCACCGTCATGGCGCATGCCGTAGAGCCGTCCAGCCGCCTCGGCCCGATCGTAAAGCAGGTTCAGCGAAAACGGCCCGTCGGGTGCCGCGGCGAACAGGCACGGGTGGAGGATCTGGATGCCGCCGAACAGAAACGGCGCGATCTCGCCTTCCGTACGCCGCCGCGCCCGGCCGTCCGGTTCGAGGTGATAGTCGCCTCGATCGCCGATAGCGGCGCCCGGAATCTCCGGTGTCGGCACCAGCAGCAGCAGGGCATCCATGCGCTCGTCGTCCCATTCTCCCGCGAGGCGCTCCAGGGCCGGCGTCGGGCCATCGCGCCACACCGCATCCGAGTTCACCACGAAGAACGGATCGCCGCCCAGATGCGCGAGCGCCGCCTTCACGCCGCCGCCGGTCTCGAGCAGTACCTCTTCCGGCGACAGGACAATATCGTCGCGGCCATCGAGGTGCGCGGCGATCATCTCGGCCCTGTAGTGGCTGTTGACCACGATCCGGTTGACGCCGGACGCGACCAGCCGGTCAAGCGCGCGGTCGAGCAGGGTCTGGCCGGCGAGTTCGACCAGCGGCTTCGGCCTGTCGTCGGTCAGCGGGCGCATCCTTATGCCGAGACCCGCCGCCAGCACCATCGCCCGTTCGATTTGCGGCTTCATCATGGCGTTCCCGTTGCCTCCGGCACGATCCGCGTTGCCACCGGCAATTCCCGGTCGAACCAGGCGCGCAGCGGCGCCAATGCGGGATGGCCGAGGTCGCCCGCCAGCCAGCGCCAGACCCGCGGGATATGTTCGAGGTAGACCGGCTTGCCGTCGCGCCGGTCGAGGCGGGTGAAGATGCCGAGAATCTTGGCGCTGCGCTGGGCGCCCCACAGCGCACAGGAAGCGGCGAAAATCTCCGGGTTGAGGGAAGGAAAGGCCGCCAGGTAACGGTCCAGCAATCGCCGGGCCAGGGCCGCCGGCACATCCCGGCGCGCATCCTCGAGCAGCGAGACGAGATCATAGGTGACGGGGCCCCACAGCGCGTCCTGGAAGTCGAGCAGCCCGCAGGCTCTGACGTCCGGCCGGTCGGGAAGCCACATCAGATTGTCGACGTGGTAGTCGCGCAGCACCAGAGTGTCCGGGATTTCGGTCGTGGCGCGGCGCAGCTCTGTCCACAGACGGCAGTACGCGGCGCGCGTCGCGGCCGGTGTGTCCCGCCCCAGCACCGCCGGCATGTACCAGTCGGTCAGCAGCGTCGCCTCATCGAGGAGCACCGTCTCGTCGTAAGGCCGGAGACCCTCGGCATCCGGATCGCAATCCGCGCACCGGCGGTGCAATTCTATCAGCACATCCAGCGCGAGCCCGTACAGCGCCTGTTCGTCTCCACCATTGGCGAGCACCCGCGTGTAGGTATCGTCGCCCAGATCCTCCAGCAGCAACAGCCCGGCCCCGGCATGCTCGGCAAGGATCCGCGGGGCGCTGAACCCCATACGTCGCAGCAGGCGGTCGACCCGCAGGAACGGCCGCACATCCTCCAGCGGCGGCGGCGCATCCATCAGCACGGCGCGTTCGCCGCCGCGGGTCAGCCGGTCGTAGCGGCGGAATGAGGCGTCGCCGGCCAGTACCCCCCTTTCGGCGGCGCCCCAGCCCGCCCGGACAAGAAAAGCCGCGATCAGCGAGTCGCGGTTAGTCATGGTCCAGAGCCTGCAGCCGTTCCGGCCAGTCACCGCCGCCCGAGATGGCCGCGCTCCGTCCGTTCTCGTTGTCGACATAGGCAAGCCGGACATCCAGATGATCGGCCGGCAGCCACGGCCCGAGTCGCTCCGGCCATTCGATCAGCGCCACGCCATCCGCCGTCGCGTCCTCGATGCCGAGCTCAACCGCGTCCTCGGGTTTATGCAGGCGGTAGAGGTCGAAGTGCCAGATTTCGAAATCCGCCGCCGCATAGGTCTGCACCAGCGTGAATGTGGGGCTCGGCACCTCCTCGTCGCTACCTGTCAGCGCGCGGATCAGGGCGCGCGCAAACGCGGTCTTCCCGGTCCCGAGTTCGCCGCGCAATGCGACCACGTCCCCGGGCCGCAACAGCGGCGCCAGCGCAACCGCCAGTCGGGCGGTGGCGTCCGGGTCGGCAAGCGCCACTGTGAGCGCGCCCGATTTGGCGGCGACGGCCATCTGCGGTTTGTACCCAAGCACCGCGCCCCCCGCAACCGCGTCGCACAGAAGGAAACGTTCCATCGGTGCGGAACCGTGCGGATGCCGGCTGCATAAGAACGTTATCTTGGCCCGAGGCGCCGCCGCGTGCTATGGGCATGCGCGGAGCAGACATGGCGAAACACCTTCACACATGCAACGTTGCGATCGTCGGCGCGGGGCCGGTCGGCCTGTTCGCGGTGTTCGAGTTCGGTATGCTGGGCATGTCGGCCCATGTCGTCGACACGCTGGATGTGTCGGGCGGACAATGCACCGCACTGTATCCGGAAAAACCGATCTATGACATCCCCGGATTTCCCAGGATCGCCGCCGCCGAACTGGTCGAACAGTTGCGGGCGCAGGCGGCGCCGTTCAAGCCCGTGTACCATCTGGGCCAGCAGGTTGTCGCCCTGCAGCCGGGGGACGGCGGCAAGCGGTGGCGGCTGGAGACCTCTTCCGGCACGACGATCGATACACGCGTCGTCGTCATCGCCGCCGGGGCCGGGGCGTTCGGCCCGAACCGGCCGCCGCTGCCGGGGATCGAGGCGTTCGAGGGCCACAGCGTGCACTACATGGTGCTGCATCGGCAGGATTTTGCGGGCAAGCGGGTGGTCGTCGCGGGCGGCGGCGACTCGGCGGTGGACTGGGCCCTGGCTCTGGCCGAAGTGGCGAGCAGCGTCAGCATCGTACACCGGCGGGCCAAGTTCCGCGCTGCTCCGGAGAGCATCAATCGCATCAAGGAACTTGCCGACGCGGGGCGGATCAATCTCGTCATACCCTACCAGCTGGCCGGTCTCGAAGGCACGGACGGGCAGATCGAAACCGTGATCGTGGCGGACCTGGACGGCAACAGGCGGCACATCGAGGCCGACGCGCTGCTGCCCTTTTACGGGCTGTCCATGTCGCTGGGGCCGATCGCGAACTGGGGACTCAATCTCGACCATCACCACATTGCCGTCGAACCGCAGACCTGCCGGACCAATATCGACGGTGTGTTCGCGATCGGCGATATCGCGACGTATCCCGGAAAGCTGAAGCTGATCCTGACCGGCTTCGCCGAGGCCGCGGCGGCGGCGCACGCGGCGCATCCGTTGGTGTTCGAAGGCCAGGAACTGCACTTCGAATATTCGACCATGCGCGGTATCCCGGGAGGCTGATGCCGGACGGGGCGGCCAGAACGTTCCCCGCCACGGCTACCGGCCCGGCGCGATGCCCGCGCCGTCCGGATAAGAGGCCCAGGTCAGGGCTGACGGACCGGCACGCGACAGACCGCCCTTGTGCCTTTTCCCGGCGCGCTTTCAAGTTCGACCGTCCCTCCATGCAGTTCGATCAGACTCTTGGTCAGCGCAAGACCCAGGCCGGCGCCCGACTCGCGCGCGTTGGGGTCGACCCGCTCGAATTTGTGAAACACGCGCTTCTGGTCCTTGGGCGAGATGCCGATGCCGGTGTCGGTCACGGATATCAGCATTTTCTTGGCGTCGCGGCGGACCGCGAGCGTGACCGTGCCGCCGGGCGGCGTGAACTGAATAGCGTTCGACACCAGATTGAACAAGGCCTGACGAAGGCGCACTGCGTCGGCCCGCACCGATCCGATATCCTCGGGACAATCGACTTCGATCTTAAGGTCACTCTGGTCAGCCCGTTCGCGCGCCAGCTCGGCTAGACCGTTCATCAGCGCGCTGACCTGAACCTCCTGCACGTCGAGCGCCATGTAGCCTGCCTCGATGGTGGCGAGATCGAGGATATCGTCGATCAGCGCCATCAGAAGGGTCGATGCCTGCAGAATGCATTCAATATAATCGGCCTGGCGTTCGGTCAGATCGCCGAAATACCGGTTGTCGAGGATTTCCGTGAAGCCGACGATGGCGTTGAGCGGCGTCCGCAACTCGTAGCTGACATTGCCAATGAACTCGGACTTGATGCGGTCGGCATTCTCGAGCGCGAGGTTGCGCTCCCGCAATGCGCGTTCGACCCGCGCGCTGTCGGATATGTCGAGCAGACTGAGCAGCGTGTTACCGTCGGGAAGCGGTACCACGGCGTAGCGGACGACCGAATCGTCGGTGCGGTGCAGGCGCCCGCTCCGCGCCGGACGCTCGGTAACCATGAGGATGATGCGCTGTTTCAGCTTGGCCCAGTCGGCCGTGTCCGGGAAATAGCCGCGGGTGGCGTCGACGATTTCGCTGATATGCGGGTCGCCCTCCAGTTGGTCCTCGCTAAGATTCCAGATGCGCAACATACCCGAATTGTAAAGTTTCAATCGGCCGTCGCCGCCGAACACCGCGATGCCCTCATAGAGGTTGTTGAGGGTTTCCCGCTGAACCTCGATCAGGGTGTTGTAGGAGCTTTCCAGCGCCAGCCGGTCGGTAACGTCCTCGATGGCGAAAATCAGGCCGCCCAGCGGATGCGGCGACGCGACGAACCGGTACGTGGTCTGGTCGGGCAGGTGCAGCAGTTCCTCGAACGGCTCGATCAGCCGCGTGAACCAGCGGTCCCGTTCCGCCTTGTAGGCCGGAAAATCGACGATCTCCGGAAGCCGGCGCCGTTCGCGCTGCCATTCCAGTATCTCGCTGAGGTTCGGCTCCCCCTGCAGCCTGGCGCGGTCAATCCCGGTCTGCTCGGCATAGGCGGTATTGAAGAATTTCAGCCTTTTGTCGGCGCCGTAAATGGCGATCGCCGTATTCAGGCCTTCCAGCACCTCCGCATGTGCATCGATATGGTCGGCCAGCTGGTCCTGCAGTGCCTCCAGCGCCGTCGCATCGGTGGCATAGCCGCCGATCCGAGCGCCGAGACCACCCAGCGGGGCCTCCGTGAACTCCAGCAGCTGCCGGGAATTGCCGATCACAACATGGTGACTCTCCGACTGCGCCATGCCTGTCTTCGCCGCGCGTTCGGCCAGTGCCCGGCCGCCGCCCTCGATATAGCCCGCGCCAAGTTCGCGTTGTTCCCGGATGGCCGTTTTCCGGTCGGAGTCGGTGGCTTCCGAATAGGCGCGATTGCAGCCGGCCAGATTCAGGTTCTCGTCCCGCCACCATATCGGCAGGGGTATCCGGTCGAGCAGCATCTGCACGGTGGACGCCTCGTCCGACTTGGCGACCAGTTCCGACGACAGGGTGGCTTTCTCGGCCGCATCGACAATCCACAGGACTTCGCTGTCGCCCAGATTCTCGCCCCGGACCGTAACCGCCATGCCGTCGGAAACGGCCAGGGCATCATCGAATTCGGCGCCGCCGGAATGCAATTCACCCAGCAACCGTTCGAATCGTCCCCGGTCTCCGTCGGCGATCGCGTCCACGAGTATACGGTCAGCTTCGGCCGCCGTCACGCTGCCGGGCCTGTGCGGCAGGTCGAGAAGGTCCACCGCGCGTTCGGAAAACGTTACCGAACCGTTGGTCCAGCGAACGAGGCCGGCGGGCACGCTGTCCATCAGGTGGCCGGCACGCTGCTGCGTCCTCGCAGCCCCGATCAAGGCCCGGCGCAACGCGATGGTGAGCCCGATTAGCCCCGCCACGGCAATAGCCAGGGCGCCACCGAGCGCATACGCCACGTCCATGGATACCCAACCGTCCGCCACCGCCGGCGAGACGGAAAGCAGGAACACGATGCCCGCAAGCCCGAGGCCTCTGAGTGCGACTGTTCGAATCACGCCGGCAGTTTATGTAAGCTGGCTATCACACACAAGCCAGCCGACACATTCCGGCATCAATATCTGTAATGCTCCGGCTTGAACGGGCCCTGCGCCGGAACGCCGATATACTCCGCCTGCGCCCCGGACATGACCGTGAGTTCGACGCCCAGCTTCGCCAGATGCAGCACTGCGACCTTCTCGTCGAGGTGCTTGGGCAGCACGTAGACCTGTTTTTCGTAGTTATCCGGATGCTGCCACAATTCCATCTGCGCCAGCACCTGGTTGGTGAAGCTGGCGCTCATTACGAAGCTCGGATGGCCGGTCGCGCAGCCGAGGTTCACCAGCCGGCCTTCGGCCAGCAGGATAATCCGCTTGCCGTCGGGGAACTCGATCTCGTCGACCTGCGGCTTGACGTTGGACCATTTGAAGTTCTTGAGGCCGGCGACCTGGATCTCAGAGTCGAAATGGCCGATATTCGAGACGATAGCGCGGTCCTTCATCGCCCTCATGTGATCGACGGTAATGACATCGACGTTGCCCGTCGCGGTCACGAATATATCGCCGCGCGGCGCAGCCGTCTCCATGGTGACGACCTCGAAGCCCTCCATCGCCGCCTGCAGGGCGCAGATCGGGTCCACTTCCGTGACCATGACCCGGCAGCCGGCACTGCGCAGCGATTCGGCAGAGCCCTTGCCGACGTCGCCATAGCCCGCGACCACGGCGACCTTGCCCGCCATCATCACGTCGGTCGCACGGCGGATGCCGTCCACCAGGCTCTCGCGGCAGCCATACTTGTTGTCGAATTTGGACTTCGTCACCGAATCGTTCACGTTGATCGCCGGGAACATCAGCGTTCCGCTCTTCGCCATCTCGTAAAGACGGTGCACGCCGGTCGTCGTTTCCTCGGTTACGCCCTTGATATTCTTCGCAGTCTCGGTGTACCAGCCCGGCCGTTCCTTCACCCGTCGGGCGATTGCCGCGAACAGGGATTCCTCTTCCTCGTTGGCCGGCTTGGCGATCACCGATACGTCTTTTTCGGCCCGCATACCGAGATGCAGCAGCAACGTTGCATCGCCGCCGTCGTCGAGAATCATGTTCGGTGCGCCGCCGTCGGCCCATTCGAAGATCCTGTGCGTGTAGTCCCAGTATTCGTCGAGCGTCTCGCCCTTGACCGCGAAGACCGGGGTGCCGGTGACCGCAATGGCCGCGGCCGCGTGGTCCTGGGTCGAATAGATGTTGCAGGACGCCCAGCGCACGTCCGCGCCCAGCGCCTTCAGAGTCTCGATCAGCACGGCGGTCTGGATGGTCATATGAAGCGAACCCGCGATGCGGGCGCCCTTGAGCGGCTGCGCAGTGCCGAACTCCTCGCGCAGGGCCATGAGGCCCGGCATTTCGGTTTCGGCGATGTCGAGTTCCTTGCGGCCCCACCCTGCGAGCCCGACATCCTTGACGACGTAATCCTGCGCGCTGCTCATCACGAATTCCTCTGAAAGCTGGAGAATGGCGGGCTGCCGTATAACAGCGCCATCGGACCAATGCAAGCGGAACATAAAGATATCTTTATATATCGCTGTCCCGGAATGCCTCGCGTCCCGGCGCGCCGATCAGGCCAGCGCGTTGAAATCGTCCAGCAGGGCCGCGATGCGCCCCGAATCGGCCTGCGACATGATCATCTCGGCGCGCATGCTTGCGGCCGCGACATCGATCTGCCGGATCCGCTGCTTGACGCGTGCGAGGCAGGGCGACGCCATCGATAGGTCGCGCACGCCCAGGCCCAGCAGCAATGCCGTGTATCGTGGATCACCCGCCATCTCGCCGCAGACGCTGACCGGGATGCGGGCGCGCATGCCGGCCTGGACGGCGAACTGAATCAGCCGCAACACCCCCGGATGCAGCGGGTTGTACAGGTGCGCCACCTGTTCGTCGGCACGGTCGATCGCCAGCGTGTACATCGTCAGATCGTTGGTGCCGATGGCGAAAAAATCGGCGTGGGCCGCCAGCGCGTCGGCAGCCAGCGCCGCACCGGGCACCTCGATCATGACGCCCAGCGGCGGCAGCGGATCCGCGATCGCCACCTTGCGTTTCTTCAGGCGCCGCACGACGCGCGCGAGAATCTCCCGCACCTGCCGGACCTCGCCCGTACTGGCGATCAACGGCAGCAGGATGCGCAGCGGGCCGTGGGCCCCGGCGCGCAGGATTGCCGCCAGCTGCGCCTCGAACAGTTTTCGCTGTTTCAACGACAGCCGGATCGCCCGCAGGCCCAGCGCCGGATTGACCGACATGCCGAGATGCTCGCCCAGCGAATACGCCAGTTTTTCGCCCCCCACATCGAGGGTCCGCACCGTAATCGGCCGGCCGCCCATCGCCGCCACCAGCGCGGCAAGCGATTCATACTGCTCGTCCTCATCAGGCGGCGCGTCGCGGTTCATGAACATAAACTCGGTGCGCAGCAACCCGATCCCCTCGGCCCCCATGGCCAGTGCGGAATCGACTTCCCGCGGCAATTCCAGGTTGGCCTGCAGACCGATCGGCGTTCCGTCAACGGTTTCCGGCGGTACGCTGATCAGACGGTCGAGCTGGCGGCGTTCGCGCACCAGCGCCTCGCGGCGGGCTTCGTATTCCTTGATCGTCGGGTCGGTGGGGGCGACGACGACCCGGCCGCTGGTGCCGTCGACGATCACGGTCTCGCCAGATTTTACGCCACCGAGCAGACCGGCGACCCCGAACACTGCCGGAATGCCGAACGACCGGGCCATGATCGCAGTGTGGCCTTCGGCACCGCCAAGCACCGTCGCAAACGCGGCAACGGTGTCCGGATCGATCAGGGCTGCATCGGCGGGGCTCAGTTCCTCGGCGATAATGATGGTGCCGGGCTGCAAATGGGAAAAACCCTGAAACGGCGTTTCCGTCAGGTTGCGGATCAGGCGCGCGCCGACCTCTCGCACATCGTCCGCGCGGGCCGCCATGTAGGGATCCGGCAAGGATTCAAAGCCGCGCGCGACTTCCGAGATCACCGACAGGACGGCGGCTTCGGCATTTATGCGCTTCGTGGCGATCGTGTTCTCGACACCGCGCACCAGGCGCGAACCGGTCAGCATCAAGAGATGGGCGTCAAGCAGATAGCCGATTTCCTCGGCGGCTGCATCGCGCAATGCCTGCGATTTGGTCTTCAGCTTGGTCAACTGCCTCTGCGACCGCTGCAGCGCGGTCCGGAAGCGTTCGACCTCGGCATCCGTCTTGTTCCTGGCGACGCTGTATTCCGGGACCTGAAGGGCGCCGGCCTCGCAGACATGCGCCGGACCGATCGCGACACCCGCGGCGCCGATCACGCCCGCAAAAATGCGCTCGCCCGCGCGCTTGCCGCGCTCAGTCTTCATCAAAACCGCAGGCGATAAGAGTCGCGATCGCCGCGATCGCCTCCTCTGCCTGGCCTCCGCGCGCCCGAATCTCGATCGACGTTCCCGGCGCCGCCGCCAGCATCATCAGCCCCATTATCGAAAGACCCGAGACTTCGGTTCCGTCCTTGGCGACTGTGATCTCGGCATCGAACTCGCCGGCCAGCTTGACGAACTGGGCCGCCGCCCTGGCATGAAGTCCGCGCCGGTTGATAATCGTGATCTGACGGACCGCGACATCCGTCATCCGCCCTTTTCTCCCAGCAGGCTGGACGCGACGTTGATATATTTGCGGCCCGACTCCTGAGCCTGTTCGACAGCCTCGGCCATCGAATGGCCCTCACGCATGTCGGAAAGCTTGATGAGCATGGGCAGATTGACGCCGGCAATCACCTCGACCTTCGCTTCCTTCATGATCGAGATCGCGAGGTTCGATGGCGTGCCGCCGAACATGTCGGTCAGCACCACGACGCCGTCGCCGTCGTCGACTTCGGCCACCGACCTCAGAATATCCTCACGGCGTTGCTCCATGTCGTCATCCGGGCCGATGCAGATCGCCGCAACGTTCTCCTGAGGACCAAGGATATGTTCCAGCGCGTCGATGAATTCGGCCGCAAGCCTGCCATGCGTTACGAGGACCATTCCAATCATCATTGCTTCCTTCGATTGCCCAATCCGGTCGTCAGCGGAGGCCCCTGTCGGCATCGCGCTCGATATCGCGGTGGGTTAAATGCACGTGGCGCCCCTTCGAGGCAAGCCTCTCCGAGAGCTGCTCGGCGACGTAAACCGAGCGGTGCCGGCCACCGGTGCAGCCGACCGCAATGGTCAGGTAACTCTTGCCCTCTTTCTCATACCGCGGCAACAGGACCGCCAGCATCGATACCATGCCGTCCAGGAACGCGCCAAAATCGGGGTCGGAGGCAACTGCCGCGCCGACCGCGGCGTCCCGGCCCGTCTTTTCGCGCAGTTCCGGGTCGTAGTGCGGGTTCACGAGAAACCGGGCATCGAACACGAGGTCGGCGTCGCGCGGCAGGCCGTAGCGATAGGAAAACGATACCACCAGCAGCGCAAGGCCCGGCGCGTTGTCCAGGCCGAACCGCCTGCTCATCTCGTCCTTGAGAGTGCCCGGCGCCGTCAGCGAGGTATCGATGACCACGTCCGCACGCTCCAGAAGCGGCGCAAGAAGGTGCCGTTCCAGGCGAAGACCGTCCGCGACCGGCCGGTCTGCCGCCAGCGGGTGCCGCCGCCGGGTTTCCGTGAAGCGGCGCACCAGTTCGTCGTCGCCGCAGTCAAGGAATACGGAGGCGACGCGTCTCCGGTCACCGGACGCCGACAGGCGGTTCAGCGTTTCGATGAACGCGGCCGCGTCGAAATCGCGCGTGCGGATATCAATGCCGATTGCGAGCGCGTCGTGCCGCGGGTTGTCGGGGGCGTGGGCGGCCATGCTATCCAGCAGCGACAACGGCAGGTTATCGACAGCCTCGTAGCCGATATCCTCAAGCGCCTTCAGGGCGGTCGACCGGCCGGCGCCGGACATGCCGGTTACCACTATGATGCGCATGCTGGCCATCGGTTCGGTGCCAATTCCGGCTGTTTTCCCGTCGTTGCCCATCGCCGCCCGTCACGATTCCCTCAGCGCCCTTAACGCCAGCCGGACCTTCGCCGCGGCCGACAGTTCGAATGGCGACAGATAGATCCTGGGCACCGAATGCCCCAGGAGTTCTATAGGCTCGAAATCCGGAATTCGCGGAACGTCATGAATTTCGACCATGTCGATGACGATAGTCACCGGGGCGATCGACGGCGGCCCCAGTCCGACGATGCCAACGCCGCGGACCTCCATCTTGCCGGCGATTTCGGCCGGCGGCTGCGCCATCAGTCGGTCGTGTTCGACGAAGAGGACGGTCTGGTCGTCGGCGACCAGTTGCGCACCGTCGTGGATCAGGCGGATGGCAAGGTCCGATTTGCCGCTGCCCGACGGCCCACGG
>Ga0224512_10000682_pt1 | contig 34958 bp, 34 predicted proteins | sample SF_May12_sed_USG_4_FD_169103 | JGI IMG/M metagenome (GOLD analysis project Ga0224512, IMG submission 169103) | Sediment microbial communities from San Francisco Bay, California, United States - SF_May12_sed_USGS_13 | ecosystem: Environmental > Aquatic > Marine > Sediment | place: USA... | reverse complement strand
CCCCAAGCTCGACGAACACACCGGCGAGATGCTGTTCTTCAACTACTCGGTCGAGGCCCCGTACATGCACTACGGGGTGGTTGATCGGGCCGGTGAGCTGATGACCTACATCGACATACCGCTGCCCGGCCCCCGCCTCCCGCACGACATGGCCTTCACCGAGAACTGGTCGATCCTCAACGACCTGCCCCTCTACTGGGACCCCAAGGCACTGGCCGACGGCTACTACTCCAACACCTTCAACCGTGACCTGCCCAGCCGGTTCGCCCTCGTGCCCCGACACGGCACAACCGACGAGATCCGATGGTTCGAGGCTGAGCCCACCTTCGTCCTCCACTGGACGAACGCCTACGAGGAAGGCGAGGAGGTGGTGCTCGACGGCTTCTTCCAGCACAACCCCACGGCCCGTGGAGTGCCCCGGTTCGAGGGCGCCCACAAGGGATTCGAGACCCTCGACATGAACGTGCTCGAAGCCCGCCACCACCGCTGGCGGTTCAACCTGAGCACCGGCGAGTGCACGGAGGAGCAGCTCAGCGACCGCTGCGCCGAGTTCCCGATGATCAACGGCCGCCACGGCGGCCGCTCCTACCGTTATTCCTACCAGGCCCGCTGTACTTACGGTCTGTTCGCCTTCGACGGTCTGATCAAGTTCGACGCGGTCAGCGGCACCGAGGAACTGCTCACGTTCGATGACGGCGTGTTCGTCAGCGAAACGGTAATGGCTCCCCGGGACGGATCGAACGCCGAGGACGACGGCTACCTCGTCACCTTCGCCAGCGACATCGTCAACGACGTCTCCGACTGCTACATCATCGACGCCACCCGGGTGGCCGACGGACCAATCGCCAGGATCCGCCTACCGGAGCGGATCTCGTCCGGCACCCACTCGACCTGGGCTCCGGCGGCCGATCTGGCGTGAACCTCCGGTCGTCAGGCGTCCGCCCCCAACTCAGCTCCCGGCCCGAATCTTGCTTCCCTTGAACGCCTGACCGAGTAGCGGACCGATCAGGCAGACATCGAAAACACCGGCCAGGAGCGGAACCAGGCCGACAACGGCCAGAATCCAGCCGGCACCCCCGGTTACGACGCCGATGACGATGAGAGCTGCGCCGACGACGATGCGAAGGGCTCGTCCTGCGGTGCTTGCCATGAATGTGGTGAAAGCCATGATCCTGCCTCTCGGGTGCTTTGTCCGGAACGTTTCGTTCGGACTACCGAATGTACTGTCGAAACCGAGCGGGCTCCGCTCCTATTCCAGATCTGGTCTCGCGGCGGAGGATCGAACTACGATCGGCGGGGGAACGTCGGTTATGAAAAACGAACTGATCCAAACGATCGTCAGGACCTGGCTGGCCCACGCCGAATCGAAAACCCCGTGGATCGACCCGGCGCTGGCCTCCGGAGCCGAGTTCGCCGCGTCCGACTACGCCGACCCGGCCCACCTCGTCCTGGAGCAGGAGCGGCTGTTCGCCCGCCTACCCCAGGCGGTGGCCTTGACCGCCGACGTCCCTGACGCCGGCTCCTATGTGACCCGCGACCAGTTCGACGTGCCGCTCATCATCTCCCGGGGATCCGATGGAGTGGTGCGGGCTCTGGCCAACGTGTGCGCACATCGAGGAGGGCAGGTCGTCGAGTCCGACCGGGGTTGCGCCCGGCGTCATGCCTGCGCGTACCACGCCTGGACCTATGACCCGGCCGGAACCCTCGTCGGAGTCCCCGACCACGGATCGTTTCCGTCGGTCCAGGTGCCGGGGCCAGGGCTGAAGCCGGTGCCCTGCGTGGAGTCCGACGGGGTGATCTGGGTCGTACCCGATGTCGCCGCAGGCGGGGCCGATCTCGCCGCTCCCGACCTCGGCGTGACCGCAACCGACTTCGCCCACTTCGACATCGGCGGGCACGAGCACTGGCGTAGTTACCGGTTCGACCTGGCCATGAACTGGAAGCTCGTCGTCGACACGTTCCTCGAGCCCTACCACTTCGCCTCGCTACACCGGAACACCGTCGGTCCGATCTTCTTCCCCAACCTCTGCTACGCCGATCGCCACGGGCCGTTCGTCCGGCACCTCATACCACGGCGGTCTGTCGCCGAGCTCGCCGACCAGCCGCCCGAGACCTGGGACATCGTGCCCCACACCGCGCTCGTCTATGTGCTGTTCCCGGCCACGGTCTTCGTGATGCAGATCGATCACATCGAGGTGTGGCGGGTCTGGCCCCAGGGCGACGACCCGGGGCGCTGCTGGTGCGACCTCGACTTCTACATTCCGATCGGCCCGAGAACCGAGTCGTCGGAGCGGCACTGGGAGAACAACTGGCGGCTCACGATCGACACCGTCGAGCACGAGGACTTCCGGGCCATGGCCGGCGTCCAGCGGGGCGTCGCCTCCGGCGCCATCGACGCCGTTCGCTTCGGGGCCAACGAACCGGCGTTGATCATGTACCACGAGGCGCTCTCGGCCGCCCTCGCCTGAACCGCAGTGGACCGGCGAGGGTGGGTCAGCTGAAGAGGTATTTGCCGCAGTGCGGCCACTGGCCGGCGCCGGCCTTGTTGTAGAGGATCTGGGCCCGGTTGGTCTGCTCGGCGACCGAGGCGTCGACGGGGTTACCGGAGCCACCCACCGAGGCCCACGTGCGCAGGCTGAACTGGTAGAGGCCGTAGTAGCCGGCCGGGTTGACGGCCCTGGGGTTGCCGCTCGACTCGCACTGGGCCAGTGCCGCCCAGTTCAGGCCGGTGGCGGCTCCGCCGGCCGACGCGCCGGGACTGGCGGCCGGCTGCACCGGAGCGGGCTTGGTGCCGACCCGGACGACCTCGGTCACCGGCTCGGACGTCACCACCGTCTCGATCGCCTCTTCGGAGGTCAGCTCGTCGTTGGTGTAGGTCAGCTCGTAGGTGACATCCTTCGACCCGTCGACGCCTTCGGTCTCGGTGCGCCGGGTGCCGACGGTGAGTTCGGCGTCACTCCGCTCGGTGGTGTCGTGGGCGATGGGTTCGGTTCGCACCTCGGTCTCGACCCGGATCCGGGTGATGGTGACGGTCATGGCCTCCGCCACCCGGGAATCGGGCGACGGCACCAGGCGGTCATTCTCGCCGACGGTGATGCCCGCGCCCGCCAGCAGATCGCCGACGGTGGCGTCGGTGCTGGTGATCGTGCGAGTCCGACCGCCGTCGTCGAGGGTCACCGACTTGGGGGTGACGATGACCACGGCTGCACCCGAGCGGGGCAGCGCCCGGTCGAGCGGGATCGAGACGGCCGAACCGTCGACCGGTGCGCCAACGGCGGCCAGTGCCGCCCCGACCGACAGCTCGGTCGAGGTGTGAACAGTCTCGACGCCGTCGACCGTCAGCGTGAGCGGCCGGGCATAGCGGATCTCGACGGTGGTGCCTTCGAGCAGTTCGGTCTCCGGTGACGGGACGACGAGGTCGTCGCCGCTCACGACGATGCCCTGGCCGTCGAGCAGCTCGGCCACCGTGTCGGCCCTGGTCTCGACGGGCTGGGCGACACCGTCGACCGAGACCTCGACGGTCACGGAGCTCGTGATGTACCAGGCGGCCGCGGCCAGCATGGCGACCAGCGCCGCGGCCAGCACCATCACGAACACGGGTCGTGACCCGGGCGGTGACGTGGGGGCGGGTGCCGTGTCGTCGATGATCTCGACGTCCGGACGCGGTGCTGTCTCGATGTAATCGCGTGTCGTACTGAGCATGGTTCTCCAGATCAGGACGGACTCCGGACCGATGGTCGAGGAGTCAGGGCAGTACGTTCACCGGACACGGTAACAGTTCCGTAACAACAAGCGGTGTCACGGGCTCATTTGGCGCGATGCGTAGGTGCGATAGGCGACAGCGACCGCGCCGATCGTCAGGATGGCAAGAGGTCGAGCCTCGGCGAAGACGATCGCAATCGCCAGCGCTGCGACCAGTACACCGGCGGCCAGCAGTCGGGCCGTGGCGAGGCGCTCCGATCGCTCGCTCAATTCGCTCAGCGCGCCCCGGGCTCGGGCCGCCACCTCGGTGTCGGTGTTGCCGGCAAGTGACCGAAGTGCCGCTGGATCGGTGATTCGATCGGCGGCCTGTAGCCGGAATCGGAAGTTGGGGTCGGCGGCCAGTTCGGTGAGGGTGGACCCCTCCGGGATCCGGGCCAGAGCGGCCTCGGCGATCCGTTCGTTACCGCTGCGGGCGAGCCCGGCCAGCGTCAGCTCGTCGTCGATCCGTTCGAGTGCCTCCCGCCACCGGGGATGATCGGCGACGCCGGCGATCCGGGCCAGTGTCTTGACGTCTCGGAGCTGGTTGACGGCGTGGTGCTGCACGTGCGGCGTCGGATGCCGGCTCAGTCGATGGAGGGCCTCGGCGTCGGCGACGAACCGGATCGCCGACCGGCTGATCGCCTCGTCGTGGTTGGCCGCCAGTTCGAGCACGGTACGGGCATCGACCCGCCCGAGCGCCACCTCCCGAACGGAGGCGTCGCCGTCGCGGGCGAGGACGGCGAGCAGCCCGTTGACATCGGCCGCCGGATCGAGGTGGCGGGCGATCGCCCGCCGGGTCTCCGGATCGGGCGACTGGGCCACCAGCCGCAGCACCTTCGGGTTCTGGATCTGGGCGATGACGGCCGACCGCACCGACTCCGCCGGATCGACGATGAGGCGCTGGATGATCGAAGGATCGCTGACCCCCGTTGCCAGCGCGGCTCGGACGTCGGGATCCGGATCGCCGGCCAGCCGTTCGGCGAGTGGACCGCTGGTGATCCGCCCGGCCGCCAGCACCCTGGTCCGCTTGGGTCGCTCGGGTTCGATCAACCGGCCGAGCAGGTTGTGGTCGGTGATGCGAGGCACGGCGATCGCGGCGACGGTGTCGTCGCGGTCCTGAGCGAGCGTGAACAGGACCGACTGGGTCGGTGTGAGCGCGGCGACGTCGCGGCGCTGAGCGGCCGACGGGCTGGCGGCGAAGCTGTCGACCACCGCCACCTCCTGGGGCGACAACGGTTGACCGTCGGTGGACGTGATGCCGACGGTGCTCGAATCGGCGGCGTTCCCTGCCGACGGGGGTGGGGGAGGAGGGGAAGGTGGGGGAGGTGGGGGAGGTGCAGGCACCGCCGGTGTCGGCGACGGAGGGGTATCGCGGCTGAGCGCCGTCAGCGCAGCCAGGAGTTCGGCGGCGGTCTGGAAGCGGGCTTCGGGGTCCTTGGCCAGCGCCTTGGCCCAGAAGCCGTTCAGTTGCGGAGCCCGGTCGGTGACGGGGATCGGCGCGTTGAGCACCCGATGCAACAGCGCCTCGTGTGAGCGTTCATCGTCGATGTGATAAGGGGCCGAGCCGTCGATCAGGGTGAACAGTGTCGAACCCAGCGAGTAGAGGTCGGAGCGCTCGTCGTTCTTGGCGGCGCCACTGAGGAAGACCTCGGGAGCGGCGTGCTCGAACGTCGCCGCATTGAGGGTGGCCGACGCGCTACGGATCACGGCGATACCGAAATCGGACAGTTTGACGCGGCCGTCGGCGGCGAGGAGGATGTTGCTCGGTTTGATGTCACGATGCACGATGCCCCTGGCATGGGTGTGCATCAGCGCCCGCGACACCTGACCGGCGTACGAGATGGCGATCTTGACCTCTACGGCACTGTTGCGGGCGAGCGAGTCGGCGAGCGAGCCCCCGGGTACGTACTCCATGACGAAACACGGGTTGCCGTTTCTGGTCTCGGCGAACCGGTAGATGACGGCCAGGTTCTCGTGACTGCCGAGATCGGCCAGTATGCGGGCCTCCCGCTGGAAGCGACGGATGCCGTCGTCGTCGAGGTGGCGCAGCACCTTGACCGCCACCTTCCGACCGAGCGCGTGATCGTCGGCCGAGTAAACGGTGGCGAAGCCGCCCCGCCCGATCTCGACGTAGTTCTCCAACCCGGCAATGCCGAGGCGGGGCGCCTGGCCCTGGTCCGCCTGTTTGGTCGGCGGATTCTCCGGGTCGTAGACCGAGGTCGTCTGCTGATCGATCTCCGTATTCTAGATCCATCCGGATCGACAGGGGTCTCGGTGCCGCTGTGGCGGGGCCCGCACGACGATGAATAGGATGAGCGGATGAGATTGGACGACAAGGTCGCGCTCGTGACGGGGGCGGCGTCGGGGTTCGGTCGGGCGATGGCCGAGCGGTTCGTGGCCGAGGGTGCCCGGGTCGCCGTGGTCGACATCAACGTCGACGGAGCGGCGGAGGTGGCCGGGTCGTTGGGGGAGGCGGCGATCGCCGTCGGCTGTGACGTCACCGACGGCGCCCAGGTGCAGGCCGCCGTCGACACCGCCGTCGAGGCGTTCGGCCGGATCGACATCGCCGTCAACAATGCGGGATGGAGCCATCCCAACCGACCGCTGCTCGAGATCGACTATGCGACATTCCGTAAGGTCTACGCCATCAACGTCGATTCGATCTTCCACATGACACACGCCGTCGTGCCCTACTGGCGCTCCATCGGGGGCGGGGTGATGATCAATGTAGGCAGTACGGCGGGTCTGCGTCCACGTCCGGGATTGACCTGGTACAACAGCTCGAAAGGGGCGGTCAACCTCATGACCAAGGCGCTGGCGGTGGAGCTCGCCCCTGACAACATCCGGGTGTGCGGTATTGCCCCGGTCATCGGCGCCACCGCGCTGCTGGAGACGTTCATGGGCAGAGCCGACACGCCGGACGCCCGGGCTCCGTTCATTGCCACCATCCCGATGGGTCGGCTGTGCGAACCGGCCGACGTGGCGAACGCCGCACTCTATCTGGCGTCGGATGAGGCCGAGTTCATCACCGGCGTCATCCACGAGGTCGACGGCGGTCGCACCATTTGACGGGCGGCCGACGCCGCCGGATCTACCGGGCGCCCGACGCCGTCAGATGCTCGAGGTGCCCGCCTATGTCGGCGCAGTCCGGGCAGTCGTCGGCCGGGCGGAGGCCCAGGCGGATCAACCGGCTGTAGATCGTGCAACCGAGGCAGTAGCCGGCGAACGCCTCGAGCGAGGCGGCGGCGGTGAGGGCGACGATGATCACCGCGGCCGACGTCGTCGATCCCGACACGTGGGCGATCGAGGCGGCGGTGGTGAAGGCGGCGCCGATGCCCTGGGCGAACCGTTTGGGCGGCCCGTTCACGAACCGATGCCTGATCGGGAGGCGGGGGGTGATGATCCCGGTGACAAGTCGCCCGAGCGGACTCAGGGTGGGGCCGGTCAACACCCGGGCCAAGAAACCGTACGTCATGGCCGCCAGGACGACGCCCCAGCCGGTGGCGAGATAGACGGCGGCCATCGCCACCACTCCCGTGGCGACAAGGCGAGCGGACGTCTCGTTGACCGGATTGGGGAAGCTGAACAGCCGCCCGACACGAGATTTCATGACCATGGCTCCTAAAACCCGACTAAGCTGATCGACTATTCCTAGTATCCAGCCTTTTGCTCGGATTCGTCCGTGACATCGAGCACATCTCTCATGCCAGAAGCCCGACCATCGATCCTGTTCTTCCACGCCCACCCGGATGACGAGGCCATCTTCACCGGCGGCACGATTGCCCGCCTCACGGCCCTCGGCGTCGGTGTCACCGTGGTCATCGCCACCGACGATCACGACTCATCGATATCCGACTGCCGAACGCGACGGCTGGAAGCGGAGGCGGCCGCCGCCACACTCAAGGTCGATCGGCTGGAGTTCCTCGGCTATCCGGACTCGGGTCTCGGCCCCAAACCGGCCCGGGGCAGCTTCGCCGCCACACCAACGGAAGAGGCGGCCGACCGTCTGGCCGGAATCGCCGTCGGCGTCGGGGCCACGGCCATCGTCACCTATGACGCCGGTGGCATCTACGGTCATCCCGATCACCTGGCCGTTCACCGGGCCGGTCTGGTCGCAGCCCGAGCCGCCCAGGTCCCGACCGTCTACCAGGCCACGGTCGACCGGGAGCATCTCCACTTCGTGGCCACCCATGTCGTCGGACACGCCGTCGAAGCCCTGATGCAGGCATCCAGCGCGGATCGACCCGAAGGGATGCTGGCCGATGCCCTGGCCCGACCGATCGACGGCAAGCTCGCAGGCGGCACACCGACGGTGCTGATCGACACCACCGTCGACGTGTCGGACGTACTCGACCGAAAGCGGGCCGCCATGGCCGCCCACGTCAGCCAGATCCCGCCCGATTCCGAGGTGATGCTGCTCGACGATGTCGCGTTCGCCGCGGTGTATGGTCACGAATGGTACGTGCGCTCCGGCCCGTCGACCATGCTCGATCAACTCACGATCCCATAAACTCTCGCCCGAAAACTTGCGCTCGACGGTGACTTGCCGATGAGATGGGTACAAGTCCCTAGTTCGGTGGGGACCCGCACACCCGAGGTGGAGCCGATGAATCCCGAACTGGTTCGAGCCGGTTTTTCGCTGAGCGCCGTCGCTCTCATCGCGGGCGCCGCGATTCTTTTCATAACCGGATCCGCCCGTTCGCTCGGTGAAGCCTTCCGGGAGTCGATCGAACCGACACTGGCCCAGATTCGAAGTCGCACCACTCGATCCCGATCCGAGCTGGCCGACCTGTCGATTCTGGTGGCCATCGGCCTGTCCATGCTGAACATTCTCGGGGGCAACCCCGTGGTTGGCACCATCGTGGCGCTGGTGCTGTACCTGGCCCGACCGTCGATCCGCCGCGCCACCCGCCACGAACACCGACTGATGGCCCTTGGCGGTTTCTTCAGCCTCGATCTCATCATCGGGGCCTACCTTCCCTTCGTGCTGGCCCACGTGATGATGTTCGACTGGCTGATGGCGTTGTGTCTGTTCGCAGTGGTGCTGGCGCTGAGTTGGCCGGCCGGCGGCGGGGAGACCGTCCCCGGTCGGCGCTGGCAGCTGGCGCCGGTCGCCGGCTGAACCGCCGACCACGCTTGCCCGATTGTCGCCAAGGCGGTACACACGAGGCATGCGTGATGTGGGGACCTGGATCGACGAGGCCCGCCGGGAGGCGGTCGAGGCCGTTGCCCGGCCCGGGGATTGGCTGACCGCGGCCGAACGACTCGATGTGTGGCGGGAGGCTCGCCGAGCCGACCATGATCCGATCGATCGCGCCCGGCGGGCCGCCATCACCCCGGCGGCGGTGACCGATCGGCACCCGGCCTCGGGTCACCTGGCGGCCGACGCGGTCGACGTGGTCCATCGGGTGGCGACCGATCCCGGACGGCTGACCCGGGCCTGGGCCGACGAGCGGATCGCCGCACTCGGTGTCGAAACCTACACCGAGCTGGTCGGTGTCACCGCGATCGTGCGCTGCCTCGACACGTTCGCTGTGGCCGCCGGCGAGGAACCCGTCGAGCCGCCTCCGCCGGTTGATGGCGAACCGGCTCGTCATCGACCCGACGATGTCGGCGACGTCGGGGCCTGGGTCCCCCAGTCGGTCGACAAGACTCTGGCCAATGTAAGCCGGACGCTGTCGCTCGTTCCCGAGACCAACCGGGCGTGGCGGGGTCTGGTCAACGCGCACTATTCGCGGGGCGACGAGTTCCTCGACTTGAACTGGGACCGCTCCCTGACCCGGGTTCAGGTGGAAGCCGTGGCCGCCCGAACTACGGCCGAGCTCGACTGCTTCTACTGAACGACCTCCCATGTGGTGCTGCTCCGTGAGAGCAGCCGGGTGCTGGGACAGGAGATCGACGTCGACGCCGTGGTCGACGGCGGTAGGACGGCGTTGGGCGGCGACTACGGATTCCCCGCCGCAGCCGAACTGCTGGCGTTCGCGTCGGCGGCCAATCGGGTGGCCAATCCGGCGATGGCGGCGGGCGGCGACGACGGGAGCGCCACGTCCGACCCGACGGCAATCCTGGCCGAGGCCCGCCGGCAGCTGGTGGCCGTTGTGGGACCCGAAGGTCTGCTGGAGGCGGCGGCGACCGTGGCCGCCTTCAATGGGCTGGTACGAGTGGCCGACGGTACCGGGATCGAACTCGACGACGCCATGATCGTGGCATCAGCAGAGGTCCGCGCCGATCTCGGCCTCGACGCCATGACCGGTTCGGCGAACACCCGCCGCCTCGACGTCTTGCCGACGGCCGGCGGGGCGCCGTCGGAGTCCACCGAAGGCCGAGTGCGCTCGCTCTTCGCCGACGCCGGGTAGCGCCCCGAACGGGGTCAGCCCAGGGCGAGGAGGATGTCGGCCAGAGCCTTGGGGTGGCTGAACGGGATCATATGGGTGGCGGCGATCTCGTGGTACGACCACCGGTCCGAGGATCGGGCCCGGGCCGCCGCCTGGTGGAAGGCCGAGTCGGAGGCTTCGCCCGGATCGGCCGTGGCCTTGATGTAGGTGAGAGAGAACGGCCATTCCTCCAACGGTTTCGACAGACGCACCGGCTGGGTGACCGTCCCCAGCGGTTGCTCGACCCGGCGGGCGTCCGACCAGGCGGTCAACTCGGGGGTGTCCAGCTCCCGGGGTAGGGCGGCCATCAGCCAGTCGTTGACCGGGCCGCCGTCGGGCGCCACCCACACCGGACTGGGATCGGAACCGGGCACGAAAAGCTCGATGGCCGACTGACCGTCGTCGGGCACGAAGGCATCGAGGTAGACGAGGTGGCGGACCCGGTCGCCGATGTGGTCGAGCGCCCCTGTCACCACCATGCCGCCGTAGGAGAAGCCGACGAGCACGATGTCGCGCACGTCCTCGTAGACGATGGCGTTCACCAGATCCCGCACGTGGAGGTCGAGGTCGATCATCGGATGGGCCAGGTGCGACCGTTCCCCGATCCCGGTCAGTGATGGGGTCTGGACCTCATGGCCGGCCTGCCACAGGAGCGGGCGGACGAACTTGAACCCGTAGGACCCACCCCAGGCTCCGTGACACAGTACATAGGTGCTCATGACTCTGCGCTCATGTCGATCAGCGTAGATGGTTGGGGTCGGCGCCGCTTCGTCCCGGTGCCGGCGGGCCAGTGCCCCCCTGCGGTGGAACCACCTCGGTTCGTCAGGTGTTCTGGGGTTCCCCCGTCCCAGTTCCGGGTCCGGGGAACCCCAGAACGAGTCGGGTTGCCGCCACGGGATCGGTGCGGGTGGGGCGAAACGCCGATGCCGGTACGCTGGAGAACCGCCGTTCCGGACGGCCTCGGGCCACCGGGCCCCACCAGGTCGGAGCATGCGTGCAACAACAAACAGCCCCATGATCAGCAGATCAGGAGGCTGAACAGGTGGTGGAGCAACGGAGTTCCACCGCTCACCCTGCTCCCGAAAGTCTCGGGAGCCCCGGCAGACCCGGGTCCATAGGGAGGTAGAAGCCCGCCTATGAGGGCATACGAGTTAATGGTCATTTTCAACGCCGACACGGAAGAGTCGGCCGTTCAGACCTTAATCAACCGGCTCGAGAGCATGGCCAAGGAGGCCGGGGGAACGCTCGAGAAGTCCGAGAAGTGGGGCGTTCGCGAGTTCGCCTACGAGATCAACAAGGCCCGTGAAGGGTTCTATGTCGTCTTGGAGTTCATGGCTCCCAACGCGCTGACCGAGCTCGATCGCGTTCTGCGCCTCGCGGATGACGTCATCCGCCACAAGTTCATCCGCCTGCCGCTCGACGAGGCTCATCGTCGGGGCCTGGCCGGCGTGACCGCCTAATAAGGGAGACGAACTCCATGGCTATCGACAACACAGTGACCATCACCGGCAACGCCACCCGGGAACCGGAGCTCCGCTTCACCCCTTCCGGGCAGGCCGTGGCCAACTTCGGGGTGGCGGTGAACCGCCGCTGGCAGAACCGGCAGACCCAGGAGTGGGAGGAGTCGGTTTCGTTCTTCGACGTCACCTGCTGGTCCACCCTGGCCGAGAACGTTGCCGAGTCGGTGGCCAAGGGCACCCGTGTCACGGTGGCCGGCCGCCTCGACCAGCGGAGCTGGGAAACCCAGGAGGGTGACAAGCGCTCCAAGGTCGAGATCGTGGCCGACGATGTGGCCGTCAGCCTTCGCTGGGCGACCGCCGATGTGATGCGCAACGAACGCCCCGACGGAGGAGGCGGCGGTGGCCGACCCTCCGGCGGTGGTGGAGGTGGCAATCGCCCTGGTGGCGACGACGGCCCCCCGCCCTACAACCCCGATGAAGAACCCTTCTAGAGAGCAAGACTCAAGGACTCCAAGGAACGAGCGAAATGGCTAAAGGAAACTCCCGCACCAAGCGGATGAAACCCAAGGACTCCGGGCGCCGGACCAAGAAGAAGATCAGCCCCCTGTCCTCCGACAACGTAGGCTACGTCGACTACAAGGACGTTGACCTGCTCCGGCGATTCATGTCCGACCGGGCCAAGATCCGGTCCCGTCGAGTGACCGGCAACGATTCCCAGCAGCAGCGTGAAGTGGCCCGGGCCATCAAGAACGCCCGCGAGATGGGCCTGCTGGCCTACACGAGCCGGGTCACCACCCAGCGTCGCGGCGGCCGTCGCGACGATCGTGACGGCGGAGGCCGTGACGGCGGCCGGCGTGATGATCGTCCATCCCGCAGCCGCGACGACGACGCCGAGAACGACGACGCCGAGAACGAAGACTTCGGGAACGAAGACTTCGGGAACGAGGTCGAGATCGACGACGTGAACGAGACGGTGGAGGCCTGAGGATGCGAGTAGTCCTGCACGAATCCATTGAGGGTTTGGGCAACCGGGGCGACCTCGTCGAGGTGGCCGACGGCTACGCCCGCAACTCCCTCATTCCCAAGGGGCTGGCCCAGCAGGCGAGTTCCGGTGTCGAGGCTCAGGCCGACGCGATGAAGCGGGCCTGGCAGTTGAAGAACGCCAAGGACCGCGACGCGGCCGAAGAGGTGGCCAAGCTGCTCGTCAGCACCCCCATCGAGATCTCGGCCCGGGCCGGGGCCGAAGGCAAGCTGTTCGGTTCGGTGACGTCCTCTGACATCGCCGAGGCGATCAACGCCAAGGCCGGCGTCGAGCTGGATCGTCGGATGGTCAATCTCGACGACTCCATCCGGGCTCTCGGCAGCTACAACGTGATGGTCAAGCCCCATCCCGAGGTCGAGTTCCCGGTCACCGTGACGGTGGTCGAGGAAAGCTAACGACCCGGCCCGGCACTTGTCCGGGCCCTCTTCCTAACCGGCACCGACCATTGATCCACTCGGAGATCGATGGTCGGTGTTGGTTGTTTTGGTCCTGGTCCCGCCGGCGGTCCGAACGTGGGTGGATGTGCCTATCCGATGGTCATCCCCAGGTGCGGATAACTCGAGGTGGACAGCGCCTGCTGCTTGTCCACTGTTTATCCACAGATAGTGTGGGTGGTTGTCGGCTCAACCTGGATCGTGCTCCTTTTGGAGGATTTCCCGGACTGGTTACCCACAGGATTCGACCCTCCGCCCACAAGCTTGCGGTTGTTGTCCCCAGGGTGTCCCGAAATGATCCCCAGATTGTCGGTCGAGTTCAGTTCGTTCCTGACGATTGATGACGGACCGAGCACCGCCGCGAAGGGAGGTGTTTCCACGCGATATTCACAGGAGATCCAGAGGTTACGGCACTAGGAATCCACAGGCGGTGTGGGCGATGATGGACGCCGAGGAAGCCTTCGGCGCGGGTGCCGATCTCCTTGGCGTGTGTTGCGATCGGTCGTCCCCGGCGGCGTAAAAGGTCACATCACCAATCGATAATCACATCAAACATTCGATCAAGGAGCGTTATGGCCGAGCGGGCCAATGCCCCCAGACCAACACGTGTGCCGCCGAACAACCTCCGGGCGGAGGAATCGGTCCTCGGGGCGATGCTGCTGTCGCGCGAGGCGATCGCCGAGGTGGTCGAAACCCTCGATCCCGATCACTTCTACAAGCCGGCCCACGGCCATCTCTACGACGCGATCATGGGTCTCTACGGCGCCGGTCAGCCGGTCGACGCCGTCACCGTGGCCGAGGAGCTGGCCCGAGCCGGCCTGCTCGACGAGATCGGGGGACCATCGCTGCTGCTCGATCTGCAGGCCTCGACTCCGGCCATCAGCAACGCCTCGCATTACGCCAAGATCGTCGAGGAGCACGCCCTGCTCCGGCGCCTCATCATGGTGTCGAACGAGATCGCCGAGACGGCCTACGGCGTGCCCGACGACGTGGTCAAGGCGATCGACGACGCCGAGTCCCGGATGTTCGAGGTGGCCCAACGGCGCGTGACCAACACCACCGCCGAGATCAAGGATCTCCTGTCGGCCAACCTCGACCGCCTCGAACTGCTCTACGAGCGGGGAGATGCCATCACCGGGTCGAGCACCGGCTATATCGACCTCGACGAGATGCTCGCCGGCCTTCAACCCAATGCGCTGTACGTCATCGGGGCGAGGCCGGCGATGGGCAAGACCGCATTTGGGCTGGGCATGGCTGCGAACGCGGCGATGAAGGACCAGAAGCCGGTGCTGATCTTCTCCCTGGAGATGAGCCAGCTCGAGCTGTCCCAGAGAATCCTGTGTTCCGAGGCGTTGGTCGATTCGAGCCGGGTCCGCACCGGCAAGATCGGCGAGGCCGAATGGACCCGCATCAGCCACGCCGTCGGTCGGCTGGCCGAGGCGCCCATCTTCATCGACGACAACCCGCACACCTCGGTCATGGAGATCCGGGCCAAGGCCCGCCGCCTCAAGAGCCGGGTCGGCGATCTCGGCATGGTGATCGTCGACTACATCCAGCTGATGAGCGGTCGCTCCAACGCCGAGAGCCGCCAGGTCGAGGTGTCGGAGATCAGCCGTGGTCTGAAGATCCTGGCCCGTGAACTGGAGGCCCCGGTGGTCGCCCTGGCCCAGCTCAACCGGTCCCTGGAACAACGGGTCGACAAGCGCCCGATGCTGTCGGACCTCAGGGAAAGTGGAAGCCTCGAGCAGGATGCGGACGTCGTGATGTTTCTGTACCGAGACGAGGTGTACGACGACCAGTCACCCGACAAGGGCGTGGCCGAGGTCATCGTGGCCAAGCACCGCAACGGGCCGGTCGGTAGGGTGCGTCTGGCATTCCGGGGTCAATACACCCGTTTCGACAACATGGCCCGCTCGCTTCCCGGTACGGGGCCGCCGCCGTCCGACGATGGTGGAGGTGGAGACCCGGGCCCGGACTTCTAGCCGTCCGGTTGCACGAACACCGCAGGTGGTGGGGCGTCGGGCAAGGTGGAGTTGTCGGCCCCCGAGTTCGGCGGCGCAATCCAGGCCGCCACCGTGAACGCCAGCGCGGCGGCCGCCGCAACCAGCAGAAGGGCCCTGAACAACAGGGTGCTGTTGTGGACGGCGTTTCGTGACGTGGTCTGCCGCGAAGTCGATGGCGGCGTCGACCACTCTTGATCGACGGCCCCGACCGGTGTCGGCGCCCCACGTGACGCCGTGGTGGTCGCCGTGTCGGCGTCGCCCAGATGCCCGGCGCGCCCGGCCGTCGAGTGACGCGTCGGCCGAGCGGTGCGATTCGGCGTCTTGGTTGGGACTGGGCGAGAGGCCATCGGTCTAGTCTTCGGCCTCCGGGCCGGGAATCTTGATGGGTGGTACCACCCGTCAGTTGAAGAGCGAAACCGCCGCCCAGATCACCACGACCAGGCCGATGGCGATCTGCACCAACGACCGGCCGAGCGGCGGTCGCTCCAGCTCGCCCTCCCCGATCTCGCCCTTCGGATTGATCAACGCCGTAGCGGTGCCGATCGTCAGCGCGCCGCCGACGGCGAGCATCAGCCAGACGAGAATGTCTTCTCCCAAAAATTCGCTCAAGTCTCAGAGGTTATCCGACGATGCTTGTAGCACCGGTGGCCATCACCCTCACCGGGAACTAGGGCAACTGAGTGGGAGGCGTCACTCCTCCACACGCATCGCCACGGCTCTTCGGAGCCGACGCCCGGCGCCTCCTACTCAGGGCCCATGGTTCATCCCCGTCCTCGGCCTCCGGGCCCGGGCTCTCCACCCGGCGTCAGACCGGATCGAGATCAGCGGGCGAAACCGTCTCCGAGACCGAATCGACGGTCAGGATCTCCACCCGCGTGGTTCCGAGAATCCGCCGGAAGACGGCGGCCCCGCTCGGATCGTGGAAACAGAACTGGGCCCGGCGGCCCCAGCGTTGGTCGACCCCGTCGGTCAACGATCGGGCCTCCCAGCATCGGATGTCGATCGGGATCAGGGGAAAGTCGGCCAGTACATCGGCAGGGTCGATGGCGACGATCCGGTGTGTGGCGGTCGGGCCGACCACCGCCTGTTCGACGGCTGCCATGGGCTGGTCGGCCGCGCCGCTGGTGGGCGGACCGTTGTCGGCCGCGCAGATGAACCTGGCGTCCTGCCGCAGACAGGTTCGGCGACCCTCGACCGGGTCGACGACGGTGGCCACGTCGCCGATCTGCGTCAGCGTTCTCCCGCCGAGCCGGCTGTGGCGGTACAGCCAGACGGTTGCAGCCGGATCCTCGGTGCCGCCGGCCCGATCGGCGTCGCCGGTTGGATCGGGCCATGCCGAGGTGAAGAGCGTGTCCCGGTCGAGGACCCTACGGGTCAGTGTGCCGGTGGTCGTATGGTCGTGGTCGAGCGAACGCCGCCAGGCAATCAGGAACGTCTCGGAACCGTCGGCGGTATCCAAGACCGGAGGTGGCACAGCGGCTCTGTCGAGGCTCGATCCGGGCGGTGGCTCGGGGGCGGTCAGGGCGCCGGCCAGGACAGCCAGTGCGATCGCTCCGACGGCCGCCTCGGCGACGAGACAGCCGACGAGTACCCGACCGAGACGGGTGGGCCATGTCGCTCCACTCGGCGGCGCGTCGGACCCGGACGACGGTGGGTCCATCGTGTCGAGGGTGATGTCCTGGGTCGATGCTTCGGTGCGGTCGGCGGTTTCCAACATGGCGACATCCGAGCGGTCGATTGCGGCTCGGAACCGATTGGGGTCGGATTGGGTCTGCCCCCTGTATCGGGATTTAGGGTGTTGGAATGAGCGAAGCGCCCGAACTGATACCGGCGGCCACCGTTCTGCTGTTGCGCAACGGTGAGTCCGGCGTCGAGGTGCTGATGGTTCGGCGAAACTCCAAGATCGCCTTCGGCGGTATGTGGGTGTTCCCCGGCGGGCGGGTCGACGCTGACGATGCGACCGCAGATGGTGTCCACCCCGATGGTCGCGAACGAACCGACGCCGAGCTCGACGGCGTCGATCTCGATGACGAGGGGTTCGAGCTGTGCGGTCTCACCCCGAGTGTCGAGGATGCCGGACGGGAGGCTCGACAGGTGCTGGCGGTTTCCCGCCGGGCTGCGGTTCGGGAGGTGAAGGAGGAGACGGCGCTCGACATCGAGCCCGGATCGCTCGTGCCCTGGTCGTTCTGGGTGCCGCCACCGATGGCGATCATAGCCCGCAACGGTCCGCGCCGGCGCTTCGCCACCTGGTTCTTCGCCGTCGACGCCCCCGGGGGCGAGGTGGCCATCGACTACGGTGAGATCCACGACGACGAGTGGCTCACCCCGGCCTCCGCCCTCACCAAACACCATGCCGGACAGATCGAGCTGGCGCCTCCGACCTGGATCTCGCTCTGGCAGTTGTCCCGTCACGACTCGGTCGGTTCGGCGTTGACCTGGGCTCGCGAGAACAAGCCCCGGTTCTTCCAGACGAAACCGCTGCAGCGCAAGCCGCTCACCCTGGCCTGGGGAGGCGACGCCGCCTACGAACTCGACCCCGAGCGCGACGACGTCCTCGCCATCGACGGCGCCCGCAACCGTCTGACGATGCGGCCCGGCGGCTGGGTGTACGAGTTCAGCGGCTGACCTCGGTCAAGCCCGGTCACAGGTGTTTGAGCGCCTCGCGTTTGGAAAGGCCCGAGAGCACGGCGTCGTTGTCGGCCAAGAACCGCCGGACGGCATCGGGATCGACCCGGGCGTATTGGCGGAGCGCCCACCCAATGGCCTTCCGCGCGAAGAAGTCGCGGTGGTCGGCCCGCTGCCGGCAGTAGCGGAACAGCCGCTCGGCGTCGGTCGCCTCCTTGTAGCTCAGCTGGTGGAGAATGGCGGTCCGGTTGAGCCACAGGTTGTCGTCGTCGATCCACTGATCCATCACCGTCACCAGCTCGGGGTTGGCGGCCACGAGCGGTCCGACGGTCCAGGCGGCCAGTGAATCGACCGTGTCCCACCAGGAGTCGGTGACGATGAAGTGCTCGACGTCGGGGAGGTGCGACGGGTCGAGTTTGGCCACGTGCTTGCGGGTCAAGTTCGCCCCGACGTAGCGGAACTCGCGCTCGGGCTGGAGCCAGCACTGGTGCACGAAAGCAATGAGGTCGTCACCGTCGACGTCGTCCGCCGCCTGGAGGAACGGCTTCGACACCCGGCGCAGCTCAGCCGAGTGCAGTCCAAGAAAGGCGAACTCGTTCTTCATGTACGCCGCCATCGCCTTGATCTCGCCGGGATCCGCCGCCTCTTCGAGCACGAGGCGCAGCTTCTTGATGTCGAGGCGGGTCACACCCACATACTGACAGAGACTCGACGACTTCGTACGCGCTCGGCGACAACTCCGGGGGTTAGCCTGGCTCGGTGACACACACCCCTCAGACCCGCCCCTTCCTCGGCCGGCGGATGTTGACGATCGCCGTGATTGCGGCGGTCATGACCGGTCCCGGCCAAACCATCGGGGTCTCGGTTTTCATCGACCATCTGGTGGGGGCCCTCGACACGAGTCGGTCGCTGGTCAGCTCGGCGTACCTGATCGGAACCTTGACCGGCGCGGCGGCGATGCCTTTTGTCGGTCGCTTCATCGACCGCCGAGGGGTGCGGTTGTCGCAAACGCTGGTCGGCGTGGCGTTTGCCGTCGCGCTGGTGGTGATGGCGGGAGTCAACACCCTCCCGTGGTTGGTCGTCGGGTTCGCCGGCATCCGGATGTTCGGTCAGGGCTCGCTTTCGATGGTGTCGTCGGTGACCGTGGCGTTGTGGTTCGAGCGGCGTCGGGGGGTGGCCATGGGCATCCTCGCCACGGCTGCCGGAGCGCTGATGACGCTGGTGCCGGTTGTGCTCAACCAGGTCATCGAGGGCTTCGGCTGGCGCATCGCCTGGTTGGTGGCGGCCGTTGCCGTGGCCGTGGTCGTGGTGCCACTCGGCTGGTTCGGCCTGGTCGACCGTCCGTCGTCCGTCGGGCAGCGACCCGACGGGGACCCGTTCAATCCCGCCACTCCCGCCGACTCCGGCCTCGCCGTGGGCCCGCAGTCCGCCCCGGGATCCGCCGCCGGGTCCTACACCCGGTCCGAGGCTGCCCGCACCTCGCAGTTCTGGATTCTCGCGGTCATCGGCGTGGCCAGCGGGAGCCTCATCACCGGCCTCAACTTCCATCAGATCGACCTCTTGGGAGAGGCGGGACTGTCGTCGGGGGAGGCCGCCATCATGTTTCTCCCGCAGATTCTGGGCTCGTCGGCGGCGGCGCTCGGTGTCGGCTACGTCCTCGACCGGGTCGGCACCCGGTTCGTCCCCGCCTTCTCCATGCTGTTGCTGGTCGCCGTTCACGTCATCGCCGCCGGCCTGTCGGGGCAGGCCACGATTCTGCTGTACGCCGTCGTCCTCGGATCGGTTGGTGGCAGCGTGAGGGCAGCGCTGTCGACCATGGTGCCGGGCTACTTCGGCACCGGTCACATCGGCTCGATCCAGGGTCTCATCACCGTCGCCAACGTTGCCGGATCGGCCGTGGGGCCGGTGGTGCTGGCGGTCACCCAGTCGGCGACCGGCAGCTACCGCTCGGCCAACCTGATCTTGGCGGTGATCCCGGTTCTGGCCACGGTGGTCTGCCTGTTCAACCGGGTGCTCGAGCCCCGGGTGGGACCGGTTCCGGGCACACTGGAGGAATGTGTCGCAACATAACGATCCTGCGTGGACTCGAACCGCCGGCAACCGGTGAGGAGATCGCTGCCGGGGCCCGACAGTATGTTCGCAAGATCAGCGGTATCCGGGAGCCCTCAGCGGCGACGTCGGAGGTGTTCGAGGCTGCGGTGGCGGCCGTGACGGCGGCCACCACCGAGCTGCTCGAATCGCTGCCGCCTCGCCGGCAACCGCCGACCACGGTTCCACCGCTGCGTCGGCTCAACCGTCGAAGTGGCGGAGCCGCCGGGCGCGCCTGACCGGTCAGCGGAGCCCAGCAAGGGCCTCCGTTTCGTCCTCGACGATGGCGGCCACCACGGCCCCCATCGAGCGGAACAGCTCGGCCGCCGTGTCGGCCGCCAGGTCACACTCGTTGACCAGCACCTGCTGCTCGTCGTGGAGGGCTCCCATCCTCTCGGCGAGAGCGGCCGTCGACTCCGCCCGAGCGGTGTCGAGCAGCCGAGCCCGCTCGTCGGCCAGCTCGGCGTAGCGCTCGAGGTTCGGGTGGGCTCCGACGGCCAGGGCCGACAGATCCCGCCACCGCTCGCCGGCGGCGCGCCACTGCCCGGCGGCATCGTTCCAGACCGGTCGGCCGGCCACCTCCGCCGCTTCGTCGAGGAAATCGGCGAACAGCGGGCGGCCGGCGTCGACCGACGTGCAGGCGTGGTTGACACAGTCGTAGAGGCGGCTGAGCCCGACGGCGGCGCGACGCCCGGATCCGAAGACGGTTTGCCAGCCCTTCTTTCCGGCGCCCGTCAACAAGGTGGACCACTTCGTGAGACCGGCCAGGCCGACGTTTGCTTTGAACTGCGGGACCGGTGGGCGGTCGAAGCCCTCGACGGCTTCGGCCACCGCCGACTCCAGCACGGCTGTCCAGTCGAGTTCATCGGGCACGGAATCCACCACCACCATCCGGTGCTTGCCCGCCCGGTAGGCGGCTCGTGCCGCGTCGAACGCAGCCCGTTCCACCGGCAGCGGCTCGGGAGACCGATCGTCGAGCCACAGTCGGCCCGAGTTCGGGTCGACGCCGACGACGCCGACGACATGCGGCGACATGCCGGACATGTCCCGAGGCAGCCCGTGGTAGGGCAAGCCGCCGGCACCGACCGTACACAGCGCCGGTCGGCCGTCGGCCAGTGCCTGGTCGAGTGTGGTCGCCGCCTTCTTCGCCCCGGTCGTCTCGGTGATGGTCGTCGTCACACCCAGTCGATCGAACAGGGCCTGGCAGAACGGATCGGGCATCGACCGGTTGCGGGCGACGATGGTCATCGTCGGGATGTCGCCGTACTCGAACACGCCGTAGAGAAATCCGACTCCACCGGCCAGGCCGAACGCCAGCGCCTCGCTGATCGGTTGGCCTTCCGGGCCCCCCAGACCGGTGTTGACGCAGAGATTTCGGGCCGCCGCCAGGTCAGGCTGTGAGCCGCCGACGGTGTTGATCCGGGACAGAAGGCCGGGCACATCGAGGGCGGCGGCCAACCCGGTCGTTCCCGACCGTCCGCCGCCGGCGGCCAGCACGTGGGCTCGGGCGGTCGAATAACGCTCGCCGGTCTTCTCCATACGTCGCCGGACGAGGGTCTTGAAATCGCGGTTCCTGGTCATCATCGATCTCCGTTCGCTCCCCACATCGTCACTCACGCATCAGCCACCCCTGAGCTGAGCCACGATGCGGGTACGACGCTGTGCGCCGCTCGTCGAAGTTCGATAGTGAAACGGTTGAACCACCGAGCGGAAGAGACGACTCTCCTTTGCCCCTCACGCCGGCCCGGGTGGAAGCCGCAATGGGGGTTGGGCGACGCTCGTCGCCACCCCCAACCGTACCCGAAATTCGCAGCTCAGGTGACGGTGAGAGTCACCTGGGTTGCGCAGAACGGAAAACAGCCGGCACCAGCGGCGTCCTACACGAGGAACGGCACGCCGAGTCGCTCGAACAGATGGCCGACGAAGCGCAGCGTGAGGCCCCACAGAACCTGGCCGTCGCCATCGAGTCGAATCCCGGGAAAACTCGCCCCCGCCGCCGGGAAGTAGTAGTCGATGTGGCGGGCGGGGTCGGCCAGATGGGGCAGCGGGACCCAGACGGTGTCGGCCACCTCGTAGTTGGGGGACAGGCTCGGTGTCTCTCCGTCGAGCCAGTAGGCGTGTGCCGAGACGAGGACGAGCCGATTGGTGGCGCGCCCGCCGTCGAGTTCGGCGAGCGTGCCGACCGCGTGGTCCGGTCCGAGTTCGAGGCCGATCTCCTCCCGGGTCTCGCGCATGGCCGTTGACTCCGGGCTGGCGTCGGTCGGATCGGTGCGCCCGCCGGGAAACGCCATCTGCCCGGACCATGGATCACCGAGGCGCTCGGCCCGTTGAATCAGCAGCAGTTCGGTTGCGTCGGCCCCGGGTCGGAATATCGCCGCGACGGCGGCCCGGTGAATCGGTTCCTCGAAAGGAATCGACGGCTCGTAGTGGGAGTCGAGCAGATCCTCGAGACGGTGCCGGTCGAGAGTCCGGATGTCGGTGCCTGTAGCTGATCCGTCGGTCATGACCGTGCCGCGGCCTCCCCGAGCACGTTCAGCGCTGTGTCGATGTCATCGGCCGAGACGTCGAGGTGGGTGACCATGCGTGACTCCCGACCCCAGATCGCGAGAAGAATGTCGTTGGCCGCGGCGGCTTCGCCCATGGCCTCGACCGCCGGTCCGAGGTCGGCGAAGACCATGTTGGTGTGGCGCCCCTGGATCTCGACGCCGGGAATCCCGGCCAGCCCGTCGGCCAGGCGCTGCGCATTGCGGTGGTCGTCGACCAGTCGATGCAGGTGATGGTCGATGGCGTGCAGGCCCGCCGCGGCGACGATCCCGGACTGCCGCATCGCACCGCCCAGCATCTTTCGAATCCGGAAGGCGCGGTCGATCAGCTCCTGTGACCCGGCCAGTACCGATCCGACCGGAGCGCCCAGTCCTTTCGACAGGCAGACCGACACGGTGTCGAACCCGTCGGCCACCTCTCGAGGCGTGACCCCGAGGTCGGTGGCCGCATTCCACAGCCGTGCGCCGTCGAGATGCAAAGACAGCCCGTGTTCGGTGGCGAAGTCGATCATCTGCTTGTGGTAGGCGAGCGGCAAGGCCATGCCGTTGTGGGTGTTCTCGACGCACACCAGCCGAATCGGGGCGAAGTGTGGATCGTCGGGTGTGATCGAGTCGGCCAGCTGATCAAGGTCGAACCGACCGTTGTCCAGGAGGGGGAGCGGGTGGGGTTGCACGCTGCCGAGCACGGCGGCGCCCCCGGCCTCGTAGTGGTAGGTGTGAGCTCGCAGCCCGACGAGGAACGAGTCACCCCGGGCGCAGTGGGCCATGACGGCGCACAGATTGCCCTGCGTACCGGAGGTGACGAAGAGGGCGGCTTCCTTGCCGAGCAGCTCGGCGACCCTGGCCTCGAGTGCCTTGACGGTGGGATCGTCGCCCCACACATCATCGCCGACCTCGGCCTGGGCCATGGCCGTCCTCATCGCCGCCGAGGGTCGGGTCACGGTGTCGGAACGAAGATCAATCACCTCTTCATCCTGGCAGCAGATGCCGCCGATTCAGACCACGGGGCGGACTTCGGTGGTCGGGGTCGGCGCCGGCCGAACCGGCCTGGGGCCGCGGTCGTCCTGGTGACCGATGCGGGTCCACCGGTTGGTTGGCGAATGGTCAAGGAGATTTGTTGACTTAGGCAGGTGCAGCAACAAGCAGATTGATCCAAATAGAGGACTGGATAAATCACCCAATTAGTTGTAAACAGTGATAGCTACTACTAGAAATGTAGGAGCGGGTGGGATGTTTCCGCCGACATCCCTCCCGCTCTTACAGCCGCTAAGCGTGGCTGTTGCCGCCGCTCCTGTGGGTGCAGTCCTTTCCCCCCAATCAACCGGACTGCACCCACAGGAACATCCTTCGAGCGTTCAGCCGGCAGCGGCCGCCGGGGGCCTGTGACATCGAAGTCCGGTCTGAAGGTGGTCACTCCGAGTCGGTGCACATCCGAGTACATTGCGCTGATGGCAACGGTGCTCGTCTTCCATCATGCGCTCGGTCTGACCGAGGGAATCAAGTGGTTTGCGCAACGGCTGGAGGTCGCCGGCCACCGTGTGGTCCTACCCGACCTGTTCGACGGGGCCGTGTTCACCTCCGTCGACGACGGCCTGGCTCATGCCGAGTCCGTCGGCTTCGACGTCATCATCGACCGCGGGGTGCAGGCGGCCGCCGCCGTGGCCGGGCGGTTCGTCGTGGCCGGATTCTCGCTCGGAGCGATGCCGGCGCAGAAGGTGGCCCAGTCCGCCGGCGGTTCAGTGAGCGGTGCCGTGCTCTACCACAGTGCCGTTCCGCCGGAGTTCTTCGGCTCATCGTGGCCGACCGGTCTGCCACTGCAGATCCACATAACCCTCTCCGATCCGTGGGCCGAGGAGGACGTCGACGTCGCTCGGGAGCTGATCGGGACGGCAGGCGCCATGGTCTTCGAATACCCCGGAACCGGCCACCTCATCGCCGATCCGACCAGCGCCGATTTCGATCCGGATGCCGCCGAGCTCATCGTCGAGCGGACCCTCACCTTCCTCGGCGCGATTCCCCGACAAGCCGAACCTGCGGCCTGAGCCGCTCCACCCGAATCGCCCGGCTGCCGGCGCATGGTCACCCGGGCCGGACGTCTCATCTCGGCCCCCGATCCGCCGACTGAATCGATGTGTTTGCACGTCCGACGCTTCGCCTCCTCGCCGTCTGGCTTCTCGCCGGGTTGTCATCGTGGCCGGCGCAGTCGAATGACGGCCCAAGTCGGGTGCTCGACGACGACCGACCCGTCGTCTACCTGACCTTCGACAACGGCCCCGGACCGCGGACGCCCGAGTTCCTCGATGTCCTCGACCGGTGGAACGCCAAAGCCACGTTTTTCGTGATCGGCGGCAACGCCCGGAACAGTCCGGACATGCTGACCGGAATCGTCAGTCGCGGTCATGCGGTCGGCAATCACAGTTGGTCACACCGCGATCTCACGGAACTCCCTCCGCTCGAGGCGCTGACCGAGCTGCGGGCGACCAACCGCCTCGTGGCCGAGACGGTCGGGCGGACGATGCGCTGCTGGAGGCCCCCGTTCGGGAGGAACAACGACGAGCTGATACGGCTGGCCGCGACGGCCGGACTCAGCAACGAGAGCTGGATTCCGTCCGGTCGCTGGGACGTCGACACGATCGACTGGAAGTTCGGTTACGAGTTCGTGCTGTCACGGCTGGAGACCGTCGAGGCCGGAGACGTCGTGCTCATGCACGGTGGCATGAATCCGGACCCCGAGGATCTGGCCGCCCTCATGACCTGGCTGCTGGCCAACGGTGACGACTACCGGTTCGAGGCGATCCCGGGTTGCTCGCCCGACACGATCACCTCGCCGCCGCCGGGATCTCTCGCCGCCTCCGACCCGGCGACCCGTTACCTCACCACCGACCCCGACCTGTGGTTCCAGATCCAGCGGGGCTCGGCCTATCTGAGCGCCTTCGGCACGGCTCGCTGATCCCTCAGCCGGGTCGCGCCAACAGCATCTCGTAGAGTTGCCGGTTCTCGTCGTCGAAGCAGGCGAACACGATGTCGGTGTAACGATGATCCGGGGTCGACTCCAGCCATTCGACGACCGCGTCCAACGCAACCGCTGCGGCCAGCCGCTTGGGGAAGCGATAGACGCCGGTGCTGATGTTGGGGAAGGCGATGGAGCGCACGCCGTGTTCCAGACCCAGTTGGAGGCAACGTCGATAACACGACGCCAGCGTCTCCTTCATCGCCTCCTCCTCACCGGGATCCCAGATCGGCCCCACGGCGTGGATGACGAGCCCGGCCGGCAACTCACCGGCGTCGGTGACCACCGCGTCGCCGGGTGCACAGGGTCCCTGGGCGGCGACGATCGCCTTGCACGCGTCGAGGATCGTCGGACCCCCCGCTCGATGGATCGCCCCATCGACCCCGCCTCCTCCCATCAACGACGAGTTGGCGGCGTTGACGATGGCGTCGACGTCGAGGGTGGTGATGTCGTCCGACGTGACCGAGAGCCTGGGAACCGGAACCGAGGGCATCGGTGGATTCTACGTCGCGGTTTTCGGGGCCGGCATCCCAACGGTGTAGGCGTCCATCGACAGCGAACCGGCCAGGTAGCCGTCGACGATCGACGTCATCGGCTCGTCGGCGGCGGCCGCCAGACCGGCGGCATAGACCATCGGGAGGTAGTGGTCGGGGGTTGGGACGGCCGGACGGTAGTCGGGCGAATCGTTCATCGACCCGATGAGCGACGGGTCGTCGGTCAGGATGTCCCGGACCGCTTCGTTGAACCGGATCGCCCAGTCGAAACCCACCTCGCCGAGCTGGAACTGCACCGCCCGTAGGTTGTGCACGATGTTGCCGCTCCCGACAATCAGGATTCCGTCGTCGCGCAGGGGAGCAAGGCGTCGACCGAGATCGAAGTGGTAGTCGAAACTCTTCGAGGCATCGATGGCGAGTTGGACGACGGGGATGTCGGCCTCGGGGAAGGCGTGGACGAGCACCGACCAGGTGCCGTGGTCGATTCCCCAGCTGTCGACATCCGCGCCGACCCAGGTCGGCTTCACGGTTTCGGCGATCTCGTCGACCAGTTCCGGCATGCCCGGCGCCGGGTACTGCATGGCGAACAGCTCGGGCGGGAATCCGAAGAAGTCGTGAATCGTCTTGGGCTTGGCCATGGCGGTGACGGCGGTGGCGTTGATGTACCAATGCGCCGACACGCACAGGATGGCCCGCGGCCGGGGCACGGCGTCACCGAAGACGCTGCCGAACGCCCGCCACGCTTCGGTGTAGCGGTTTGTCTCGAGCGCGTTCATCGGGCTTCCGTGGCCGAGGAACGCCGCAGGCATGGTGGTTGTGGGACTAGCCATCCGACACCTCCTGGTACGGTTCCCAGGTTACGTCGGTTCCGCCGTCATAGATGTCGTCGACGATCTCGGGGGCGATCATCGACCGCCAATCGGGCTCGGTTTCGAAGACGCCGACCTCGGTGAGCGCCGACACCTCGGCGCCGAGACGGTCGAGGTCGATCTGGCCGTAGCCCTCACCCTCCGGTGTCAGTGACACCACGAGATCCCGTTCGACCTGCCAGCGGGGGATCTCGGTGTTGTCGCCGAGGAACGAGCCCTGGTTGGTGGCGATTCGGTCGAGGGCGTGCTGGACGGCGGCGTCGGGGTTGTCGATCGAGAACCGCATGGCCCGCAACGACGCCCGCATGAAATCCGACACCACCTCGGGGTGCTCGGCCAGGAAATCCTCGCCGACCACCAGGAGACCGAACGACGAGGGGACGCCGGCGTCGAGCGGATCGAACATCCGGTACTCGAACCCGGCGTTGTCGAGCTGGATGGGCTCGTTGCTCTTGTAGACGGGCAGGGCGTCGATACCGAGCTCGAAGCCGGCCATTGGATCGAAGGTGTCGAGCAGCAGCTCCTCGAAACTCGATCGGTCGACCCCGGCCTCACCCAGCATCGTCTGGAGCGAGAAGGGCAGGTCACCCTTGATGCCGACCACCCTGCCCGACAGATCGTCGAGCGTCTCGATGTCGGAGTCGGCGGGAACGACGAGGGCCTCGATGGCGGTCTTCCCGTAGTGGGCGAGGGCCACCAGGCCGGCGTCGCCGTCGACGTTGGCCTTGACCACCTCGCCGAACGAGCCGGCGTTGGCGAACTGGGCCTCTCCGGATGCGACCAGGGTGTGGTTCTGGGGGGCGAACCCGGGCTGGATCTCGACGTCGAGGCACAGCTCGTCGTAGTAACCCTCGGCCTCGGCCACGATCGGGTCGAGGATGCCGGGGGAGGCCGCGAAGTCGAAGCCGGTCACCACGGTGATCGTGCCGACGGCTGCGTTGCGCTCGCAGGGATCGCCCGAGGCCGTATCGCCGTCCGAAGCCGTGTCGTCGCCGCAGGCTGCGGCGAGCAGCGCCAGAGCAACCATCCCGGCGACGATCCCCACCACCGGCCGAACCGTCGTTCTGTGCGCCCTGCGCCCGGAAACCCGGGCGTGGGGCGCACGGTTGGGTGTTGGGAGGGTCATGGATTCTCTCTCCTGTACGCCGGATGCCAGTGCAGCACCCGGCTCTCCAAGGCCAAGACGGCGAAGGTCCCGACGATACCGAAGCCGGCGAGAATCACGATGCAGGCCCAGGCCGTGTCGGGATTGATGCTGACGAGTGCCCGCCGGAACTGGTACCCCAGCCCCGATGTCGAACCGCCGTAGAACTCGCTGATGACCGCCCCCACCAGCGACAGTGACACGCAGATCCGGCCGGCGGCGAACGTGTCGGCCAGGGCGTGGGGAATTCGGAGACGGCGGTAGACCTCGAACCGGGAGGCGTCGACCGAACCGGCGACGTTGAGCAGATCCTGATCGACCGAACGAAGCCCGGTCAACATGTTGGTGGTGAAGGGCACGAACACGAACAGGGCGACGATCAGGGCCTTCGGCCAGATGCCGAATCCGAACCAGATCAGCAGGATCGGGGCCAGCACCACAATGGGGGTCGACTGGAGGATGATGATGCCGGGCCACGACAACCGTTCCACCAGCGAACTGTGCGCCATCAGCGAGGCGGCGACCGCAGCGGCGAGGAACCCGATCAGCAAACCGAGCACGGCCTCGGCGAGCGTGACCCAGGTGTTGGAGGCGAAGAACCCGGGGTCGGCGGCAATGGCGGCCAGCACATCGCTCGGCCGGGGGAGCGCGATCGCCCGGATGTTGAAGATGCGGGTGACGAGTTCCCAGAGAATGAGCAGCCCGAGCACGGCAGCCACTGGGGCGACGAGGCGCGACACCGTGCGCGACGCCCTGATCACGAGCCGTGTCCGATCATGAGCCGTGTCCGATCATGAGGCGCCCTTCTGGATCTCGGGCACGGTCTCGGACTCCCCGGCCAAGAGGATCCGTCGGATGGCGGCCGCATGTTCCCGGAACGCCCGGCTGTCCTCGATGCCGCTGAGGCGGGGCCGCTCCAATCCGATCGGTATGTCGGCGGCGACAGTGCCCGGAGCGCCCTGCAGGACCACCACACGGTCCGACAGTTTGATGGCCTCGTCGATGCTGTGGGTCACGAAGACAACGGTCGGACGCCGAAGCCGCCACAACTCGATGAGAAGGGTCTGCATGTGGTGGCGGGTCACCTCGTCGAGCGCGTTGAACGGCTCGTCCATCAGCAGCAGCGACGGTTCGATGGCGAAGGCGCGGGCCAGCGCCACCCGTTGCTGCATACCGCCGGAAAGCTGGTGGGGGAGAAGCTCGCCCTCCTCGCCCAACTCGACCCGGTTCAGCCACTCGCCGATGGTTGCGCCATCGAGGCGCCGACCCTTCCACGGGCCGAGGCGGTCGAGTAGCGCCACGTTCTCCGAAACCGATTTCCACGGCAGCAGCGCCGGCGACTGGGGAACGAGACCGATGACACCCCGGCCCCGTACGACGTCGGGATCCTCACCGCCGACGGTGAGGGTGCCACCGGTCGGTGTGTCGAGGCCGCCGATCAGGCGGAGCAGCGTCGACTTCCCGCATCCGGAGGGGCCGATCACGCTGAGGAACTGGGAGGCCGGCACTCGGAGATCGACGTTGTCGAGCGCGGCCCGGGGACGGGCCGATTTCGTGGTGAACACCCGGCTCAGGCCGACCGCCTTCACCTCCGGTGCGGCTCCAGCGCCGCCATGATTCGGGCGTCGGATGGAGGCGGCCGCCGCGCTCGATCCCGGTGCCGGAGACGCGACATCTACCGAGGCTCGACCCTCGGTGTTCGGTGTCGGTTGAGCGGTGTCGGTCATCGGCTGCACGTGCTGCTTGGCTGGAGATGCCGGTCCTCGCCGCGGGTTGCGGGCAGGAGCGCACGACTGGACCACTGCCCGGCCTCTCGTGCGATTCGAGCAGGGCCGGGGCGCGTCCAGTAGCCATACGCCCGCTCGCTCTCATCCGGACTTTCACCGTCGGCATCGGAATTCCACCGATTCGGCCGAGGTCCCGACCACCGATCGGCGACCGACGAATCGGTACGATCAGAGTGCCGGGTCCAAGGTTCGCGGACTCTCACCGCCGGTCAGGACTTTCACCTCAACCCCGCGAGGGGCAATCTCTTCACTTGTCGAACTAATTGTTCGTCATCGTAGAGGTGGGAAGGTCGCGCTTCCAAGTCCGGCGTCTGCCCGGCTGCGGGCAACGACACCCGGAGATCGGCGAGGCCCGAACGGCTCCGTTCAGGAAGACCTGGCCTCCACGTCGATCATCAGATCCGATGCCACGTTTTCGAGCACCTCCTTCAGGTCGTGCAGCGACATGGTCTCCGGTGTACCGACCACGGCATCGGCCACGAACATCTCGCCGCCCATCGGAGCCGGTACCACTTCGGAGCTGAGCTCGTCGATGCTGCAACGGCTGGTGGCCAGGGCGTGGGAAATGTCGTGCACGATGCCGGGGTGGTCCTGGCCGGTGACGTGCACGGCGTAACTCCTGCCGGTCGACGGCTCGTCGGCCTGCCCTGCGGGTTCGATTTCGATCTTGAAGAGGCCGGCTGCCTCGATCCGCTCGAGGTCCACCGTCAGAGCCTCTGCGTTCGCCGGTGGCACGGTCACCAGGACCACGCCGGCGAACTTGCCGGCCAGCTCGATCATCTCGCTGCGTTCCCAGTTGCCGCCGTTGCCGGTGATGACACCCGACAACGCCTCGACCAGGCCGGCCCGATCGTTGCCGAGGACGGTGATGACCAGATGCTGCATCAATGCAAGCGTAACTCAGAGCGACCGGACGACGCCGATCCGTGAACCTAGAATCGGCTACATGGTTGGTCGTATGATCCGGGAAGCGGTCGAGAACATGATCGACGACGTGAAGGAGTCGATCGAGGAGCAGGGCCGTCAGGCTGAACAGGCTCGGCAGGCTCAGCGGGCTCGCCCGACGGCTCGTCTGGAGCCCCCACCACCGGCGTATCAGCCGCCCGAGCCGGTGCCGCGTCCGTCGCCACCGGTTCCAGCGCAATCGGTCCCGCAGTCGCCGGTTGGCGAGCCGCCGGTCCGGAAGCCACCGGTCCAGAAGCCGCCGGTCAGGAAGCCGTCGGTTCCGGAGCCGACGGCCGCCGCCCGACCGACTCCGGCCCGACCCGATCGGCTCGGAACAGAGGACGTCGACGAGCCGGTGGAAACGCCCGTCGATGAGTCCGGAGTCAACCCCGACGATGTGATGGCTCGGATCGAGGCCGACGTCGAGGCCGCCCGCGACCTGTATAGAGAGGCCCGCTCCGAGTTGCGGGAGGCACGGCGGACCGCTCGACTGCACGCACGCGACGAGCGGCGGGATCGCCGACACGAACGTCGACTCCGATCCGAGGTCGTCGGCGGGCGGTGACGCCGGCCGACGGCATTCGCCCCGATCATCAAGGCATCCGGCACATGAGCCGAGATACTGGGGGACATGATGCGGCGTTCCCCGGCGGTGGCTTCTCGACGCGTCGCGACTGCGACTGCGATCGCGATTGCCGTCGCCGCGTTGGCGACGTCGTGCGCGGCGATGACCGGGACGGCCGCCACCGAACGACACGCCGGTGACCGGAGCGCCCTGTCGAGAAGCGAGACCGACGCCAATCCGGGTCGGGAGGTCGAATCCGGTACCGACGAAGCCGACGGATCCGGCACCGGCACGAACGAGCGGGGTAGCAGGACCGCCTCGTTGCTCCCGCCGGCGGTTTCCCAGGTCTGGGAGACCGGCGAGACGGGACTGTACGTCACGGCCGAGGACGGACAAACCGAGATCGTCGCCTTCGATCTGACGACCGGGATCGAACTCTACCGTGTCGACACCCATCCCGCCGGTGCCCTGCGGGGGTTGGCGCCGTCCGTGTATGTGAGCGAGGCCCTCGAGGCGTTCCTCGCACCGGTCGTCAGCCAACGGTTCGGCGATCTCCACGCCGATCTGGTGGCGTACGACCTCGACACCGGCGATCAGATGTGGGAGTCCGAGTTCCCGATCGGCGGCACCCCGCTGTTCGACTGTGGAGACGGTCAGGTCTGTGCCCGGGGCGACTACGAACAGGCGGTGTATTCGGTGACGAACGGGAAGAACGTCTCCCGGATCGAAACCAACGCCGGCACCATCATCGCGTCCGACGGCGAGAACCTGGCCACGATCGCCCGAGATCCGGACGATCCCGACGACTTTCTCGGGCTGATCGGTTTCGGCGACTACGGCCGCCAGGAACGATGGATGATCGAATCGGCCGAGCTGGCCGACCTCATCGGCGTACCCCTCGACCCCGGCTGGGGTTGGAACTCCGATGTCGACCGGGCCACCGGAACCGCCGCGCTCACGCTGGCCCATTCCGACCCCGACCTCATCGGTGGCACCATCGGGCTCGACCTCGTCACCGGTCGGACCGCCTGGACCCGATCCGGGATCACCGACTGCCTCTACAACTATCCCACCGAGCGGCCGATGCTCAAGTGCGTGGCCTCCGACGGCGACCCGATGCTGGTCGACCGGATCGTTCGCATGGACCCGGCCACGGGTGACGATCTCTGGACGATCGCCGTCGCCGACCCCTTCGCCCCCTACGACGTCGAGATCGTGCACGGCACCGACTACCTCTACGTGTGGGTCGGCGAGCAGGTGCTGGTCTACGACCTCGATGACGGTCGACCGGTTGTTTCCGGCGGCCCGTTCCTGTGCGCCAACAGTGTGTGGACCTACGACGTCGACTACTACCCGGACGAGGACCCGTGGGAGTATTACGCCGACACCGTGGTTGTGCTGTGTGACGCCGACGGCTTCCTGCTGCCCCCCGTTGATGTGGCCGACATGCTCGCCGCCACCGATATCGCCGCCTCGCATCGGGTGTCGTTCGACTGGGAGCTGCGCCCGTTTGTGCTCGATGCCATCCCCCAGGCCATGATCGACGCGGATTCGGGCGAGGCCTGACTCCGCTTTACTCGTCAACCGCCGGCGGCTCGAACACGAAGTGCTCGACGATCTGCTGCTCGTTGCCGTCGTCGTCGAACCGGGAGCAGTTGCCGCCCCAGGCCACGATGACCGACGGGGTGCCGACGGCCTCGGTGTTGAAGGCGCACGACTGGGGCGTGGTCAGTGTCCGTCGAATTTCCAAGCCGTCGGCGATCCTGATCCACTTGAGTTCGGCTCCCTCCATGAAAGCCAGCCAGTCATCGGTGTGCACTAGTGGCCGGACCTCGCTGAAACCGGTGGCCGATCCGGGAAAATCGACCTGGACCACCAACTCCCGCCAGGCCGCAGGTCGGGTCGGATCGGCGGCCAGCGCCCTGTCGTCGTCGAGCACCAGAACCGTGACCAGTTCGTCGGACCGGACGCCCGTTTCGGGTGGTGACGCCTCGGCCCACACGATCAGCCGTCCATCGGCGACGACGGCGTTGGACCGGTCGGCGCCCTCGGGCAGGTCGGGGAGTGGGATCTCGGTCAGCGTGGCCGACTCGACATCGAGCTGGCTGAGGCGGACCGTGCTCTGCCGGTCGGCCCACAGGACGTAGGTTGCGTTGCCGGTGGCGACCGTGGTGAGGGCGTCGCCGTCGACCGCCGTGGTCGCCCAGCTGTCGGATTCGAGATCGTAGACGCCGATCGTTCCCTCGTTGTCGGATTGCGGTGTCGAGCCGCCCGTGACGATGATGTGATCGGCGAACGCCGCCCCCCGGCCCCTGACCCTGGCCACCTCCATCGGGCTGCCGGCCAGTTCCCGCCACGTGTCGGAGTCGGGATCGTAGGCCGCCGTGGAGGCGACGAGGCCGTCACCGACGCCGAACGGCACGGTCGTTCCCGACCACACGATCAATTCCTCGCCCGTCCACACCGCGGTGTGACGATTGAGGGGCGGACCCGGCGGTGACGTGATCGGCCGCACACCCTCGTTCGGGTTCCAGATCAGCGGCTCGTCGACCAGTTCCCCGTCGGTCGGATCCCCGCCGGCACCGCCGACGACGATGACGTCGGTCCCGGTCCAGGTGAGGGTGTGGTCGAACAGGGGATACTGCGGAGCCCCGGCGATGTCGTAGCCGTCGACCGGGGGAGTGTCGGCACCGATTCCGCAGGCAGCCGTGAGCCCGAGGAGTATCACGGTGGCAAGCCCGTTGAGCACCGCCCGACGTCGCATCACCGACTCGATGCTAGCGGGGTGGTGATGGCGGGCGCTCAGGCGGACCCGGCGCCGGAGGGTAGCCGTTGATCGGCCGGACCGAGGGCGTGGATTTCCTTCAGTCGCCGCAGTCGACTGTGGACCTGATCCCGGTCGATCGAGCAGAGTCGCAGGTGGCGGCGGCCCTCGACGTCGTCGCCGAAGTCGGTTCGCCCGTGAAGCGCCCGCTGGTTGTCGACCATGATGGCCTGCCCGTCGACCAGTTTGTGGACGAACTGGTTGGCCGGCGAGCGCACTGCGGCGGCGAAGGCCCGGAACGCCAGGTAGTAGCGGTCGACGACCGCGGGATCGAGGTCGAACACGCCGGTCGACCGCTCGTGGAACCGGATGCCCATCACCTCGCCGTCGGCGTTGATCGTGATGACCGGGGCGTAGGCGATCATGTGCACGTCCTCCCCCTGGTCGACCGCGGTGGCGCGGTGACGGACATACGGAATCGAGACCGACGCCAGCAGTTCGAAGGCCTCAGGGTCCGAACGCCGGATGTCGTCGGCAACCTTGAACCCGTCGACCAGGATCGACTCGCCACCGCCGGTTGCCGCCCGCCGGCAGTGGAGGATGGTGAAGCCGCTCGGCGTGTAGCGGTAGGGATCGTCGCTGTGGGGATCCTGGCCCACGTTCGACTGCGACAGCGTCCAGGCCTCGGGTTCGGTCACGATGTTGAAGATCCGACCGAAATCGGTGTCGCGGACGTGGCCGAGGAGCCGGGCCAGGGCCTCGGTGGCGTCATCGGAATCGGGGAGGTTCTCGACCAGCGTCATGCCCTCGGTGGCGACGGTGTCGAGGAGATCGTGGTGGTCGACCGAACCGGGTTCGAGCTCGCCGAAGTCGAACCGGGTGGGTCGATGGGTGGCGTCGAAGCGGCGGGGCGGTGTCAGGGCGGGTCGACGACCCTGACCGGCGTCGGCCAGCGCCATCAGGTTCTCGACGTCGAAGGTACTGCGATGGCCGTCGCTCCAGTCGACGACGAGTGTTGCTCCTTCGACGGCGGCCGTGCGGACCGTGAGGTCCTCGGGCAGGGTGGCCAC
>Ga0224512_10000681_pt1 | contig 34980 bp, 35 predicted proteins | sample SF_May12_sed_USG_4_FD_169103 | JGI IMG/M metagenome (GOLD analysis project Ga0224512, IMG submission 169103) | Sediment microbial communities from San Francisco Bay, California, United States - SF_May12_sed_USGS_13 | ecosystem: Environmental > Aquatic > Marine > Sediment | place: USA... | reverse complement strand
ATCGTGGCAAGTACGACAGGAATACGGCGACACGTTGGTCACGCCCTCCACTGAGGGGTCGTGCGGAAGGAGCCCGGCTTCGATGCGTGCCTCGGCACCCTCGCTGCCGTGACATCCGGCGCAACTGGTGCTTGCGCCTCTCTCGAAGGCCTCGCCCGTCCCATGCACAGAGACCTCCCTGAACTGGGCCTGCTTGGAGACGATCAAAGTACTGTCGTCGTGGCACTCTGTACAGCTGAGATCGGCCGCGGACACAGACGCCGCATCACCGGCTGGACCCGCGGGACCGGCTGGACCGGCTGGACCGGCTGGACCGGCTGGACCGGTCTCGCCGCTCGTACACGCAGCCATAACCAGGGTGCCCACTACGAACAGGATGATCAACGCCCGTCGACCTGAGCGGTGCCGTTCGTGTATTCGGTGCATTGGCTCCCTCCCTGCGCTGCCATCAAATAGTCGTCTCATGTCTTCGCTCCCATGAGGTTCTATGAAGCCACTCTTGCAGATTCTCGGCGAGATGTCTGTTTTTCCCTAGGGTCTTTCGACCCTTTGTCGGAATCTCGAACAGGACTTGCTGACAGGCGGTTTCTCGCATATCCCGACGCCTTGTCGGACGAAGGTCGCCCAGGACCAGCAAGATCAACGAGGCGTCAGGAGTCGGAGTCGACACCGTTCCCATGACTGCAACACGCTCCACTCTCCTCAGGTAGGCTGATTGCCATCCCGGCTCGGTCCGGGCGGAAACGTGAGTTCGAACTCGGGAAACGGGATGCGCAACTCGGCAAGAACGGGCAATGTGGCATTGGCGGCGATGGCCGCCGCGGTCGCTGTGGCCGTGGCTCTGTTCGTCGGCTTCGCGGCTAGGGCGGCTGCAAGACCAGGGCCCGATCTCCTGCCGAGCCTCGTGCTGCAGGCGGCTTCCGAGGCGGAGACGATTTTCTTCGAGCAGTGCTCGCCCTGCCACGGACGGGCTGGAGAGGGAGGCATCGGGCCGGCTCTCACAACCTCGTTGCTCACGGCCGACGAGAGGGAGCTGGTTATTCGCCAGGGCGGGGGTGCCATGCAAGCGTTCGAGGCCACCCTCAGTGCGGAGGACATCGAAGCGATCGTGGCGTTCACCGGGCGGTTGGCCGCCACCGTGACCTACGAACTGCAATGCGCACCTTGCCATGGCCCGACCGGTGAAGGGGACATAGGTCCGGCGCTGGTACCGGCCCGGTTATCGTTTGAGGACGCCCGGCGCATCATCGCCGAGGGACGAGGAGGTATGCCCGCCCACGCGCCAACGTACACGGAGGACCAACTCGATGCCATCACGGCATTCGTTCAGGACCTGGCCCGGATCCAGCTAGGTGCCCAGACGTACGTGCAGGTGTGTGCCTCCTGTCACGGCGCGGCGGGCGAAGGAGGAGCCGGGCCCGCCCTCATCGGGAGCGATATATCCCCGGCGGAGATCACCACAGTGATTTCGGAGGGGGCGGGAGCCATGCCCGGGTTTGGGAGCCTCGCCGAATCCGAACTCCAGGCGGTCATCCTGTTCGCCAACCGCCTCGTTGCCGGCGTGGCGGAACCCGCACCCCCACCGGCCGGAGAGCAGCTGTACCAGGACTTGTGTGCCGCCTGTCACGGTGCCGAGGGGGAGGGAGGGGCCGGTCCGCCCCTGGCGGCGCTGACCATGAGCGACGACGAACTAGGGCCGCTGATTGCCGAAGGTCAGGGCGGCATGCCCGGATTCGCTGCGGATCTGGCGGGAGAGGACCTCGATGAGCTCGTTGCGTACGTTCAGTCTACCTTCGGCGAGGCTGAGCAGACCGCAACAGGGGCAGACCTATACGTTGAGCTGTGTGCCGCCTGTCACGGTGCCGAGGGGGAGGGGGGCGCCGGTCCGTCCCTGGCGGCCCTCGCGCTCGGAAACGACGAGCTGTCGAAGCTGATTGCCGAAGGCGCGGGTAGCATGCCCGGTTTTGTAGACCAACTCAGCGACGTCGGCATGGCCAATCTTGTTGAGTTCCTGGCCGCAAGTTTTGGCGAGCAAGACTCATCGACCACGACGACGCGGGCGGTGCCGATCCTCTCGGGCTTGGATATGTTTGTCGTTCACTGCGCAGCATGCCATGCCACCGACGGCAGCGGGGGGCTGGGCCCCGACCTGCGAGAGTCGCACCTATCTCTGAATGAGGTCGTCTCACGCATCTACGGCGGACACGCCGACGGTATGCCCGCCTTCGAGGGCGAGCTTACCGGTCTGGAAGTTCAGGAGGTGGCACGCTATGTGACCACCTTGTATGCGGACTCCGATGGTGAAGTCTCGGGTGCCTCGGCATGGCTGTGGCCGGTGGTGGGGGGGTTGCTGGCGCTGGCAGGACTATCCGGACTCTGGCTCGTGCGCAGATCGCGGGGTCCGAAGGCAGAGGCCTTGCCGAGAGGCTCAGAGTGACCTCGACAGGCAAAAGGCGCTAGCCGCCAAGTTCTCCCCGCGTCTCGGCCAGGAAGGCGAAGATCTCGTTGAGTTGAGTGTCGTTCAGTTCTTGCTCGGAGTACGAGGGCATCCCCGGTTGTCCGTTACGAGTGACCTGTCGAACCCAATCGTAGGAGGCGGAGGCCGGAGACTTGGCGGTGGTCGTTCCCTCCGCATCGACCCCATGGCACCCCGCACATCCGAAGGTGACAAACAAGCCCCTTCCGATTTCAGCCTCGGCTGCCGCGTCGTCGGCAAGGCCGAAGTCGGGATAAGCGTAGGCGCCTTCCACAAAGGCAACCGCGGAGCGATCGTAACCGACGGGATCGCGATTGTGATGCGTGTTCGGACTGCGGATCAACAGAGCGACGATGCCACCGGCAACAACCACCATGACGGCGGTCACCATTGTTGCGGTGTTGAGCCACTTCGTGCCGGCACTCCGCTCCCGCTCGTCCTCTTCGGCTTCTGCTTCGTTGCCGGCCGGGGGACTACCCCGAGAGACCCGGACGACGGATACTCCCACGATGATCATGATCACCCATATGGCGCCTATTACCAAGGTCACGACCCACCCGCCGGCGCCGGGGATGAGGCTGATCCCTGCCGGGGATCGGTACAGCTGTCCTCCGATAGTCACCGGGAAGGACAGGATGTTGGGTTCGCCTCCTCCCTCGATGGTGATGGTATGGGTGCCCAGCTTCCTCAACTCGTAATCGAAGACGGCGACGCCCAGGTCGTTGGTCAAAGCCTCGCCCAGCTCGATATCGCCGCCGACCCCGGCGAAGGTCACACTCGAAAAGAACACCAGTTCGGCACCCTCAACCGGTTCGCCGGTGGCTGCGTCGTGGACTGTGGCGGTCAGCTGGATCGTCTCACCCAAAGCTCCTTCTTCCGGGGCGCTTACTTCCACGGTCCAGTGATCCGCAAACGCTCCACCGCTTCCCAGCAAAAGGAAGCCGAGAACCAGAATGGCAAGTGTCCCCCACCGACCGAGTCGCCGCCACGTCATGGGGGACCTCCGCCTTCGGGTTCTGGCGCCAAGTCCGGGACTCCGGAAGCCAGAACATCCTCGCCGTCGAACTCGTGTTCATATTCGACCATTTCCTCGAACTCTTCCCGGCGCTCCTCGGTCATCTCCCAGACGGCCATGATCGGGAATGCCTTCACGAACAAAGTAATGAGGAGTGCGAAGAAGGCAAAACCGCCGGCCGTGATCGACCATTCCACCCAGGTGGGAGCGTAGTTGACCGGCTCGTAGGGGAGCAGGGGGGCGCGCAGTCCGGTGACCACGATGAAGTATCGCTCCACCCACATGCCCATGTCGACGAATACTGCCGCGGTGACGATTCCGCCGATGGTGCGGAGCCGCCGGATGAACATGAAGACGATCGGCGTCATCAAGCCTCCGATGAAGTAGAACCAGAAGTAGGGGGCGAACTCGTCGATGAAGAGCTGGCGGAACAGGAACTCGGTGCCTTCTTCAAACTTGAATCCGGCGGTGATGTACTCGGACAGGTTGGCGTAGATCATCACCCCGGCCATGGCCGCCATGAGGTACCCGAGATAGAGGAAGTGTTTGGGCGTGATGTACTCCTCCAGACGGTAAACGCGGCGGAGGATCGCCATCACGACGATCAAGGTGGCGATTCCGGAAAAGATGGCCCCGGCCACGAAGAAGAAGCCGAAGATGGCGCTGTTCCATGCCTCCCGCAGCGTCATCGCAAAGATCCACGAGACCACCGTATGGACCGAGACTGCGATCGGAATGATGAGAATCATCATGATCGAGATGGCTCTGCCGAGGTGTCGCTTTTGGCCGCTCGTTCCCCTCCAGTTGATTGCCAGAATTCGATAGAGCAGGTGCTTCGGTCGCGACACCCAGGGGGCCAGCCGGTCCCGGAAGAAGGCGAGATCGGGCACCATGGGGAGGTACAGGTAGACGACGCTGGCGGTGAGGTAGGTGGTGACGGCCAGCACGTCCCACACGATAGGCGATTGCCACCGGCCGAACACGAGCACGTTGATCAACCGGTCCGGTCGGCCCAGATCGACGATCACGAAGAAGGCACCCGTTACCAACGCCACCGCGGTAATGAACTCGGCCATTCGGGTGACGGGCGTTCTCCAGCCGGCGTGGGACACGCGCAAGATGGCCGAGATGAGCGTGCCGGCGTGGCTGATGCCGATGAAAAACACGAACATCGTGATGTATAAGCCCCACGAGATCCGATCGCTCATGCCGGTCACGACCAGGCCGCGCCGCACCTGGAGGGAGTAGGCATACATTCCCCACCCCGTGACGGCCAGGAGAAAAAACAAGAAGGCGTAGTAGTTGCGGGTCGTCTTTCGGGCCGGATCGAGAGTGGTGTCCTCGAGGCGGGCTTGCCAGTCGTTCACCGACTCCATAGGTCGCTCCCCGGCGCAATTCTGTTCCACGGCCATACGGTGGGTAGTCGACCGGTCCGCGAGGGTGTCCGTCCGACCGCTTCGCCGTGGCCCGGGATGTAGAACACTCGTGGCTGGGTGCCCAATTCTTCTTTGAGGATGAACGCGTTGTGCTCGGCGGAGAACGCCGCCATCGATACCAACTGGCGACCGTTCGTGGCTATGTCTTCTTCGAGGTCGCCGTAGTAGATGGCCTGATTGGGACAGGCCTGGATGCAGTACGGCAGCGTGCCGGCCCGCACCATGTCGGGGCAGAAATCGCACTTCATGACCGTTCCCTTGAGTGCCGGGACCTGCGCCTCGAGGTTGTAGTTGGCCAGGTGGGCTTCGGGCGGGACGGGTGGCTCGCCCCAGTTGAAGAAACGCCGATCGTAGGGGCAGGCCGCCATGCAGATGCGACAGCCGATGCAGCGCTCCTGGTCGATCAGAACCAGTCCCTCGGGCGCTGAGAATGTGGCACCGACGGGGCATACGTTCACGCACGGAGGGTTCTGACAGTGCTGGCACGGTATGGGGATAAAGCGCGTGCCTTCGCCTTCGAGTTCGTCCTCGAACACTTCGATCCACTGCATCGGCTCCGGGAGGAGGTGGCCTTCGACACAGGCGGCAGTGCAGCGAGGCGGCGATGCGACGCTCTGGCAGCCGTCGCAGTAGCGCAGATCGATGATCATCGCCCACTGCCGGATCCGCGAGAAAGGCGACTGGGTCTCCTCCGGCACCTGCTGACCGGCGAGGATCTCGAGGGCTTTAGGTACGGTACCGAGCGGACCGACAAACAAGGCCGACATACCAAACATGCGGATCGCAGTACGCCGGTCGATCATCCTCAGTAGAACCTGCAAGTTTCCGCCCGTGGCATCGTGAGCGACGGTGGTCTGAGGGGCGCGGCGGCCGCTGTAGCGGGCAAGCACGACTACCGCAGAGGCGATGACAAGGAAGACGAGCAGTACGCCCGGGAGACCGCGTATACCCGCTGCCGCTGCCAGCAGTGCAATGCTCATCACGGTGAGCCAAAGTGGACCGACGGCCCGGATCGTTTCACTCAACGACCTGCCCGAATGGTTCACGAGCCCTCCTTTCGGGGACCCGACTCGCGTCGGGCTCACCCGGCACAACGCTGAAACGTTGTGACATCCTATCAAGACACACTCGGGGGTGTGGCGACCCGGCGCCTTTCGTGACAGCCTGTGAGGAGACGATCTAAAGGTCGGGCGTTGCTCCTTCCAACACTTGATCGAGAGCCCGCTGCAAAACGGCGGCGTTGACTTCTCCCTGGATCTTGCCCTGCATGATCCCGTCGGCGTCGATGATGTACGTCTCGGGCAGCCCGAATACGCCCAATTCGACCATGGCGCGGGACTTGGGATCGACGACGTAGCTGTAGTTTTGGCCACGCCCGAGTTCGTCAAGGAAACCGATGGCCTGGTCTAGCGAAGGGTCCTGGGAGTCGATGCCGATGAAGTGGACACCTCTGTCTTCGTATGCAGCGGCGGTCGAGGTGAGAGCTTCGTGCTCGAAACGGCAAGTCAAGCACCACGACGCCCAGAAGTTGACGACCAGTACCGTCCCTCGGTATTGGCCGAAGGAGAGAGAGCCCTCCTGCTCGAGATAGTCGAAGGTCAGGTCCGGAACCGCGGTGCCGATTAAGGGAGAGTCGACCAGGCGCGGGTCTTGGCCGAATCGGCCGTTGAATACAAACACCAGCAGAGCGACCACGCCCAGGATGAGGGTGATGGGCACTACTCCGCGGGGGATTCGGCTTGCCGACGTATCGGTCGTCCCTTTGGTCATGAGCCGCCTCCTGCGCTGCGGGCATCGGCGAGGGCTTGCTCAACCTCGGATTGGACGGATGGTGGCAGGTTCGGGACGCCCGCCACCTCCTCGAGCCAGGGAATCGCGCCTTCAGGATCCTCGAGTCCGTAGAGCAGTATGAACCCGAGATAATATTTCGCCTCGAGGTAGGTCGGGTCGACCGCAAGGCTGTTCTGCACGTATTCCTCGGCGGCCTCGGGTTGTCCGGTTGCGTACGCCATCCACCCGACTCGCGCCAGGGCCTGGCTGTTCTCGGTCGGCGTGGGCTGATTCTCGAGGATGTAGAGGTAGTGCCCGAGCGCCTTGCCGTACTCCTGGGCCTCGTAATACCGGTCGGCCAGCGCCATGCGCATTGCGTTGATATTCGGATTGGCGGCCACCACTCCCTCGAGCTGTTCGTTGCTCACCGTGGCGGGGTCAACGCTGAGACCGCCCGGCGACGATGCCGAGGTCCCCGCCGGAGCCTGATCCGGGGTGATGTCCTGGGCGGCGAAGATTATGGCAGCGGTGAGGGCGGCTATGACGAGCACTGACCCGACGATGGCCCGCCGCCCGGAACGAGGCTGGGCTGGCGCGTCGGACTGAGCTCGACCTCCATCTCCGGATGTGCTTTGGGGACCATCGCCCAGCGCAGCGACCGCCTCGTCGTATTCCTGTCGGTACGAAGCCCGCAAACCTTCGGCCGTTTCCGGATCGATCTCGCCGGAGTCGACCTGCTCGGCCAGCTCATCGAGATCTCTGCGAGCAAGATCGCGCCTCTCCTGGAGGGACCGTTGATCAGTCATGCTCGCTCCCCGTTGTCACCGGCTGCCGTCTCCGTCTCAGAATCATCCAGATACCGCCCGCCACCGCCGCGACGGGAAGAAGCCATACCAGCAAGGTTCGTCCGGCGAAAGGCGGGTCGAGGAGGATACCGTCACCGAAGCGAGCTGTGAAGTAGTTGACGATCTGGCCGTCGGTTTCGCCGGCGGCCACTTTCTCTGCAACGATCTCCACCATCGCCCGGGCGGTCTCGGAGGGCGAGTCCCCGATAGCCTCTCCCTGGCACACGGGGCACTTGATGCGCGAGCCCAGTGCGTCCACACGATCCTGGGGAGCGCTATCGCCTATGACCAGCCCAACGACCACCACCGTCGCCAAGACCAAAGTGACGGCCCAGCCGGCGAAGGTGCGAAGTTTGTTATCCATCGCGGGACGCCCGGGCGTCGATGAATCGCTCATCGCTCGGCTTCTTGACCAGCCGCGACCAGAGCACCGCCGCCGCGGCTATGAACCCACCCACCCACACCAACCAGATGAATGGGAACCAAAACACGCCCAGGGTCACCTGCTCGGCGTCGATGCTCTTGAGCGAGAGGTACAAATCGCCGCTCCACGATGCATCGACCTCGGGGGTTGCTACCGACTGAGTCGAGGTGGGGTACTGGTTGAGTCGGGGCTCCAGTTCGCTCACGACCCGGCCGTTCCTGGCGACCTCGACCAGGGCTCCGGTCACGAACCGAGTGGGCTCCTGACGAGAAGTGGGGGCTAGATAGGTGAGGTCGAAACCGGCCACCGACTCGGAACTGCCGGGCGTGAGAGTGATGGTTGCTTCCACAGACAGATTGGCCGAGAAAGCGATACCCAGGGCAAGCACCGCCACTCCGAGGTGGGAGATTTGACCACCCCAGTATCCGGAGTCGTTGCGCATGACGCGCAGGGTAGCGGCCGGAAGGGAAACCTCGCGTTTGGTGGCCATTGTGCGGGCGTTCACGAAGAGGTTACGGACGATTACGGAGATAACGAAGATCGAAGCCAGGATGAACGCCAGCATCCAGGGCGTGCGATACCCCAGGACCACGGCCAGCGCCGCGGCGCCGAGAGCAACTCGTAGCGGGTTGCGGATGCGTTGCCAGACGATATCGGGTCTCGCCGAGCGCCAGGGGGTGATGGGTCCCAGCCCCACGGCCAGCAGTAACCCGAATGCCAGCGGGACGGCCAGTCGATCGAAGAACGGTCGGCCGACGCCCACCTGGGCGCCGCTGAAGGCCTCGACGAACATCGGGTAAAGGGTCCCGGTCAGCACGACGAATGCGAAGACGGTCAACAGGAGATTGTTGAGCAGGAAGGCACCCTCCCGGCTGGCCAGGGAATCCAGCCGGGGGGAGGAGGCCACCACATGGGCGCGAGCGGCAAACAACCCGAAAGATGCCACCAGCACAACCATTAGGAACCACAGCAGCGCCGGCCCAATCGGGGATTGGGTGAAGCTATGCACCGAGGTGATGACCCCGGACCGGGTGAGGAACGTGCCGAGGATCGTCAACGCAAACGTGGCGATGACCAGCACGAAGTTCCACGCCTGCAACATCCCGCGCCGGGCCTGGACGACGGACGAATGCAGAAAGGCGGTGGCGATCAACCACGGCATGAAAGAGGCGTTCTCAACCGGATCCCAGGCCCAATAGCCGCCCCAGCCGAGCACTTCGTAGGACCACAAACCGCCGAGCGCGATGCCCGCGGTCAGGAAGCCCCAGGCGATCAGCGTCCAGGTGCGGGTTCGGAGCAGCCACTCGGCCCCGCTCGCCCCCAACATCAACGCGGCCATGGCGAAGGCGAAGGGGACCGTCATGCCCACGTAGCCGACGTAGAGCATCGGCGGATGAACCGCCATCAGGATATGGTTCTGGAGTAGCGGATTAGGGCCCCGTCCTTCCAGGGCGGTGAGCGAATCGGCCCACGGCCAGTGGGTGGCTTCGAGGCATCCGATCGAACCCGGCTGCACGCACACGGTGAAGGGGTTCGAGACCGTGGCCATCAGCAGGAAGAAATAGAGGCTGACGATCCCCATCACCGCGAGCGCCCCCGCCCCGAGCCGGTCGGGTTCCGTTCGCCGGGCGAAACCGCGATAGACGGTGTAAACAAACGCGGCCAGCACCAAACCCCACAGGACGATGCTGCCTTCAAGCGCCGCCCAGGCGGAGGCCACTTTGAAGATGAAGGGGGTAGTGGTGGCCGAATTGTTGGCGATGTAGGCGATAGAGAAGTCGTCGCTGAGAATCCCGATCTCAAGGGCGATCATCGCCAGGGTGGCTCCGCCGACCAGACCATAGACGGGCCATTGGAGTTTTCCGGCCCCGGCCATGTCGGGGTTCCGCATACCGCGGAATCCCTGCACGATGAGTGCCAGAGAGGCAATCACCGCGACGAGAATCGCCAGGTAACCGACAGTGGCCGTCATGTTGCTCCTTTAGCCGGAGGCGTCGGCCGGAGGTACATAATTGCCGTCCTCTTCGGAGATGTACTCCTCGTCGTGCTTGACGATCAGGGTGTCGGACTCGAAATGGTCGGCGGACCAAGAGCCCTCAACGACCACGCCGATGCCTTCTTGGAAAAGCTGTGGAGGGGCGCCGGTGTGGACCACGTCAATCGACTTGTCTCCATCGGTGACCACGAAGAACACACCGCCGTCGGTCTCTTGCAGGGTGCCCTCTTGGACCAGGCCCCCGAGGCGGAACCGTTCCGCATCGGGGAAGTCCGCTCGTTGCGCCACGGCCTCGGCGGGCGTCAAGTAGTAGACGAGGTTGTCGCCCAGGCCGCCGAACAGCATGAACCCGAGGACCAGGACGACAACGCCGATGGCCGGCAAGACAAAGGACTTGTACGGCATCTGGTCATCCCTCCTTGCGGCGATTGATTCTGCGTGTACGTCCGACGAGATACAACGTGTAGAGGACCATGAAGCCGTAGACGACCGAGTAGCCGAAGATGACCCAACCTTCAGACATCGCCGGTCACCTCCCCGAGTTGTGGGGCGGTGATGCCCGATCCTGCGATGTCGAAGTCGGAAAGAGCTTCTGACTCCTCGAGCTCGTCTTCGAGACGGGCCAGCCTCGTTCTCCAACTGGTGAAGGCCAGATAGACGAGCGTGAAGGCCCCGAGGTTGATCATGAGCGCTCGGAGAAACTCCGGGTCGATGGGAGCGTCCGGACGAACGACCGTTGTCCCCTGGTGGAGGGTGCGAAATAGGGTGACCGAGAAGTAGACCAGAGGCACCTGCACAAAGGCAATGATCCCCAAAACCGCCGAACGCTTGGCCCTGGTCTCGGGATCCGGGATGCTGCGGCGCAACGCCAGGTAGCCGAGGTACACGAAGAACATGATGGCGGTGGACATCATGCGAGCGTCGCCCCAGTCCCAGAACGTTCCCCACACCGGGTAGCCCCAGATCATGCCCGTCATGAGGGCCAAAGCGGTGAAAAACACTCCTACTTCTGCAGAGCTGGCGGCAATCCGGTCGGCCAGAGGAGACTTCTTGACCAGCCAAACGACGCCGCCCACCAGCGTCACGCCGAAGGCGAGAAAGGCGAGCCAGGCGGACGGAACATGCACGAACATGATCTTGGCGAAGTCGCCTTGCGTTCTTTCGGCCGGAGCGAGCGCTGCGAATGTGAACCCGAGGCCAATCGCCAGCACGGCCAGGACGTTGAGAGCTTGGTGGGAACGTTGTCTCATCGAGAAGACTCCTCCAACGGCCGTGCGGTCACCACGCCGATCACCGCGATCGTCAGGTTCATGGTGGCCAGCAGCGTAATCCAGAGCAGGATACTCGCCTCTTTGCGCAAAGCTTCTACGACCTGCGCCGATGCCAGCAAGAGCGGCATCGACAGGGGCGCAACCAGCAGCGGAGTCAAGGTGTTGCGCGTGCGCAACCCGGCGGTCACCGAACCGGCCAGGGTGCCGACCAGGGCAAGACCCAGCGCCAGCAGGAACATGACGAGCAGCAACCACGGCCATCTCGGGATCCGGCCCGGGTTGTAGAGGATCACCGTCACCGGGGCAAGAACCGCTTCAAAGATGAGCAGCAGCAAAGTACTGGCGGCCATCCGGCCAACGAATTGCGCCGCCGGGTCCGTGCCCAGCAGGGTGAGCAACTCCTTCTGCGGCGGGGTGTCTGCCGCCGTCTGCCGGAACGCTATGAGCATGCCGAAGAGCAGAGCCACGGCGAGAAACATCCCAGGACCGACCTGAGCCAGGAGGGGTTTGTCGGTCCCGATGGCAAGGGGAATCAGCATGAGGGCGACTGCCCCGAACGGAATAGTGATGAACAGTGCTTCCCCGGCGCGCCCTTCAATCAAGAGATCCTTGCGAGCGATTTCCTTGACCTGACTCCAGAACGCTCGCCCGCTCATGGCGCCTGTCCGTTCGAAAGCAGCGTTCCACCGTCGAGGTGATAGGTTCGGTCGACCAGAGGGAGCATCCGATCGGGTTCATGGGATACCAGCACCACCGCTCCTCCTCGCCGACGGACATCAGACACGGTTACGTTGACGAGCATTTGGGCGGCCCGATCGAGCCCGGCGTGGGCCTCGTCGAGGAGTAGCAGCTGAGGCTTGATCAACAGCACCCGAGCAAACTCGACGCGGCGTTGCATGCCGTGGGAGGAGTGGTCCGCCCGTCGTTGTTTGGCGCCGCCCAGGCCGACCTGCTCGAGGGCGGCCGCCACCCCGTCGGTCGAAGCTCCGGCCATGCGGGCGACGAACGTCAGATTCTCCTCGAGCGTCAGCTCTCCCCACAGGCCGGGATGATGGCCGAGCAAGGCGATTCCGCTGCGGGCGGCCAGTATTCCCTCGGAGCCGGTGCGGGAACCGAGGACGGAGACTGAACCGTCCGTGGGCCTGAGCAGCGTGGCGAGAATCCGCAAAAGCGTCGACTTGCCCGAGCCGTTGGGACCGACGATCCCAACGACCTCACCGGGATCGATCCGTAGGTCGATGCCACGCAAAACCGGCATCCGCCCGAAACGGACGCCGACCCCCGAAAGCTCGGCGATAGGAGGTCCCTCTGTCACAGCCGGGAAGTGTAGGTCGTGACATGCAGCCTTCCATCTGCCTGCGTCCCGAGAGGAAGGGCCCAATGACCCGATTGGAGGGGACCATGACTGCTATATAGTGTCGGGTGCGTAAACGTTGATCGTGGAGGTAGGCCCGGTGGCGGAAGAGTCGAGTCGACCGAACGGTAGCGATGAGCCGTCGGCAGCAGAGGCCAAACCGAAGGCGGGGGACGATCCAGATAATGGCGTTTCGCGTCGCAAACTCCTGATAACCGGCGTAGGAGTGATGTCCGGAGCGATTGCTGCAACGGTCGGCGTCCCGGCCATCTTCTATGTCGCTGGGCCCGCCCAGGAAGCGGGGGGGGAACAGGATTGGATCCGTATCGGCTCGGCCAGTTCTATCGAAACCGGCACGCAGACCCTCATGAAGGCGACGGTCGAGCGAAGAGCCGGCTATCTCACCACCACAGAAGAGCTATCGGTGTTTGTCTCGACCGAGAATGGTGCGGACTTCGTAGCACTCTCCAACATCTGCACCCACCTCGGATGCCGGGTCCGTTGGGTCGACGAGCAGGACGGGTTCTTCTGTCCCTGCCACAACGCTATCTTCGGGCCCGACGGTGCCGTGCTGCAAGGGCCGCCGCCGCGACCGCTCGACCGTTTCGACACCAAGGTCGAGGACGGCCAGATCTTCGTCAGAAAGATTTGATATGGCAACGAAGCTTGGCAATTGGTTGAACGAACGGTCTGGTTGGCGCGCTGCCTACACCGCGGTCTTTCTGCGCAAGATCCCCAAGATCAACTGGGCCTACACGCTGGGCAGCGCCACGCTTTTTGCCATGATCATCCAGATCGTTACCGGCATCTTGCTGACCCTGTACTACGTCCCCGACCCGCAGTTGGCTTACGCCAGTGTTAGCTATATCACCAACGAACTTCCCTTCGGCTGGTTGATCCGGGGTCTACACCACTGGGGAGCGAGCGCCATGGTCTTGCTGGTAGTTCTGCACATGGTCCGCGTGATCATGTACGGCGCTTACAAGTATCCCCGCGAGTTCACCTGGATCACGGGTGTGGCGCTACTCCTGCTGACTTTTTCTTTCGGCTTCACCGGGTACCTACTGCCGTGGGATCAGCGCGCCTACTGGGCAACGGTGGTGGGAACACAGATCGGCGAAGTGACCCCGGTGGTCGGAGACACACTGCGAGCCGTGATGCTCGGCGGCGAAGAGATATCCGGGTTGACGCTCAGCCGTTTCTACGGGGCGCATGTGTGGGTTCTCCCGTCGGTGCTCCTTCTCCTCGTGGGGATTCACATCTATCTCGTCATCCGCAACGGGATAACTTCTGTGCCGAAGCGAGGCGAGTAGCGCCATGAAGAACGAAGAACGCGAGGAGTACCTGAGAGAGTACGAAGAACAGAAGAAAAAGGGCGTGCCCTTTTGGCCGGACATCATCTTCAAGGACGCGCTGGTCTCCTTCATTCTCTTCGTGGTTCTCGTTGCGCTCGCCTATTTCCTGGGGTCGAGCCTCGAGGAGATCGCCGATCCGAGCGATGCGAACTACACACCCCGACCGGAGTGGTACTTCCTTTTTCTGTTCCAGTTGCTGAAGTTCTTCCCGGGTGACCTGGAGGTCATCGGGGTGATCGTCTTGCCGGTGATCGCCATTGTCTTCCTGATCCTGCTTCCCTGGACGGATCGTTCGAAAAAGAGACACCCTTCGGGTCGCCCGGTGGTAACCGGCATAACGGTTGCGGGGATCGCAGCGGCGATCTTTCTCACCGTCCAGGCGATCGAGGAAGCTCCACCCCCTGGCGGACCAACCGCCGAGGGAGACCGGGTGGCCGCGCTCTATGTTGAGAACTGTGCAGGCTGTCATGGTCCGACCGTGATGGCAGCGCCTGGTGAGGACCTATTTGCCGTCATCTCAGCCGGCACGCACGAGGGGATGCCTTCTTGGAACTCCGACCTGTCCGCCGACGAAATCGACGCATTGGTCGGGTTCCTCCTGGCCCCTAACGGGAACGAGGTTTTTGCGGCAGCTTGCGCCGAGTGCCACACGCTCGAACAACTGATCGAGGCGGATGCGGTCGATCTCAGGAGCGCCTTGGATTTGGGGACGGAGTTTGCGCCTCATGCCGATGCCGAGATCCCCGCTTGGAACGAGTTGCTCAGCGCGGCAGAGCAAGCGCAGTTGCTCAACTTCCTGACCGCTCCCGACGGACAAAGGCTGTGGACCCAACAATGCGCCGCCTGCCACGGTCGCGCGGTTGCCGTCTCCGGTGACGAGGCGGCCTTACGCGACATCATCGTCCAGGGCGGTGGGCATCTCGACATGCCCGCCTTCGGAGCGACGTTGGCGGAAACGGACATCCAGGCGTTGGCAATATACGTCATGGATCAGACGGCTTACCCGGCGGGTGAGGGGCTCTTTGCACAGCACTGTTCTGCGTGTCATGCCCAACGCGTACCAGCCGCCCGTTCCATCGAAGCAGCCGTCGCCGCCATCTCGCGCGGTGGAGCCCACGAGGATATGCCCGTGTGGGGTGAGATCCTGACCGACGAGCAGATCGACGCCCTCGTGGTCTACATCATCGAAGCTGCGGAAGCTCCTGATCTCGTCGCCGCCCAGGACCTTTATCAGCAGAACTGCTCCTCGTGTCATGGCGACCTGGGCGAAGGTGGTCGCAATCCGGCCCGCGCCGGCGACATCATTGCTCCGATCAGCACCGCCGAGTATTTGCGGACTCGTGACGACCAGACGCTCCGGGCGATCATCTCTCAAGGCCAGCCCAACTTCGGCATGTCCCCGTTCGGTGATGCGTTCGGTGGCCCGCTCAACTCCGAGCAGGTCGATACCGTTGTGGCCTACGTCAGGGCCTGGGAAGCCAATCCACCGGTTGAGCTGCCCCCGGAAGTCGCGGACGTTCCGCAACCGACCGCCAGCGGGCGAGTGGTCTACGGGCAACTCTGCGCGCAGTGTCATGGTGATCGCGGCCAGGGCGGCCTTGGTACGGCCTTCGGCGACCAGGGATGGCAGTCGGCCAACAGCGACGCCGCCATCTTTGATGCCATCAATCTCGGTCACGAGGCAACGGCGATGATCGCCTGGGGTGAGATTCTGACCTCCCAGCAGATAGAGCAGCTCGTGGCGCACATCCGCACGCTCGACTCGTCCGTGTCCACCGGCGGGTCGCCGACCTTCGTCGGAGACGTGCTGCCGATCTTCCAGGCTTCCTGCACGGCCTGTCACGGCACCCTGGGAGGCTGGACGGGGACCAGCTACGACGACGCGGTCAACAGCGGGGCAGACGGCCCAACCGTCATCCCGGGAGATCCCGACAACAGCCGGCTGGTGCAGACGCTGGTCGGCACACACCCGGACCGGGTGGTGATGCCACCCTCCGGCAGCCTTGCCGACGCCGACATCCAAATCATCAAAGACTGGATCGCCGCAGGAGCCCCCGAGCGATAGGCGGCCGAGAGCGGGCGCTGGGCCGCCGCTAGCGGGTATCCCTCAAGCTGAGCTGCGCTATCTGCCGATGACATCCGCGAGCAGCTCTCTGAGGCAGCGGTGAACATTTCCTGCATCGAGCACCATTCAGACACTGGTTGGACCCGGCCGTGGCCGGATGTCGCCAACCCTTCCCAGGCTCTGGTTCTGGTCTTCGGTTCGGCCAAGACCTACCGCGATGGGCCCGGTCCGCTGCAGGAGCTTCGGGCCGCCCTGCCGGGCGCTTTGATCGCCGGATGTTCGACTGCCGGCGAGATTGCCGGAACGCGGGTGCGGGACGGTTCGTTGTCGGTCGCCGAATTCGCTTCGACTCGCCTGCGGGGCGCCGTAGCGTCATGCGACCCCGGTGATGATTCTTATCAGGAAGGCGCGGCACTCGGCGACCGGCTGGACGAGCCCGATCCGACCGGTGTGCTGGTTCTTTCGGACGGCTTGCATGTCAACGGCTCTGAACTCGTTCGTGGGATAACCGGCCGCTTGGGGCGAGGTCTGCCCGTAACCGGAGGGTTGGCGGGTGACGGCGATCGCTTCGAACAAACCTGGGTGATAGTCGATGGGCGTCCAGTCGAAGGGGACGTCACAGGGGTTGGATTCTGCGGCGATTCGGTTCGCTTCCACTACGGGTCCCAGGGGGGCTGGGACATTTTCGGTAACGAGCGGCTGATCACCAGATCAGAAGGCAATGTCCTCTACGAACTCGACAAGCGGCCGGCGTTCGATTTGTACAAGCAGTATCTCGGGGATCGTGCGGAAGGACTTCGGGCCACCGGTTTGCTGTTTCCCCTGGCCATCCGCCAGGATCCCGACGACCGCTTCCTGGTCCGGTCGCTCACCTTTGCCGGGGATGTCCCGGAGGGCAGTTGGGCCCAGCTCATGCAAGCGAACTTCGATCGCCTAATCGGCGGAGCCGAGCAGGCAGCCCACCAAGCTCGCAAGGGCGCCGCAGGACCTTTTCTTTCAATCGCTATCAGTTGCGTCGGGAGGCGGCTCGTACTTGGAGACAGAGCGGAGGAGGAGGTCGAGGTCACCGCCGAGTGTTTGCCGGCCGGTAGCCACCAGGTCGGTTTCTACTCCTACGGCGAGATATCTCCGTACTCAGACGGAAGTTGCGACCTTCACAACCAGACCATGACCCTCACCACCATCAGCGAGGCGTGGTGAACTCGCTCCTCGCCCGGCAGTTGCGTCGCCTGGGGTTGAGCGAGGACGTTGTCCCCGACGATCCGGCGTCATGGAGGAGGTTCCTCGAACGAGTTGGCAAGTCGTATGGAGACGCCGAGCAGAACCGCTATCTGTTGGAGAGATCCCTCCAGATCTCGTCACAGGAGATGCGCGACCTTCACGACCAAGCGACACGTCGTAGTGAGGAACGCGAGCATGAACAAGAGAACCGTCTACGGGCGGTCGTTGACTCCCTCAGCGACGGGTTGTGCACTCTTGACCTCGACGGGCGGGTGGCTTTTGCCAACCCCTCCGCGGCGTGGCTACTGGCGCTCGATCCGGACGACCTGCGCGGATTTCCCGTCCTATCCAGGTTCCGGTTCCACCCCGACGACTCTGCGGACGAGATCCAACCCGCCGCCGTCCTGGAGTTGGTGGCGGGCGGGAAACCCTTTTCAGACGATACGGCTCTACTCCACACAATGGACGGTCGGGTGCTTCCCATCTCATGTGTGCTCAACCCCATTCAGAACGGTCGGGGTGTTTCGAGCGCCGTTCTCCTCTTCAGTGACCTCACCGAGCGTCGAAAGACTCTCGACAAGATCCGCCGCACCGAAAGGCACTACCGCACCTTGTTCCACGCCTTGCCCATCGCCGTCTACGAAGAGGACTTCAGCGCGGTCGGACGGTGGCTCGATCAGCTGCGCGCTTCCGGCGTAGAGGACCTTCGCAGCTATCTTGAGTCCCATCGGGCCAAGCTGCGCGAAGCGATCAGCCTCATCAATGTCAGGGATGTCAATCCGGCCGTCCTCGATCTTCTAGAAGCCGAAGACCGGCAGGAGTTACTCGGCCCGCTCAATCCTCGCGTCTTCACCGAAGAAACCCTGAACTCAATGATGGAGCAGTTCATTGCCATCTGGGAAGGCCGCGACTCGGTACTCATGGAGTTGACCGGTACTACTCTGCGCAACAACCGGCTCGACGCGATTTTCCAATGGTCGGCCAGTCGCATAGGCGGGCATCTCGATCTTTCCAAGGTACTGGTGGCGGTCACCGACATCACCGCCCGCAAGATGGTTGAGGATCAGATGGCTACCCTGGTCCGATCCAAAGACGAGTTTCTCGCCAGCGTCAGCCACGAATTGCGCACCCCCTTGACGGCCGTATACGGCAGCGCCGAGGTTCTGAGCCAGCAGTGGGACCAGCTGTCAGTCGACGATCGGCTTGAACTTGTCGGCTACATCGCCTCAGAGAGCCGTGAACTCTCACATATCGTCGACGATCTCCTGGTGGCGGCGCGCGCGGATATCGGGAGTCTCTCCGTCAGGGTCGAGCCCATCGACGTACGTGTTGAAGTGGACTCCGCCCTCCGAGCCTTGCGGGCCGACGCCGAGGAGCGGGGCATAGACCTCGACGCGGTGACAGGCGGAGTCGTGGCGGATCCCCTCCGTTTCCGTCAGATCATCCGAAACCTCGTCACCAACGCCCTCCGCTACGGAGGCTCCCACGTGAGTCTCCGGACGCAATACTCCGATGGATTCCTGGCGCTTGCCGTGAACGACGATGGGGCCGGGATTCCAGCCGCTCAGCGCGACGCGGTCTTCGAACCCTACCAGAGGGCGCATATCGCCCACGGTGTGCCGGGCTCGGTGGGGTTGGGTCTCACGGTTGCCCGCCAGCTCGCTGTGCTGATGAACGGTGACCTCCGGTACGTCCGTTCAGGCTCTATGTCCACGTTTGAGCTGAGGCTTCCGGTGGATCCGGATTGGGTGCATCACTGAGCAACATTACGGGCCCGGAGCATCGCCGCCCAGACCCCGATTAGGCCGATCCCGATCGCTGCAACGTACCAGCCGAACGGACCCGACCCGAGCGAAGGGCGCAACGGTTCGGTGGCCAGGCGGATCGCCCCGGCAAGACCGAGGGCGCCGGCGCCTGCGGCCCCTATCCATGGTACTCCTCGGCGAAGCCACCAGAGTAAGGCCAGAGCGGCGATCAGGAACAGGAGCGCGGCGTAAATCTCGACTGGATGCCGCGTCACGTTGCTGCCTTCCTGAGCTACCGCCCACGGCAAGGAGGAGACGATCCCCAGACACGCGCCCCGGTAGAGACACCCGGCATGCCAACCGGCCAGACCGGCCAGTGCGGCAGGGCCCAGCACGTCGATTGCTGCAGCCAGGTGACGGCGGGAGGTGAGCGCTACGAAGGTCAGCGCACCCAAGGAAGCAAACCCGGTGTCGACCCCGCTGCGGACGATGAGAATATCGCCGGGGTGAGTGAACGGACTGGTGCCGGCGATGATCATGGCCGCCAGTCGACCGGTGATGAGACCGGTCACTGCCGCCCCCAGGATCAGATCGGTCAAGCTGCCGATCGCGGCGGGGATGAGATCTAACCGCTTTACGATGTTGACCATCAACAAAGCGAGGCCGACCCCCGTCAGCGCCGCCCACAGCAGGGTGAACTCCACTAGGAAGTCTCCCCACGGCGAAGCAACTCGTCGATCTGCAGCGCCAGCGTCCGTTCATCGATTACACCCGGCTGGTAGTGGACCAGATTTCCGCCCGGCTCGAAGAAGAATGTCAAGGGAACTCCGGAGCCGCCCAGCGACGAAGGAACCGCTCGGGCGGGGTCGAAGAGGTTCTCAAACGAGAGGGCGAATTCGGCAATGAACTGCCGGGCGCCGCTCTGGGTGTCGGCGACGTTGATGCCGATGAAACGGATTTGGTCGCCGAACTCTGCGTGGGCACGTTCCAGCAGTGGGGCTTCCGACCGGCAGGGGATACACCACGAGGCCCACACGTTCAAGACCACCGGTTGTGTGGATTCGGCCAGCAGCGCCTCGATCTCCACAGCATCGGTGGGCGCCAGCGGCGCCCCGTCCACCGGGAGCTCTTCGGCGCTGCAGCCCGCCAGTATCAGGACCAGGACGGTGACGGCGGGGTAGAAGCGTGGGAATCGCATAAGGTCTGATCGTAGGACGAGGCAGACGCTACCGGCCGCCGGGCTAGATTCGATCCTGATGGCTCCGCGACAGCATGTACTCGCCATGGTCCTCGCCGGAGGCGAGGGGAAGCGGCTTTTCCCCTTGACTCGCGATCGGGCCAAACCGGCCGTCCCGTTCGGCGGCCAGTACCGGCTCATCGACTTCGTCTTGTCCAATCTGGTCAACGGAGGGTTCCGCCGGATCGTGGTACTCACCCAGTACAAGAGCCACAGTCTCGACACGCATCTTGCGCAGACCTGGCGGCTGTCGCCGATGCTCGGCTATTACGTCGCCCCCGTGCCCGCCCAGATGCGGCAAGGTCCCCGCTGGTTCTCGGGCTCGGCGGATGCCATCTTCCAGAACCTCAACCTCATCGGAGACGAGGAACCCGACTACGTGATCGTGTTCGGGGCCGATCACATCTACCGCATGGACCCCGGCCAGATGCTCGACCAACACATCGAGAGCGGCGCGGGCGCCACTGTGGCGGGGATCAAAGTACCGATCGGCCAGGCGAGCGAATTCGGGATTATCGACGCCGCCAAGGATGGCAACATCAAGTCGTTTCTCGAGAAACCCGCCCATGCTCGCAGCCTTCCGGACGACCCAGATCATGCCTTCGCGTCGATGGGGAACTACATCTTCAGCACCGAAGCACTCCGCGAGGCAGTGGTGGAGGATGCCAAGGATGAGAAGTCCAAACACGACATGGGTGGCAGCGTCATTCCGTTGTTTGTCGAGCAGGGCAGGGCCCGGGTATACAACTTCAACGACAACCTCGTCCCCGGCCAAACCCAGCGAGAATACGGCTATTGGCGCGATGTGGGAACCCTCGATGCGTACTTCCAGGCTTCCATGGATCTGGTGACGGTCGATCCTGTGTTCGATCTGTACAACGAGGAATGGCCGATCCTTACATGGCTATTCCCCCATCCGCCCGCCAAATTCGTACATGACCACGAAGGGCGCCGCGGCTACGCCGTCGAGTCGCTCGTTTCAGCCGGGGCCATCGTCTCCGGAGGGGCGGTGCGGCGGTCGATCATCTCCCCGGACGTTCGGATTCATTCCTATGCATCCGTTGAGGATGCGGTCTTATTCGACGGGGTGGAAGTCGGGCGGAACGCGGTTGTGAAGGGAGCGATTATCGACAAAGGTGTCGTGGTGCCCCCCGGTTATCAAATCGGTGTAGACCGGGCAGCCGATCGAGAGCAATATACGGTCTCGGACGATGGCATCGTGGTGATCGGTAAAGGGGACAAGCTCGAGTAGCCGCCGAGCTCCGTTCGCCGGCGTACCTGGTATTCGGTACTTCGTACCCGTGGAGGGATCTTTCGCGTCACATCCGGGGTCAACCGGTCACGTCGACCGTGACGGTACTCGAGAGGGCTTCAGCCGAGCCGCCCATCGTGTACGAAATGCCCAGCCCAAGCACATAGGTGCCGGGAGCTACACCGGTCGTGTCGACCAGGAATGCGGCAAAATCGGTTTCGTTGTCTTCGAGCACATCGTTGAAGAAAAGGCTGGTCGACGACTTGGCCGCCGGGTAGTACACGGTCAGCCCGGCCGGGTCGGAGACCACCAGCTCGAAGCCTTCAACGGTCGGGGCCAGGCCGGTGAAGTCGACTTCGAACCAACCAGAATCGCCGGCAGCGATCGAACCCAGCGACCCGGTGACCTGGGCAACTGCTTGATCGGCCTGGTAGGTCGCCACTGGAACGGTCACTTCGAAGTTGTCTTCGACAGTTGCGCCGTCCGCTGCATAGCTCGCCGACAGCTTGATGTTGAACGTGCTTGTCTGGCTGTACGGGACGGAGAGCTTGAGGGCGGTGAAATCCATCTCCTTGTCCGAGAGCACGTGGCCGTTCATCAAACCCGTGAAACCCGGGGTGTTGTCCGGGTAGGTCACCTCGACGCCGGCGGGCGCTTCGGCTACTACCTGGAAATTGGTGATTTCTCCCCCCTTGCCACGCCAGTTGATCGCTAGCGGCGATTCTTGATGGCTATCCAGGGGAGCGCGATGGGGCTAGTCCTAACCGCAGTAGGCGTCGTATTCGACCAGAACCTGCTCGCGTAGGTCGATCCGGGCTTCCAGGTCTCGTTTGAACGTGTCGTAGTCCTTGCGACTCAAGCCGCTCAACTTCAAGCGTTCGTCGAGAGCCTCGTTCATTGCCTGGAGGTCCGAGAAGGCGAACCTCTGCACATCGCACATCCAGCGGCCCTCAATGGCGGCCAGTAGGTCGTTGCCGGTGAGACCGGGGGCGAGTGCGGGTGGCGGCAAAGGCTCGGAGGAGAGCTGCGAACCGGAGATACTGGTTGAGGTTGTAACGGCCTGGCCCGGGTTGGTGGTGGGGGCGGACTTGTCGGCTTCAGAGCATGCCGCCATCAACACGAAGGCGAGGACGAAGAACAACTGCAGTCGTTTGTTCATGCTCAAGCTCCCCGGATTCGTTGCTCTAGGTATCGGGTCGACGATCGATGCCCCTGAGAGATTGCTGAGGAATGAATCAGCCGGTCGGCTCGGCTACCACGAGACTGACCGATCCGAGCAACTCAGCAGTGGCGGCGTCCTTGCGGTAGGTCGCCCTGATCATGATCGTGTACGTGTCGGCGGGGATGTCGTAGGCGTCGACCCTGAACCTGGCGACATCGGTCTCCCCGTCCTCGAGGCGGGCGTTATGGTGGAGGCTCGTGGCGGATCCTTCGCCCGGGTACACGATCGGTAAGCCTGCGGCATCCGTGATCGTCAGCTGGAAGTCATCGAGGCGGGGCGCCAGGCCCGCATAGGACACTCCGACCCAGGCGCTCTCGCCGAGGGCCACCTCTCCGAGCGACGTGGTCACCTGCTGGAGGTCCTCACCGCCTACATACTCGACCACCGGCACACGAACGTTGACGCTGCGGGTCTTCTGCTTGCCGGCGTGCTCATACGTGAGCGTGAAGGTCAACTTGATGTCTTGGCCTGCTGCGTACGGAACGGTGACGTGCACCGCTGTGAAGTCGTATTCACCGTCGGAGAGGGTGTCGTCTGCCCACAGTGAAGTGTACGTGGCGGTGTTGTCCGGGTAGCGAACCTCGACCCCTGCGTCGGGCTTCTTGACCACCAGCCGGAAGTTCTCAGCGTCACCGCCACCTCCATGCCAGTTCAACGCAATCCAGGCGCTGTCCCCGGCGACGATCGCCGCGGTTTCGTAGTTGGTCAGTTCGACATCCGTGTCGACGTCGGGCTTGGGAGCGGCAGCAACCGGCAGTGCGGTGGCTACGACGAGGCACATTGCCAGGAGCAGAATGATGCGAGGACGCATACTCTGATATCGGCCCCCCGGCTCGTAGAACTTGAGACGGTCAGTGCTTCTTTCAGGAGCCGGTGTCGCAGTACGCGGTGAACTCGGCGGCCACCGTCTCGCGCAGCTCACGTTTGTCTACGAGGTCGTCCTTGAATGCCCGGTATTGCCCGCTGGTCACGCCGTTGCCTGCCAGACGGGCGTCCAGTTCGGTTTGTATGTCTCCTACCTCGTCGAAGGCGTACCGCTGCACGTCGCACATCCATCGCCCCTCGATCGACGACAAGAGGGCGGCGTCGTACTGAACCCCACAGCCCGCGAGGAGGAGAGCAGCGACGGCGATGGCGGTGGTTATGCGAGCACGGCTCATCAGGGCGTGTATCGGACTGCCTGCGAGACGTCTTTACGGGAAAGGTGACGCCTAAAGCGAGCTACGCCCGGAAACGCTGCATTGCCTTTTCGATCTCATCCCAGCCAACCGACAAGGCGGACGTATCATTGCGGAGAGCAGTGAGCGCCGCCTCGCGGAGCATGCCGGAAAGGTCGGCGAACGACAGACCATCGGTCTTCTCGGCCAGTTGATCGAGATCGACACCCTCGGCGAACGGCACATTGGAGAGGGCGAGGAGTGCGCGCCGGCCGTCCACGCCGGGCAAACCCAGTTCGATGTGGATCTCGAATCGTCCGGCCCGCAGCAAGGCGGGATCGATCAGGTCTTTGCGGTTGGTGGCTCCGATAACGGAAACGTCGCCGCGTTCGGCAACTCCGTCAATCTCGGTCAGAAGCGCTGCAACTACGGAATCGGTCACTGAGGTCGAGGATCGCCCGCGCACGGGAGCGAGGGCGTCCACTTCATCGAAGAAGAGGATGGAGGGGGCGGCGGCCCGGGCCCGGGCAAATACCTCTCTCACGCCTCTCTCCGACTCGCCTACGAACTTGTCGAGGAGTTCGGCGCCTTTGATGGAGAAGAATGCGGCGCCCGATTCATGAGCGAGTGCCCTGGTCACGAAGGTCTTGCCGGTACCGGGGGGGCCGTGCAGCAGGATACCCCGGGGCGGCTCTATGCCCATCCGGGCAAAACGGGCCGGCTCAGTTATGGGCCAGATGACGGCTTCGGTCAGCCGCTGCTTGACCTCGACCAGGTTGGCTACTCGCTCGAATCCGTACGAAGGGATGTCCCCCATAGGAACTGATCCGAGTGAGGGTGACGTCCCGTCGAGCGCATCGATCATCAACTCGGTGGTCACCTTTCCTCTGGTGCGAGCCACAACGGCCGACGCGTGCACGACGGTTGCGACGATGTCGGCGCCGGAAAACCCGGCCGAACGTGCCGCCAATCGATCGAAATCAAGTTCTTCAGAGGGAACCCTGGACAGGGCTGCATCAAAGAGCAATCGCCGTCGATTCAGGTCGGGGGGCGGGATGCTGAGCGTGCGGGGCAGCAGCGGCGATCTGGTGATGGTGTCATCCAAATGCCCAATTGAGGCGACTCCCAGCACACAGGCGAGCCCTGGCTGATCGGCGACGGCATCGAGGAACCAGCGCAGGATGGCACTCACCTGGGTCCGGAAGGGGGCGAGACCCTCTTCTCCTGCCACGGCCTCGAGCCGGTCGACAAACACGACCGCGGGGGTTGGGGTGTTCTTGGCCTTTTCGAGCAGGTCGAGGAGTCGCTCGGGTTTGAACACGAGGTCGAGTGAAACCTCATGTACGCGGGCGTTGGCGATCTCGGCGGCGGCCGCAACCAGCTCAGATTTGCCGCAACCGATCGGACCTTCGACGATCACCCCCGCTACCTGCGGCAGCCCCCATGCCGAGGGCAGGTCTTGGGGGGACGTCAAGAGCGAAAACCAACCGGTCAGCATCTCGAGTTCCGTTTCCAGTCCTGCCAGGAGTGCCTCGGTGGTGGTCGGTGCTCCTGCCCTGGCAGGTGCGGCGACGGGCGATACCTCGCTGGAATCCAGCGGGGCGCGATCGGCTTCGGTTTCGCTGACAAAGCTCGTGGCCATGCCAACGGTGGCGGCCGGATCGGGATCGACTTGGGCGATCCGGATATCGACGGGCTCGGCACCGCCGTCGCCGTAGGCAGTGTCCACGGTCAGCTGATCGCCGGTGCTGACAGGTCGTCCCTGCAATCCATGCACCAGGGTGCGCACCTCGAGGGGCATTCGGTCGCCTTCGATAACGATACGGCGGGCGGTCGGCAGGATAGCTCGCTTGGCGTCGACCCCCTGTCCGGACGTGAGCCCGGCGTTGGCGAGGGCCTGCGGACCGAGAAGCAAGGCAGTGGGCTCGGCGGTTTCGCGTGGTCGTACGAGGACGTGGGTCGAGCCAACGGCCATGATGCCGCCACCGGGCATGCCCATGGCGGCCAGCAGGGTACGGTCGGCGCCCGCAACGGGGTCTTTGCCGGGTCGAACGGTGAAACGCATGTCCGCATGGTAGGAGCCCCTGGGCGGGACTGTCCCGGTGCGGGCCGTCAGGCGGCCAGGTGCAGCTCCGGGATCCGCACGGCCGGCATGTGCAAGGGTTGGGACGCGTCGAGGAGCATTGCCCCCGAGTTGGTCAGCCATTGCCATATCAGGTGAGTTTCTTCGGCATCCTGCACGGTGGGCGGGACGGCTGGCCAGGAGACGTCGAGGTCCGTGTCGGACGGATAGAAGGCGGGGCGGTCGCCGTCCTCCCAGGCGAACGTGAGTCGTCCCCGCTCGATGATGGCTCCTTCCCCACCCGCGTTTTCTGCCGACAGCATTCCGGCCCGGTTGAGGGTTTGCCAGGCCCGCCGGCGTTCGAGGGACCGGGCCAGCGCCCGGTAGCGATCGCGTATCCAACCGGCTTCCTCGAAACGTTGCTGCAGGGCCAAATCGGTCATCTTGGCTTGGAGCGGATCCAGCAGGAGGTGAGGATTGTGCTCGATACCGGCGATGAGACGGTCGACGATCGGACGGTATTGCGATTCGGTCAGCGATCCGTCGCAGGGGCAGGCGGCTACGCCCAGCTGGGCAAACCCGCACTCGCTTCCCCGCGCACCCGGACGGCCGGCACAGCGCCGGATCGGGATCGCATCCCACAGGGCGGTCATGACGAGCTCCGCACTACGGCGGCTGCGGTAGGGGCCCAGGTAGACCAGCCCGTCTTCTCGTAGCGTGCGCACCAAGGAGAGCCTCGGATACTTCTCCTTGGTCAACTTGACAAAGTGGGACGACTTGGGGGGCTTTGAACGGCGGTTGTAGCGTGGGCGGTGGGCGTGGATGAGGCGCAGCTCAGTGACCTCCGCTTCCAGTTCCGACGTGCACACCCGATGCTCGACCGTGTCGAGCTCCTTCAACATGGAAGCGATCGTCCGCCGGGTATCGCCGTAGAAGTAGCTGCGAACCCTGGTTCGCAGGTTCTTGGCCTTCCCGATATAGAAGACCCCGCCGTTGCGGTCTTTGAAGAGGTAAACGCCCGGACGGCGGGGGAGGGCGTCTGCCAAGCGGATCTTTCCGTAATGGGCCGATCCGCGGGCGGTGGGGAGCGCGAGGAGATCTTCGAGAGCGGTAACGCCCAGCGTGCCGGCTCGCTCGAGCAACGAGTGCAAGACCCAGGCCGTGGCCCGGGCGTCCTCGAGAGCTCGGTGGTTGGGAACGGTCGGAGAATGGAAATACCCTGCAAGTGTTTGCAGCTTCAAGTTGCGGATTTCGTTGCGGATGAGCCGCCGGGCAAGAGCGTGGGTATCGACGAAACGGTTCGGCAGTCGTCCGTAGCCAAGTCGTAATGAATCAGCGTTGAGGAACGAGAGATCGAACCGGACATTGTGGCCGACGACCACTGCTTCGCCGATGAACTCGAGGAACGCAGGAAGCACCTCCTCAATGCGGGGGGCTTCGATGACCATTGACTGGGTGATACCGGTGAGGATGGTGATGAAGGGGGGGATCGGTGAACCGGGGTTGACCAGCGTCTGAAATGACCCGGTCTCGACCCCTCCGACGTACTTGACGGCGCCGATCTCGGTGATCGAACAATCGGCCGGGGAGCCACCCGTCGTCTCTAGATCGAGAACGCAAAAGGGGACCTCGATCAGCGGCGCCCCCATGTCGTCAAAGGTTTGCTGGATGGCGGCGGTCACCGCATGAAGCTAGAGCGAACATATGTTCGATGTCAAGGATTGCCCGCCGCGACCCGCGGGCGTACTTCGTATCTTGTATTTCGTACCGGCATGAGCAGCGTACGGAGTACGAAGTACGAAGCAAGTAAGAGCGCCTACGCTCTCTTTGTTGCTTCCAGGTCTCATGTCCTAGGTACGGGGTCAGGATTGGCAGTCGAGCGCTGACGGACCGCCTCGAAGAGCAATACCCCGGCCGCCATAGCCGCGTTGAGGCTGTCGACCTGCCCGCGAATCGGTATGCGAATCTGTTCGCCGGCTTGTTGCAGCCAGGTATTCGTCAGCCCGTACTGTTCGCTACCGATGGCGATGGCCGATGGCCCTCGGAAGTCCGCATGCCAGGTTGACGTGGCAGCGGAAGGGGTTGCCGCGAGCGTGTGGATGCCACGTTCCGCCAGCCAACGTATGGCTTCTGGTGTGGACGAGACCGCCAGCGGAACCAAGAACAGACATCCCAGTGAGGCTCGAACGACGTTCGGATTGAACAGATCGGTGGTGGGTTCGCAGACAATCACGGCATCGACCCCGGCGGCTTCGGCGGTGCGGAGCATGGTGCCCAGATTGCCCGGTTTCTCGATCGACTCGACGACGAGGATCAACGGGTTGGACGACGGCTCGAGACCCTCGAGCGTGGCGGGGAACTGATCGGCCAGTCCTATCAGCCCTTCCGGTCGATCGCGGTAGGAGATCTTGTGGAAGACCGGGGAGGCCACTTCAATCGGCTCGGCGCCGCCCGCCACGGCTCGCTCGATCAGCGGCTCTTCGTTGTCACCCAGGAAGAGCTCGGGACAGAAGTAAATCTCATTAACGGCCAATCCTCCGTCCACCGCCCTGGTAAGTTCCCGAAACCCCTCGATGAGAAAGACGCCCGACTCGTCGCGTTCCCGCCGGTCGCGAAGCTTGACCAACCTCTTGATCCGAGAATTGGCGACCGACGTGATGGGCTCATGCACGAGGCGACCTTACCTCGGTCAATTCGCGGTTTTGGCGCCTAACTTGCTCGCTATAACGGCATCTTGAGCGCAAAAAACGGGGGGGAGGTTCAGCGTTTGTCGACATAGAGGCTCTGGAGGGAACGGCCCAACCGGCCGCTTTCGTCGAATAGGGCGGCTTCGGCCAGGCCGGAACCGTGCTTTTCGAGGCGGGTGAGGGCGTCGAGTCCGACCCACTCGCCGACGGCGGGCCGGTGCTGGTAGACGGTAAGGTCTGGGTTGATGAAGAGGTAGCGCTGGATGTCAACCGCCGAGGAAATCCCGTTCCCACAGTCGGCGGCTACTAGCACACGCTGCAGGGGACTGGGGTCCTCACCCTGCACCACCGGAACCCTCAGGCGAAACCAGGCGACGCTCGGTCCCGGCTCGGTCAAGCCACCGACCAGCGGCCGGGTCTCGAGGGCGTTGCCAAAATTCCCCCAGTCGACGGGTACGAGCCGCACGGGTTCGACTGTGTCGGGAGGCGCCAATGTTTCGGGCGGTCCGGCAGCCTCTGGCGGGAGGTCGATGCCTTTGTGGACGCGTATGCGCAGGGCCATGGCTCGCGCCACCAGTTCTTCGTCGGCGGTCAAAGTGGCTTCGATCAGCTGGACCCGGCGACCCGGCCGAGTGACTCGGCTCGCAACGGTGAGCGGAGCAAGCGGTACGGGCCGGATGAACTCGACCGTGAACCGGGCAACGAACATCGAGGTCGGCTCGGTCCATTCGACCGCGCGGGCCAAGAGGGCCGAGGGCGGACCGCCATGTTGAGACGACGAACTCCACGGTCCCCGGGTCAAGTCCGTGGGCTGAAAAGCGCCGGCGCCCAGCGGTAGGAATAGCTCGTTGGGCATGTCCGAATCTTACGACTGCCCGACCTCGTCTCCGGTCCAGTGCTCGTGATGGACCACGTCGGTTTGCGGTTTCCAGCCACGTTCAAGCGATCCCGACTTTCGATCCGGTCCGGCATGACCGACGGTGACTACACCAGATCGGTGTCACGTCTTCTGGAATTCGGAGAAGGTCTCTCAGACCGGGGATCGAACGAACCCCGAGGAAACCAGCCGCCAGACCCTCGTCGACCGCGGCCAGGAGGAGGAGCATCATCGAGGCGCCCGCATCGACCCACCAGTAGGGGATGGGCCAGGCGATCTCCCGACCCTGAGGGTCGAGTTTGTCCGGCTCCTGATAACGTCTGTGGTAGTCGGCTTCGCGGCAGCAAATCACCAAGTGGACCGGAGCTCGCGAGATCCACGGTGCGAATCCGGCCGCAACGTACTGGGGCTCGCCGGCGAGATCGGCGATGGCCTGCCGAGTCTCCGCCTTCGCTACCACGACCAGGTACTGACCCTGACTGAATCCCGCGCTTGGTGCCCGCCGGGCGGCCTCGATCAACCGGTCGAGGGAGGCGGGGTCCACCGGAGCGTCGGTGTAGTTGCGGACCATGCGGCGTCTGCGAATGACATCCTGGAAATCCATTTGAGCCGTTCCTTGTAGTCAATCGTCCGTGGTCAGTTTGGCTGATACTGACAACAGATAGCTGATAAATTCTTATCATGTCCGGCAGGGAGCGCACTCGCCAAGCCATCCGTGATGTCGGACTCGGTGCCGGGACGGTCGGGCTTGCCATAACGCTGACCTTCTGGGGGAGCCTGGCCACCGTCCAGGCGGTCTTCGTCCTGATGACCGTCGCCGTCTTGGCTTGGGTGGCAATTACCGGTGTTGAGCGACTTCGCGGGCCATCAGGTTGGCCCCGTCCGCTGCTCTTCGGAGGCATGGCCCTGCTGATAGCCGTCAACGCCTCGGTCTTCTCGTTCACCGGCTTCGCTGCTCTGCTCTTGAGCACGGCCGTGCTCGGAGCGGCTTTGATCGTCGGTGTCACGAGAGTGCTCGGGCGCGTCGGCACCTGACGTCGCTCAGGCCTCTTTCACCGCCGCCACTAGGTCGCTCATGGCTCGCTTGGCGTCGGCGAAGAACATCAATGTGTTGTCGAGGTAGAACAGGGGGTTGTCGATGCCGGCAAATCCGGGGGAGAGGCTGCGTTTGATCACGACGCAGGTCGTCGTCTTGTCCACATCGAGGATAGGCATGCCGTAGATGGGGCTGGTCTCGTCGTCACGGGCCGCGGGATTGACAACGTCATTGGCGCCGACGACCAATGCCACGTCCGTCCGTGGGAAATCATTCTGGATCTGGTCGAGGTCGTAGAGTTTGTCGTACTCGACGTCCGCCTCGGCAAGGAGGACGTTCATGTGTCCAGGCATCCGACCGGCCACCGGGTGGATGGCGTAGCGGACGTCGACGCCTCGTTCCTCGAGCAGGTTGGCCAGCTCTTTCAGGTTGTGCTGGGCCTGGGCAACGGCGAGCCCGTAGCCGGGCACGACGATGACCGAACCGGCGTATGCCAAAGTCACCGCCACGTCGTCGGCGGTGGCCGATCTGACCGGTTTGTCACCAATAGCACCCGGCCCGCCCTCCATGGCGGCAGCCCCGAAAGCACCGAACAGCACGTTGGTCAGCGAGCGGTTCATAGCCTTGACCATGATGTTGGTGAGAATCAACCCGCTGGCACCGACCAGCGCACCGCTAATGATCAGAGCGTTGGAGTCGATGACGAACCCTGCCATCGAGGCGGCCATTCCGGAGAAGGCATTGAGGAATGAGATGACCACCGGCATATCGGCACCGCCGATGGGCAGCACACGTACCACACCAAGAATCAGTGCGGCGAGCACGAGCAGCCAGAAGACTAAGGGGCTGCCGCCGGTCACGACCCAAACGCTTAGTCCGACAATGATCGCGGCCAGCAATGGGTCCCCGAACCTCTGGCCCGGGTAACCGACCGGCTGCCCGGAGACCAGGCCCTGCAGCTTGCCGAAGGCGACAAAGGAGCCGGAAAACGTGACCGCGCCGATAACGGTCGATAGCACGATGGTGATGTCGGTGCGGAGCGGGAGGGCGTCTGATTTGAGGAACTCGGCTGCGGCTACGAGGGCCGAGGCGCCACCACCGAATCCGTTAAAGGCCGCCACCAGTTGCGGCATGGCCGTCATCTCGACCGTTCTGGCGAGGAAGCCACCGACCGCCGCGCCGACCACCAGACCGGCGATGACAACCCAGGGGCTGAGGATCTCGGTGACGAGGAGCGTCACGACGATGGCGATCAGCATGCCGAGCGCAGCCAGCTGGTTCCCGCGTTGAGCGGTGACCGGAGACTGAAGGCGCTTGAGGCCCACGATGAATGCGACCGCGGCGATCAGGTACAAGAAGGCTGCCAGAGTGGCGTTCATGGCTTGTCCTTCTTGTGGTGGAACATCTGGAGCATGCGGTCCGTCACGAGGAATCCGCCTACGACGTTGATGGTTGCGAAGGTGACTGCCAGGAATCCAAGCACCGCAGCAACGGTGGAGTCCCCGCGCCCGGCTACAACCAGCGCCCCGATGATGGTAACGCCCGAAATAGCGTTCGATCCGGACATGAGCGGCGTGTGGAGCTGCGGGGGCACCTTGGTGATGACCTCGAACCCGACGTAGGCGGCGAGCACGAATACCGTGATCGGAATGACGAGATCGGCCATCAGCCTGATCCTCCTTCGAGCATCGATTTGACCCGTTCGTTCAGAATCCGGCCCTCGTGGGTGATGCACAGCCCGGCAGTTATCTCATCGTCGAAGTCGATGACGACGCCTTCTTCCTGAAGGAGATGCACAAGAACAGCCGCGGCGTTCCTCGCGTACATCTGACTGGCGTGGGTGGCGACCCCCGATACGAGGTCGGTCGGGGCCAGGATGATCACTCCGTTGTGGATCACTTGTTCATCGGCCTTGCTCAGTTCGCAGTTCCCGCCGGTGGCTACAGCCAGGTCAACGATCACCGAACCCGGTGCCATCTGTTCGACCATGTCCCGTGTCACCAACATCGGGGCTTTGCGGCCCGGGATAGCCGCCGTCGATATGACGACATCGTGGCGCGCCACGTGCTCTCCGAGTTGCATGAGGAGTCGCTGTTGGGCATCGGCCTCCAATTCGCGGGCGTACCCGCCGGTTTTGGTCTCGTCCTGCTGCTCCATGTCGAGGTGGACGAAACGGGCGCCGAGGCTTTCGACTTGTTCGGCGGCTGCCGCCCGGACGTCGTATGCGGAGACGATCGCTCCGAGGCGCTTGGCGGTGGCGATGGCTTGCAGGCCGGCGACGCCGGCTCCCAGCACCAGGGCTTTCGTCGGCCGGATCGTCCCGGCGGCCGTGGTGAGCATCGGGAAGAACTTGCCGTGAGTTACTGCGGCGATCAACACGGCCTGGTAGCCGGCAGCCGTTGCCTGCGAGGACAGGACGTCCATGGGTTGAGCCCTGGTCGTGCGGGGGAGCGTTTCGAAGGCTAGAGCTGTAACTCCGGCCGATGCCAGCAGCTCCGCCCTCTGGGGCTGGTCGAGGGGTTCGAGCAGACCGAGCAAGATACCGCCGCGGCGTAGCAGCCCGATCTGGTCTTCCGTTGGAGCCGAAAGGCACACAACCAACTCGGCCCCCCAGGCGGCCGCAACGTCGGTAATCGTTGCCCCAACCTCCGAGAAGAAATGATCGGGAAAACCGGCGGCGACCCCGGCCCCGGACTCGACTAAGACGGTGAATTCCTGCTTGGCCAGTCGGGCGGCTACGTCGGGTGTTATCGCAACGCGTCGTTCTGCTGCCCTGGTTTGATTTGGCACACCTATTTGCATGTTCATACCTCGCCGAGAATCTACGACTGTTAGGTCTGATTCCCAAGTTGACGTTAGGGTGACGCTCAAGGCATCCAGTCGATTCCAAAGGTGAGCACCTATGGCCACTGCCTTTGAGGGGCACATCACGCCGGACGAACTGTTCCGTGTTGTGTGGACCCGTGGCAAGGGATGCGCCGACTTGGCGGATCTGCTCGGGGGCGGGTCGTCGACTCGCGTTCACGATGATCTGCGCAAGGAGTGCATCGAATCGCGAGCGGATCTGCTCGTCACGCGCCGCCTACCGCCCGGTTTCGACTTCGTGAGCGTCGCCGTACCCTCCGACTTTGACCCCACGAGCGTCGGGAGCGTCTCGGCGGCCGTCAGCAGCGGACCCCATTCGGCGCTGGCTGCCCGGTTGGCCCTTCGTCTCGGGAAGGCGCTCGACGTCGCGGCGGAGATGGTCTCCGCTTATCCCGCACCGGCCGAGCTGCCGGCCGCACGGCGGATCGTGAAGACGCTCGCCGGGAAGATCCCCGGTTTGCCCTATCGAGTGGTTGAGACCGCAGACGCCCGGGAGCTGATCGAAGCGTTGCCGCCCAACGCACTACTGGTGCTGGGGGCGCCGGGTGGATGGTGGCTGCAGCGCGCCTTCTTCGGGACCGGGGTCCGGCTGCGCCAGCGGGCCCCGGCCGGCGCCATCGTCGTCCAGCAAGCGCAGGCCCGGGTTTACCACCACATGGAGGAACCCGCCTACGTGAGCCGGCACCTCCTGGTGGGCGATGCCTTAAGGCTCATGGAGTATGCGGTTGCAGCAGTTGTCGATGAGGGAGAGCTGGTCGGCGTCATCCACAAGGAGGCGCTCGAAGGAGCAGACCGCGGTATCAGTGTCGGTGATCTCATGGACGTTCCGGTATTCCTCGAGGTCGGGGACAGCTACGAAGAAACCTCGCGCCTCGCCGGATTGTTCGAAGGTGCGCCGATTCCGGTTGTCGACGGAAATGGACGCTTGGTGGGGTGCGTCCCAGCACTCGGAAACTGACCACTTTCTGCGCGAATCGCGTTCAAGTTGAGAGGGTTTCTGCCGATGCCTATCGGTAATGGCAGTCACCCGTGGTCGCGCTGGCACCGCTCGGATCGATCATCGCCCGTTCCGGGCGCGCCTAGCGGCGTTCGCCGTTCTGGTTGTAGGTCTGTTCGGGGTCGTGGCCATCGTGCAGCCCTTGCCGGCAAGGGCGGTCAGCGGCGAAGCCCAGCAACTTCTAAACCTGATCAACCAGGAGCGGGCGGGCGTCGGAGCACAAGCTCTGACCTTCCGAGACGATCTGGTGCAGATCGCAACCGACCACTCCGCGTGGATGGCCTCGACCGGGGAATTCCGGCACAGGTCCGACCTGTCGGCAGGGGTCACCGGACCGTGGACCAGAATCGGTGAGAACATCGCTTACGGGTGGGGTGTTTCGAGCATCCACCGGATGTTCATGGAGTCGAAGGGACACTGTGAGAACAACCTCTACGCCGGTTTCAACCGGGTCGGCATCGAGTTCGCAACGGGTGGCAATGGGGCCATGTACGTGACGGTGGTGTTCGTACAGGAGTCGGGTGGTTCCGTGGGGGCGCCGACCGTCTGCCCGTACGACTATACGACCACGACCACAGCGGCTCCGCCGACCTCGACCACCACGACGGCCCCGCC
>Ga0224512_10000680_pt1 | contig 34982 bp, 37 predicted proteins | sample SF_May12_sed_USG_4_FD_169103 | JGI IMG/M metagenome (GOLD analysis project Ga0224512, IMG submission 169103) | Sediment microbial communities from San Francisco Bay, California, United States - SF_May12_sed_USGS_13 | ecosystem: Environmental > Aquatic > Marine > Sediment | place: USA... | reverse complement strand
AGCAGTAACATCAGATCAAGCCGGAGCAGCGCTGCTCCGGCTTGTTTTTTTATTAACGACCGCCCTTTCTGATGTATAATCGCGCGCTCCAATAAAAACTCGCGACCAGGGGCTAAAAATGAGTTACCAACACATCAAGATACCTTCCGAGGGCCAGCCGATTACCGCCAACGAAGATCTGAGCCTGAACGTTCCGGACAACCCGGTGATACCCTATATCGAAGGAGATGGTATCGGGATCGATATCTCCCCGGTCATGATCAAGGTGGTCGATGCCGCGGTGGAAAAGGCTTATCAGGGCAGCAAAAAGATTTCCTGGATGGAGATTTTCGCGGGAGAAAAGGCAACCTCGATCTATGGCGAGGATGACTGGTTACCCGATGAAACCCTGGCGGCGATGCAGGACTATATCGTTTCCATCAAGGGACCTCTGACAACCCCGGTGGGCGGCGGCATTCGCTCGCTCAACGTGTCGATTCGCCAGCGGCTGGATCTGTATGCCTGCGTCCGGCCGGTGCGATACTTCAAAGGTATCGAAACCCCGTTAAAGCGGCCCGAAGACACCAACATGGTCATCTTCCGGGAAAACACCGAGGACATATATGCGGGCATAGAATGGGAAGCCGGCAGCCCGGAAGCGCAGAAAGTAATTCGCTTCCTGACCGAGGAAATGGACGTCACCAGCATTCGCTTTCCGGCAACTTCCGCAATCGGGGTCAAACCGGTGTCGTCCGAGGGTACCCGACGCCTGGTGCGCAAGGCTTTTCAATACGCGATCGACAGCGATTGCGGTTCGGTGGCCCTGGTGCACAAGGGTAATATCATGAAATACACCGAGGGCGGATTTCGTAACTGGGGTTACGAACTGGCCAGGGAACTCTACGGCGCCGAGGAAATCGGTGGCGGCCCCTGGTGCGAATTCAAGAATCCGAAAACTGGTAAAACGATAACCGTAAAGGATGTGATCGCCGACAATTTCCTGCAGCAGATCGTGACCCGACCGACGGAATACGAGGTCATCGCGACGTTGAACCTGAATGGCGATTATATTTCCGACGCGTTGGCCGCGCAGGTCGGCGGCATCGGTATCGCCCCGGGCGCCAATATCGCGGATACCGTCGGCGTGTTCGAGGCAACGCACGGCACTGCACCCAAGTATACCGGTCTCGACAAGGTCAACCCGGGTTCGATCATACTCTCTGCGGAAATGATGCTGCGTTACATGGGCTGGGCAGAAGCTGCCGACCGGGTCATCAAGGGCATGGAAGGCGCAATCGGTGCCAAACAGGTGACTTACGACCTGGCGCGCAACGAACCCGACGCGACCGAGCTTAGCAGCTCGGCATTCGGTGCGGCGGTGATCAGCTATATGGATTGAGCGGAAGCTCGCCTTCTAGGGCAGTTCGATACGATGCAACCCGTTATCGCGGATGATACGGGCCGAGATTTCTTCAACCGACATCTGCGACGTGTTGATGTGGTTGATATGATGCCGCAGGTACATTTGCTCGACCGCGCGTAACTCGTAGCGACACTGTTTGAGCGAGGCGTAACGACTGTTGGGTCGTCGTGCCTGGCGTATGGTTACCAGTCTGTCCAGGTCGGTGGTGAGACCATAAAGGCGTTCCGTGAAAGGCCGCACCGGCTCGGGCAGGCCCTCCGACTCCATGTCCTCCTCGGTAATCGGATAATTTGCCGCCTTGATGCCGAACTGCAGCGCCAGAAAAAGGCAGCTCGGCGTCTTGCCGGAGCGCGATACCCCGATCAGGATGATATCGGCCTGGTCATAGGTTTGAGTTCTGCTACCATCGTCATGGGCCATGGCGTAATCGATGGCATCGATGCGCGACTCGTAAATTGTCTGATTCACGGTACGGTGGGACTGACCGGGTTGATGATGCTGCGAGGCCAGCAGGTTTTCCATGCGTGGCAGTATCTCGCCAAAGGGATCGATTACCAGCGCTTTGGTCTGGGTGACAATCTTCATCAGGTCGGGGTCGGCCATCGTGCAGATCACGATTGGCAGCTGTTTCGCGTCGTCGCCGCAGCGATTGATTTCGTCGCTGACCACGCGCACCTTTTCGGGCGTATCGACAAACGGGACCGTATGGGTTTCGAAATGATGATCCGGGAACTGCGCGAGTAAACTCATGCCAAGGGTTTCCGCGGTGATCGCGGTACCGTTCGATAGAAAGTACACCTGGCGCTTGGATGCCTGCATTTTAACCGGTTGTTCCGCGATTTAGCCTCGGTTTCAAACCGATATACTAGTATAATTCCTGCCGATAAATAACTAAGATCGTCACATCGAGAGAATCCTTATGTCAGAAAGAATCGTCCCGCTGGATCAACTGAGAATGGGCGACGTTGCCCGGGTCGGCGGCAAGAATGCCTCGCTGGGAGAAATGATCGGTGAGCTCGGGGACCTCGGGGTCGAAGTGCCCGGCGGTTTTGCAACCACCGCCAGCGCCTTTAACGATTTTCTCGATCAAGCCGGTATCCGTGGCAGGATACATGACAGGCTCGATGCACTGGATACCGATGACGTGCGCGAACTCGCCGCCGTGGGCAAGGAAATCAGGGGCTGGATCATGGAGTCTCCCCTGCCCGCCGAACTGCAACAGGAAATTGTCAGGGCCTACGAAGCGATGTCCGTGAACGGCAAGGAAGCGACGGTCGCGGTGCGCTCCTCCGCCACCGCGGAAGATCTGCCCGATGCGTCTTTCGCCGGGCAACAGGAAACCTATTTGAATATCAGCGGCATCGAGCAGGTGCTGCAGGCGATCAAGCTGGTATACGCATCGCTGTTCAACGACAGGGCAATCTCCTACCGCGTTCACCAGGGCTATACGCATGCCGAGGTCTCGTTGTCGGCCGGCGTACAGCGCATGGTGCGCAGCGACCTTGCCGCCAGCGGCGTCATGTTCAGCATCGATACCGAGTCGGGATTCGAGGACGTGGTGTTTATTACCAGTAGCTACGGCCTCGGCGAAACCGTGGTGCAGGGAGCGGTCAACCCGGACGAGTTTTACGTCTACAAGAAAAACCTGGAAAGTGCCAAGCGCAGTATCCTGCACAAGAATCTCGGCAGCAAGCTGATCAAGATGATTTACGCGGACGCCGATACCGCGAATAATGCGATCCAGACGACCGACGTCGATCCGGTCGAGCGGCGACTGTTTTCAATCGACGATGACGATATCCATGCGCTCGCCAGGATGGCGGTGACTATCGAAAAGCATTATGGCCGACCGATGGATATCGAATGGGCCAAGGACGGCGAGAACGGTCAGCTCTATATCGTGCAGGCGCGCCCGGAAACGGTGCAGTCCCGGGCCGGCCAGGTAATCGAGCGCTACCAGCTGAAGCAAAAGTCAGAGGTGCTGGTCAGTGGGCGCGCAGTCGGCAACCGCATCGGCCAGGGTCCGGCCAAGGTCATCAACGATTTATCGCAGATGGACCAGATCGAAGACGGCGACGTGCTGGTTACCGATATGACCGACCCCGACTGGGAACCAATCATGAAGAAGGCCTCAGCCATCGTGACCAACCGCGGCGGCCGGACCTGCCATGCCGCGATCATTGCGCGCGAGCTCGGCATCCCGGCGCTGGTGGGCACCGGCAGCTGCACCGAGGATATCAAGCACCAGAGCGATGTCACAGTCTCCTGTGCCGAGGGAGATACCGGCTACGCCTACGCGGGGTTGCTCGAATACGAACACCTTTGTCACGAGCTTTCGAAAATGCCGCAAATACCGGTCAAGATATCGATGAACGTCGGCAATCCCGAACGTGCCTTCACCTTTTCGCGGCTGCCACACGCGGGCGTCGGTCTCGCGCGTCTGGAATTCATTATCAGTAACACGATCGGTATCCATCCGCGCGCGCTGCTCGAGTTCGATACGATGGACGGCAGACTGCAGCAGGAGATCAGGCACAAAATTTCCGGCTACGCCGGGCCTGTCGAATATTACGTGGATAAACTGAGCGAGGGCATTGCAACGCTGGCGGCCGCGTTTGCGCCAGAACGCGTCATCGTGCGCATGTCCGATTTCAAGTCGAACGAATACGCCCATCTGCTCGGGGGCGACGTTTTCGAGCCGCACGAGGAAAACCCGATGCTCGGTTTCCGCGGCGCGTCGCGCTATATCAGCGAGACATTCAAACCCAGTTTCCAACTCGAGTGCGAGGCGATAAAACGGGTGCGCAACGACATGAATCTGAAGAATATCGAGATCATGATCCCATTTGTGCGTACCCTGGGCGAAGCCCGGGCGGTGCACGAATTGCTGGAACAAAACGGTCTCGTGCGCGGCGTCGATGGATTCAGGGTTATCATGATGTGCGAGATCCCGTCGAACGTCATTCTTGCCGACCAGTTTTTGCAGTATTTCGACGGATTTTCGATCGGTTCGAACGACCTGACGCAACTGACACTCGGCCTGGACCGGGATTCGGGCCTGGTTGCCGCGGCTTTCGACGAGCGCGACCCGGCGGTTATGCAACTGTTGAAAATGGCGATCGACGCCTGCCACGCGCAGGATAAGTACGTCGGCATCTGCGGACAGGGACCTTCCGATCATCCCGATCTTGCCGAATGGCTACTGGAGCAGGGTATCACCAGTATTTCGCTGAATCCTGATTCCGTCATCGAAACCTGGTTGTTCATGGCCGAGCAGCTCAAGTCGAATTGAACGATGGCCGAATACGCTGCCCTGAATCACGGTATTTACTGTATCGACGCGCTTTATATCAAGCCGCAAGTGGCGTCTATCTACCTGCTCCGTGATGGTGACGAAGTCGCCATAATCGAGACCGGCACCTGTCATTCGCTTCCCAACCTGCAGGCCTGTCTGGACGAGCTGGGAATCGATGCGTCCCAGGTTCGCTACGTCATACCAACCCATGTCCACCTCGACCATGCCGGCGGCGCCGGAGCGATGATGCGACGGTTCGATCAGGCCAACCTGATAGTGCACCCGCGTGGTGCGCGCCACATGATCGATCCGCAGAAACTGATCGCCGGGACGATCGGCGTCTACGGGCAGGCTAAGTACGAGCGTCTATACGGCAACATCGAGCCGGTCCCCGAGGCGCGCGTCACGATCGCCGAGGACCTGGACCGCTTCAGCCTGAACTCGCGTGAACTGGTTTTTATCGACACGCCGGGGCACGCGCGCCATCACTTCTGTATCTTCGATCAGTCCAGCCAGGGCATGTTTACAGGCGATACCTTCGGCATCAGTTATGCGCCGATGAAACGGCTCGCCAGGGGGCTCATCCCGACCACCCCGCCGACCCAGTTCGATCCGCCGGCACTGCATGACTCGATATCGAGAATCATGAGCTTCGAACCGGAGCGGCTGTACCTGACCCACTACGGCGAGTTTGCAAACCCGGCGGCGCAGCTGGCAAGCTTCGATCGGTGGATCGACGAATATGTCGAAATTTGCGAACTCATGCAACCCGGTGATGCGCTTGCGGAGCGTGAACTGGAAAGCGCGCTAGAGAAATTGACGTTGAACGGACTGGCCGATGGCGACGATCCAGAAAAACTCGCGCGTCTTCTCAGGATGGATATCCGGCTCAACGCCCAGGGTCTCGCGCACTGGAGGAGATATTCGGGACATGGCTGACTCGATCTGGAAACCTCACGCGACGGTTGCTGCGTTGTGCGAGCGCGACGGCAGGTTTTTGCTGGTCAGGGAACGCGTCGGCGATGCCATTGTATACAATCAGCCTGCCGGACACCTTGATCCGGGCGAAACCCTGTTGCAGGCCGTGGTACGCGAAACGCTGGAAGAAACCCGTTATCAATTCACGCCCACTGCGCTGCAGGGAATTTACCGCTTCAATCCCGATGACGATGCCGATACCACCTATATCCGATTCCTGTTTCGCGGTGAGGTCGGCGAGCGCCTGCCGGGTGAGCTCGACAAAGAAATTATCGCCGCCGAATGGTTGAGCTACGAAAAAGTACAGTCCTTGATCGCCCGGCATCGCAGCCCGATGGTAATGCAGTGCATCGACGACTTCTGCAGCGGGCCAGGCTATCCACTCGACGTGATCAGCCGGGATTTTGCCTAGGCATGCGCACGCTTTGCGGTTTGCTGCTTTTGTTCTGTTGCCCGGCGGTGAAGGCTGCACCCCATTTCGTGCATTGCTATGATTATGGCTGTAAGTCTACGCAGGAAATCCGTTACTCCGCGGAGGACTGGCAACAGGTCAGGGCAATATTCGAACAGGCCGATCGTGATCCATTCCGCGAAAAGCAGATGATTCGGCAGGCCGTGGCCCTGATGGAGCGCATCAGCGGCGACATCGCGGGCACCCACCAGGACAAGGCCGCCAATTACGCCGGGGAAGACAGCGTCATGCAAATGGACTGCATCGATGAATCGACTAATACTTTCCAGTACCTGTTGGCGCTGGAGCAGCTGGGGCTGTTAAAATGGCATCGCGTCGACACCAAGCAGCGCCGCATCGTCTGGTTCGTCACCCACTGGACCGCGACCATTAGCGAGGTCGAGACCGGCGCCAGGTTCGCGGTCGATTCCTGGTACCGTGATAACGGTGAAATGCCTTACATACAGCCGCTCGCGGACTGGCGACGTAAACTGGATTTTCCCGCGGCATACAACCCCGAGCTGGCGCCCGAACAGGCTAGATTACAACCATGAGCGGCGGCGAAAAAATTATCGTGGGAATGTCCGGAGGCGTCGATTCTTCCGTTGCGGCCTACCTGCTGCTGCGGCAGGGTTATCGGGTCGAGGGCCTGTTCATGAAGAACTGGGAGGAAGACGACACCGAGGAATACTGCTCGGCCAGTGTCGACCTCGAGGACGCCCGCCAGGTCTGTGATCGTCTCGATATTCCGCTGCACACGGTCAATTTTTCCGGCGAGTACTGGGACCATGTATTCGAATTCTTCCTGCACGAATACCGCGTCGGCCGTACTCCGAATCCAGACATCATGTGTAACCGGGAAATCAAGTTCAAGGCGTTTCTCGACCATGCGCAGGTGCTTGGCGCAAGACGCATCGCCACCGGGCACTACGTGCGCCTGCGCCAGCGTGGTAATCGCTTCGAGCTGCTGCGCGGACTCGACGCCAACAAGGATCAGTCGTATTTTCTATACGCCCTCGATCAGTACCAGATCGGGCACGCGCTGTTTCCGCTGGGCGAGCTCGACAAGCCAAAGGTGCGCGACATCGCCAGGCAGCAGGATTTTACCGTACATGCCAAGAAAGACAGTACCGGTATCTGCTTCATCGGCGAACGCAAGTTCAGGGATTTTTTACAACGCTATATTCCGGCGCAGCCCGGCGAGATCGTAACCGTCGAAGGCCAGCCGATCGGCAGCCATAGCGGCTTGATGTATTACACTATCGGGCAGCGCAAGGGCCTGGGTATCGGCGGTACCGAAACGGCCAGCGAAGAACCCTGGTATGTTATCGAAAAGCGTCTCGACAGCAACCAGCTGGTCGTCGCACAGGGTATCGATCACCCGCTGCTGTTTCATTCGCGTTGCGCGATAACCGACCTGCACTGGATTTCGCAGCAGATTAGCGAGGCGGGTTTCGTCTGCAGCGCCAAAATCCGGTATCGCCAGCAGGATTCGGCCTGCCGGCTCCTCGAAGTCGATGAGCGTAGCGCGGTGGTGGAATTCAAGCGCCCGCAACGCGCGATTACCCCGGGACAGGCGCTGGTTTTTTACCAGGCCGAACAATGCCTTGGTGGCGGCGTGATCGATTCCGCGTTCAATCCGTGAATCGTCTTGAAAACCAGACCCTGGCGCTCGCCGGGATGCTGCAGGCGGTGGTTTTGATCGACGAGCTTGCCAACATCGGTACCTGTAACGACGGCGCTTTCGAGGGCAGTTTCAAGAGTCTGTTCATGTTCGACGCGGCGACGCCCGAACAGGTATTCGGCGATATCGCCTGCCTTGGTTCGGGCTTCGCGGCGCTGGACGATTACCTGGGCGGCCGCAGTCAGGGTTCCAGCAGAAACATTGCCTATTACCTGCTGTCGATGATGAAACTTGCCGTCACGCTGATGCGCGACGACATGCTGTCGGTAAAGCTGTTCGACGGACTTTCGGAGATCGAGCGCCGTAGCCAGGAATTCGCAATGTCACGCGCCAGCGTGGTTAACAAGATCGACGGACTTTACCAGGACACCATCAGTCACCTGAACCCGAGAATCATGGTCAGGGGCGATCAGAGTTACCTGCTCAACGACGCCACCGCGGCGAAAATCAGAACCCTGCTGCTGGCGGGGATACGCTCGGCCGTGCTGTGGCGGCAGCTCGGTGGCAACAACTGGAAACTGTTCCTCAGACGCAAGAAATATCTCGCGCTCGCAAGACAGCTATCGCGACGTCACTAGAGATCGTACCGACTGCGGATCTGGCGCAACAGCCCGTGCGAGGCGTCCTCGATCATATCGAAAACCAGCTCGAAGCCGTCGTTTCCGAAATAGGGATCGGGGATCTCGGGTTCCTGGTATCGGTCCGAGTATTTCAGCATCAGATCCGCGCTGGCAATGGCATCGTCCGGCCTGATGGCGAGCATGTCGGCAAGATTGGCCTTGTCCATCGCTAGCAGGTAGTCGAAGTCGATAAAATCGTTGGATTCGAAGCGCCGCGCGCGCAGTCCGGACAGGTCCAGGCCGCGTTTGCGTGCGGTTGCCTGCGAGCGTGGATCCGGCGGATTACCGGTGTGATAGCTGTGCGTACCCGCCGAATCGACCTGTATCGAGCCGCCCAGGCCATGCTCGTCGACCAACGCCTGAAAAACACCGTGCGCGGTCGGAGACCGGCAAATATTGCCCATGCAGACGAACAGGACTTTGACTGGTTTTATGTCGCTCATAGACAGGAATATATCATCTCGGAGCAATAAATAGTGTTCGCGAGGCTACAATCAAGCGTTACAATGAGCGTGTTTTCGAATTCGACGCAAGGTACCGGTCATGTTGATCATTCCCGAAATCCAGTTGCAGGACGGCAAGGTAGTCACCCGGGCCGCGATCGAAGGTGACGATATCGTGCACGATATCTCAGCGCGCGATGCGGTGAGGAAATTTATTGCCGACGGCGCGCAAATGCTGCAGATAGTCGACGTCGATGCGGCGCGCTCCAAGGGCGAGAACAACCAGGCGCTGATACGGGAGTTGATCAACGAAACCGATGTTCCGATTCAGGTCGCGGGCGGTATCAGGACGCTGAAGCAGATCAACGACTGGTTCGAAATCGGCGCCGCGCGCGTCGTACTCGGCACGATTGCGATCACGGATTCACACCTGGTGGTGGAAGCGGCCAGCCGTCATCCTGGTGGTATCATCGTGCACCTGGCGACGCGCGGCGGATACGTCATGATCGACGGCTGGAAGACGCAGACTGCGTTCATGCCGCAGGACCTGATACGCAACCTGCAAATGACGGGGATCGCGGGCGTCATCCACAAGGGTACCGAGCGCCTGGATTCGGAATTCGAAGAAGCGCTGGCGCTGACCGAAAAACTCAGCCACGATGTTTCGATCCCGGTTTATTCGAGCGGTACGGTGCGCACGCTGGACGACATCGCGCGCTTGCGTTATCTGCCTAATATCAACGGCGCAATTATCAGCCATGCGCTGATGACCGGCGAAATCCAGCTCGTCGATGCGTTGCGAGTCGCGGCGGAAAAGGAAACGAACCTGGAACCCGAATCGATCACCCAGAATGTCAACATGGGCATCCATCATGGCATCAGGGCTTATCTAGCGGCCTACAACAGCTCGCAGGCTTCGCGGGTCTGGAACAGGCAGCTGCGCGATACGCTGACCGAGGATAATCCATACATGGAAGTCCTGATCCCGCAGCTCGATCTCGTTCTCGACCTCGACAACATGACGCCGCGCGAAATTCAGGCGGCCTACGAGGCCGAGCTGGACAAATCGGATATCGTCATCGTCGTGCTCGAGGGCGTCGAGTCCGAAGCCTGGACCGGATTCGAGTGCGGATATGCGCGTGCCCATGGCAAGTACATCTACGGCATCACCTCCGATCAGGAGGCAAAGGGCCCCAGTCAACAGCGCTTCGAGGCCATGTGCGATGAATTGATAAATTTTACGCCCGGCGACGACATCACCAAGAGCCATGCCGAAATCTCACATACGCTCGCGACCCGAGTGATGGTGAAGAATCAGTAAACCGGGTCGCGTTTGCCACAATCCCCGGAGCCGCCGCGACTAGCCGTCGGGATTAACGCACTTGTAGACCACGAAGGTCTGCACTCCCTTGTCGATTACCGTCAAAGGCACTATCGTGTCGCCGCCCATGCGGCTGGCGCTGTTGCGCGCAATGATCTGTAATTCCCTGCTGATGGTTTCCTCGGGCCTCGCGATACCGGCAATCTGCCAGGTGACCGAAGTATTGGAGTTGCCTAGCTTGCGGCAACTGGCGACTTCACCCGGATCCAGCAAGCGCACTTTTTCGCCCTGCTGTGTCAACTTGATGCCGGTCGCGCAGGAACTTAAAACGAATGCCATTGCCATGCTAATTAGTATCTTGGTTTTCATTATCTCTGCATTTCCTTAGGTGTCATCAGGTTTTGGAAGCCTGAAAAATACTTTCTATCGAGGTATCGAGCACCTGGTTGAACTCGTCGTCGCTCTGCTGGGCGCTCAGGCCTTCGGTCAGCGCCCGGGAAAAACTCGCGACCATGCCGTTTTGCCGGGCAAGCCGCTGGTTGGCCTCTTCCCTTGAGTAGCCGCCGGAAAGCGCGACGACCTTGAGCACATTCGGATGCTGAATGCATGCTTCGTAATAATTGTCCCGCTCCGGCAGTGTCAGCTTCAACATTACCAGTTGGTGTTCCTCCAGTTGATCGAGATGCGACAGCAGCGCGCTCCTGAGCAGTTCTTCGGTTTCGAATTTCTGCGGACTTTTGATATCGACCTCGGGTTCGATGATCGGCACCAGATCTGCTTCGGCAATCTGCCGGCCTATTTCGAACTGCTGCGCGACCACCGCCTCGACGCCGTCGCCATTCGCGGTCTTGATGACCGAGCGCATCTTGGTGCCGAATATATTTTTTTGCCTGGCTTTTTGCAGTAGCTCCGCCAGACCCGGTATCGGTTTCATGACCTGCGCGCCGTTGACCTCGTCGGCGAGACCCTTGTCCACCTTGAGGAACGGAACCACCCTCTTGACGTCCCACAGGTAGTCGGCGGTGGCAAGGCCCTCGACTTCGCGATTCATCGTGTTTTCGAACAGGATGGCTCCCATGATACGATCGCCGTTGAACGCGGGGCTGGTCATAATCCGGGTTCGCATCGAGTGAATGATATCGAACATTTCGTCGTCATTGCTGTAGGCGTCGGCGCCGATGCCATATATTGCTAGCGCCTTGGGAGTACTGCCTCCACTCTGGTCCAAGGCGGCGATGAATCCTGGTTCGTTACGAATCTTGTCGAGTTGCTGGTTGGTATTGGTCACGGTTCTGGGGCCTGCTGTAATTAAATGGGCTCGCCTGTTGCCAGACGTTGCCGAAGTATAAACACTGTGATTTTTTAATACAATTGACTTACGTCTGAAGCAGCCCTGGAGCTGGCTGGAGGCATTGCAACAAAGCCCGGAAGCAGCTGGATACTGGCAATCCAGTCGCGGATGCGTGGGTAGGCGGCCAGATCGAAGCCTCCCTCTGGGGCGACGTGGGTATAGGCGAACAGCGATATGTCGGCAATGCTACAGCTATCGCCAACCAGAAAAGCGCGCTTTTGCAGATGCCTTTCCATCAGATCCAGCGCGCGGTACCCACCCTTCAGACATGCCTCGTACTCCTGCCTGCGATCGTTCGGCATGCCCTGGTATACCTTGATGAACCTCGCGACCGCGATCTTCGGCTCGTGGCTGTACTGTTCGAAAAACTGCCATTCGAGCACCCTGGTTTGCGCCAGCCTTTCTCGCGGCCAGTAGTCGCTGTCCTGCGCCAGGTAATAGAGAATCGCGTTGGATTCGGTCAGATTTTCGCCATCGTCGGTGATACAAACCGGGATCTGGCCGTTGGGATTGAGCGCGAGGAAACTGTCGACTCGAGTTTCACCCTGCATGATGTCGACCGCGACCCACTCGTGTTCGATAGCCAGCAGCGCGCAAATCAGCTTGATTTTATAACAATTCCCGGAATAGATATCACCGTAAATTCTCATCGGGTCGAGCAGGTTTCATGGCTAGTACTCGGACTTGATATCACCCATACGACTCGACATCAAGATGTTTCTTCCCAACGATTTGTCGAACACCGTCGAGTAGGCCAGCACCGCCTGGACGTAATTGCGGGTCTCGCCGAACGGTACGGTCTCGACCCATAAATCGGCCGACATCGTCGACTTCCTCGGTAACCAGCGTTTTACGTTACCGGGTCCGGCGTTATAGGCAGCCGCGGCTAGCGCCACGTTGTTGTCGAATCGATTCATCACCGTTTTCAAATAATGCGTGCCAAAGCGAATATTGTTTTCGACGCTCAATATGTCCGACTTGCGCGGACGCTTCATGCCGAGTGAACGGGCTACCCTGCGCGCGGTGCTCGGCATCAATTGCATCAGACCGAGTGCCCCGACGCTGGAACGAGCCAGCGGATCGAACAGGCTTTCACGGCGCATCACACCATAGATCAGCGATGGATCGAGCTCCTTGGCCTTTGCATATTCCAGCACCTGCTGCTTGTAGGGCATCGGAAAGCGCAGGCTATAATCGCTGCGATGCTGCGTCCTGGCAACGGTACGGATCGCGCTGTCGTGCCATTGCCATTTGGAGGCAAGGGTCGCCGCCTGCCGGATCTGGTCGTGGTCGAGGTAGCGCAGCGCCTGGAACCATTCTCGCTTGGCGTCGACCAGGCGGTCCAGGAAATAGAGTTCGCGCGCACGCAGCATATACGGATTGGCAGCCAGAAACGACTCTTCATCGATTTCCTCGGTAGCGGCGTCTTCCTGTTCGATATTGTAGTCACGATGGAGTTTATCGGCCGCCAGGAATCCGTAGTAGCTGCTTTTTTCGGATAATTGTTCGAGCAAGGCCAGCGAGTCGACCAGCTGTCCCTCGGCTTCCATCGATCGTGACAACCAGTATTGCCATTCGTTTTCCTGGTGCAGGTGGGTTGGCATGCTATTTATCGTCTTCAGCAATCCAGGCCAGTCGTGGCTGCGCAACTGCATACGTGCCAGCCACAGGTGTGCCTGGTCGTTCATTACCGAGCTATCGAGATTCGACAACAGGGCAAGCGCTTCTGGCTCGTGCTGGTAAGCGGCCGACAGCGCGATACGCAGCTGGCTGCGATCTCTCTGTGCCGGCGAAAAGGCAAATTGATCGCGGATCAGGTTCCAGTACTCGAGCGCCCTGAGGCTATCCTTGCGCGCGAGGCGTTCGATCGCGTGCACGATGATTGCGCGGTTGCGCTCGGTATCCGGAGCGTCGGAGAGCTTTTTCAGCGAGCGCTCGGGACGCAGGTGCGCCCGGTACCAGGTTTCGACAACCGCCTGGTCGTCTTTGTCGAGTTTCCTGCCGAGATAACGCGCGAGGTTGGGTCGTCTCGCCTTGAATGCCTTTTCGATTCGCAGCCACAACGCCTGCTGCGGCTGATCGTGGTTTTCGAGAAAATACGCGAAAACCGGATCGCACTCCGAAGGCTGGGAATAGCCGCGCAACCAGACCCGGGATATCTCGTCGTTGAGGTTTTCGAGCCGGCCCAGTTTCAGCCTGGCCTGGAAAGCCAGGCACTGCAGCCGGGTATTTTCACGCCCATCGAAAAACTCGAGGTAGTTTTCCCAGTCATGGCGTGCGGCCAGTACGTCCAGCCATTGGCCGCGCGCATGATAGGCGAACGGATAGTCAGCGTAGCGCTCGAGGAACCTTCCGACCTGCCCCGCTTTCTCGCGACTGGCGCGTTGCCTGAAATAGTCGTATTCGAGGTAAGGTTTCGCTGGGTAGTCGGCGAGCTGCACGAGCAGGTCTTGAAACATGTTCACCTGGTTGCGTTCGAGCGCAGAGGCGGCCTCATGAAACAGTTGACGCTGCCGTTCGGTATTCGCTCGAGCCTCGGTGCAAACCGATGCAGCAATCACGATGACCATGATGACGCCGATTTTGGTGCCGCTTACAGGGCTGCAGGTAGACGATGCTGTTTGCAAAAGAAACCTTTATATTTCAGAAATTTAGAGTAAATTTTAAAAGTAAAGTATTAAATTAGCAAGCTCGTTACCCGGATTTCTCCGGATGTATTTTTGCGAGCCTGCCCGGATCGAGTAAATCCTTGAGCGTGGATTCGTCGATATCGGTCATTTCGACCGCCATTTCAAGTATAGGACGATTTTCTGCCAGCGCCCGTTTTGCGATCTCCGCTGCCCTGCGGTAGCCGATGATCGGATTCAGCGCCGTTACCAGAATCGGGTTGCGTGCCAGGTTTTGCGCCAGGGATGCATTGTTTACGATGAAGGTTTCGATTGCACCGGTGAGGTGCAGGCTGGCATTGGCCAGAATTTCGATGCTCTGTAGCAGGTTGTAGGCGATTACCGGCAGCATGACGTTGAGCTGAAAATTGCCCGACTGCGCGGCCTGTGCGATACAGCTGTCATTGCCAGTTACCTGGGCCGCGACCATCAGCACCGCCTCGGGGATCACCGGGTTAACCTTGGCGGGCATGATCGAACTGCCGGGTTGCAGGGCCTGCAGGCGGATCTCTCCCAGCCCTGTCAAAGGGCCCGAATTCATCCAGCGCAAATCGTTGCTGATCTTGATCAGCGAGGTCGCGAATACCCGTAGCTGCCCGCTCAGTTCCAGCGCAGTATTTTGCGTGCTCAAACCCTCGAACAGGTTTTCCATCTGCACGAAGCGGATACCGGTGGCGGTCTGTAGTTTGGCGCAGACACGCGCGCCGAAATCAGCGCTGGTATTGACCCCGGTGCCGACCGCGGTGCCGCCGATTGCGAGTTGCTGCACGCGCGTCAGCGCGGTTTGCAGTCGATACCGGTCGTTCTTGACCTGCGCCGCCCAGGCCGAGATTTCCTGGCCGAGAGTAATCGGCATCGCGTCCATCAGGTGGGTACGCCCGGTCTTTATCGTTTCCTGGTGCTGATGCATACGCGCCAGCAGCGCCAGTTCGAGGCGATGCATGGCGGGCAACAGATTCTGATGCAGGTCGAGACAGGCGGCAAGGTGGATCGCGGATGGAAAAACATCGTTCGAACTCTGCCCCATGTTGACATGATCGTTGGCATCGACCGACAGGCCCTTGTCCGAGGCTAGTGTCGCTATGACCTCGTTCACATTCATGTTGCTGCTGGTACCCGAGCCGGTTTGAAAGACGTCGATCGCAAACTGCCCGTCGTGCTTTCCGGAAATTATCTCCGCCGCCGCCCTGTCGATTGCCTCTCCCCGTGCTGCATCGAGCTTTTCCAGCTCGACGTTGGTAGCGGCGCAGGCCTGTTTCAGCAGAGCAATCGCGCGAACCATGCTCGCGGGCAGTCGCAGCGAACTTATCCTGAAATTGTCGAGGGCTCGCTGAGTTTGCGCCTGGTAGAGCGCATTGGCGGGTATTTCCACCTTGCCCATGCTATCGGTCACTATTAATTTTTTCCTGGCCATGCTTAGATTTAGATAATCCCGGTGGTCGATGATTGTAACATCGAGCAATATTCTTAGCTGTTAACCGATATATAAATTAAATCGAATATATTGAACCGATGGTACAAAAGCGCGTGAACTGGTCTACAATCTCAGGAATGCTCATTGACTAGTAATTCAAACTTAAATCCGTTGCAGAGGTGGTCACAATGGGAGAAGAAGATACAGTTGTATTAACCCCTGAGGAAAAAGAGAAGATTCTCAACAAGGATGTCCCCGAGGGCGAGAGCAAGGATAAAGAAGAGGACAAGGACGAAGATTAGGTCGCTCTAGCTTCAAGTTGGCAGGCAACGGATTGCTTTTGCCGTCCCCATAAACTCCCTGATTTCCAGCCGCTGCGTCTGCAGCACGTACAAACCGCTGGCGCCTAATTCGGCGGCCTGTCGTCGCATGTTCGCCAGCATCGATTCGAGCGAGAAGTAACCACCGCTTGCGCGTATATGCGCAACGGTTTCGAAGTTGCAGCTCGGCCTGTCGATGTAGTAAGTTACCACCTCTTCGGCTGCGATAACCGGGCCCGGCTGACCCACGAGGACAGCCTTTTCGGCACACCCCGAAAGCGAGTAGCAGGCGAGCAACAATAGCAGTGTAGATAATTGTTTCATCATGATCCTCCCTGCCGTTATCGGCCAGATGCCTCGAATCTTAATCCCGCTGCAGCCTTATCACGTCGATCACGGACTGGCACAGGCGGTCGAGTTCCTCATCCGTAATCACATAAGCCGGCATCAGGTATACCAGTCTGCCGAAAGGACGCACCCAAACGCCGGCATCGACGAACTGTTGCGTGATCTTAGGCATATCTACCGGCTTGCGCATTTCGACGACGCCGATCGCACCGAGGCAGCGTACTTCGTCTACCTGCGGCAGGTCCACACAGCTCGACAGCGATTCCCGCAGTTGTCGTTCAATCTGCGCGACGCGCGCTTGCCAGTTCGACTCGATCAACAGCTCGATGCTGGCATTCGCGACCGAGCAGGCCAGCGGGTTGGCCATAAAGGTCGGACCGTGCATGAATACCCCGGGATTACCGCGATCGATGCTGTCGCTGACCTCGCCGCTAGCCAGGGTTGCCGCAAGACTCATGTAACCACCGGTAAGCGCCTTGCCGACGCACATGATGTCCGGACTTATCTCCGCATGCTCGCAGGCGAATAGCTTGCCGCTGCGACCGAACCCGGTCGCGATTTCGTCGGCTATCATCAGCACCTCGTAGCGATCGCAGAGTGCGCGCGCATGCTTGAGGTAATCGGCGGCGTAAAAGTACATTCCGCCGGCGCCCTGCACGACGGGTTCGAAAATCAACGCGGCGATGTGCCGATGATTTTGCTGCAGTACCTGTTCCAGAGATTCGATATCGCTGTCGTCGAATGGCTCGCCGAAACGGGTGCGCGGACGCTCGACGAAGTACTGCTGGGTCAGTATCGAATTGAACAGGCTATGCATGCCGGTAACGGGGTCGCAGACCGACATGGCCCCGAGGGTGTCTCCGTGGTAGCCATTACGCAGCGTCGCGAACTTTTGCTTGGCGACCTTGCCCCGGGCATTCCAGTATTGTATCGCCATTTTCATGGCGACTTCCACGGCAACCGATCCCGAGTCCGAAATGAATACCGACTGCAGGGCCTCGGGGCTGAGCGCAACCAGTTTTTCCACCAGCGTTATCGCCGGGGCGTGCGTCAGACCGCCAAACATGACGTGCGCCATGCGCCGAAGTTGCTGTTCGACGGCACGATTCAGTTGCGGATGATTGTAGCCGTGGATGGTGCACCACCACGAGGACATGCCGTCGAGCAGTTTACGGCCATCGGAAAGATGCAAATATACGCCGCTTGCCGAATCGACATGATATACAGACTGCCCGCCGTGCATCGCGCTGTAGGGGTGCCAGACGTGCTCGCGATCGACAGCGATCTGGGAATCTATCGTGGAAGCCACCGTCATCGGCTAGAAAATGAGGAAAAATTCGAATTCTGGTCCATACTCAGCGCATCAAGGGTCGGCTGGATTCTTCAGGTAAGAATTTAATTACACTTTGTAGATCGTTGATAATAATAATAAAAATCCTGGATAGTTACATTGCCTGCGCAGCCGCCGGCTTAACCATCGGGCGGTGAGTGTAAAGTATATGAAATGTGGGGGGGAAATAACCATGCATTTTCGAGTCTTCCGTCGACGTGATGTTCTCGCTCGCGTGATCGTTTTCGACTCGTTGGCGACGATGTTTATGTGGAGCAGTGGTGAGTAACTGGATTCTTTACGACGATTTCGTCGACCGCGTTAAAAACCATCATGACAACGCCTTCAGTGGCCTCATCACCGGCGTCAGCGATAGCAAGCATTCGTTCCAGGTCGGATTCGACCACGGTGAAATCGTGCTGCTGACCTATCGTATCAAGAAAGGTCTCGATGCCCTGCTGTTGATTACGCAAATAGAGCGCGCCAAAATCAGCGAGCACCCCAACGGCGATATCCAGGATGTCACCGGGGAAGCGCTGGACACCGACGTCATCCTGTCCCGGCTGACGGCAAATACGCTCGACGAAACAACCACGCTGACAACCCTTATCGACGACCCGACCTCGCCCCGGACGACTGGCGCAACTACGGGCCCCCGCGTGCTCGACGCCAGTCTGAAACAGGAAATCGAGGACGCCGCCATTCATCATTTCGGCCCGATCGGAGCGATGGTGTGCGAGGAGCACCTGGCGAATCCGGATGGCGACGTCGGCGCTATCATGCACGGTATCGCGCAGGAAGTTGGCGCCAGCGAGGCCGACGCCAAGGCATTTTTTCAGTCAGTCGGGGACCACTGACAGGATTGAGCCACCGGTTTCCAGTCTGGAAATCGACCGATCGCATCGATAAACAGGTCGACGCCGAGCCTGGCGCATAACCTTTCCAGTACTTCACGCCGCGGTTTCGGGTCCGGATGGTTCAATGCAGCCTGGGCGATAATATCTCCTCGGTCGAAACGCTGATTCAATCGATGCAGGGTAACCCCGAAAGTTGTATCCCCTGCGGCCAGCTGTCGAGCGACAGGATCCGGCCCGCGATAGCGGGGCAGCAGCGACGGGTGCAGGTTGAGTGCGGCTTTTGCGGCACTTTCGATGACTATGCTGTCGAGCAGATAGGGCCAGCATGCGACCAGCAGGAACTCGATTGCGGACTGTCCAATCAGCCGTGCGCATTGTTGCTGCTGCGCCGCGGGGGTGTAGACGATATCGATTTTGCCTGCCAGCGCCAGCAGCCGACGCTGCGGTGCGACTGCAATATTTCCGAGGTCGGGCTCTGCGGTCCGGGCCGCGGGCGGGTATTCCGGTAAAACCAGCAGATCAGGCCGAAAATCCTGATCGATCAACGCCTGCATCACCTCGCAGGAGAAGAATGCGCCGCTCGAAAATAGCGCGAATCGCAGGTTGTGCCGGCCGCCCTCAGGATTCATCATCGCAGGGTTGGAGCTTGATGATGCCCTGCTCCGCCAACGTATCCACGTAACCGAAATTTCGCATATCCTCGATACGCAGCGGGTAGAGAATGCCATCGAGGTGATCGCATTCGTGCTGCACCACGCGGGCGTGAAATCCCGAGACCTCACGATCGATTGGCTCGCCGTATTGGTCGAAACCCTGATAACGGATCTTGTCGAAGCGCGGCACGATGCCGCGCATCCCGGGAACACTGAGGCAGCCTTCCCAGTCGTGTTCGATGATCCTGCTCAAGGGTGTGATTAGCGGGTTGATAAGCACCGTTTCGGGTACCGGCGGCGCATCCGGATAACGCGGATTGGTCTGGTAACCGAATATCACGACGCGGCGCATCACGCCGATCTGCGGTGCGGCGAGTCCGGCGCCGTTTGCCGCCTTCATCGTATCCCACATGTCATTCAACAAAGGCGCCAGCGCCAGTGAATCGATCGGCTCGACGGGCCTGGATACCTCGAGTAACCTCGGGTCCCCCATTTTCAGTAAGGTCCTGATTGGCAAGCATTGTTCCTCTGTTCGGGCGGGTTTGATTGTGCCAGATTTCGGTGATATAACAAATCGTCAGGACAGCGAGGTAAAAGTCAGTGGCGAAGAATCCCCCGATCGAACCAGTAAGCGGCACGGTAGTGCCGCGCTATGCAGGGCCGTCGACATTCTGTCGATTGCCAGAATTGCGCGACGTGCCTTACTGCGATGTGGCGATACTCGGCGTGCCGTTCGACTCGGGCACCAGCTATCGGCCAGGTGCACGTTTCGGACCGCAGGCCATCCGCCAGGCGTCGCGTCATCTGCGTACCAACTTCCACCCGGCTTACGACACCGAACCGTTCAAAACGATACAGGTTGCCGATGCCGGCGACGTTGCCTGCAATCCATACAACATCGAGGAGGCGATTGCGCAAATCGAAGCCGCCGCCGACCAACTCTATGGCAAGGCGCCGGTCGTCGTCAGCCTCGGTGGTGACCATACCATTGCAGTGCCGCTGCTGCGCGCGGTGAACAAGGTTGCCGGCCAGGTTGCGCTGGTGCATTTCGACGCGCACCTGGATACCTGGGATACTTATTTCGGCGCCCCTTACACCCACGGCACGCCGTTTCGACGCGCCGCCGAGGAGGGCCTGTTCAACGAGAATGCATCAATGCACGTCGGTATTCGCGGACCGCTGTATAGCCGCGAGGACCTGGCGCGCGACACGGAACTCGGCTTCAAGACCGTGCATTGCGACGAGTTGCAGACTCACGGTGTCGAACACGTGGTCAAGCGCATCCGAGACCGGATCGGTGACAATCCGCTATATCTGTCGATCGATATAGACGTGCTCGATCCGGCTCATGCGCCCGGCACCGGAACGCCCGAGGTTGCAGGTCTGAGCAGCCGCGAACTGCTCGGAATTATCCGCGGCTTGCAGGGTTGCAGACTGGTGGCAGCCGATATCGTCGAGGTCGCGCCCGCCTACGACCATGCCGAAATCACGTCTCTGGCGGCGGCCACGATCGCGTTCGAAATGATAAATCTGGTCGCCTGCCGCGCGGCCTAGGGGCCATCTGCTGACGGCAGCGCCTCTTCCCTGAGGGTCCGCTGCGCAAACCAGGCCACCGACAGCAGCAGCATGGTGCCGCCGATCACCGTATTCATCGAAGGCGTCTCGCTGATCACCAGCCATACCCACAGCGGGCCGAGAATGCTTTCCAGCAGGTACACCAGCTGTACCTCGGCGGAGTTGGCAAAGCGCGGCGCAATTGTCAGCACGATGAAGGCAAAGGGTATCAGGATAAAGCCGATAATCGCGACGTACAGGAATTGGGGCGCGGACAGGCCCAGGTCCGGCGCCTGCGCCAGCGCGTAACATGCGGTAAAGAAGCTACCGAGGACGATCGAGGGTACCAGGTCTGTGTCGCGCTTGTATCTCACCAGCACGGCGCTGCACGCGGTAACCAGCGCGCAGCCTAGCGCGAAAAAATCGCCGGCCAGACCGGCGCTGCCGTAACTGCCCCAACCGATGATAAAAATGCTCAGCAGCGACAGGCCGATGATCAACCAGGTGGTGGGACGCTGGTTTTCGCGCAACACGATCAAGGACAGGATTGCCGCAAAAATCGGCGCCGACGAGAGGAATAGCAGCGTGTTGGCGACCGTGGTTCGCTGAATCGCGCTGATAAAAGTAATGTTGACGGCGCAAAACAATAGCCCGTTAACAATTCCCGCCCCGCCGATGCGCATCAGCGCGCCGACAAATCGGTTGCGATAATAAATCCACAACACCAGGCTGATTGCGAACACCGGGAATAGCCCGCGATAAAATATCAGGGTGAAATCGTCGAGGCCGGCGAGCCTGATCAGCAGGCTGTCCGGACTCAGCACGAACACGCCGCCGATAGACATCAGTATGCCTTTACCTCGATCGCTAAACCGTGCCGGAGTAAGTGATTTGTTCATTCAAGGCTGTTCCCGGGCAATACTGCATGATAATGTCACGCACCAGTTTGACCAGCAAAAAAATCGAAAAGTGGAGATTGCGGTGCCCTTGACAAAACCAGTTAGTCGCCAGCTTGCGCATACCCGGGTCGTGACCTGCCATGGGTACCAACGAGACGACGGATTGCTCGATATCGAGGGGCGTATCGTCGATACCAAGCCCTACCGCTTCAAAAATCGTGACCGTGGCGGCTGGATCGAGGCCGACGAGGCCTTGCACGATATGTCGATACGCCTCACGATTAACCTGGATCTCGAAGTGGTCGGAGTCGACGCGATCATCGACGCATCGCCCTACAACTACTGCAAGGAAGTGATCGATGTTGCACGAAACCTGATCGGCCTCAGGATAAAGCCCGGCTGGACGCAGAAATCTAAACAGGCGATGGGCGGCATCCGGGGCTGCACACACCTGACCGAGTTGCTGGGACCGGTGGCGACCACCGCGATCCAGACCATGGCCAGCGAGAAAATGCGGCGCGACCGGCACACGACGGGCAACCGTAAAAACGTTTTCCTCGACAGTTGCCACACCTATGCGGCGGACAGCCCCGTGGTCAAGCTGTACTGGCCCGAGCACTACCGCGGTGACAGCGAGTCCTAGGCCGGTAGGTGTAGGAATTTTCCTACACGCAGATCGGTTCAAAACCATATTTCGCCGCTCCGGGATTTGCTAATCTGGGAATAAATTAGCCGACACGGAAGTTGCATGACCCCGCCAGACAACAGAGAAGAAATCCGCGAGACTTCGCGCCTGCTATCGGAACTCGACAGCGCCATCGACAGGTCCGGCGTCATGCGTGAAATTGTCGACAAGTACGAACGCCTGCGCAGCATCGAAAGTATTACTGGGCCATCACGCATGACCCGAATCCTGCGTGAAGAGATTCAAGTCCTTGAAAGCAGGTTAGGCAAGCTGCGTGACGATCCGCAAGCGAAGCAGGACGCCATCTGCTCGCCAACATAATAATGCCCCGCCCCGGGCAGTCGATACCGCGTATCATGAATCGAACCGGGTAAGTTATGATGCAGTTTTACTCGGATAGATAATAGTTTAGACGTTTGTATAGACACCATCGGCCCCGGGATCGAATGGAAACCTCCAGCGTATCGCTCAGTCGCGACGAACCCGTGCGAAAACCAGGTCCTGATCCTCGAATATGATATGTGCAAGTTCGTCGGTTTGCATCCCGTCGGCCCGTAATTGCTCGAGAACCCAGCGATAACCGACGATATACCCCGGTGCTCCCAGCCCAGCAGCCGCGGCCTTCGGCGCCGTTACCAGGTTGCCGTAACCCATATGAAACCAGAGTGGATTGGGTACCGGTCCGTAAGTCCTGACGGGCAGCGAACCAGGCGGTACGGTTTCCAGAATCGTGGCGGCGAGTCCGGGAAAATCCTCGCCCAGCTTGAGCTTGGCAGTCCTGTGGGGCAACAGGATATCCAGGTAAAGCACGCGTAAAACCAGCATCATGCAGACCAGCGAAATCATCAGGTAGCGTCTGCTCTGTTGCCATGAAACCTTGAGCAGCATCAGCGCCATGATCAGCGCGGCTGCCGATAACAGGTAAACCAGCGGCACCGGCAGCAGATCCACAGGCTTTTCGGCCAGCCCAAGTTGCTCCGGGAACAGTAGCAGGTTGACGCAGAACGCGAGGACCAGGCTTAATATTCCAACTACGCGCGTAATGACTTTACGCCAGGTCTGCGCCAACGCCGATGAATCGGTGACCAGAAAATCGTAAACCAGCGCCGCGATCACCAGCATGGTGGGCATCATCGGCATGAAGTAGCGCACCGACAGGCCGTCGCGAAACAGATACGGCGGCAGGTTGAACAGGACCGCGATAACCGCGAACCTGAATATTTCCGGGTAGCGCTGCATCAGGCCCTCGCGCACCGGGCGATTGACCAGCGGCAGCAGTAATAACGAGAATGGCAGCATCGCCGCGAGTATATGTAACGGATACAGCAGAAAGTGGCTCAGAAAATCGGTTAGCCCGCCCCCGGTACCCCGCGTCACCACCTCTTCGAGCGTGCTCGCAACAAAAGCTTCCAAGCCGACCGCGTCGATCATTTTCCACAACCAGAATCCGATCATCGCCAGCATCACCAGTGCGCTGAGCAGATGCGGCCAAAGCAATAGTTCCCGCAGGCGACGCTGAAACAGCAGGTACCCGCCTATCGACAGGTAGTAAAACACCAGTGCCGGTTCGCGCTTGGTCAGAAATGCAAGGCCGACCAGCAGCGCCGGCGCCAGCCACAGCCCGAGGCCGCGTTTGCCGCGTGTATCGAGCCAGAACCACGCCCAGATCGACAGGGTTACCAACAGCGTGAATATCGCATCGATCTCGGCGATCAGCGCCTTGCTGGCCAGTTCGGGCGCCAGTGCGATTGCCAGCCCGAGGAATACGAGACCGTGAGCGGGGAGATGTCGTCGAAATCCAAAGACCATGGAGACCGTCAGCAAAACCAGGCTGACGAGCGAGATCAGCCGGGTTCGGTAAGTATCGATTGCCTTATCCGGTTGATTGGCGACGACGATCAGCCAGTTATAAAGCGGTGGTTTGGCCGTGTAAATCTCGTCACGAACGATAGGAACCCAGTAGTCGCCGGATGCGATCATCGATTGCGCGACCAGCGCACGGCGCGGTTCTTCATTGGTGAATGGCGGCTGATCGAGCAGCGGCAGGTACAGAATAGCGGTCAGCAAAAGCAGTAGCAGCGACAGGCTCGCGGCCTGTCGGTGATTCAGTCTGGCATCGTCGATGCTGAAAAGTTTCGAAAGCATGGCTGCAGGTGTCCTGGCTCGCAGTTGAAATCGCCGGGTCGCCGAATCATGTCCCCGCTCACAGTCACGTTAACTCCGCTAACAACGCGGCCACCAGGTATCAACCGGGGGCCGTCTCTGTTTAGCCGTATCGCCGCGGGTACCAGGCGAGCCTGCTCGGCTAAGTCAAATCGCGGGTTACGTCGAGCGCGCAATGTTACTAGAACTGATCATAAAAAAATACGATACTCGAGCCGCGCCGAACAGGCGTGCAAAAGCATGTTAAATTACCTGATTTTTAAGCATTCGCGAGCGGCGCCACTACCCATGCAGAGTTCTTCGTGAGTTTCAAGTTGACGACACCGATCAGATTGCTGACCGGCGGGTTGCTGTTGATCGTTCTGCTACTGGGTGTCGAATACCTGTTGGGATGGAAAGCGGTGCTGGTACCCTGGAGCAGTCTGCATCCGCTGCAGGCTGTTATTGCCGTCGCGCTGGTTCTCGCAAGCTACGTCATTCGAACCTTGAGGCTTTTGTATTTCTTTCCTGGCGAATTGAAACAATCACTGCTGCCGGCGCTCAAGCTGATGCTCGCCCACAACTTCTGGAACAACCTGTTACCGATGCGCAGTGGAGAAATAAGCTTCCCGATCCTGATGCAGTCGTATTTCCGCATTGGTCCGGGGCGATCGATTCCCGCCCTGCTATGGTTCCGCCTGCTGGATCTCTACGCCGTTTTCATGCTTGGCGTCATCGCGTTGATGCGCTCAGGAAACGGCATCGGAATCACGCTGCTGCTGGCGGCTGGATTAACCGCTGTGATTCCGCTTGCATGGATGCTGCTGCCACGGCTATTACGGCGCGTCGAAGCCCGGGATTCGAATCTCATCAGCCGGATAGCCGGGAATATAAGGGCCTCGTTTCCGTCGAGCTGGGGCTCGCTTTACATCAGCACCGGCTGGACACTGTTGAACTGGGCTGTCAAGCTGGCCGCTTTCGCGTGGATCCTGGCGCAGTTCATCGCCATCGACGCCACCACCGCGGTACTCGGCGCCATCGGCGGTGAACTGACCAGCGTGCTGCCGTTGCACGGCATCGCCGGCGCCGGCACCTACGAGGCCGGCATCGTCGTCGCGATGCTACCGGCGGGCGTCGAATACCGGCAAGCCTTGCTGGCGGCGGTGAATCTGCATATCTTTGTGCTCTCCTGCGCGTTGCTGGGCGGAGCAGCCAGTTACCTGATGCCGGGCAAATCGATCCCGGTACCGTCACTGCGCCATCAGGACAGATAAAATCAATTCAATGATAACCGGGGCCGTAAATTGAAGATATCCATCGTCATTCCCATCTACAACGAAGAGCCTAACGTGGAACCGTTGATCCGCTCCATCCACGATGCGCTCGCGAACCTGCCGCATGACTGGGAACTCATCCTCGTCAACGACGGCAGCTCGGATGCTTCGCAGCAGCGCCTGGCGGAGGCGGCAAACCAGTATGGTCCGCACCTGCGGATGCTCGATCTGCAACGCAACTTCGGGCAAACGGCGGCGATGCAGGCCGGCATCGACCTTGCTCGCGGAGATATACTGGTCACGCTCGACGGCGATCTGCAGAACGACCCTGAAGATATTCCGCGCATGATCGAACAGGTGATCGATGAAGATCTCGACCTGCTAGCCGGGTGGCGCAATAACCGCAAGGACAACTTCTGGTATCGAAAATTGCCGTCTATCCTGGCAAATCAGTTGATCGGCCGCATGTCCGGGATTCGGATGAAGGATTACGGATGCTCGCTCAAGGTTTATCGTATGGAAGTGATCAAGGAAATTCGCCTCTACGGCGAAATGCACCGCTTCATCCCCGCCTGGGTCGCGGCGCATACCTCGCCTGGCCGGATCAAGGAGGTCGCCGTGACCCATCATGCGCGCCAGTTTGGCTACTCCAAGTATGGGCTTTCGCGCGTCTACCGAGTGCTGCTGGATCTGGTTTCGGTTTACTTTTTCATGAGCTTCCTGGCCCGCCCGGCGCATTTTTTCGGACGTATCGGTTTTTTCCTGGGCGGCTTTGGCGGTGCGATGCTTACCTACCTGCTCTTCGTCAAACTGTTTCTGGGGGAGGATATCGGTCAGCGTCCGTTGTTGTTGACTGGTATTTTCCTGGTGCTGGTGTCGATTCAGTTATTTGCCACCGGATTACTCGGCGAGGTCCTGATCCGCACCTACTACGAATCCTCCGGCAAGCGGTCCTACATCATACGCCAGCGCAGCAGCGTGAATCTCGACCACGGCGGCTGGAAGTCCGGCGGCAAATCCGGGTAGTGAGTACCCGAAGCGGTCGGGCGTCGATTTTAGACCTCAAGAAATACCTGATCCTTGCACTACCCCGAGCGTTAACCTTCTTGCGTGCGGGGACAGGTGACATTTATCATAAGCTATAATGTTTAGAAATTTTCTAGATATGCCTTATAAGTTATTGATTATAATTGGTGCCCGGAGCCGGAGTCGAACCGGCACGGTGTTTCCACCGAGGGATTTTAAGTCCCTTGCGTCTACCAATTTCGCCATCCGGGCGTTGTTCCGAAAGTAATGGAGGCTGAGGGCGGAATCGAACCGCCGTACACGGCTTTGCAGGCCGCTGCATAACCACTCTGCCACCCAGCCACTGAAAGGCAAACCTGCTTGTGGAGCGTTGCGGTCATCATACTTTAATATCGATGACCAAAAAAAGCCCCGAGAGAATCGAGGCCTGGAATCTGGAGCGGGAAACGAGATTCGAACTCGCGACCCCAACCTTGGCAAGGTTGTGCTCTACCAGCTGAGCTATTCCCGCAAAAGAGCCGTTATTCTATAGATTCGGCCTGACCTGTCAAGCCGGCCAACGGCTCCTAGCGCTATTCGTTATCGCTTATAACCGGCCAGGCGGCGCGCAGGTAAATGATCATCGAGGCCAGCGTTAATATCGCCGCGACATAGTAAATCGCAAGCCCTATTTCGAAGATCGGCAGGCCCATCAGCGGCTCCGAAAAAATCATGAAACCGAGCGCGAGCATTTGCAAAACAGTTTTGGTCTTGCCGATGAAAGATACCTTGACGGTCGTGCTGCTGCCGAGCTGCGCCATCCATTCGCGCAACGCCGAGATCGTGATTTCGCGGGCCACGATGACGATCGATGGTAGCGCGACCAATATGCTTGGATGAGCCTCGACGATCAACACGATGACGACGACGACCATCAGCTTGTCGGCGACCGGGTCGAGGAAAGCGCCGAACGGTGACTCCAGCTGCATGCTGCGGGCAAGATAACCATCCACCCAGTCGCTGAGACTCGCGATCGTGAATACAACCGTCGCCACGACGTTGGCCCAGGCAAAAGGCAGGTAAAACACGATGACGAATAGCGGGATTAGCGCGATTCGAAACAGCGTAATTGCGGTCGGCAGGGTTATTCTCATCGGTTTATAGCGCCAGGCTAGCCGTGAAACCTATCATAGATCGCCTGCGCGGTCTCCCGGTTGATACCCTTGATCTGCATTAATTCCTCGATACCGGCGGCCTGCACCCCCTGTAAACCACCAAATGTATTTAGCAGAAGCTGGCGTTTTTTTACGCCGATACCGGGAATTTCTTCAAGCCTGGAACTGCGCCGCGTCTTGGCACGCGCCTGGCGGTGGCCGGTAATCGCAAAGCGATGCGCCTCGTCACGAATCTGCTGAATCAGCAGCAACCCTGGCGAATTCGACGGAAATCTCAGAGCCGACATTTCTTCATCGAGAATATCCTCGTGGCCAGGACGTCGTTCGACACCCTTGGCAATACCGAACACGCGCAGGGTTTCCTTGACTGTCGGAATATTGAGCGACTCAAGTACGTCGAGCGCGACACCGAGCTGGCCTTTGCCGCCATCGATCAGGATCAGGTCGGGGAGGAGTTCCGGTGAATCCTGCCGCTTGCGGTAGCGTCGCTCCAGTACCTGGCGCATGGCCGCGTAGTCGTCCCCCGCCTGCACATCGGTGATATTGTAACGCCGGTACTCGTTTTTGATCGCTCCCTCCCTGCCGAAAACCACGCATGATGCCTTGGTGGACTCTCCCATGGTGTGGCTGATATCGAAACACTCTATCCTTTGCGGCGGAGACTCGAGATGCAGTAGCTCGATCATATTTTGATAGCGTTTGTTCAGCATGCTCGCCGACAGCAGGTAACTATCCAGCGCCTGTTTCGCGTTGTTGATCGCATTTTCGAGTGCACGCCGTCGCTTGTCGCGCACGTTGTGGGTGATACGGATGCGCGACTGGTTGAGACGGTACAAGGATTCGACCAGCGCGTCGACGTTTTCGAGCGCGTGGCTGACAATTATTTCGGGCGGCGCCGGGTGATGCGAGTAGTGTTGCATGATGAAGGTTTCGAGCAGGCCGGCTGCATCTGTATCTATTTTTGCGCGGTTGTAGAAAGGCTTGTTGCCGAGTGACGTTCCGTTGCGAATCATGAACAACTGGATGCAGCTGAAATCCTGGCGAAGTTCGCAAGCGATGATATCGATGTCACCGTCGAAGTTGGTGACGAACTGTTTTTCGGTTACGCGTCGCAGGGTTTCGATGCGGTCGCGTACCTGCGCCGCCTGCTCGAACTCGAGACTGGCGGAAAATCCTTCCATCAATTCGATTTGCTGATCGATGAGTTCGCTGCTTTTTCCGTCGAGGAACATTCGCGCCTGTTCGATCTGGCGGCCGTAACTCTCCTTGTCGGTATGGCCGACGCAGGGCCCGGTGCAGCGTTTTATCTGGTACTGCAGGCAGGCCCGCGTGCGATTGTTCATCGCCGAATCCTCGCAGTTTCTGAGCTGGAACATACGCTGTACGTGGTTGATCGTGTAGCGTATCGAACCGGCGCTGGGAAACGGTCCATAAAAGCTCCCCTTGCGCTTGTCCGGCTTTCCGCGGTACACCCTGAGCCGCGGAAAATCGTGTTTGGTCAGGCAGATGTAGGGATAGCTCTTGTCGTCGCGAAACAGGATGTTGTAACGCGGGTTCAGATTCTTGATCAAATCGTTTTCGAGCAACAGCGCTTCGCTCTCGGTGCGCGTATTGGCAACCTCGATCCTGCGTATATTGTTGACCAGCGAAATGATGCGCGTCGACAGGCCGGTATTGCGAAAATAGCTGGACAACCGTTTCTTCAGATTCTTCGCCTTGCCGACATAGATGACCCCGTCGTGGCCGTCGATCATACGATAAACGCCCGGCTTACTGCTTACCGTGGCGAGGAAGGCCTTGTGATCGAATTTTGGGATTTTGCTCATCCTGGGCGTTACTTCATCCTAAGAATCGACGGATTCGAATAAATACCTCCTCAAACATTTCAGGAGTAAGTTTTTTAGTCTGAACCATGTACCTGCTGGGATGAAATGAATCGATCAGCTTATATGATGGGGCTATTGTATATTCAACCTGATGATAAAAAGGATGGCCGGATTGGCGCAGCCCCAGGGCCTTGATAATTGCCCTGTGCGCAATGGTTCCAAGAGCAAGCAATACCGATCCGGTGGGCATAGATTTTATTTCATATTCGAGAAATCGATTACAGTTGTTGATCTCGCTCGCGATCGGTTTGTTTTTAGGGGGCAGGCATTTAACCGCGTTGGTGATTCTGCAATCAAGCAGCCGTGTCCCGTCATCGATCGATCGTGAGGCTGGTTTTGTGGCGAATCCATACCTGTAGAGAAATTTGAAGAGAAAATCTCCGGATTCATCTCCAGTAAATGGTCTCCCGGTTGCATTGGCGCCATGTAATCCAGGTGCCAGCCCAATGATTAGTAAATGCGCAATGTCAGCGCCAAATATATTTACCGGTTTACTATGGTATCCGGGATGATTGGTTCGTTGCATATATCTGAAGGCAACTAATCTAGGGCACAGCCGGCAGTCTTGCGGAAGGATCACGCCAGATTATTCCGAATTGGCGAATTCGACCATGCCCTGCGCTACCGCGATCCTGATCAGGTCTACCTCGCTTTGTGCTCCCAATTTTTCCAGCAGGCGCAGTCGATAAGTGCTGATAGTTTTCGGGCTAAGGCATAGTTTGTCGGAAATTTCTGCGTTGGTTAAGCCGTGCGAAATCATCAGCATGACCTGGAATTCTCGGCGCGACAGCCTGTCGATGGGATTGTGTTCGTTGCCAGGCAGCAGCGACAGCGCAAGTTGTTGCGCGATGCTCGGCGCGATGTAGGCACCGCCTTTGTAAACCTGCCTGATCGCCGTCAGCATGTCGTCGACGCAGCATTCCTTGGTCAGGTAACCCTTGGCGCCGATTTCAAGCATACGTTTGGGGAAGGTTTGCTCGTTGTGAACGGTCAGCACGATGATTTTCTGGTCGGGATTTCGCTGCAAAATCCGGCGACAGGCCTCTACCCCGCCGATGCCTGGCATGTTTACATCCATCAGGATGACATCGGGTTTCAGCTCCTGTGCAAGCTTGATACCCTGCTCGCCGCAATCGGCCTCGCCGACGATGTTAACCTGCCCGCTATCTTCGAGCAGTCGGCGAATACCGCTGCGCACCAGCGCATGGTCGTCGGTGAGTAATACGCTTATCATCATGTTGCACCAGGTAATCAGGTAGCATCATAACACAGCTATCCTACCTCGTGTAATCCAGATTGCGGCCGCCTGGGCTTAATGATGCGGAATTCGGGCTAGTATCTCAACAGCACCGAGCCCCAGGTAAAGCCGCCCCCGAAAGCCTCCAGCATGACCAGCTCGCCGCGCTTGATACGACCGTCGCGCACCGCGACGTCGAGCGCCAGTGGCACCGAGGCGGCCGAAGTATTGCCGTGCTTGTCGACCGTGACCACTACCTGTTCCATCGACATTTTCAGTTTCTTCGCGGTGGCCTTGATTATACGGATGTTAGCCTGGTGCGGCACCAGCCAGTCGATATCGGCCTTCTTCATGTGATTGGCGGCCAGCGTTTCGTCGACGATACGGCCGAGGGTATTGACAGCCATCTTGAAAACTTCGTTGCCGCGCATCTCGACATAGGCCTTGCCCTGTTTAACCTGGTCGAAGCCGTCGGAAATACCGTGCGGGACCCACAACAGGTTCTCGAACTTGCCATCGGCGTGTATATGTGTGGACAGGATCCCGGGTTCCTCGCTGGCTTCGAGGATTACCGCCCCCGCCCCGTCGCCAAACAGAACACAGGTAGTCCTGTCCTTCCAGTTCAGGATACGGGAAAAGACCTCGGCGCCAACTACCAGGGCTTTCTTTGCCGCACCGGTCTGGATGAATTTCTCGGCAACTGTCAGGGCGTAAACAAAACCGGTGCAAACCGCCTGGATGTCGAAAGCTGGGCAACCGTGGATATCGAGCCGGGCCTGCAGGATACAGGCGGAACTGGGGAAAATTTTGTCGGGCGTCGAAGTTGCCAACACGATCAAATCGATTTCCGAGGCATCGATGCCCGCCGCTTCGATCGCCAGGCGCGAGGCCTTTTCCGCAAGGTCGACGGTGGTCTCGTCTTTATTCGCGATGTGACGTTGTTCTATTCCGGTACGCTCGCGAATCCATTGATCGGAGGTGTCGACAAGCTTCTCGATGTCATGATTGGTCATGATATTTTCAGGTAGATAACTGCCGGTACCGGAGATTCGCGCGAAGCTCATGTGACGGCTTCCTCGACCTGACTGAAATAGTTGTCGATCTCGGTCGAGATTCGTTGTGGTACGTTATTTTCGACCTCGATCTCGGCGATTTTGATCGCGTTTAAAAATGACGACATATCGGCGCTGCCGTGGCTCTTGATGACGATGCCGTTGAGACCTAGCAGGCTGGCCCCGTTGTAACGGCGCGGGTCGAGCCGGCGCTTGACCGATGACAGCACCGGCATCGCACAGATTGCGGACAACCTGGTCAACCAGTTGCGCCTGAATTCGGTTTGCAGCACGTGGTTGACCAGTGCTGCCAGACCCTCGCCCGTTTTCAGCGAAACATTGCCGACGAAGCCATCGGTTACGATCACATCGACGGTTCCCTTATAAATATCGTCACCCTCGACGAAACCATAATAGTTGAGGCGGCTTTCAGCGATGAGCTGGGCGGCACGCTTGATCGTTTCATTGCCTTTCATTTCCTCGGAACCAATGTTCAGCAGGCCGACGCGGGGATTCCTGATGCCGTCTACCGATTGCACCAGGATAGATCCCATCAGTGCAAACTCGGCGAGATTTTCCGGGGTGCAGTCGGGATTGGCGCCGAGGTCCAGCATGTGTGTGCGACCGTTGATTCCCGGTAACACGGTGCAGATCGCCGGACGGCTGATCCCGCGGATGGTTTTCAGAACAAACTTGCTGGTTGCCATCAGTGCGCCGGTATTTCCGGCGCTGACGCAAGCCTGTACCTTGCCCTCCTTCACCAGGTTAATTGCCACCCGCATCGAGGAATCTTTCTTCTTCTTCAGGGCAACCACGGGCAGGTCATCCATGTCCACGACCTCGGAGGCGTGGTGGATACTGATAAGAGCATTCTGCTGAAGGTTGTGTTTATGAACCTCGGCTTCCAGTTGATCGCGGTCGCCAACGAGTACGAGCTCTATGCCGGCGATTTCATCGAGCGCCAGTTTTGCCGCCGCCACCGTGACCACGGGACCATGGTCACCACCCATGGCGTCGAGCGCGATTTTTTTCTGTGCCATTTAAGCTGCGTCCGAAACAAATACGGGCGGTAGTTGCCGCCCGTATTCAAAAATCGATTCAATCGATGCTATTCGTCATCGTCTTCGACGATCTTGTCGGCAATCACCTTGCGACCCTTATAGTAACCATCGGCACTGACATGATGACGACGATGGATTTCACCGGTGGTCGGCTCGACCGAAAGGGTTGCGCTGCCAAGGGCGTCATGTGATCGTCTCATGCCACGTTTAGACGAGGTTTTCCGATTTTGCTGAACTGCCATTTCTATCTCCGTTTAATCTAGTCTGTCGTTTTCAGCTGTTTTAAAACTGCAAACGGATTTTCTCTATCGGCGGTCTCGGGCGCGGATGCCGCAACACGCCAATACTCGTTGCACTCGATGTTCTCATGCAAGGCCACCAGCGGAATAGCAAGAATCAACTCGTCCTCGATAACCTCGAAAACATCTATGAACCCATCGTCGCTGTACAGGGTGTCGATACTGCTCGCCCTGACCATTTCATCGTCGGCATCGATCATGAGCTGGAATTCGAGCTCCATCGGCATCTCCAGCCGTCCAAGGCAGCGTTGACATTCCAAATCCAGACTGGTTTTCAACTTTCCCACGATCATGGGTACGTCGAATTCGCTGCGCACAAACTCAAAACTGACGGCGACGTCGCGGCCACTCGGTGCAGAATCTTCAGGGTGCAAAAATTCCTGTAAACGATGCAGTTCCGATTGCGCAAACTCGCCTTCGAAATAGCCGTTTCGGGTCACTTCCTTTTGAACCTGGTAACGCCTGCGCAACTTATCCCGCATAAAGCGGCGATTTTACATGCTTGTGGATAACATTGTCTATTCAATTCGCGGTTAAAATCGTGGGATTAGGAAACCGGGCGGGGCTTGTAATATACTGCGTTGCGGCGTCATCGCCGGGGCCCGCAAGGCCCCGAACCACCCCAGTTTATGGAAGTGCTATTCTGTGCAGAGCAAGATAATCCTGGCGAGCAGCTCCCCCTATCGCAAACAGCTGCTGGATCGACTGCAGCTCGAGTATGAGTGTCAGTCTCCGAATGTCGACGAAGCGATCGCAAAGGGCGAATCGGCGTCAGCCTACGTCTGTCGCCTGGCCGAGGCAAAAGCACGCAGCGTAGCGAGTTCACACCCCGGCGCCGTGGTCATCGGTTCCGACCAGTGCGCCCTGCTCGATGACAGGATTCTCGGCAAACCAGGGTCCCACGAAAATGCACTGCGACAGTTACGCGAGGCGCAGGGCAGGACCGTCGTTTTCCATACCGCGGTTTGCGTGATGCAGCCAGCAAAAAATTTCTGCGTCGTCGAGGATGTACCCTACGAGGTCGAATTCCGAAATCTCGAAGTCGCGCAGCTGGAACAGTATCTCCGCGTAGAGCAACCCTACCAGTGCGCCGGTAGCTTCAAAGTCGAGGGCTACGGAATTTGCCTGTTCAGCAAGCTGCGCGGCGACGATCCCAGCGCGCTGGTCGGCCTGCCGCTGATAAGGCTGACGGCAATGCTAGAAGACGCCGGTATCGAGGTGCTATAGATCGGCCAGCCGCGGCGTCTACCGCTAGTTTAACGAATAACTTCCGATCAGCGATTCGCTGATTTGCCGCCCCGCGCTGCTGCCAATGAATTCTGCGATTCTCTTCAGAAGATCGGCCTTGGGCGTGAAATCGACGACGTCCTCGGCGTCGAGTTCGCGCGCCACGCTCCGAGTCGTGCCGTAGTCATCGACAAGTCCCAGCTTCAGCGCCTGCTCTCCACTCCAGATCAGGCCGCTAAAAATATCCTGATCCTGGGACAGTCGATCGCCCCTACCCTGCTTGACCGCGGCGATGAAGTGTCCGTGTACCTGGTCCAGCATGGCCTGCAGATGGGCTATCTCCGAGGACTTTT
>Ga0224512_10000679_pt1 | contig 34988 bp, 20 predicted proteins | sample SF_May12_sed_USG_4_FD_169103 | JGI IMG/M metagenome (GOLD analysis project Ga0224512, IMG submission 169103) | Sediment microbial communities from San Francisco Bay, California, United States - SF_May12_sed_USGS_13 | ecosystem: Environmental > Aquatic > Marine > Sediment | place: USA... | reverse complement strand
GTTAGAGCACAGCACTCATAATGCTGGGGTCGGTGGTTCAAGTCCACCCGTAGCCACCATTAAAACAACAAGTTACGGAAGTTTTCGTGTTGCGTCAAAACCCCGTTCCGGAATTATTGCGGGGTTCGACCCGTGCATGCCCCCTGGCAGCACACCCCGATCGGGGTTTCCCTGTAACCTGTCACCCACACTGTTTTACCACTTCGATGAGACGTGAAGACTCGGTGGTAAAAAAAGTCGCCTGTTCTGATCCTTTGCCACCTTTGTCCAATTAAATTGTATCGATCGTGTAAGCTGACACCGACGGCATATCAATGACGGTCGAACGAATTATTGAAAACGTGATCCAGCGGTGCCTGGTTTGTTACAGACCCTGCCTACTGAATGCCGCCAGGCTACAAGCAGTCTGAATCTGAATATTCGATATGATATGCAAGTAAAATCTGCAATTATCAGCAGACCCTTGATGGCAGGGTAGGGCAGGGCGGCTAGGCTTTGCCAAAAAGACTGGTCAGGTGTTGGTATTCAAACGATCATCTGTAATTTGCCACAGACACGGGCAAGGGAGGACAACACAATGGTTTCAAGATGCATCATTGGCGGAATGGTGGCGGTATTGGTCATGCTGGCAGCCATGCCGGCACATGCAGATGCGACCCTGAACGTACGCGGTTCGGACGGGCTGGAATCGACCATTCAGGTCAGGAACGGCAAGGGCAGGATGAGCAGTGATGGCAGGGGTGAATACCTGGTCTTCGACAGCGGGACCGGAACCATAACCTATGTCGAACCGGAACAGCGGCAGTACTCGCAGCTGACAGCGGCAGAACTTGAGGCGACGCTGCAGACGACTGCGAACATCAAGCAGTCCATGGCGCCGTACATGGCGAACATACTTGCCGGGCTGCCGGCAGAACAGCGCGCGATGATCGAGCAGCGTATTGGGGGGATGCCGGATGCGCCTGCTGCGGGCAACCCGTTGAAGACTGCCGACATCAGGACCGTTGACCGGGGCAGGCATACCATTGCCGGGCTGCCATGCCAGGCCATCAGCATATTCAAGAATGGCCGTCCCGCTGCGGAGGTCTGCATGGCAACTGCAGCCAGCGCCCAGCTGTCAAACCGGGATTTCGCCACGCTGGAAGCACTGGTGACGTTATCGCGCAGCATGGCGGGTAGCGCAAGTGGCCTGCTGGGCGGCATGGCAGAGCAGTTCGAAATACTTGCGGTCGAACTCGATGGTGTGCCGATAGCCGTGCAGGACATCGAGCATGGCAAGCGTTACCAGGTCACCTCGGTCTCGAATGCCGTACTGTCCGATGTACTTTTCAACGGCTATGGAAAATTTCAAAGGCAGAAAATACCAAACCTGTTTCGCTAGCCTGCATCGACATTGAATCAAGCCGTGTACCGGCGCCCTTCATGTACACCCCTGCCGGTCAGTTTCGACCTTATCATGTACCTACTGAAGAGGACGAAGTCCGGAATTCATTATTATGGTATAATGTCTGGAGTTTACGTTCTCTGCCAGCTTTGGCATTTCTTAAACCGGGTAGTGGATATTCCCCCTCGATATTCAGTACCTTGCAAAGCATTATCGGGACACCATCGATTAGGCTCTGGCGGACAGGGAAACCATGGTCGCCCTGAAGATTCCCCATCAATTATCAGGAGTGAGAAGCATGAGCAAAGAACAAAAAAGCAATAAGGAGACCAAGAAGAAACCAGCCCTGACTCCAAAAGAGAAGAAGGCCGCGAAGAAGTCCAAGAAGGAGTCCAAGAATGTTTTTGGACAATGACAAGATGCGTTAAATTTGCCCCGGGTTGTTAAAACCCGCACTTAAACAGGTTGAAGCTTGTGCGGCTCTGAATCATTTACCGGCAAGCTCTAAAGCCATGGCCTTGAGTTCCAGTAATAAATGTTTCTAAGACACTGTCCATTTTTACCTTGATGACCTCAATACCTGCCAAAACCGCATAAGAAAACCGCAATTGACAGATAACTGGCCTATGGGCTGAAAAGTCCGTGGTATGAGTTTTCGGCAAACACCGCTCATAAGGCCTGTGCTGCGCTGGTCACCCCGAGCTCAAGCAAGGAGAATGTCATAGTCATCAAATGGTTCGGATTGTTGGCGCGCGCACGTAAGGCGCTGCGTGACGACCGGGATACACAGTTGCTGCGCTCGGAGCTGTTCAGCATCGAGCAACTGAAGCGTCACGCGGTAACGCTGGCTGGGCAACATAGCACCAATCCGCGTCCGGGGCCGGACAGGTTGCTGCCACGACTGGCGGACAATGCGTGCGTGCTGCTGGCGGCGTACGACGTCGTCACAGCCGCAGCCACGCCGGGGCAACGGATCGTGCCGGCAGAGGCCTGGTTGCTTGACAATTTCTATCTAATCGAGCAGCAGATCAGTCTGGCGCGCCGGCATCTGCCGCGCGGGTACAGCCGGCAGTTGCCGCAACTGGCTGATGGTCCGTCAGCCGGTTTCCCGCGCATCTATGACCTGGCGCTGGAGTTGATCTCTCACATGGACGGTCGTGTTGATAGCGACAACGTCACCCAATTCGTTGCCGCCTACCAGACAGTTGAACCGTTAAAGCTGGGCGAATTGTGGGCATTTCCGATCATGCTGCAGTTGGCGCTGCTGGAAAACCTGCGCCGCGTGGGGTTGCGTATCGCTCGTCGGCGCGAAGAGCGTGACGCGGCCATCACCTGGGCAGACCGCATGCTCGCGACGGCCGAGCGGGAGCCGAAACAGCTTATCCAGTTACTGGCCGAGTTTGCCAATGCCGATGTGCCTCTGACTGCGCCATTTGTGGAGGAATTTTACACAAGACTCCAGGCCCAGGGGCCCGCCATGGCCTTCGTTCAAACCTGGGTCGAGCAAAAACTACTCGAACAAGGGGTGACCGCAACGCAGTTGTCGGCGGCCGCCGGCCGCACGGCCGCGACCAACCAGATCTCTATCGCCAACAGTATTGGTAGTCTGCGTTTCATTGGCGCAATGAACTGGAGGGATTACGTCGAGTCGCTCAGCGTCGTCGAACAGACATTGCGTAAAGACCCGACGAGCATGTACGCCAGCCAGGATTTTGCCACCCGCGACCGCTACCGGCATGTCATCGAAGACGTGGCGAGGGGCAGTACGCGCAGTGAGTTGGCGGTAGCGCGCGAAGCCATTGTTCTCGCGCAGACTGCTGCAGAGCGATTGAGTACCGATGACCGCAGCGCGCATGTCGGCTACTACCTGATTGATCACGGGAGGCAGCTGCTGGAGCGTGCGGTCGGTTGTCGTTTGTCGTGGCACAGGCGAGTCGGCCGGGCGAGCCGGCATTTCCGCCTGTTCCTTTACCTCGGCCCCATCGTGTTGCTCACGCTACTTTCGACAGTGGTCGTGCTGTTCTCATTCGGCGGGTTCGAGCCGGGTGACTGGCGCTACTGGTATTTTGCGATCACCGGCATCATCGGCGTCTCGGCGCTGGCCGTCCCGCTGGTGAACCTGCTGGTCACGCTCGCATTGTCGCCACGCGTATTACCACGACTGGATTTTTCGCAGGGCATTCCAGCTGTTCACCGCACTATGGTGGTTGTCCCCACCTTACTGAGCACGGCGCAAGAGATCGATGATCTTCTCGAAGCCCTGGAGATCCGCTACCTCGGTAATCGCGATCCCAATCTGTTCTTTGCCTTGCTGACGGATTTCCGTGATGAGCCCCAGCCCACTCTGCCAGACGATGACGCGTTGCTCGCCCACGCGCGCGCAGCTGTCCAGACTCTCAACGTGACCTACCGCGAGGACCGCCCGTGCATCTTCTATCTGTTTCACCGGCCCCGGACGTGGAATCCATACGAACGGGTGTGGATGGGATATGAGCGCAAGCGCGGCAAACTGGAGCAGTTCAATACCTTGCTGCGGGGCGGGGGGCAAACTGCATTCCCGGATATTGTCGGTGATGCATCCATCCTCGGTTCGATCAAATACGTCATCACCCTGGATACCGACACGCAGCTGCCCCGCGACGCGGCACGCACACTGATAGGTAACATCGCTCATCCTCTCAATCGGCCGGTGTACGATGCCGACAAGGGACGCATTGTCGAAGGCTACGCGATCCTGCAACCGCGCGCTTCGATCAGCCTGATCAGTGCAGGCCAGTCACGGTTTACGAAACTGTTCGCGGGTGAGTCAGGCATCGATCCCTACACGCGCGAGGTCTCGGATGTCTACCAGGACATCTTCGGAGAGGGGTCGTTCGTCGGCAAGGGCATTTACGATGTGGACGCCTTTCGCCAGGCTGTCGATGGACGCTTTCCGGAGAATCTTATTCTCAGCCATGATTTGCTGGAAAGCGGTTATGCGCGCTCGGCACTGGTGACCGATGTTGTTCTCATTGAAGAGCATCCGGCCAGTTACGCCATAGAGGCGAGCCGGCGACACCGGTGGATACGCGGTGACTGGCAACTTGCCGGTTGGTTGCTGCCGCACGTACCCGGATCGCCCGGTTCAAATGGATCGCGTGCGCAGCGGCAACCGAATCCGCTCAGCGCCCTGTCAGTGTGGAAAATTTTCGACAACCTGCGTCGCAGCCTCGTGCCGCCGGCGCTGCTTGCCTTGCTGGCAGGTGGCTGGCTGTTTGGTCCGGGATCGGCGTGGTTCTGGACCCTCCTGGTAGCAGGTGTGGTGTTCTTGCCCGCCTTGCTGGGAGCCGTGATCGAGCTTATCCGCAAGCCTGAAGACCGTGATTGGCTGGTGTACGTGATCTTGACAGGCAAATCCGCGGGCCGTCCAATCGTGCTCGCTTTGCTGGCGTTGGTCCTGTTGCCCTACGACACGCTGATTTGCCTGGATGCGATCCTGCGCTCGGCTGTGCGGATGCAATTCACGCGACGCGGATTGTTGCTTTGGCAACTACGATCCTATGCAAGTCGCAACGCGCGCCGTACGCTGGCCGATTTTTTTATGGAGATGTGGATTGCGCCGGTTGTGGCGGTGGTGCTGGCCTTTGTGCTGTGGCAAATCCGCTCGACAGAGTGGTTCTTCTGGGCGCCAGTCTTGTTGCTCTGGCTGGTGTCGCCGATGGTCGGCTGGTGGATCAGCCGGCCGCTTGTGTCCCCCGTACCGGACTTGAGCGTTGATCAACGGGCGTTCCTGCGGGCGTCGGCCCGGCGAACGTGGCGCTTTTTCGCGCAGTTTGTCGGTCCAGAGGACAACTGGCTGCCGCCCGATAACTTCCAGGAATATCCGGATTCTGCCATCGCCTCGCGTACCTCGCCCACGAACATGGGCATGGCGCTGCTGGCGAACCTGGCTGCATACGATTTCGGTTACATTTGCGCCGGAGAATTCCTGCGGCTTGTCGAGCACACACTGGCTACGATGGAAAAGCTGGAACGCTACCGCGGCCATTTTTACAACTGGTACGACACGCACACGCTGCAACCGCTGCACCCGCAATACGTTTCTACGGTGGACAGCGGCAATCTTGCTGGCAGCTTGCTCACCCTGCAAGCGGGATTGGTCGAGTTGAAAGACCAACCGGTGCTGTCAGCAAACGCGTTTCAGGGGTTGCAGGACACCTTGCAGGTACTTATCGAACACCTGCCCGTGTCACCAGCCCCGGAGCTTGCGAAGCAGATCAAGTTTCTGCAGGACACACTACACTCAGTCACACTGCCTGAACTCACAGCAACAGCGCAGCCACAGACACTGACTGCCGCCAATAGCCGACTGGATGAAATTCACCGCTCTGGCGAGGGGCTGGCAGCATGGCTGCCAGCGGATATTGATATCGATGGCGAGCTGTACTACTGGACGCAGGCATTCGACCGGCAATCCCTGGCACTTCGAGATGACCTTGGATTGCTGGTATCCGAGCCGCGGCAGTTCGGCAGCATTCCGACACTGGCGGAATTAGCCAGAGAGAGTGCAGTAGACACTGCAGTGCTGTCATCAGCCGAAGGAGTAGCGGCGGCAGGATCACCTTACAAGAGCGCGGTGGAGCGGCTTGGAATCATCGACGATCTGGTGGATCGTTGCCGTGAACTGGCGGGGATGGATTTTGAATTTCTCTACGATTCGTCGCGTGGTTTGCTGAGCATAGGTTACGACGTGGGCGAACGGCACCGGGATCCGGCCTGCTACGACCTGCTGGCATCCGAAGCACGCCTGGCCAGTTTCCTGCTCATCGCGCAGAGCCAGGTGCCGCAGAAGCACTGGTTCGCACTCGGCCGCCTGCTGACAAGTCATGGCGGCGACGTGAGCCTGATTTCGTGGAGCGGTTCGATGTTCGAGTATCTCATGCCGCGGCTGATTATGCCGAGTTACGAGAACACCTTGCTGGAGCAGACCTGCAAGGCCGCGGTGTCTCGCCAGATCGAATACGGCCGACAACGTGCTGTGCCCTGGGGCATTTCCGAGTCCTGCTATAACGCCACCGATATGCACCAGGTCTATCAATATCGGGCATTCGGCGTGCCCGGGCTGGGCCTCAAACGCGGGTTGGGAGATGATCTGGTCATCGCGCCCTACGCCAGCGCACTGGCGCTGACGGTGATGCCGCTGGCAGCGTGCCGCAACTTGCAGACGCTGGCCGCCAATGGTTTCCTCGGCGCCTATGGATTCTACGAGGCGGTCGATTACACACCGTCGCGTGTGCCTCGAGGTAAGCATCACAGCATCGTGCGTACCTTCATGGCGCATCATCAAGGCATGAGCCTGCTGGCCTTTGAGCATGTCTTGCTCAACCAGCCGATGCAGCGCCGCTTCATGTCTGACCCCCTCGCACGGGCGACGGAATTATTGTTGCAAGAGCGGGTGCCGAAGAAGGGCGCTACATTGCACCCGCATGCGGCTGAAGTGAGCGCAGCCGCGCGACCACCCGTCGCGGAAGCAGCTGCGATCATGCGCGTTTTTACCGACCCGAACACGCCGCTACCTGAAGTTCACCTGTTGTCCAACGGCAGCTACCATGTCATGGCGACTAATGCCGGTGGCGGCTACAGCCGCTGGCGCGACCTGGCCGTCACCCGTTGGCGCGAGGACGCAACCGCAGATTGCTGGGGCACATTCATTTACTTGCGTGACCGCGACACAGAGCGTTATTGGTCAACCGCGTATCAACCGACACTGCGCAAGTCCGATCACTACGAGGCGATATTCGTGCAGGCACGCGCTGAATACCGGCGGCGCGACCAGGCGATTGAAGCGCACACCGAGATCAGCGTTTCACCTGAAGACGACGTCGAGATTCGCCGTGTCACGCTCACCAACCTGTCGTCCCGACCCCGTCATATTGAGGTGACGAGTTACGCGGAGGTCGTGTTGGCGCCGTTGAATGCCGACCTGGCACATCGCTCTCTTAGCAACCTGTTCGTGCAAACTGAAATCCTGCCCAACCGGCAGGCGATACTATGCACGCGGCGGCGCCGTACACCGGGGGAGCAGGTACCGTGGATGTTTCACCTGCTGGCAGCACCTGGTGCGGTTGGCGACGAGCCGTCTTACGAGACTGACCGCGCCAAATTTATCGGGCGGGGCCGAACGGCGGCCAATCCGGTGGTACTGGATAGCAGTGATAGCCCCTCCCGATTGTCGAACACGGATGGTTCGGTGCTCGATCCTATCGTGGCGATCCGCCGCACCATCAGCTTGTCGCCCGACGAATCGGCGACCGTGCAGATCATCTCCGGTGTCGCAGACACACGCGAAGCAGCACTGGCTTTACTTGAGAAATATTGTGACCGGCACTTCGTTGAGCGTGCCTTTGAACTGGCATGGTTCCAGAGTCAGGAGGTGCTGCGCCACCTCAACGCAATCGAAGCCGATGCACAGGTCTATGGCCGCCTGGCCACCTCCGTCATTTACAGCAATGCCTTGCGTCGCGCCGCGCCCAGTGTCATTGCCCGCAACCAGCTCGGCCAGTCCGGGCTCTGGAGCTTTGCCGTATCGGGCGATCTGCCTGTCATCCTGTTACGTATTGGCAATCTAAATCGCATCGACCTGGTAAAACAAGTGCTGCAAGCCCATGCCTACTGGCGGATGAAGGGCCTGACTGCGGACCTGGTGATCATAAACGAGGATTTCTCGGGCTACCGAGCGGTTTTGCAGGACCAGATCATGGGGCTGATCAACGCGGGTCCCGAAGCGCAAATTATCGATAAGCCGGGCGGGGTCTTCGTGCGGCGCGCGGAAGAGCTTTCCGAGGAGGATCGGGTCTTGTTCCAGACGGTCGCTCGCGTTGTGCTCACCGATAGCGCCGAGACATTGGTCGAGCAGGTGCAACGCCGCGTAGCGGCAGAGCGCTTGCCGAGCCGTCTGGAGCCATTGCTGCAACCGATAGCTGAACCGCTCCATCCGCTATTGGCGCGCGAACGCATTTTCTTCAACGGTCTGGGGGGCTTCACGCCCGACGGACGCGAATACGTCGTCACCCTCGAGCCGGGTCAGAGCACGCCGGCGCCGTGGGTCAATGTCATCGCCAGCCCGCACATTGGCACGGTCGTCAGCGAGAGCGGTAGCGCGTATACCTGGGTGGAAAACGCCCACGAGTTCCGGCTGACCACTTGGCATAATGACCCGCTTAGCGACAGCAGCGGCGAGGCGCTCTACATCCGCGATGAGGAAACGGGTGCGTTCTGGTCGCCGACGCCGTTGCCCGCGCCCGGTCAGTCGGGATATGTATGCCGGCACGGGTTTGGATACAGCGTGTTCGAGCATTACGAAGCCGACATCTCCTCGGAACTGTTTACCTACGTCGCGATGGACGCGCCGGTGAAGCTCGTAGTGGTAAAGCTGCGCAACCATTCCAAGCGCCCGCGTCGATTGTCGCTGACCGGGTATTTGGAACTGGTGCTCGGTGAGTGGCGACACGCCAATCTGATGCACATTGTTACCGAAACGGATCCGCACAGCGGGGCGCTGTTTGCCCGCAATGCTTACGGCCGCGAATGCGCCAATCGGGTCGTCTTTGCGCACGTCAGCGAGCCAGAGCGTACGCTGACCGGAAACCGTACAGAGTTTATTGGCCGCAACGGCTCGCTGGCCAGCCCGGCGGCTATGCGCCACAAGCGTTTGTCGGGCAAGACAGGTGCCGGCCTTGATCCGTGCGCCGCGATACAGACCCAGATCGAACTGGCCGACGGACAGGAGCGCGAGATCGTGTTCGTATCCGGCGCGGCCCGCAACACCGCCGAAGCGCAGCATTTCATTCAGCGATTCGGCGGACCGGCCGGCGCACGGCAGGCATTGGAAGAGGTGTGGGGACACTGGAACCGCACCCTGGGCGCGGTGCGCGTGGAGACGCCGGATCCAGCGTTGGACGTGTTGACCAATGGCTGGCTGGTCTACCAGACACTTTCCTGCAGGCTCTGGGGCCGCAGCGGGTATTATCAGTCCGGCGGTGCCTACGGTTTCCGCGATCAATTGCAGGACACCATGGCGCTGATCCATGCGACCCCGTGGCTCGCCCGCGAGCAGTTGATCCGTTGCGCCGAGCGCCAGTTCCTCCAGGGTGACGTGCAACACTGGTGGCATCCGCCTGGCGGGCAAGGCGTGCGCACACATTTCTCCGATGACTATCTGTGGCTACCGTATGCGACTTGTCGATATGTGCTGACGACAGGTGATACGGGAGTACTCGACGAGTCAGTACATTTCCTGGAGGACCGCGAGTTGAATCCGGAAGAGGAGGCTTACTACGACCAGCCGCAACGTTCGGCTGAAGTGGCAAGCCTCTATGAGCATTGCGTGCGTTCCATCAAACATGGGTTACGCTTTGGCGAACATCAATTACCACTGATGGGCTGTGGCGACTGGAACGATGGCATGAATCTCGTCGGTCGTGATGGCAAGGGCGAGAGCATTTGGCTGGCGTGGTTCCTGTACGAGAACCTGCAGCTGTTTGCAGGCCTGGCGCGTGGCCGGGACGACGCGGCCTTTGCCGAGGTATGCACCGGGCAGGCTGCTCTGCTGCGAAACAACATTGAGGCTAATGCCTGGGACGGCGAGTGGTATCGGCGGGCCTATTTCGATGATGGCACACCCCTGGGTTCGTCCGACAATGACGAATGCCAAATCGATTCGATCAGCCAGAGTTGGGCGGTCATTTCGGGCGGCGGCGATCCCCTGCGAGCCCGCCAGGCGATGGCGGCGGTGGACAAGCGCCTGGTGCGCCGCGATGCACAGTTAATCCAGCTGCTCGCTCCGCCGTTCGATAAATCAGCGCTTGAGCCCGGTTATATCAAGGGCTACGTGCCCGGCGTCCGCGAGAACGGTGGCCAATATACCCATGCTGCGATTTGGACCACGATGGCGTTTGCCATGATGGGTGACAGTGAACGCGCGTGGGAATTGTTTGCCATGCTTAATCCCATCAATCACGGTAGTGGGCCTGCGGAGATCGAACGTTACAAGGTCGAGCCGTACGTTATGTGCGCTGATATTTACGGTGCGCCGCCACATACAAGCCGGGGCGGCTGGACCTGGTATACAGGGGCGGCAGGCTGGATGTACCGGCTGACAGTGGAAACACTACTGGGCCTGCAGCTGGAAGTGGGCCATCTGCGCATTGCACCGTGTATCCCGGCCCATTGGGAGTCGTACAAAATCCACTACCGCTATCGCGGGACTTTCTACCACATTACAGTCAAGCGCATCGGTGGAAAGCCGGAGCATGCAATCCGCGTGACGGTAGACGGTGCCGTGGTAAATGGAGCTGGCGTAGATGGGGCAGGGCGACCGCAGGGCATGATCCCCCTTGTGGACGACCGCCGGGAGCACCACGTCGTGGTGGATCTGGGCTAAAGGCAGGTTGAATTGCCGATATCCCTGCGCTGGAAGGTTTTGACATTGATTAACGATGCGGGACACAGGAGTGGCCAGCCGCGGATGAGTGTGGCACACTGTGCGCCTGTGTAGCGACTGCGCCTGATCCTGCGACCAGCCTTGCGCTCGTATCCTGAGTTTCCATGAATGAGTCTGGCCTGTCCGCGTGCGATGTGCACCCGTGGCGAGAGGTCGGCTGTGACGAAGAATGCCTGATTTGGCAATTCCGCCAGTCTGGTTCCGGACAGAGGGGTTTGATATGAATCGGGATGTCGTTGATGGCACCGCAAAGACGCTGAGCGTGCGCTCATGCGTTCACAGGAGAGGGTATCCCAATGCCATCGCAGATCGGTAGTGGCGGCCGGGGTGGACCCTGGGGTGACGGGGGGACACCCCCTGATCTTGAGGCCCTGGTCCGGCAGGGGCAGGACCGGCTCAGGCAGATCCTGCCGAGTGGCAGCCCGCGCGGAGTCATCGTCCTTGCCATCCTCGCACTGGTCGGCCTGGGCGCATGGACGGCCTATTACACTGTACCGAGCGACTCTGTCGCTGTCGTGCAACGCTTCGGTAAATATCTCAACGAAGTTCCGCCGGGACTGCATTTCAAGCTGCCACTAGGCATCGATGCGGCGACAATCGTTCCCGTTAAACGGCAATTGAAGCAGGAGTTCGGGTTCATGACCCCGGGCGCCGGCGATCCGTACCAGAGTCCTCGCGACGGAAAGCGGGAAACGGAGATGGTGACAGGTGACCTGAACGCCGCATTGGTGGAATGGGTGGTCCAATACCGCATCTCGGATCCCGTTAAATTCCTTTTCGAGGTTCGGGAACCGAGTGAAACACTCCGCTACGTATCCGAATCCGTAATGCGGGAAGTCGTCGGCGATCGCACCGTGGACGAGGTGATTACTATCGGCCGACAGGAAATCGAAACGGAAGCGCTGACCAAGATGCAGGAGCTCTCAACCAAATACGTAATGGGGATCAGCATCGACCAGGTGCAATTGAAGAACATCAATCCGCCTCAACCGGTGCAGGAGTCGTTCAACGAGGTCAACCAGGCCCAGCAGGAGAAAGAGAAGCTGATAAACGAGGCCCGGCGCGATTACAACAAGGTGATCCCGCTGGCCGAGGGCGAGAAGGATCAGCGGATCCGCGAGGCCGACGGCTACCGGCTCAAGCGGATCAATGAAGCGGAAGGTGACGCCGCCCGCTTCAGCGCCTTGTTGGCGGAATACAGCAAGGCCCCGGAGGTCACTCGTCGCCGCATCTATATCGAGACCCTGCAGGACGTCATGCCGGGCATACGTTCCAAGATCATCGTCGATGAACAGACGCACAGCATCCTGCCATTGCTGAATCTCGACACCCAGAAGGTAGACCAGCCATGAATAAGAACAAGCAAATAGCTATCCTGGCGGGTTTGGGCATCGGGGCCTACGTCTTGTTGAGTTCGATCTATACAGTGAGCGAAGTCGAGCAAATGATTATCACCCAGTTCGGCAAGCCTGTCGGCGCTCCCGTGACTTCCGCCGGTCTGAAGATCAAGGTGCCGTTCATCCAGGAGGTCAATCCGATCGACAAGCGGGTGCTCGAGTGGGACGGCAATCCGTCGGATATGCCAACCAAGGACAAGCTCTACATCTCGGTTGACCTGTTCGCCCGCTGGCGGATCACAGATCCCCTCCAGTACTTTCTGCGGCTGCGCGATGAACGCAGTGCCCAGTCCCGGCTGGACGATATCCTGGGCAGCGAGACCCGTAACGCGGTCGCCAAGCATGAGCTGATCGAGATCATCCGCACCACCAGGGATCGCGTACCGCTGCGCGACGCCCTCCTGACCGACGCGGAACGGGAGCTGGATATGGGGACACTGGTGCCGATCCAGAAGGGACGCAAACTGGTCGAGCAGGAGATCTTTGCCGCGGCAGCCGAGAAGGTTCGAGTATTTGGTATCGAATTGCTCGATATCCGCTTCAAGCGGATCAACTACAATGAAAGCGTGCGCCCGAAGATCTACGATCGAATGATCAGCGAAAGGCGGCAGATTGCGGAACGCTTCCTGTCGGAAGGTAACGGCGAGGCCGCCAGAATCCGTGGCAACAGGGTGCGCGACCTGAACAAGATCCAGTCTGAAGCCTACCGGGAAGTCGAGGAGATCCGCGGCGTGGCGGACGCGAAGGCCACCGAAATCTACGCGCAGGCCTACAACCAGAGCCCTGAAGCGGTGGCGTTCTATGAATTCACGCGCACCATGCAGTCCTACAAATCTATCATCGCCGAAAACACGACCCTGGTCCTGTCCACGGACAGTGACATGTTCAAATTCCTGAAGGGTATGACTCCGGATGACGACGTGGTTCCGGCCCAACGTTAGAGAAAAGGGGTCAGTACCTTTTCGATTATGCTATAGCCCTTCAGGGCCTGCCGCGACGTGACGGACCAAACCTGCGCTTCAAGGTCAGCTCTGTCGAATCATGGCATCGGTCATTCTCTAGCGGCATTCCTGCCCTAGGGTGTTTATTGTCTATCGGGTCCTTGCGACAATATTGCTTGTCATTTAAGGGTTCCGAGGCACCGATTTCCCCTTGTACAGTTTGTCCATGGGTCGTGGCCTGTGTTGTGCTTGTTGCGGTGGATAGTGCTATGAGTTGACGTTTTCCCGTAAGGCCTCACTGCAGAGACACGTTACCGGTGAAGCCCTTGAGGTAGTTAATTATCAGTGTCTGCGTAAGATCCTGCACCGAATCAACGCCTGCGACCCCCAGGTTGCCGGCCAGCGCCAGGATACAGATCCCATGCACGCCGCCCCACAGTGCCCGTGATGCTTGTGTTACCTCATCTCGTGTGCGACTTCCGGTGAGTGGTTCAAGGCCTTCCTCGACCAGCGCGAACATCCGAGCAATCTTTTCCTGGTACCACGCAGGCACTACCTGATCTCCGGAGAAGCGATGTTCGAATACCATCGCCCAGCGGTGTGGATCTTCATCGGCAAAGCGAATATAGACCTGGCCCAGTTGCAACAGGCAATCACTGGCATCATTACAATGCGTCTGTGACGCCGTCATATGTGCATGCAGACGGTCGAGGGTGCGTGCATTGATGTGCAGGATGAGGTCATCGAGGTTCTCGAACACCAGGTACAGGGTCCCGACGGTATAGCCGATGGCCGCCGCCACCTTGCGGGCGCTCAGTCCTTCATACCCCTGTTCCACCACAATGTCTTCGGCGGCCGAAAGGGCCATCTCGCGGAGTTCTTCACGGCTGTGGTCGCTGCGTCGTGCCATAGTCTGTACCTCTGATTGATTGCCGGCGGGGCAGGGCTAGTTAATATTATTGAACACTGTTCAGTCTTGTGCTACAGTCTAATTGAACACTGTTCATAACGCAACTAACCACTTCGTCTCAGCGAGTGGATTTTCTTGGCGAATATATTGAACAGTGTTCAGCATAGGCCGATCCGGCTATATCACAGCTTTTTGGGCCTATTTGCGGACATTAATTGAACGACGTTCATTTATAAGGAGATCGACATGAACAGACAAACTGCTACCAAGAGTCTCTGGCAAGGGCTCATCTTGCTGACGGCGTCCCTGGTTGCTGGATTCATACAGGCCGCCGGCCTGTTGACACCCAGCGACGGCAGTCTGCCGGACCTGGAAATACGAGACCATCAGGTCGAGGTCGTGATCGAGGACGGTTACGCCATTACCACCGTGGAGCAGGTCTTCGTCAACCCCCATGACCGGGATCTGGAAGCGCAGTATTCGTTTCCGGTACCCGCGCACGGTTCGGTAGTTGAACTCACCGTGTGGATCGACGGCCAGCCGGTTACCGGTGAGGTCCTGGAACGGGGGCAGGCGCGCCAGCTCTATGAGGAGGAGAAGGCGGCCGGGCGCGATGCCGGCATCACCGAGAAAGACAGCTACAAGACCTTCGAGACCCGGGTCGCCCCGGTGCGTGCCGGACAGGATACGCGGGTGCGCCTGGTGTACCTCCAGCCCGCGCAGGTGGATACCGGTATCGGGCGTTATGTCTATCCATTGGAAGAGGGGGGTGTCGACGAGGTCAAGCTCGCCTTCTGGACTGCCAACGAGCAGGTGACCGGACAATTCAGTTTCGACCTGCGACTCAAGTCGGCCTATCCGGTGGAAGCGGTGCGCCTGCCGAATCAGCCACAGGCCCTCATTCAGCAACAAGCCGATGGCGAATGGCTGGTACACCTCGGCAATCGTACGCCTGCTGCCGGCGGTATGTCTTCGCAGGAAAAACCGGAGGGACAGCAGACGGGTACCCAGAATCCGACTGGTGTGAACACTGCAGTCTTCACGCTGGATCAGGACCTGGTGGTCTACTGGCGTCACCAGGCCGGTCTGCCGGGCAGTGTCGATCTGGTCGCGCACAAGCCTGCGGGTAGTCATCGCGGTACGTTTATGATGGTGGTCACACCCGGTGATGACCTCAAGCCCATCCAGGAAGGCAAGGACTGGGTGTTTGTGGTGGATGTCTCCGGTTCCATGCAGGGCAAGTACGCGACCCTGGCCGATGGTGTGCAGCGTGCATTGCAAAAGATGCGTCCCGAGGATCGCTTTCGCATCGTGCTCTTCAACAACGGCTCCCGGGAACTGACCTCGGGTTTTGTCAATGCCAGCCCCGAAATGGTGGCGCATTACAGCCAGGCCCTGGTGGGCATCGCTCCCAATAACGGCACCAACCTGTATGCCGGCCTCCAACAAGGCCTACTGTCTCTGGAGGCCGACCGGACCAGCGCGCTGGTGCTGGTCACCGACGGGGTGGCCAACGTGGGTGAGACCCGGCAGCGTCGCTTCATCGAGCTTATCAAGAAGAAGGACGTCCGTTTGTTCACCTTTGTGCTGGGCAACAGTGCCAACCGGCCACTCCTAGAGGCGCTGGCCAAAGCGTCGGGCGGCTTTGCCGTGAATATATCCACCAGTGACGACATCGTGGGCCAGTTGCTGGCAGCGACGTCCAAGGTAACGCACGAAGCCCTGCACGGTGTAAAGATCAAGATTGGCGGCATCAAGACCGCCGATCTCACCCCGGGACAGATTGGCAGCCTGTATCGGGGCCAGCAACTCGTGGTCTTCGGTCATTACTGGGGTGCGGGCATGGCGGATGTCCGGCTCACCGGGCGCATCTCGGGTGCAGACAAGACCTACCAGACCCGGTTTGCATTCCCCGCCGTAGCCACTGAAAACCCGGAGATCGAACGCCTGTGGGCCTACGCCAGTGTCGAGGAAGCACTGCAGGAGATCAATGACTTTGGCGAGGATGCCGACCTGAAACAGGCCATTATCGATCTGGGTGTCGAGTACGGCCTGGTGACCGATTACACCGCCATGGTTGTGGTGCGCGATGAGGTCTTCGATGCGCATGGCATCAAGCGCAGCAACCAGGCGCGTCTTGCCATCGAGGCGGCGGCCCGGCAGCAGCGTACCCAGCGCCCGTCCATTTCACGTCGGGTTGACAGCCAGCAGCCCATGTACTCATCAAGCCGTGCCAGCCACAATGGGGGCGGTGCACTGGATGCCTGGACTTTGCTGTATCTGTTGCCTCTCGTGTGGCTCACAGTACGCCGCCGTCAGGCGGAAATGGCCCGCTAATGGATGCAGTTTTCCAACCTGAAGTACGCCATGGTGGCATCACGCTGCCATGGCGTTCCTTCCTGCTGGGTACGGGAGCCGTGGCTGCTTACCTGATCCTCGGGGCAGTGCCCGAGGCCTGGGTGTTCGACCGGGCAGCGATTGCTCAGGGTGAGTGGTGGCGACTGATCACCGGACATTGGGTGCACAGCGATCTGGCGCATGCCGGCTGGGATATCACCGCACTGCTGCTGCTCGGGGCGCTGTTCGAGATGCGGTTGCAGTGGCGCCTGCCATTGGCCTTGATGATCGGCACCATCGGTGTCGATGCCTGGTTGTGGTGGGGTGAGCCCCTGCTGCGCTACTACTGTGGACTGTCCGGTATTTTGAACAGCCTGTTGATCGTGGGTCTCCTGCAGCTTTGGCGTGAACAGCGGCATCCCCTGGTCCTGCTGACGGGTGTGGGTGCGGCTGTGAAAATCATCGTTGAGATCAATACCGGTCAGGCCCTCCTGACCGAGACAGCCTGGCCCAGTGTGCCAATGGTTCATGCAGCGGGATTTCTGTGTGGTTTGGTATTGGGCTGGGGGATCCGTACTACGGAAGCAGCTTACGCAACCTGCAAGCTAGCTGAGGGGGCAAGCATCCGGTCGCCGGTACAGACGGGAACGCCGCAAGGCGATGCCTCATACAGAAAGCAGATTGAGCGGACCTTGCAATGCAGGGTCGGCCAGATTCGTCGCAGAAGACCGCCGAAGACCTCGGAAAAAGGGTACTGACCCCTGCTAAGGGTGCTAGCGCACTACGGCGACGGGGGTTTTCAGCGAGAGCTCCAGCAGCTGGTCAATTTCACCGACGTTGACGGGCCGGCTGACCAGGAAGCCCTGCGCCTCGTTGCAGCCTTCCTGCCTCAGGAACTCGAGGTGATGCGGTTCCTCTATGCCCTCGGCGATGACGCTCAGGCCGAGGCTGTGCGCCATGGTGATAATGGTGCGGGCGATGACACCGTTTTCACCGTTTTCCCCGATGCAGGTCACAAAGGCCCGGTCGATCTTGACGGCGTCGATGGGCAGTTTATGCAGATAGCTCAGGGACGAATACCCGGTGCCGAAATCGTCGATGGAAACGCGGATACCGAGTGCCTTGAGCCGCTCCAGTATTTTGATACCTGCCTCGTGATCGCTGATGGTGCAGCTCTCAGTGATCTCCAGTTCCAGGCGACGGGGATCCAGTCCTGTTTCATCCAGGACATTTTCGATGTATTCGGGCAGGTTCTTGCACTGGAACTGGCGCGGTGACAGGTTGACGCTCATGCGCAGGTCGCTATAGCCGTCGCGATGCCATTTTGCCGCCTGTTCACAGGCCGTACGCAGCACCCATTCGCCCATGGGGATGATCAGGCCGTTGTTTTCCGCGGCCGGAATGAATTCGGCGGGTGAAACGGCGCCCAGTTTCTGGTTGTTCCACCGGGTCAGGGCCTCCATGCCGATGATGCGTCCGCTGTCCACGTCTATCTGCGGCTGGTAATACACCTCTAGTTCGCGGTGCTTGACGGCCTCGTGCAGCGCCATGTCGACCTGCAGGCGCTGCTGTGCCCTGGTGTTGATGTCCTTGTTATAGAAGCAGAACTGGTTGCCGCCGTTTTCCTTGGCCGCATACATCGCGGACTCGGCATGTTGCAGGAAGTTCTTGTGGGACGTGTTGTCATCCGGGTACAGGGTGATGCCCATGCTCGCCGTAATGTAGAAACCCTGGCCGTTGATGACGCATTCGCGCGAAACGGCCTGCAGCAGATCTATACACATGGTATTGATGTTTTCCGGATTCTCGATACCCTCGACCAGGATCGCAAATTCGTCACTTCCGAGCATCGCGACGGTGTCCTGGCTCCTGACTGTTTCCTGCAAGCGGTTGCCAATGGCCTTCAGCAGAAAATCGCCCGTTCCATACCCGTGTGTGTCATTGATCACCTTGAGGCGGTCGAGGTCCAGTAGGATCACGGCAAAATGCTGTTCCTCCCGGTTGGCAATCTCATGTGCATGCTGCATGCGCTCGTTAAACAGGCGGCGGTTGGGGAGGCCGGTGAGGTCATTGTAATAGACGTGGCGCCTGATGGTTTCCTCTGCGCGTATGCGTTCGGTAATGTCCTGGGCCATGCCGATCATGCGCACAGGCCTGCCGAGCTTGTCCTGGATGACCTCGGCATGTTCATGCAGTATCCGCTCCTGTCCGTCGAGGCGAATGATGCGGTGGTCGATGCTGTAACTTTCCGTGGACTTCAGTGCACGTTCAACTGCATGTGTCACAAGACCCCGGTCCTCCGGGTGTACCCTGCCCAGGAAGGATTCGAAACTGCCCTGATTGAGTTCCGGCTTGAGGCCGAAGATCGCGTTGATATGCTCGGACCAGCGTAACTCGTTGGTTTTGAGATCCCAGTCCCAGTGGCCGAGGCTGGCGACCTCGAGTGCGTGGCTCAGACGCAGCTGATTGGTTTGCAGTTCCTGATCGTTTTTGTAGGCACGCAGCGCGTAGTTTATGCGCTGCCTGATGAGTCTCCAGTTGATCGGTTTGGTAGTGAAGTCGGTAGCACCGGCCTCGAATGCGGCATCGATAGAGTTGATGTCATCCAGCGATGTCAGCATCAGGATCGGCAGGTGCGCGCTGTTGTCGGACTCGCGCATATTTCTGCAGGCATCAAAACCGGACATTCCCGGCATCATGACATCGAGTATCACCATGTCAGGCTTGTGTGCTGTATACAGGTTGACTGCCTCTATACCGTCTTCGGCCTCTATGATCATGTAGCCCTCGTTATCCAGGGCCTGCTTCAGCAGCATGCGGGTTGCATCGTCATCGTCCGCAATCAGGATCAACGGCTTTTCACGTGTTGTATGGTCGGTATGATCCATCTTATTCGCCCCGGAGGTCCTGCAGCTCCCTGAGCGTCGTGGATATATCCCTGAATTCAGAATTAAGTGTGCGTACCTGTTCACTGGCGCTGGTGATATCCTGCGAGCGCGAACGCTGTTCCAGCTGGCCGGACAGTTCCGCTAACCGCATCGCACCGATATTTCCACTGCTGCCCTTGAGGTGGTGGGCCACGGCAGTCAGCGTTTCCATGTCATTTTCGGCCGCTGCCCGTTCGAGCCTTTCGAGGTCGGCAATCCCGTTCTCTACAAATTTGTCGATAACCTCACCGAACCGTTTACCCATGATCTCGCGGATGTCCCTGATCTTTACCATGTCAATCACACCGGAGCTGGCGGGCTCCGGAATGACCCCGGTATCCGGGCCAGCCGTGTTTTCAGTAACGCATTTTGCACCGGTAGACAGCCATTTTTCGAGCATGCTTCGCAGCTGATCACCGGTGAACGGTTTGGACATGTAGTCATCCATGCCCGCTGCCAGGCACATCTCGCGATCCCCGTCCATGGCATTGGCGGTGAGGGCAATGATGACAAGTCCCGGGCTGGTCCCCGCGATGCGCTCCAGCGCACGGATCTCTCGGCTGGCCTCGTAGCCGTCCATTTCCGGCATCTGGCAATCCATGAATACAATGTCAAATTGGCTGTTCCGTGCCATTGCAATTGCCTCATGTCCGTTACCGGCGACGGCGACAAGCAATCCGAGTTTGGCAAGCATTTCGCGGGTGACTTCCTGGTTGATGGGGTTGTCCTCGACCAGCAGGACGCGCCCGCCAGAGAGATCCGCAACAGCCGGTGTATCGGTTTCGGCCATGGTGGTAATCACACCGCTACCGAGTGCCGTGGCCAGTGCGTCGTGAAGTTCGCCGTGGCGTAACGGTTTCAGCAGATCGATGCAGCCCCGGGCTCCGTCGGCAATCCATGACTTAACACCGGGTAGCTTGAGGAGAATGACGGGTACGTCATGCCGTTCCGGCGTGACCACTGATACGGGGATGCCAACCTCCCCGCTGGCTGTGTCTGAACCGATATCGTAGAGGATGACGTCATGAACAGGATCGTTTGCCGCAGATGCATCATCTCCGTTCTCTGATGCCGCCCTGCAGGTAATGGTGTCCGTGCGTACACCCCACTCGGCGAGGTAGTCAGGGACAACTTGCCGGACCGCAGGACTGTCGCTTACCAGCAGGGCCCGGCAGCCTGACAGGCCGGTGTCCCGGTACGAGGCCGGTTGCGGGGGAATATCGAGTTCAAGGTCGAAATTAAAGGTCGAGCCCGCGCCGGGTTCACTGTCGACCTGAATTTCACCCCCCATGAGTCTGACGAGGCGGTCTGAAATGGTCAGCCCCAGTCCGGTTCCGCCGTAGTTGCGGCTGGTTGACCCATCGCCCTGTGAAAAGGCGGTGAATATGCCGGCCTGCTGCTCCGGCGTCATGCCGATGCCGGTGTCGGATACCGAGAAGTGCAACCGGGCCGGGCCACTTGCCTGGCCCACAAGATTCACGTTGAGCCTGATCTCGCCCTGGCTGGTGAATTTCACGGCATTACCGACGAGATTCAGCAGGACCTGGCGTATACGCAGGGAATCGCCGACTGCACAGGCTGGCACCCGCATGGCTACATGGGTTGCCAGTTCCACACCCTTCTCAAACGACGCCTGCGCCATCAGGGCGGCCACGTCTTCGACGGTCTGGCGAATATCGAAGCGTATGTGTTCGAGTTCAAGCTTGCCCGACTCGAGCTTGGACAGGTCCAGGATCTCGTCCAGTACGGCGAGCAGGGTCTGCGCGGAACTGTAGGCGGTCTGGGTATAACGTTTCTGGTCGGCGCTCAATTCCGAACTGGATATCAGGTTCAGCATTCCCAATATGCCGTTCATGGGTGTGCGTATCTCATGGCTCATATTGGCGAGGAACTCGGATTTTGTCCTGGCGGCTGATTCCGCGACCCGGCGTGCATGTTCCTGTTTTCGGCGCAGGCTTTCGTCGGCAATGGCAAAACCGATGATTTCGCCCAGTTTATTCATACCTTCCAGCAGCAAGGTGTTGTCGGAGGGATCCACCCGTGTATAGAGCAGCAGAGTACCCAGTATCTTGTCGGCATGGACAAGCGGTACGACGTAATGACCATGCGCCACGCCGGGATCGCTGGCAGGGCCGCTGTAAGCACACTCTCCCAGGATCTGCATATGGCGCGGGTCAACGTCATGCTCCGTCAGGAATAGCAATTCCTCCATACCCTGCAGGTGGGCCTTGTCTACGTTGCCGGTCGAGGCAACGAGTGCGACCGACCCCGTGTCTTCGTTCCAGGTGAAAATGGCCGCGTCCTTTCCCGTCATCAGCAGCGGCAAGTTGGTCAGCTCGGCCAGTAAAAGATCCAGTCGATGTATCAGTGCCGCTTCAGTTTGCAGACAACGCGAGACCTTGAGGATGGTTTCTGTAATATTCCTTTCCAGCAGTTCCATGTCTGCGCGTACCACCCGGTCTGTCACGTCATCCTGGATGGCAACATAGCCGGAGATCACGCCTTGTGCGTCTTGAAATGGTGCGATGGTTGACTGTGCCCAGTAGAGATCGACGGGTAGCAGGTTCTGCCTTTCCTTTGTGGGCATCTCTACGGTCCCGTGTCGCCGGTTGAGTATGCGACCCGTCCAGATCTCCCCGTTTCTCAGTTTTGACCAGATCTGCCGGTAGAATTCCTCATCCATGAGCCCGCTTTTGAGTATGGCGGGTGTTTTGCCCAGGACATCCGGCTTCTCCCATCCCGTGATGCGGGTAAATGCCGGATTGGCGTACTCGATATGACCCTCCCTGTCAGTGATGTAGATCGCGCTCGGACTCGCGTTGACGGCCATGTTGAGACGCCTCATGTCCGCTTCGGCATGCCGGCGTTCGGTGATATCGCGTATATAGGCAATGAAGATCAGTTTGTTGTTTACTGTCGTGGCGCTGAGTGCGAATTCAACCGGAAAGGTGCTGCCGTCTGCCCGCATCGCGGTCAGTTCGATGCGCCTGTTGAGCACCCGGCTTTCTCCCGTCTGTTGCAGTCGCTGCAACCCTTGCTCGTGGGCCTCGCGTAGTTCGGGAGGAATGATTTTCTCAGAGAGCCTCTGTCCTATGACCTCTGTACGCCGATAGCCGAAGGTCTGCTCGGCGGCCGGATTGAACTCGGTGATCAATCCGTTTTCGTCCATACCGATAATCGAATCCAGAGCTGCATTCAGAACGATTTCACGCTGTGCGATATCGTTCCTGATAGTCTCCGACATGATGTTGAATACCTTCGACGTCTCGGCGAGTTCATCGCTGCCTTGTACGGGTATCTGGTAGCCATAATCGCCGGTCTTGACGCGCTCGGCCGCGGTTCTCAGCCCCGTCAACTGGCGGGTCAGGTAGGTCCCGAGCATCAGTGAAAACAGGGCGACCAGGATCATCTCGATCAGCGCGATACCGGTACTCTTTTGCCGTGCATCGTTCAGCAGTTTGTGGATATGATCGGTCGACAGGCCCAGTTCAATGCTGGCAAAGATGTGGCCATTCACTTCCACATAACCGGCCTGGTCGTAGAGGCCGTCATCGATGCTGTTGATGTCGTTATCCGGAGCGAAGGGGCGGGCGAGGCTGTCTGCATCGCCACCCTGTGAAAGCACAACGCCATCCGGGTTCACGAAACGTACATATTTCACTCCGGGGATATCCAGTGCAGCCTCCACCAGTTCATTCAGGGTCGCCAGGTCGGTGCTGATCACGGCATCCGCCGCGGTTTGCGCTATCAGGCCGGTGGTGGTTTCGGCGAGCTGCGATGTGTCGCTGAAAATGGTGTCTTCCAGCCATTTCATGCTGCTGGCCACCAGGATGAACAGCAGTACGGCCTCGATCAACGCGATACCGAGGATGGTTTTCAGTCGGAAGGACATATCGCTACTTACCCTCGAGACCGAGCGTCTCCATCTGCAGGGCGTCGATTTCATCCCATTCCTGGTCGAGCGCCATTTCGATGCCCGTGAAGCGCAGCGCATTCAGCAGTGATTTGCCCCGCGGGTCCTCGTCCATGGCCAGCATGGCCTCCTCTATCTGCCGGGTGACCTCTGCATCGATGCGGGGGTGAACGGCGATGGCATGCGGTGTGTAACTGTCTGTTGTCCAGAGGATGCGCAGCTGTTCGCTGATCTCGGGATCGGTGTTTCTGAAGGTCCGTAAGACGCCGCCACCGGCTTCGAACAGCTCCTTGGCAACTGCGCGGTAAACGGAGTCATGTGAGGAGACGTAGCGGGGAGTGATGTCAATGTCCTGCTCCTTCAGGCTGGCGCGTGGCAGCATGCTGGCGGCGAAGGCCAGGGGCGATGGAAACGCCAGGGTCTTGCCGGACAGTTCGGACAGCTCTGCAAGGGGACTGTCCTTGCGTACCACGATAATGCCCCGGATCTGCTTGTCCTTTTCCTTGGCAAATGCGCGGTAGCCGGGTGCCTTCCGGAACACGGTGTAGTGATAGGGATTCATGTAGGCCATGTCATATTCCCCGCGGGCGCAGGCTGCCTCGAAGGCAGGGATGTCGGGCGCGGTCTTGAAGCGCAGGATGTGACCGGAATGCTCGCTCAGGTAATCCAGTACCGGCATCCACAGCTTGGCCAGCCGGCTGGCCGCCAGTTGCGGTACCACGCCGAAGCTGATGACAGTCCCCTCGGGGTGCCCGGGGCCGGCGGCGCGAACCCCCGTGGTCGTGAGCAACACACCCAGCAGGACGATGGTAGAGAGGGTATTCAGGCAGTGTTTCATGGGATGGCCTCGTCGAGATAGCGGGTCGGTTTATGGTTATCGGCGTGGTTTGTGTAAAACTTTACCAAAATTAACAACAAGTTATATGTGGCCGGGTGCCGGTTTCAGTCCGCGTTTCCAGGTAGTCGCGGACGTGCGACTCCAGTGCCAGTTGCAAGGCGGAGACGGGTGCGAAAAAGCCCGCTTCCACCACCTCGCGGTGGTCGATGGCCAGTCGCGGTGGACGCTCGGCATGGTATTCGTAGATGTCGTCATGCCCCTCGAGGCGTCCGCAGCTATAGGTCCAGGCAAAGCTGAAATCCAGTTCGCCGGCCGCTACCCGGATCCCGGTCTCCTCGTGCAGCTCGCGACCCGCGGTCAGGGCGGTGGGCTCGCCCTGGCGCCGGTAGCCGCCCGGAAAGGTGTAGGTGTCACGGTAGGAATTCCGGACCAGCAGTACCTCGCTGTCATACCACACGGCCACCTGTGCGCCCTGGGTGCGTGATCCAATCACGCGCAGGTAGAGACGCCAGATGGGGTAGACGATCCGGTAGGTCACGCGGAAGAGGGCATCCGTGATGGCCATGGTTCGGTTCTCCTTGGGCAGGGCGGTTTCCATGTTCTCGGTCCTGGGGTTGTCCGGTGGTGATGGTCGAAGCCCTAGTGGGTGTCTAACAGGAAAGGACACCGGGTATGAGATCTGTGATGTTTGCGGCAGATGTGCCAATGCCGCTGCCGTTATTGCGGTCCTTGAGGATATCCCTGACTGTCAGGGTGAGCCCGTCACCGAGCTGGGTCTCTGCCCTGATCCCCAGCAGTTCGATGGCGCGTGATGGATCACCCACCCGGGTGCAGATGAAATCGCTTCCGGAGGGTTGCTTGATGATATGCAGCGGGCGGTAATAGATGGTCGCCAGGATACCTGCAAGCTGTTTGTAGGAGGTCATCCTGCCGGTGCAGGCGTTGATGACCTCGTGGACCTGCATTGGCAGTTGCATGGTGGCAACAAGCATCCTGACAGTATCATCGACGTAGATGAAGTCCAGTTCCTGTTCGCCGAGGTCCGGCAGTGTCACGGGTTTGCCCTGTGCCAACTGGTCGATGATGCGGTTGATGATGCCGGAATAGGGTGAATCGGGATGCTGGCGCGGACCGTAGACATTGAACAGGCGCAGACCCATGCTTGGCAGCTTATCCATCACAGATAGCATTCGGGCATAGTATTCGCAGGCCAGTTTGTCAGCCCCATAGGCGGTCAGTGGACATGGCCGGGCGCGCTCCGACAGAGGCAACGTCGCATTGTTGCCATAGACCTCCGCAGAAGAGGTATAGACCACCGGTGTCGAGTTATGACGGGCCGCGGCATTGAAAACATTCACCGTGCCGACCAGGTTGACCTGGTGGTTATCCTGCCAGGTGCCGTCGGCATAAGCGGCTGGGTTGGCCGCCGCCAGGTGGAAGCAGCCGTCCACAGCGTGCATGGCGGCATCGACCGTATCGCTGTCGGTTATGTCACCGATGATGAGTTCACATTGCTGTGGAATATTTTCGCGCTTGCCGCGGGAGAGATTGTCGAGGATGCATACCTTGTGACCGCTCGCAACCAGTGCTTCGGCAAGATGTGATCCGACGAAACCGCAACCGCCGGTAACCAGATAGCGAGACATTTTATTTCTCCTCCTTCATCGAAGTGTAGGTAGTCAGCTGACCGGGAACGCCAGCCCGACTGGCTGTGCCTGGCGGTGTCATGTGCTCAGGCGCAGGTCTTACAGGCAGAGATCAGGCGTTTCCCAAGGCTGTGCCGGCGTTTGCTGTCGCGGTTCACCGGCGTGATGTCGGCAAGAATGTGCTTGTCGCCGATTTCGGTGACCACGCCGGTGTCGACGCGGATCAGCAGGTTGCCCCGGACGATGCTGTTGGTCAGGTCGGTAAAGGCGCCCACATAGGTGTTGGGCAGGATCACCGTATCGGCGAGCCGTGCCTGGCGATCGATCAGTACCCGCTCGCTGATGACGGCATCACCTGTGATAGTGACGTTTTCGTGCGCATGGCTGGCCGTACCGACAAAGATGTTCCCGGACTTCACGCAGTCCTTGGACAAGGTGGCACCGGGCTCAGACCAGATCCCGTAGCTCAATTCAATGCCCGCAGGTGTCAGGTGCCGGTAACTCCCCCGCATCACATCCATGTTTGCCCGGTGGTAGGCCTGCAGGGAATCCAGGTTGTTGGAACCGTTCTCAGGCAATGCCAGATGCAAATTATTCTCCAGCGTGTCATCCACTTCGGCGCTGCAGTGCATCCACACGGCCACGGTAGAGCCGTGCACAGTTTTGACCATGACGTTCCGTCCCTGGTCGCGCATCTTTCGTATGATGCTGTCGAGATCCAGGTCGGCAAGCTCATCGCCACGTACCATCAGCAATCCATCCTCGGCATGCGTGTTGCCCACGCTCTCCATGAGCCCGGTCCTGGGCTGGATATCCAGTTGCATGCCCCACGGAGTGCCACCGGCCAGGTAGCTGTCGAGCAGTTCCCTGTTGGGGCCTGCGAGTACCGTCGCCTCGCGGATACCGGCACGGTAGAGGATTTCGAGGGTATGGGCGATGACGGGCTTGCCGGCTACCGGCAGCAGTGCCTTGCAGCTCCCGTCGGTTAAAGGTTTCAGTTCGTTGCCGTGTGCATCGGCAAAAATGATCGTTTTCATTGTAATTTTCCTTGTTGGTTCAATAGGCGCCTTGGCCCTGGAATACCGCGGGGATTGTTTTCAGGATCAGCCTGATGTCGCGGAAGAAGGACTGTGAATAGATGTATTCGACATCCAGCTTGACCTGCTCCTGAAATGGCAGCCTGGAGCGGCCGCTGACCTGCCAGATGCAGGTGATACCCGGGGTGGCCTCGAGCCGCATACGTTCCTCGAGAGTGTATTCGCGCACCTCTTCCGGCAGGGCCGGGCGCGGACCGACCAGTGACATGTCGCCGATGAGTACATTCCAGAGTTGTGGCAATTCGTCGATGGAAGAGCGGCGCAGGAAACGGCCGACGCGCGTAATGCGGGGGTCGTCCTTAATCTTGAACAGCGTACCGCCTTCCATCTCGTTGGCGGAGGCCAGTTCCGCCTTGCGTGCTTCGGCGTCAATCACCATGGAGCGGAATTTCCACATGCGGAACAGTCGGCCGCGCCGGCCAACCCGAAGCTGAGAGAAGAAAACCGGGCCGGCAGACTCCATGCGGATCAGCGCTGCCACGCCCAGCAGAAGGGGTGACAGTGTCGCCAGCAGGGCGGCCGACAGCGTGGTGTCGATGATGCGCTTGAGGACATGGGAACTGCGGATGGCGCCCGCCCATCTAAGCCGAGTCAGGTGGAAGTGCATGCGCTGGCGCAACGCATAGATGCCAATGTTCTGAAAGTGGTTGAGCAGCTCGCTGCGTCCCGCGCTCCTTGACGAGGTGCTTGCATGGGCCGTAGTGGTGCCGAATACCTTCTGTCTCCAGATGCGGAAAATGAACAGTGGGTTGCCGACCAGGTAGCGGCGCCACATACGCCCGGGTTCCTGCAACAGGCGCCAGATCCATTCCAGTCCCAGTTCGCGCAGCCATTGGGGGGCGCGCGGAATACGGTCGGAGTAAAAGTCGAACAGGCCGCCGACGCCCAGGCGGACGGGCGGCTGCAGGGCATGACGGTGTTCCTGCACCCAGAGTTCCTGACGCGGGGCGCCGAGTGCAACCAGCAACAAGTCGGCACCCGAGCGGTTGATCCGCTCGATTACCCCGGGTTCCTCCTCGTGCGAGAAATAGCCGTGGTGCGTGCCCGCTACTTTCAGGCCTGGAAAGCGCAGTTGCATCTTTTCCGCGCTGATCCCAGCGATACCGGGGCGTGCACCCAGCAGGAAGATCGATAGCGGGGTATCCGCGAGCCGCCGGCAAAGTTCCGGAAACAGGTCGGTGCCGTTGACGTTCTCACGCAGCGACAGGTCGAGCATGCGTGCGCCAATATTGATACCGATGCCGTCAGGCAGGACGCAATCGGCCTGGTTAAGGGTACGGTGGTACTCACTGTAAATGTAGGCCTTGTTCAGGCAGTCGGCGTTCACGAACGCCACGTTGCTGGTCTGACGTGCGGCGGCACGCGTCAGCAGCCAGTCGATGGCCTCGCTCATGGTGGTGTTGGTAATGGAGATGCCGAACAGTGTCAGGCGCGCGGGTGTAATGCGTGCCGTCTTGTAACCCATCAGGCTGACGCTGCTGCAGCGTGCAATCAGGCCCAGGTAGGCCTTCAGCGACCAGTTTGCCAGGAACTCGCGGTCGGTGGTCCATTCATTCTGGTAGGCGATGCCGGTGCGCTCGCGCAGGTGGTAGGTTGAGAAGATCCCCGGCTGGCACGCCCGGCGCCACGCCAGGGGGCCGGTGAGAGTTGCCGCCGTGTCCTTGTCCAGCGGACGTGGTCCGGCCATGGCCAGGTCGCCGCGCAGCACATTGAACAGGCGCGCCAGGCCGCGCCCGGGCGCACTGCCCGTGAAGTTCAGCTGCTGGAAAGGTTCACCGCCGGTGCCGATGAACGCCTGTCGTTCAAACAGGCGCCCGGTCTGCAGCGCTCCCCAGAGAGCACGTAGCAGCAACAGCGGTGACAACAGGACGAGAAGGCAGCTCGCCATGACCAGGTCGGCGCCCCGTTGCAGGCGCATGGCGCCCTGCAGTTCAACGGCCATGTTGTCTGCCGATATGGTGATCGATGTGTCACAGTGACTGCCCATCGGTACTGGCTCCTTGTTGCGAATTCATGTGTTGCCAGTGACTACAGCAAGTGCAATGCCAAGTTTGCGTGGTTGTCCCCTGTGGCGCGGTTATCAAGCCAGTAATTTTTTTACTAACAATTACTTGCGTTTGTTGAATATTTTCCTGACGGGCCTTGTTCGGTTGTTTGGCGACCCGGTCGGGGGTGTCTGGGCCGGTCGCGGTTTGCGTACTGCGAGCGGCCTTGCCGATTGCAAATCAGTTGTTTGCACGGCCACTGCCGGCGCAGGCATTTTGCGAGAGATTTTGCAATTTGCATTGCCTCGCGGCGTCCGTAATGCCGCCGTAGAGGTCTGGGTCACGCACCGGGGGATGTGTCCGTCTTCCGTGCCCTGACCGCAAATAGCGATGATTTCTCGCTGCCTCACACTGAACCGGCAATTTATTGATGTCATTGCCTGCCGCACTGCCGCCCCGCCGGCATCACCGGTGAGGCCCGGTTGAAGACATGGCACGCCGCTTGCAGTTGCCTTGTAGGCATCTTCAGCAGCGACAAGGTAAAGACTGATGACACATGACTTCACTGAAACATATCGAATGTCGGGCAGTGCGCCGGACTGCAAGGACGATGGCAGGTCCCGGGCGGGCAAGGTACACGACATGATGCCCGTGTCCGTGATCATCCCGATGTACAACGTCGAGACCACGCTCGCCGCGGCGATTGACAGTGTCCTGGCACAGACATTTCGGGACTTCGAAGTACTAGTCGTCAATGACGGGTCCAGCGATGCTTCGTCGATGATCTGCCAGTCATATGAAGACACCCGGGTACACGAAATCCGCCAGGCCAACCGCGGTCTTGCGGGGGCGCGCAACACCGGTATCCGCCATGCCCGTGGACGCTATCTGGCCTTTCTGGATGCAGACGATCTGTGGGAGCCGGACAAGCTGGAACGCCACCTGGAGCACCTGGAGCAGAACCCGGGCGTGGGCGTAAGTTACTGCCAGTCGAGTTTCATGGACGACGCCGGACGGCCCATGGGTCTGCAGCAGAAACCGAAGCTCAGCGGCGTAACCACGGTCGATATTCTGTGCCGCAACCCGATCGGTAACGGTTCTGCAGCCGTGATCCGGCGCGAAGTGTTCGAGGACATCGCCTTTCGCGACACGCTGTACGGGGTGGAGGAGGATTTTTACTTCGATGAATCCTTCCGGCAGTCCGAGGACATCGAGTGCTGGATCCGGATTGCCGCCAGCACCGACTGGCGCTTCGAGGGGATTGACAGGCCCCTGACCTGGTACCGCACCAATGCCGGCGGCCTGTCGGCCAACCTCGAGGCGCAGTATGAAAGCTGGAACCGGGCGATCGTTAAGGCGCGCAGTTATGCGCCGGGCCTGATCGATGCCTGGGTCGACCGTGCCCGTGCCTACCAGTTGCGCTACCTGGCCCGACGGGCCGTGCACTCGCGCAATGCCGGGGTGGCCGTGGCGCTGATGCACCGTGCATTGCGCACCGATGCCCGCATCCTCCTGCTGGAGCCTGGCCGGACACTGCTGACACTGGGCACGGCCTGGTTGCAGTACCTGCTGCCACGGGGCCTGTACCAGCAGCTCGAGGCGCTGGCGATGTCGGTGGCTGGCGCCCTTAACCGCCGTGCCGCTGCCTGAGCCGGCTTGTAAACCAATAATCCAATCAACACGGGACAACACTATGTCGTATTCACCACAGCTCAGCCTGATTATCTGTACGCGCAACCGCGCGGCCTCCCTGAAACGGGCGCTTGCCGCCATTCGCGCTGACGACATGATCGAGGCGCAGGCCGAACTGGTCCTGGTCAACAACGCTTCGACCGATGCAACCGGGGCCGTTATACGGGCCTTCCAGGCCACTGCCGACTTTCCGGTCAGCGTGGTGATGGAACCGCGTCCGGGCCTGGGCCTGGCGCGCAACAGCGGCCTTGAACACGCGCGCGGCGATATCCTGGTGTTCACCGACGACGACTGTTACCTGCAGGCAGGCTATCTCCCGCGGGTAGTGGCGGTATTCGCGGACGGCCGCTTCCAGTATTGCGGCGGGCGGATCCTGCTGCATGATCCGACGGATGCCATGATCGCCGTGGACTACCGGGAGACCTTCCGGCTCATCAAGCCCCGCAGTTTCGTCCCGGCAGGGGAAATACAGGGTGCCAGCATGATCATACGGCGCGCGGTGTTCGATGCCGTCGGTGGCTTCGACGCCGAACTCGGTGCCGGCAGGGAATTCCGCTGCGAGGACGCGGAGTTCGTTGCGCGGGCCTCGATGCATGGTTACACCGGTGCGCATGTGCCGGAGCTGGTGGTCTATCACCACCACGGCCGCAAGGCGTCCGATCTGTCCGAATACAGAACGGCAAACAACTTCGCGCGCGGCGCCTACTACGCCATCATGCTCGGGCACGGCCAGTGGAAGTACCTGGCGGGTGGACTGCTGCGCTGTCTGGTGCCGCGTCCTTCCAGCATCAGGCAGTTCGGCTATTTCAACCGCCTGCGGCACGAGTTGCGCGGTGCCTGGCGTTATCTTCAGGCAAATCGCCGGGTGGCCGTGTCGGCCACGGGGAGGCCGGCATGAAACAACTGGTCTTTCTGGTCGGCTGCCAGCGCAGCGGGACCACCTGGCTGCAAAAGGTCCTGGGCGGGCATCCGCAGATCGGGACCGCGCAGGAATCGCATGTCTTTGACCAGTTCATCGGTCCGGCGGTGCGCTTCTGGGAGCGGGTTGTCAGCGTCGACATCGGGCGCGGTGGCGTGGGTCTGCCGGCCTACCTGACACGGGAAGAGTTCGATGCCCTCGGCCGCGAACTCGTGGAACGGGTACTGGCGCACGCCGATGAGTACCACGACAAGCCGGTGTTCCTGGAGAAGACCCCGGACCACGTGCGATATGTCGACGTGATCCACCGTCTGTTTCCCGAGGCACGGATGGTGATGGTGGTGCGACGACCCGAGGATGTTGTCGAATCCATGCTGGCGGCGGGGAAGGACTGGGGACGCAACTGGGCACCGCGTTCCGTCCTGCGTGCCGCCTGGCACTGGCGACGTGCCGTCAAGGAGGGCCTGGCGCAGCTGGAGACCGTTCGCGCGGACCGGCAACTGCTGCTGCGCTACGAGGACATGAAACAGGACCCCGCTGAACAGACGCGCCGGGTGCTGGAATTCATCGGGGTCGATGCCGACCCGGAACTCGTGACGCGCCTGTGCGAGTCTCCGGTCGAACTGAAAAAGTACGGCCATTTCGCCCGGCTGAGCGGCCATGTGGTGCAGGAGCCGGTGGCCTTCAGGCGCGCCCGCAAGGGCAGGCTCAATCCCCTGCAGAACCTGCTGGTCCGGCTGGTCAGCCGGGGCCAGGCCCGGCAGTTCGGTTACTAGCGGGACTGGACACCGCGGATGGGAATCGGCGTGCGCTTCAGGGACCGCTTTGTGCGTAATGCCGGCTGGATCGGTACCGCGGAGATGATGGCGCGGGTGTCGCGCCTGCTCACCGCCGTGGTGCTGGCGCGCTGCCTGGAACCGGTCGAGTTCGGCGTGGCGGCGATTGCCATGACGACCTACGAGCTGATCCGGGTATTCACCCAGAACGGCATCGGCGCGAAGATCGTACAGGTCGATGCGGCCAGCCTGGAGGCGACCTGCAATACCGCCTGGCGGCTGAACTGGATCGTCGCCATCGGCCTGGTGCTGGTGCAGTGCCTGCTGGCCTTCCCGGTGGCCTGGTATTATGACCACGCCAGCCTGGCCTGGATGGTGATGCTGCTGGCCGGAGTCTACCTGCTGATCCCGCTGTCCCAGGTGCAGGTGTTCCTGATCCAGCGCCAGAACCGCCTCAAGCCCATCGCCCTGCTGTCGGGCGCCCAGGTGACCGTCGACAACCTGCTCACCGCCGCGCTGGCGATCGCCGGGCTCGGCGCCTGGGCGGTGGTCCTGCCCAAGCTGCTGGTCACCCCGGTCTGGGTGTTCGGTATCCGCCGTTTCCAGTACTGGCGGCCGCAGCGCGGCGCGGGCCTGGGGCCGTGGCGCGAGATCGTGCGCTTCGGCAAGCATGTGCTCGGCGTCGAGGTGCTGAAGGCCATGCGCCTGCACCTGGACAACCTGGTCATCGGCCGCTTCCTGGGGCTGGAGGCGCTGGGCATCTACTACTTCGCCCGCAATGCCGGCCTGGGGATCAGCCTGTCGCTGATCAACTCCTTCAATACCGCCCTGTACCCGCATTTCTGCGAGGCCCGGGGTAACGCATCACAGCTGCGCGATAAGTTTCACTCCTCCCTGCAGACCATCGCCCTGATCGTGCCGCCGCTCATCATCCTGCAGGCCGCACTGGCGCCCTGGTATGTGCCGCTGGTGTTTGGCGAGCAGTGGTCAACGGCGGTGCCGGTGCTGATGCTGCTGTGCCTGTCGGCGCTGCCGCGCCCCTTTGGCGAGGGGGCCTCGCAGATGATGCGGGCGCTGGATCGTCCCGACGTGGATTTCTACTGGGGCGTGCTGTTCACCGGACTGTTCGTCAGTGCCGTGGTTGCCGGCCTGTCCGGTGGTGTAACCGGTGTCGCGCTCGCGGTGCTGCTGGTGCATGTGCTGGCGCTGCCGGCCTACACCCTGTGGGTGGAACGCCGCTTCCTGCCGGCGGGTGCGCCGGGCTGATGGGCGCTGAGGCCGGCCAGCCTCTGGTGCCGGTCGCGGAAGGGAGTACGACGGCCCCGCTGCGGATCGTACACCTGGCGGATACGCCCGGGCGAGGGGGGATCCACACCGTCATCGAGGCCCTCCAGCAGTCGCAGGCGGCCACCGGACGGCACTCTGTGCAGTGCACCGGACCGGGCGTCGGTGCCTTGCGGCGGTACCGGGCCGACGTCATCCTGCTGCACGCGGCCAGCCGCTGGCAGCGACTCCCGTGGCTGGTTTGCCTGCGCCTCCTGAACCCGCGGGCCCGGCTGATCCTGCATGAACACCATTACACCGCGGATGCGGAACGGCGTGCGCCCAGCCGGGTGCGTCTGCATGCCTTGCTGCGGGCCAGCTATCGGCTGGTGGACGCCGTGGTCGCGGTGTCCCGGGCCCAGGGTGACTGGCTGCGGGAACGGCGTCTGCTGCCCGACAACCGGCTGCACGTGATCCCGCCATGCCGCGACCTTGCCGGATTCCGGCAGGTGGCCTTGCCGGACTTCGGCCGGCCGCTGGTGCTGGGCGCCTACGGTCGCCTGCACCGGCAAAAGGGATTTGACCTGCTGATCGATGCGCTGCGGCGCCTGGCACCGGGCAGCGTGTACCTGCTGATCGGCGGCAGCGGGCCGGAGGAAGCGGCGCTCAGGCGGCGCGCGGCCGAGCTGCCGTGTGTGGAATTTACCGGTGCCCTGGATGACGTGCCCGCCTTCCTGGCGCGCTGCGATATCGTCGTGGTGCCGTCACGCTACGAGCCCTACGGGCTGGTGTGTCTGGAGGCACGGGCCGCCGGCCGGCCGGTGGTCGTCAGCGCCGTGGACGGGTTGCCGGAACAGCTTGCCGACTGCGGCCTGGCGGTGCCGCCCGGTGACAGCGTGGCGCTGGCCGGCGCGCTTGAGTCACTTGTCAAACAGCCGCTGCCGTTCTGGGCCGTCAATGCCCGGATCTCGACCCTGGGTGCCTGGACGCGCTACCAGGCAGCCTGGCAGTCGCTGCTGTTGAACAAGGCCAAGGAAAATCTGATCATGTCGTCATTCGGGGCGGAGCTGAGCCAAGACCCGGAATCCAGTAGTTGCTAATCAGGCGTTTACTGGATTCCGGCTGTCGCCGGAATGACGGAAGCCGGGGGGGCAAAAAATAGCCACGGAATCCACGGAAGGACACGGAACGATAAAATCATTAAGTGCCAGATAAAAGGTTGGCAGGCGTCTCGCAGGCGCGAACCAGCTTACCGAAGAAGTGAGAAGTAAAGAATTAGAAGTCGAGGCACTTCTCTGCGCCCTCGACTTCTCTCGGCAACTGCGTCCTGCGTTGCTCTACCTCCTGCATCCATGTAGTCGTGCGGTGAATTGGGAGTTCAGCCGATCACGACTGGATTCCGGTTTTCGCCGGAATGACGAAAGAAGAGTTGATCAGGTCATCCCTAACTGACGCAGGCAGGTCACCACTTCCAGTGGCCGG
>Ga0224512_10000678_pt1 | contig 35007 bp, 26 predicted proteins | sample SF_May12_sed_USG_4_FD_169103 | JGI IMG/M metagenome (GOLD analysis project Ga0224512, IMG submission 169103) | Sediment microbial communities from San Francisco Bay, California, United States - SF_May12_sed_USGS_13 | ecosystem: Environmental > Aquatic > Marine > Sediment | place: USA... | reverse complement strand
GATCGACGCCGGCGGCCCGTTTCAGGACTACGGTGCCGACCCTTACCGTATCGCCCGTTTCTGCATCGAGAACGACGCCGATTATTTCGACCTTTCCGATGATGCGGACTTCACCGCCGGCATCGCCGCGCTGGATGAGGCCGCGCGCGCGGCCGGGCGGCGCGTGCTTTCAGGGGCATCGAGCGTCCCCGGTCTGTCGTCTTCGGTGGCGAGCGAACTCGCTGCCGGATTGGATGAGGTCACCCTGATCGAAACCGCCATCCTGCCGGGCAATCGGGCCCCGCGCGGCCGTTCCGTGATCGCCAGCATCCTGGGACGGGTGGGGCGCCCCTGCCCGGTCTGGCGGGGATGCCTGTGGCGCGAGCTGCGATGCTGGTCGGCGCGGCGCGTCTATCGATTGGCACCCGGCCTGGATCGCGCCGCCTATTTCATCGGCGTTCCTGACACCGTCCTGTTCCCCGCATTCTTCTCCGCCCGGTCGGTCCTGTTCCGCGCCGGCATGGAGCTCGGCATCCTGAATGCCGCGCTGCGGGGGCTGGCGGTTCTCCAGGGCAAAGGGCTTCTGCCATTCATCGGTAGTTTGCGCGCCCCCGCCCACTGGATCGCCAGCCGGCTGGAGGGCTTGGGGAGCGATCGCGGCGCCATGGTGGTCGACGTCACGGGGCCGAAGGACGGCGTCCCGGTGCGGCGGCGCTGGCGCTTGCTGGCCGAAGCCGGGGAGGGACCATTCATTCCCGGCGTGATGATCCGGGCCCTCCTGCGCCGCATCGACCGGATTCCGCCCGGCGCCCGGCCCTGCCTCGCCGAAGCGACCCTTGAAGAGGCCGAGCAAGCGATGTCCGACCTCGCCATCAGCACGGCTCGGGAGGAGACGGCCCGGCCCAGCCTGTTCCAAGCCGCACTGAGCGAAGCTTGGCCCGACCTCGACACGCCGATCCAGCGCCTGCACGCGGTCCAGGATGTCTTGAGCTTTTGCGGCACGGCGAGCGTGAAACGGGGAACCGGCGTCATCGCGCGGCTTGCCGCTTGGGTATTCGGCTTTCCCCTGCCGGGCGAAAATGTGCCCGTGACCGTGACCCTGACGCGCACGGAGCATGGGGAAACCTGGGAACGCAACTTCGCCGGGCGGACGTTCCGATCCGTCTGCTCCCGGGCGCAGTCGCCAAGCAGATATCGCGAGAGGTTCGGTTGGTTCGTCTATGAGCTGGAGCTATCGGTGAAAGGAGGATCGCTGTGCTTCCGGGTCCGGAGAGGCTGGTTCCTGGACCTCCCGATCCCGCAGCTGCTTCTCCCCAAAAGCGACAGTCGGGAATTCACGGCCGAAGGCCTGTTTCACTTCGACGTCGCGCTGAGCGCGCCGCTCGGCCTCGGGCTGATCGTCCACTATCGCGGTTCCCTGCGGCCGGAAGAAGACCCGGGTGGCGGGCAATGGCCTCCGACCGGCTGCAATGGGTAACGCTCAGGGATCGCGCTGCTGGGAAAAAAGCCAGCGCCAGAGGTCCTGGCGCTCGTATGCGGCCCAGCTGTCGTGCCCGACGCCCTTCATTTCGACGAATTTGGGATCGCCGCCCGCCCGCCGTATGGCGGCCACCAGGTCCCGCATCCCGGCGACAGACGAAAGCCGGTCCTCGGTGCCGTGATAGATCGCCAGCCTGGCGCCCTTGAACGCGGCGGCGCCCTGGCGCGGCCAGGCCCCGTTCACCGCGACACCGGCGGCGAAGAGGTCGCGGTCGTGGATCAGCGCGGCAAAGGTCCCCACCGCGCCGTTGGAGCTACCCGTGACGTAGACTCGGCGCGGGTCTATGGGGTCTTTCGCCATCACCCGGCGCAGGATATCGAGGGCGAGGCGCAGCGAACGGGTCGGCGCCAAGCCTCTGCCGCCGGGGCCGGTTTCTACCCAGGGCTCGGACAGCAGCGCCATCGGCATCAGAACGAAGCTGCGGTGCCGATCCTGGAAATCGGCCCGGGCCGCAAGGAATGCGCCAACCGATCGCTTGTAGCCGCCATGCAGAGCCAGCACCAGCGGATAGGTGCGGCCGGGCTCCAGATGTGCCGGCGTGAACAGGAGGTAGGACGTAAGAAATGGGATCGCACCCGCCACGCGGTAGTGCCGGTCGTAGCGGTCCGTGCTGCCGAGCGCCGGGTCGAGTGGGAAGCTCGCCGTTACGCCCATGAAGATCGGGACGCTTAGACATGCCCCGATGATCAATGCGCGCAGCATGATCTCTGGTCCTTCAGCGCCGGTGGCTCGGCGGCAGAAGGTCGGTGATGAGGAACCCCACCTTGCCGAATCGTCCGGCGAAGCGCTTCCAATCGACCGCCTTGGGATCCTTGACGATCTGGCCGAAGGGGCGGCGATCGATGCGGAAATCGGCAAACAGCTCCGCGGTGCTCAGGCTCCCGTCGCGGTTCGCATCGAAATTGGCGAACACCTCGGCGGCCCCGGCATAGCGCACCGCCATCAGGGCGACGACGGTCAGGTTGCGCTCGATCCCGTTGAGGGCCGAGCCCTTGTCGCCCACCGACCGGCCCGCCTGGGCGAGGGCGCGCTGCAATTCCCCGAATTCCACCCGGCCATTGCCGTTGGTGTCGAGATAGGCCGCGACGGCGCTGGCGCAATCGGCCGACGGCGCCCGGGCACAGGTCGGCCGCAAGGCCTTGATGAAAGCGCCGAACGGATCGCCCGCCCATGCCTCGCCCGCGGCGCCGGCCAGAAGCAGCGCAACGCAGACAAGAACAGACAAGCGCGATCGCACCATCAATGCATGATGCCCGAAAATCGCCCGCCGCGAAAGCCGCGTCGGGGATGCCTTCGCCGCCTTGGTCGGCTATGGTGCATCCGGTTTTCCCAACCGCTTCGGTCGTCTTCCCATGCCGCCGCTGATTTCGATCTCCGACCTATGCAAGACTTACGGCGACGGGTTCCAGGCGCTGTCCGGCGCCAGCCTGGCGGTCGGCCGGGGCGAGATCCTGGCCCTTCTCGGCCCCAACGGCGCCGGCAAGACGACCCTGATCAGTATCGTCTGCGGCATCGTGACGCCGACCAGCGGCGACGTGAAAATCGACGGCTTCGACATCCTCCGCGACTACCGCAAGACCCGCTCGCTGATCGGCCTGGTGCCCCAGGAGCTGACCACCGACGTGTTCGAGACCGTCTGGGACACGGTCACGTTCAGCCGCGGGCTGTTCGGCAAGAAGCCCGATCCCGCCCAGATCGAAAAGGTGCTGCGCGACCTGGCGCTGTGGGACAAGAAGGACAGCCTGATCATGACCCTGTCCGGCGGGATGAAGCGGCGGGTCATGATCGCCAAGGCACTGGCCCATGAACCGGCCATCCTGTTTCTCGACGAGCCCACCGCCGGGGTCGACGTGGAGCTGCGCCAGGGCATGTGGCGCACGGTCCGGGACCTGCGCCACTCCGGGGTCACCATCGTGTTGACCACCCATTACATCGAGGAGGCCGAAGAGATCGCCGACCGGGTCGCGGTCATCCACAAGGGCCGGATCATCGTCACCGACGAAAAAGCGGCGCTGATGCGCAGGATGGGCAAGAAGTCGCTGACCCTCGACCTGACCGAGCCGATCGACGCGCTGCCCGACGCCCTGGCGGGGGAGGGGCTGGAGCTCTCCGCCGACGGGCTGCGGCTCACCTATATCTACGACAGCCAGGCCGAGCGCACCGGCATCACCAGCCTGCTTTCGGACCTGCGGGCGGCGGGAATCCATTTCCACGACATCAACACGCGCCAGAGTTCGCTGGAGGATATCTTCGTCGACCTGGTCAAGGAACCGTCATGAATTTGCGCGCCGTCAGGGCGATCTATGTGTTCGAGATGGCGCGCATGCGCCGCACCCTGGGCCAGAGCATCATCTCCCCGGTGCTGTCCACCTGCCTTTACTTCGTCGTCTTCGGCGCGGCCATGGGACCCCACATCCGCGAGGTCGGGGGGGTGTCCTACGGGGCCTTCCTGGTGCCGGGACTGATGATGCTGATGCTGCTGGTCCAGAGCGTCTCCAACGCGTCCTTCGGCATCTACCTCCCGAAATTCACCGGAACCATCTACGAGATCCTTTCCGCCCCGGTGTCCCCGGCCGAGATCGTGCTCGGCTATGTCGGTGCGTCGGCAACCAAATCGGTCCTTCTCGGCATCATCGTCCTGGCCACGGCCGGCCTGTTCGTGCCGCTCGAGATCGCCCACCCGGTCTGGGTCGCGCTGTTCCTGGTCCTGACCTCGGTGAGCTTCAGCCTGCTCGGCTTCGTCATCGGCGTCATGGCAAGGAGCTTCGAACAGCTCCAGATCATCCCGCTGCTGGTGGTGACGCCCTTGGTCTTCCTGGGCGGCAGCTTCTATTCCATCACCATGCTGCCGCCGTTCTGGCAGACCGTGACCCTGTTCAACCCGGTCGTCTACCTGATCAGCGGTTTCCGCTGGAGCTTCTACGGCGTCGCCGATGTGCCGCTGGGCTGGAGCCTGGCCATGATCGCCGTGTTCATGGCCGGCTGCCTGGTCATGGTGTGGTGGATCTTCCGCACCGGCTACCGCATCAAGAGCTGAGCGGCGCGCCGGCACCGTCCCGATACCGGGCGGCAGGTAGGAACCGATCCCGCCTCAAATGGCCGGGTCCGCCGGAACGCGATCGAACGCGCGGGCCGCCCTCATCCTTCCTGCGGAAGGTTTTCAGCCATTTTATCGTTCGCGAGAACACGGGTTCTCTCCATCAAGACCGTTGAACCTGACGTCTTTCTTAGGCGAAGCGCGAGAACAGTGCAAATAAATTTAGATGGGAATTTACAAATATGCCAAGAATATATCGTAAACTCTTGGTTAAGGTGAAAGAATAAAAATAATATACATGACAATATGCAATATTATTGATCCTTTATTTTAGGTTTGGACAAATAACGCTGGCCGTGGCCCCGGTTGAAAAAATTCGCCGGCAAGTGTTGGCCGGGATGGGCCGGAATTCCTCAGGCCCGCGTCCCGGCATGCGCGCCGAGGCCGCAAACCGGGCGATCCAGGCCATCGGCGCCCCCCATCGAAGGCGACAAGGCGCCCCAGTTAGGTTGAATCTGTGCGGTTTCCCTCCTAGAGTTGGGGTGAATCTGCGCTCAATCGACAAGGAAAGCGCGGAGATAACGCCCGCAGGGGCTTCCCGCCGGCACGTGAGGAGACCCAGGATGCATGTCGTCGATTCGCATTTCCATTGGTGGCCCCGGGCCCTTTACGAACGGCTGTGCGCGCGCAAGGGATATCCCCGGGCGGCGCGAAATGAGCGCGGCGGCTACACCTATTGGCGCATCGAAGGCAAGGACCCCGCGTTCGACGTCACCAATGTATGGTTCGAGCTCGACGAGATGCTGGCCCGCATGGACAAGCTCGGCCATCGGGTGGACGTGATCTCCTCCATCGGCCCGATCTGCCCGCATTTCTCCGATCTGCCCACCAGCGAGGGCCGCGACGACGCCATGCTGTGGAACGAGCAGATGGCCGCCATGCAGCGCCAATATCCCGGGCGGTTCCGGGGTGCGGCGGCGGTGCCGCTCGTGGCGGCGGAGACCGCGATCGAGGTTCTCGACCATGCGGTGGAGACGCTCGGCCTGGTGGGCGTTTGCATCCCGGGCAGCATCGGCAACGGCGGACGCATCGATGCGGAGCATCTCGAGCCGTTCTACGACCGCGTGGAGGCGCTCGGCGTGCCGCTTTTCCTGCACCCGACGGATACCCTGTTCGCGGATCTCCTGGACGGATATGACGGCGCGCTCTATCTCGGCCTCGGCCGGGTCATCGACGTCAGCGTGGCGGCATCGCGCCTGATCTATTCCGGCCTGATGGACCGCCATCCCGGCCTCAAGGTGTTCATGTCCCACACCGGCGGCGCGCTGCCCTACCAGTCGGGCCGCATGGACAAGAGCTTTTCCAAGGGGGTCAAGCTGGCCCATCCCACCAGCACCTATATCAAGCGCATGTACACCGACACGGTTTCGGCGCACGCGCCGGGGATGAAGTTCGCGGTCGAATATTACGGCGCCGACCACGTGCTGTACGGCGACGATTACCCGTGCTGGGACCCGGACACCGCGATGGAACTGTTCGCAAGCCTTGGTCTCACGGCCGGCGATCAGGAAAAGATCTTCCGCACCAACGCCGAACGCCTGTTCGGGCTTTCGCGCAATTCCGAAGCCGATGCAGCGGCCGATGCCGTGCTGGCGGCGGGGGTCTCCTGACGCCTCCGGTGCCGCGCGGCCGGGCCTTGCCCGCCGGCCGCGCGGATCCCGTTGTTTCCCATGCGCCATCCGGCGCAACGATCGAATGAACCAAATCCGATGAATCAATAAGTCACCGCCGCGAAGGCCGTGACGTTTCCGAGGGAGAAAAGCATGTCGGTATCGAGAATGACCGGGTTGTGTTGGGCCGTCGCGCTGGCCGCGTTTGCTTTCTGTATGCCCGAGGCACAGGCCCAATCGTCCGGTTTCTACAAGGGCAAGACCCTGACGCTGATCGTGGGCTATCCCGCCGGCAGCGCCTATGTCACCTACGCCCAGCTTGCCCAGCGCCACATTGCCCGTTTCCTGCCCGGCAAGCCCAAGGTCACCATCAAATTCATGCCCGGCGCGGGAAGCCTGATCGCCGCCAACTACCTTGCCGATGTGGCGCCCAAGGACGGCACGACGATCGCAACACTGGGCCGCGGCACCGCCGTGGAGCCGCTGTTCCGGGGCGACAAATCCCGGGCCAAGTTCGATCCGCGCAAGCTGGTCTGGCTGGGCAGTTTGAACAGCGAGGTCAGCCTGCTGGTCGCCTGGCACAATACCGGGATCGAGACCTTCGACGACACGTTGAACAAGACCCTTCTGGTCGCCATCGGCAGCGTCCACGGCGACGCCGGGGTTTTCGCCCGGACCGTCAACTCCATCATGGGCACCAAGTTCAAGATCATCTGCTGCTTCCATGGCAGCGCGGCGCAGAATCTGGCGATGGAGCGCGGCGAGGTCGGCGCCCGCATGAACTATTCGTGGAGCGCGCTCAAGCGCCAGCACGGGGACTGGCTCAAGGACAAGAAAGTGCAGTTGCTCGCGCAGTTCGCCGCCAACAAGCATCCGGAGCTCGCCAACGTGCCCCTTGTCGCCGATCTGGTGAAGGATCCCGAGGACCGCAAGATCTTGGACATCGTTCTGGCCCGCCAGGCGATGGGCCGGCCCTATGCCGCGCCTCCCGGGATCGGCGCGGCACGGGCTAAAACCCTGCGCACGGCCTTCGACCGCATGGTCAAGGACGCGGATTTCCTCGCCGATGCCGGCAAGCGCCGGATCGAGATCAACGATCCCCTGTCCGGAGAGAAGGTCAATGCCCTGCTTGAGCGGGTCTACAAGGTCTCCGACGCCACCAAGGCGAAGCTGCGGGCGGCGCTGGAAACCAAGGGCCGCGACGATCTGCTGATGAAGTACAAGAGGAAAAAGAAAAAGAAGAAAAAGAAGCAATAGGCGCGACCGCCGCGGCTGCCGGGAAACGGCCAGGCCGCGGCTCCGGGATGGTGCTGGAAAGGATTCGGCCGGCACAATTTTTTCTGAGCGATCGGCGGCCCGGGCTGCCGGCCGTTCAATGAACGGGAGACATCGATGTCGGAGAGTTCGGTTCCACAGGGCAAGTTCATGGTCAACCCCTACCTCGACTGGGCCAAGGGGGAAGGGGTGCCGATCCATGAGGATTTCGGCTTCGACCTGCAAACCCTGGAGGTCGCCCCCTGGGATCGCTTCGATGCCAACGGCTGCATCGCGCACCTGAAGGGCCGGGGCGATTTCATGACCGTCTTCGTGATCGAAATTCCGCCCGGCGGCAAGACCGCGCCGGTGCGCCATCTCTATGAGGAAGCGGTCTATGTGCTGTCGGGCCACGGCAGCACCCGGGTGGAAAGCGCCGCCGGCGAGTCCCACACCTTCGAATGGGGCCCCGACAGCGTCTTCGCGCCGCCGCTGAACACCAGCTACCAGCATTTCAACGGCTCGGGCACCGAACCCGCGCGATTCGCGGTCTCGTGCAACCTGCCCGCCGTCCTCAACCTGTTCCACAGCGAAAGCTTCGTCTTCGACAACCCCTGCACCTTCCCCGAACGCGAGGGCGGCGCCAGCCATTTCCAGGGCGAGGGGGATTACATTCCCGTCCGGCCCGGAAAACATATGTGGGAGACCAACTTCGTCCCCGATGCGACCGACCTGAAGCTCGAGAAATGGGCGGCAAGGGGTGCCGGCGGTTCTCACATCCAGCTGATTCTCGCCGACGGCATCCTGCACGCCCACATATCGGAAATGCCGGTCGGCACCTACAAGAAGGCCCACCGCCACGGGCCCGACGTCCATGTCTACATCATGAGCGGCCAGGGCTATTCCCTGTTCTGGTTTGAAGGGGATCAGGATTTCATCCGCATCGACTGGTCGCGCGGCTGGGTCTTCGCGCCGTCGGACATGATGTTCCACCAGCATTTCAACGGCGGCGCGGAAGGGGTGCGCTACATCGCCGTGGGCCACGGCAGCGTGCGCTATCCCTTCACCGACAACATGTGGAAGGTCTACCAAGGCATCGACAAGGACGTGAAGCAAGGCGGCAACCAGATCGAATACGAAGATCAGGATCCGCGGGTCCACCGGATCTTCATCGACGAGCTCGCCAAATCGGGCATTACCCCTGAAATGGACGACTACATCCCCAAGACCGGCACCTGACGGCTGCGGCCGCCCCGGTCGGGGAGGAGGGCCGCTAGGTCAGGCGTTCGAGCCCGTCGTCACCGATCAACACCGTCCTGCCGGCGATGGCGCCGGTGCCCTCGCCGTGCAGCACCGCGCGCAGCGCGAGGGCGGCGCCGGGGGCAAGAGCCGCATCGTCGTGGCTGGCGATCAGGGGATACTCTTCCGCATCGAGGCCGATGCCGTGGGCGAAGCCGTAGGACGCGGCACCCTCGGCAAGCGACCCGTCGCCGATGGCCGCCCGGGCGACGGCGGCAAGATCGGCAATGGAAGCGCCAGGCGTCGCGGCGTCTTCCATCGCGGCAAGGACCGATTGGGCCCGGCCCTGCAAGCCGTCCGCCGCACCGCCGGCGCCGCCGACCGTGAAGGTCTTGCCCACCTCCGCCCAATAGCGCTGACGCTCGACCGCGAAATGGACCATCACCGGGTCGCCCGCTTCGAGCACACGATCGTCGATGGGCCCGAGCGCGATCCCCGTCTGGGGGCCGCTTGCGGCGAGGATTCGCACGTCCTCGGCGCCGAGCCCGCGGGCCGCCCCTTCGAGCCGTGCGAAGACCTGGCGCATGGTGGTCCCGGGCTCGAGCGCCTCATTCGCGCCTTCGAGGGCGGTAAGGGCTGTGCGGCCGGCGGCCCGCATGGCGGCGATTTCGGACGTGTCCTTGCGCGCCCTCAGCTCATCGAGGGCGCCGGAGCGGACCTGCCAATCGACATCGGGCAGGGCGGCGGCGACGGCGTCCCAATCGGCAACCGGCATGGTTTCGTCGAACCCCACCAGGCCGATCCGGCCTTTGGCCAATCCCTCATCGGTGATCAACTGGGCGACCGAGGCCGGCACCCGCCCAAACACCCGGATTTCGTCGACCCAGGTGAGCGTCTTCGCCGCCGGGATATCGCGCAGGCCGATGCTGGCGTAGAGGACCGGTGCGCCTTCCCGTGGGAGATAGGCCATGGCCGAGCGCACCCGGGGCAGGAAGTTGGTGAGGTAGGTGAGGTTGCCGTAGCGCGCGACATCGCCGAAGACGAGCCAGGCATCGTCGCCGCTCGCCCGCATGGTCTCTTGGATGCGGCCGTAGCGCGCCGTGTAATTTTCCGGCGGCAGCAGCTCCCGGTCCCAGAACAGGCCGCCATGCTTGAGGATCGAATGCAGCGTGCGCACGGTCAGTTCCCCCTCCAGAACAGGCGCCGCGGCGTCTTGGTCAACGACCGCGGCCCGTCGTCCTCGATCACCACCGTATCCCCCAGCATCATGTAGCCGGTTTCGGGAATGTATTGATTGGGATGGATGACCATGGTCATGCCCGGCGCGATTTCCGGGCCGGAGCTTTCGGTCACGTCGTAGGGCACGACACCCCCCATGCCGAGGCCGTGGCCGCGCGTGCGCATATAGGGCTGGCGGCAATACTCGCCATAGCCCGCGTCCCCGATCACCTGGTTGACGGCGGCGGCGATGCCGCTGGACGGCCTGCCGGGCCGGGCGGCTTCCAGCCCGGCGACCTGGGCGCGCAGGAGAAGATCGTATTTTTCCCGCTGCAGGTCGGTGGCCTCGCCCAGGATGTAGGTCCGGCACAGCTGCGCGAAGTAGCCTTTGTAGCAGGGCGTGATCTCGCCGACGATGACGTCGCCCTCCTCCAGCTTGCGGTCGGTGACGGCGCGGATCGCGACGTTGTGGTGGCCCGCCGACATCAGGCCGAAATTGTCTTCGGACCCCAGCGCTTCCATCGCCGAATTCATTTCCGCGGCGAGTTCGTATTCGCGCATGCCGACGCGGGCGACCTGCCGCAGGGTTTCGAACCCGGCATCGGCGATGGCGGCGGCACGGGCGATGCGATCGAGTTCGACCTCGGTGCGGGTCGCCGCGGTGGCGCGCACGATGTCGTCACCGTCTTCGGGGGGGCTTGGCAGGGCGGCATAAAGGTCCCGGGCGAAACCCATGGGCATGATCTCCCGCCCGGTGACGGCAAGGGGCTGGGGCAGCGCCTTGGCCCCGGCGGCAATCTCCTTGGCAAGGTCATGCTCCTCCACCGCCACGACATCGTCGAAAGCGACCGCCGCCCGCGCCCGCGCAAGGTCCCAGGGCGGCGACAAGATCAGGCGCGGTGCCCCGGACCTGGCCAGCAATAGCGCACACGGCCCGATCACGCGCAGATCGGCCAGCAGCAGGATCGGGTCGGTCCGCAGCATGTTGTGCTGTGCGCCATAATAGATGATCAGCCCGCCATAGCCGCGTTCGGCCATGGCGTCCTGGACCCGCTTGACGCGGAATTCGAGATCGCCCTTGACGTCCATATCCGCCTTACGCTCCTTCCCCCTGTTGGCGCCGGCCGGCCTTGATCCGTGCCCGCAGCGCTTCCGTTTCCTTCTCATCGACGACGCCCGCGGCATCGATGACCACGCCGTAATCAATGCGCGCCGCCTCGATGGTGATGAATTCGTCCAGCACGTCGTCGAGAACCCGGTCCGGCTCGCGGTCCAACGGATCGCCCCAGCCGCCGCCGCCCGCGGTGGCGACGCAGACGCTCGATCGCGGCGCCGCGACCTTGCGAACCGGATCGTTGGGCGTGAAATCGTCCTCGCCCGCCGCCCGCATGGTGTTGATCGAGGGCGACCCCGCGCCGCCCCCGGCAAGGCCCCAGGGCGGGCACATGCGCCGCCCGCGATTGGACAGGCTCCAGCGCCCCTCCACCAGATTGGTCATCTGGGTCTCGATCCCGAGCCCGCCGCGGAAGCGGCCGGCCCCGCCCGAGCCGTTCCTGAGCGCGCGCTTGTCGACCATCACCGGCGTCTTGAGCTCGATGGTTTCCACCGGCGCGTTGCGCACGTCGCCCTGGCACACCGACACGGTCGCCGATTCGCCGTCCTCCCACGGACGTCCGCCCCAGCCGCCGCCCTCGATCGTCTGCAGCACGAAATCGCGGCCCGTCTCCGGGTCCTTGCCGAAAAAGGTCATGGACCCGCCGAGCGTCCCGAGATGGGCGGCCGGGATGCGCTCAGGCATGGCATCGGCCAGCGCCTTGAGGATGGTGTCGACCACGGTCGGCAAGGCGCGGCTCCACCCGGCCATCGCCGCGGGATAATGCGCCATCATGAAGTTGCCTTCCTGGATCTCGACCTTGAGCGCCCGGAACGACCCCTCGTTGACCGGCTCCAGCGCCCCGGTCAAGCCCTTGTAGGCGATATAGGGCCCGGCCAGGGTGCGGGCGTTGATGGCGCTGTTCCGCTGGGGCGAGCAGCCGGTGAGGTCGATGGTCATGTCGTCGCCGGAAATCGTCACCTTGGCGTGGATCGGCACGGTATCCGAACCCGGACCGCCGTCGGGATCGAGGAAGCTCTCCGCCTCGAAGGTGCCGTCGGGCATGGAGCGCACCACGTTGCGGCATTTGGTCTCGGTCTCGTCGAAGATCCTCGCCAGCGCGGCGAAGATGGTGTCCCGGCCGTAACGCGCGAACAGCTCCTCCAGGCGGCGCTCGGCCAGCTTGCAGGCGGCGAGCTGGGAGCGCAGATCACCCATGGAGGAATCGGGGTAGCGGATGTTGTCGCGGATCAGGCGGAGGATCTTGTCATCGGGGATGCCGGCCTCGTGGATCTTGACCTGGTCGAGCTGCAGGCCCTCCATCCAGGGATCGCTGACCATGGAGGCGGCGCTGAATCCGGTGGAGAGCCCCCCGATATCGACCCAATGGGCGCGCACCACGGCGAACGCCTGAAGGGCGCCGTCGAAGAAGAACGGAGTATAGACGCAGACATTATTGAGATGCTGGCCGGCGACGCGCTGGTGGTTGGTGACGATCACATCGCCCGGCGCGAATCCGTCACGCCCGTAGCGCGCCACCCCGTCGCGGATGACAACGCCGAGATCGGCAACGAAATGGGAAACGCCGCCGATGTTCTGGCTGATCAGCTGACCGTCCGCATCCAGCAAGGCGCAGCAATAATCCTGCACCTCGTAGATCATCATGTTGTAGGACGTCCGTTGCAGATCCACCGCCATGTCCCCGGCGATTGCCGGGAAGGCGTTGCGCAGGACCTCCAGGGTGATCGGGTCGAGGTCGCGGGGTGCCGTCATGCGCCGTCTCCGCCGCCGATGCGGATCATCAGATCGCCACCAGGCATCACGGTCAGATGATCGCCCTCCAGGAGCACGGTGGTGGAAGCGTATTCGACCACCGTTGCCGGTCCCGTCAGCGTCGCCCCCGCGGCCAGGCGTTCGCGCTCGTAGATGCCGGCCGAAACCGGATGGGCCGCGTCGCCGTAAACCACCGGACGTCGGCCGATCAACGCCGCCTCGCCCGACGCGCCGATCTCGGGCAGCGCCACGCGCTTGCGCCGACCGGTCGCGGTAAGGCGCAGATTGACGATCTCCACCGGCTCATCGCTCGCCTGGTGCCCGAAGCGCCGGTCGTGGATGGAATCGAAGGCCCGGCGCAGGAGATCGATCTTGCGTGCCGCAAGGCTCGGCCCGTCGATCGGCGTCTGGATCGGGAATTCCTGACCGGTGTAGCGCATGTCGAGGGTGCGTTGAAACGCCATGTCGGCCTCGATCACGCCCTCGGCGCGGAGCACCTCGGTGCCCTCGGCGATGAGATCGGCGAAGATCGCCTCGATTTCATCGAAATCGCTGTCGGCCAGCGGCCGGTAATAGGTGCGCACGTAGTCGTGGCGCAGATCGGCCAGCAACATGCCGAAGGCGGAAAAATGGCCCGGCAGGCGGGGAATGATGATCGACGGGATGTGCAGCTCGCGGGCGATTTCCGCGGCATGCAGAGGACCCGCGCCGCCGAAGGCGACCATGGCGAAGTCGCGCGGATCATGGCCGCGCCCGACGGAAACCGAACGCACGGCCAGAGACATCTCGGCAATGGCGATGCGCAGGATCCCGAGCGCCGCTTCCCCCACGGACATGCCGAGCGGTCTTGCGATCTGGCTGTCGATGGCGCGCCGCGCCGCCTCGACGTCAAGTGGCATTTCGCCCCCTAGGAAGCGGTCGGCCACCAGGCGTCCCAGCACCGCGTTGGCATCGGTCACGGTGGGCGAATCGCCGCCTTGGCCGTAGCAGACCGGGCCGGGATGGCCGCCGGCGCTCAGCGGACCCACCTTCAAGGCGCCGACCTCGTCGAGCCAGGCAATGGAGCCACCGCCGGCGCCGACCTCGACGATATCGACCACCGGATACATGACGGGATGGCCTTGGGCCGGACCGCCGACGAAATACCCTTGCGCGATATCCGGTCGGTTGTCGCGCACCAGGCTCACCTTTGCGGTGGTCCCGCCCATGTCGAAGGCGATGACATTGGCATGGCCCAAGGGGCGGCTGATTTCCGCCGCCGCGATGATGCCGCCCACCGGCCCCGATTCCATGGTGGCGACGGGGATGCGCTTGGCCGTGCCCGGCGACATCGACCCGCCGTTGGATTGCATGATCAGAAACTGTCCGCCGAACCCTTCCGTGTCGAGCAGCGCCTCCAGATCCTCGATATAGGCACTCACCTTGGGCCCGACATAGGCGTTGAGCACCGTCGTCGACATCCGCTCGTATTCGCGGTATTCGCGGAGGATCTCGTGGGACAGCGAACAGAAAGCGCCCGGCGCCGCTTCGCCGATGATCTCCCCCACCGCCGCTTCATGGCCGGGATTGGCCCAGGAGTGGAGGAAACACACCGCGACGGCGGCGCAGCCGTTGGCCGCGAGGCGTTGGGCGATCGCCTTTGTACCCTGTTCGTCCAGCGCCGTGACCACCTCGCCCGCGGCATTCAACCGTTCGACGACCTCGAAGGTCGCGCGCCGGCGCACATAGGGCCGGGGGCGGTTGAAGAACAGGTTGTAGGATTCCGGCCGGCTGCCGCGGCCGATCTGATAGACGTCCCGCATGCCCCGGGTCACCAGCAAGACCGTATCCGCCCCGGTGCGTTCGATCGCGGTATTGATGGCGACGGTGGAGCCGTGCACGAAGGTTTCGGCGTCGGCGATTGCAAGATCGCTCTTGCCCAGCGTGTTGCGGATGCCGACGCCAAGATCATAGGGCGTGGTCGAGCTCTTGGCCTGCCGGACGGTGCCTTCGGCGAGGTCGAAGGCGACCAGATCGGTGAAAGTCCCCCCGATATCCAGCGCGATGACTAGCGGCACAACTCAACCCCCCACCCTTCGGTTGCCCTCGGGAAAGCGCGTTTCTCTCTTTGTTTTGCGAAAGGACCTTGGGCTTTCCGGGCCATCTTAGGGGCCGCCCCCGCCCGCGTCCACCGCCGCGCAACAGGCCGCCAGGGCGGCAATCAGGTCCGCCGCGCTGTCCGCCTGGGGCAGGGTGCGGCAAGCGTTCGCAAGCGGCGACACGTGGTCCGCGCCAAGCCTCGTCGCCCGGGCGATCTTCGCTTCGACCCTGTCCCAGGTGAACGGATTTGTTGCGTCCCCGGGCATTTCCGTGATCTCGATAGAATGGTGCGCGCCGCGCGCCGTTTCCACCGAAACCCGGGCGGGCCAACATTCCGGATAGCGCGCCGAAAGGGCATCGCTGCCTTCGATATGGGTGCGCCGAGCCAAGGAGTCGAGCCGCGCGTCGATCCGCAGGTCTTCGCGGCCCACGTCCAGAAGTCCTTCCGGGGCGAACGCCGCAAGCCCCAGAAGGTAGCGCAGGTTGGCGAAGCTGGCGGGCCGCGTCGTCGGCAAATCGTCGTGATCGATCATCGAGGCATAGGCGGGCGGCACCGCCACCTCCACCCGGGCCAGCGCCGCGGCATCGAGATCGTGCCGGCGCAACAATTCCATAAATCCGGTAACGGCGGCCATGGTCTGGCGCGCGGCGCACCACGGCTTGAGGCCGAGACCGGCGGTGAGGAGCGCGTCACCAGGGCCCGCATCCAGGCCCCCCGGATCGAGGGGAATCCCGGTGCTCTTGGCCCAGCCCTCATCCAAAAGGGTGGGATCCCCCCGCAAGCCAGCCGCCGCGGCACGGGCCGCCATCACGCCGTCGTCCACCGCCCGGCCGAAGACCAGCCAGCGCGACGACGGCACGGCGCCGCGTGGAGACAGGCCCGCGGCCATGGCGGCGGCGATGGCCAGGGCGTGCGCGGTCCGCTCCGCGTCCGATGACAGAAGGACGGAGGCCGCGGCGGCGGCCCCGATCGGCGCCGCCAGGCGCGACGGCCAGATGCCCCGCTGCATCAGGCGCGGCCCTCCCGCGGCATGGGCAAAGCGGAGCATCGCCTCCAGGCCCGAGAGATAGGCTTGCAACAGGCAAGGGCCGCCCAAGTCCGGCATCCCGGCCGTGCATTCCAGCAGCACCGGGACGATGGCGGCCGAGGGGGTGACACAGGCCGAAAGGTGGATGTCGTCGATCTCCGTGCAGCGGATCGTCGCCGCCCCAATCCAGGCCGGGGGCGGCGCCGTCGGACCCGCCCCCGGCGCCAGGGTGGCGATGGCCTTGGCATCGGCAACCGTCCGGCCCGCGGCCAGCGCGCCGAGGGTATCGAACAGATGCAGGGCGAGCCTGTCGGCGCGCGCGGGATCGAGCCCGCGGCGGGCCAGATGATGGAGAAAGTCGGCGAAATGGAGGGCTGTCGTCATGTTAGGTTCGGCCGGGAGCCGGCGGCGGGGCATGGCGCCTCTTCCGTCGTCGCTCGGTTCCTCACGGCAATTCGATCACGCCCTTCCCCTCCCGGAAGGCGATGGCGGTTCCGAACGGCGCGGGAAAGATCGGCCACGCGTTCGATGATCTCTTTGGCCATATCGCCGTCCACGATGATCGGCCGGCCCCTCTGTGCGCGGGGCTGACCGAAGCCTTCCTCGATGGGAGGGAGGACGGTGCGGACCGGCCGGCGGTCCTTGAAAATGCGCTCGGCAACGTAGCTGCGTCAATAGCCGGCATAGTCGGGGAATCCCTTCTGGCCGCCATTTCTGCGGACAGCGAGAAAGTCCGCCGGCCCGGCATCCGGCCCGAACCGCCCTAGACGCGGATGACACCCTTGTCCCCTTCGATCACGATGTCCGTCCCGTAAGGCTCGGAAACCCGCTGCAGCCAGCTCAGCACCTCTTGAGCGACTTCACCCTCGGCCATGACCGGCCGCCCGCGCTGACCGATCGGCTGGCCAAACCCGAGGTCCACCGGATGGAGCAAGATCTCGGCCAACGCGCCGTTCTTGTAGCGGCATTCGGGCACGGCGCTGCGGTAGAACACCGGATTGCCGGCGTGGCCGTGCTTGCCGCCCTGGGACCGGCCCCAGCCCCAGTCCCCCGGCGTGTCGTCGGCGCCGAGGCCGAAGCCCTCATAGGCCGCATGGGGCACCCATTGCACGGTCTCGTTCTGGAAGATGAAATTACCCAGGCTGTAGAAGATCGGCTTGCCCTTGTAGACGATCCGGGGCGTCGGCACGTCGTTGAACCAGGAGATCTCGCCATCCAGTCGATCGAACGCGAGACCCATCAGCCCCGCTTTCTTCACGGTCCAGACCTTGTGGCAGAACATCACCGCGGCGATGAAGTAACGCATCGGCGCGGGACCGGCATCGTGGCCGCCGGAACTTTCGCGCTCATCGGAAATGAAGCTGTGGCCTTCGACCTCGCCGCGGAACTGCAGGTCGAACAGCGCCGTCCCCTTGACCGTGGTGGTCGCGCGCTTGGCAGGGCCGGTGCGCCCGGCCCGTTCCTTGAGTTGCCGCTCGAAGATGCCTTTCAGGTGCGGGCTGATGGTGTACATGGACGCGTTCCTCCCCGGTTTTTTTGTCTCGAACGATTGTAGCGTCGAGACGCGCCCCGCCTCCATTAAATAGGATCGCGTCCTCTATCCCGGTTTCTTCAACGTCGAGCCGGACCCGGCATTTGCTTGGCCCGCCCCAAGCGGGACGAAGCGTGTCGCAGGCATGGGCAGCGCGCCGATCGAGAGCGGCGTGGTCCTGGATTTTGATCCTGGCCGGGGAAGCTTTCGCTTCATCTACAAAATCATCCAGACCCTAATCGCCTTGCACAGCATATTTCTTCTCAAGCCCGTCGAAGAGGGGCTTATCCACGGCGACCTGGCGTGCTTCAAAGTCGGCAATCCGGTCCATGACGCCTTCAAGGCTGCCTTCCGCCTCAAGGTGAGTCAGCACGAACTGCATATTGTGGATCGCGGCCTGCAGGGCGGCATTGGCATAAAGGATGAAGGCGAACCCCATGGCGGTGAGCTTGTCCCGCCCCAGCAATGGGGTGAGCCCGCCCGCCACCATGTTGACCAGTTGCGGCACAGCGAGATCGCGCGCGATGGTGGCGAGCTCCTCTTCACTGCGCGGGGCCTCGACGAAGGTCATATCGGCGCCCGCCTGGATATACGCCGCGGCGCGTTCCATCGCATCATCAAAACCGGTGCAGGCCGCCGCATCGGTGCGCGCCACGATCATCAGGTCCGGGTCCTTGCGGGCATCGGTCGCCGCCTTGATCTTCTGCACCATTTCCCCGGCTGGGATCACTGCCTTACCTGCGAAATGCCCGCAGCGTTTTGGAAACACTTGATCCTCCAACTGAATGGCATTGGCGCCGCTCCGCTCCAGGACCTGTATTGTGCGCCTTACGTTCAGCGCATTGCCGAACCCGGTATCGGCATCCACAATGAGGGGCAGGTCGACGGCATCCCGCATGGCACCGACGTGATCAGCGAGCTCCGTCAACGAAATCAGACCGATATCGGGGACCCCAAGATGCATATTCGTCACCCCCGCCCCGGTAACGTAGACCGCCTCGAATCCGGTCTGCTCGATGATCTTGGCCGCCAGCGCATTGGGGGCACCGGGAACCACCATTCCGTCCCGTCGTGCGACACGGCTCCTGAGTCTTGAATTCAGAGTTTCCCCCATCTTTTCACACCTTTCTCATGGCCCTCGGACGCGTTCATCGCTTGTCGAGCAAGCGCCGCTCAGTATAGCTTAGGAGACCCCGCCTGAGAGTGGCTCCCCGAGCATAATGCCAGCCAAGAGAAATTGATGAGCGGACCGACAAGCCCGGACAATCCCCATACCAGTGCTCTGGCGCGGTTCGTCGCAACCGTGCGGTTCGACGACATTCCCGCCGAGGTTCGCGCGCGGCTCAAGCTGCTGATTCTCGATTCTCTGGGTTGCGCCATCTACGGCGTGAACCTGCCCTGGAGCCGGATTCTGATTGAAACCCTGAGCGAAGTGGATTCCGATCGCTCCGTCGGTGTCTGGGGCACCGATCAGCGCCTTTCCGTTCCCCATGCGACCCTGGCAAACGGCGCCCTGGTCCAAGGGTTCGAGCTCGACGACGTCCACCGGCAGGGCGTGCTCCATGTCGGTGCGGTGACGTTGCCTGCCCTGATCGCCATCACCGAACTACGCCCCGGCAGCATGACCGGCCGCGACTTCCTGGTTGCGGCCCTTGCCGGTTATGAGGTCGGGCCACGGGTCGGCATCTGCATGGGCCAGGAGCATATCGGCCAGGGTTGGCATTCGGGCGCCACAACGGGCGTCTTTTCGGCCGCCGCCGGGGCCGCCCGCGGCTTGGGCCTGGACACCGAAAAAACGGTCCATGCCCTGGGGATCGCCGGCACCCAGTCGGCGGGACTGATGGCGGCGCAATACGGGGCCATGGTCAAGCGCATGCATGCCGGGCGCTCGTCCCAAAGCGGGCTGTACGGGGCATTGCTGGCAGAGAAGGGATTTACGGGAATCGTCAATGTCTTCGAATCCGAATACGGCGGCTTCTGCACGACGTTCTCCCGCTCCCAGGACCGCTTCAACATGGCGGCGCTCAGTGCCGGCCTCGGTGAAATCTTCGAGACCATGCGTATTTCGCTGAAATTCTATTCCTGCGTCGGCTCCAACCACACGACGCTCGACGCCATCCGCACCATGCAGGAACGCCACCCCTTCACCGCCGATGACGTGGAGAAATTCATCGTCCACGGTTCTCAGGTCACCATGGATCACGTCGGCTGGAAATACCGCCCGGAGGGTCTGACGTCGGCCCAGCTCAACCTGCCCTTCTGCATCGCGACGTTGATGTTGGAAGGCGACGTTTTCGTCGATCAGTTCCCCGAAGACAGCTTCACCGACCGCGCGCGGATCGCCTACGCCGACCGCGTGGAGGTGCGCCACGACCCCGAGATCACCGCCAAGGGATCGAACTACCGGCACATGGTCCGAGTGGAAACCATCCTCAAGGACGGCACCCATCTGGAGGAGACGGTGGAGGCGCCGCGGGGATCGGAAGAATGCTTCGCTTCCGAGCAGATGGTGGTGGAGAAGTTCATGAAGCTCGCCCGCCACGGGATGGGGGAAACCCAGGCCCGCGAACTCTGCGACGAGGTGCTGGCCCTGGAAGATCTCGAAGATGCAGGAAGTGTCGCCCGCCTTCTCAAGGTGGCTTGACCCGCCCTAGATTTCCTCCTTCCTGTAATTCTTCTTGAAGGCGACCCACAACCCCAGAAGTACCAGCGACCCGACGCCGGCAATGCCGACGATGTAGAACGACCATTCGAGACCGGCCACTTCCGCGATCGCTCCCATAACAAAAGGCACGATGGCGCCGCCGAATTTATTGAAGGAGAGGCGCAGGGCCGCGACACGCCCTTGCAGGTCCGGACCCACCGCTTGTGATGCGATAGATAGCATCAGGGGAAAATTGAGCCCCTGGCCAATCCCGCGAAGTCCCATGGCAATGGAAAGCGCAACCAGGCTTCCCAGCATCGGCGTGATGGCAATCGCGGCGACGGCGAGGATGGTCATGACGATCAGCAACAAATCCGGCGCGAAACGCTTGGCAAGCGGCCCCGTGGTCAACGCGGCAACGGCCGACGCCCCGTTGCTGACCCCGATCAGGAAGCCGATGGTACTGGCCGTGAACCCGATTTCCTTGATCCAGATGACGTAGAACGAGGACTGGATGCCCGAGCCCGCCTGGCGCATGAAGGTGGCGGCGATGACAAGGGCAACCGCGGGAAACACCAGGAGGCGGAAGGTCGTCGCATAATCCCCGAGGCTGGGAAGGACGCTCCGCTTTTGCGTATCGGCATGGGCCGGCGGTGAATCCGATTGGACCCTGGGAAGCAGCGACGCAACGAGGGCGAAGCTTGCCACCCATCCGGCGACGAAGGCGAATGCGGCAACAGCACCGAAGGATTCCCAGACGATGCCCACCATGATCGGCCCGCAGAAGCCCCCGATCCGGGCGGCCGCGGTCATGCGGCCGGCATAATCCGGGCGCCCCTTGAGCAGACCGCCGGTCAGCGCCTGCACGCCGATCCAGCTGGTGACTTCGGCGAAACCCGTCGCCATCTGCAACGCCATCGTCGCCCATAGGAACGGAAGAACCGGAAAAAGCAGGGTCAACCCCGCTCCGCCAAATCCCAGGCACATGATGACAAGCCGCGGCCCGAAGCGATCCAGCAGAGTGCCCCCATGAATCGACAAGGTGATCACGAGAATCTGGCGGCTTGAAATGATGAGGCCGATAAAGAACGGCGAAGCGCCGAGCTCCAACGCCCAGAGCGGCATGATGACGGAGATCAGGAGGAACTGGTTCCCTGCGAAAAAAGCGATGCCGTAGACGATTGCCTGCAGACGGAACGGGATCGGGGTGCCTCGGTCCTCACTCACGGCTCGAAATCCGCCTCCAATGTGATGCGCTGTCTAATACGACTTTTGGGATGCTACTGGCCGCTGAGCGCAGACTCAGCCACTCGGCCACCCAGCCACTCAGCCACCCAGCCACTCAGCCACCCAGCCACCACGGCATATCGAAGACCATTTGCAACAGGCCCTGGGGATATCTAAGGGTCAGGAAATAGGACATGACCGCAATGAAGGAGAAGGTGAACAACCCAATGGCGAGGTTCCTAACCAGATTTGGGCCCGCTTTCACAGTGGTGAAAATGACGATGAACAACAGCATGGCGATTGGGAATCCCACCACAGCCACGAGGGCCAGCATGCCGACGATCCACGCAAGGTAATGGGAGATGGTCGCCATCGTGCCCGAGCCTTCGAAATCCGTATCGTGCAGGACCGTGTGGCCGGCGCTGGTCCGCAGCTGCTGCGCGAGAATCACGGCCAGGGCGATGAAGGTCAGCACAGATACGCCCATGGGGAAGATTCGCGCGAGGAACTTCTGCGTGGTCGAGTCGTGGAACACGATGACACACCAGACCATGAAGATGATCGTCATCGCCGCCTGCTTGTAGCGTGAGGAATCGCCGTGCAGGGTCTGGCGTTCTTCCTCGCTGGGCTTATTGGGTTTGAATCGAAGGGCGGCAATCACGGACAGGATGGTCAGGATGACGAGTATGATCGACCCCGGCCGTTGGAGGAAGGTCAGGCCATACACTTGGAGCGCCTGATAGGTGGATGCTTCGAGGCGGGAGGCCAGAAAGAAACCGATCAGCAGCGCCGGCCGCGGCCAGCCGAACCGCTTCATATAGACGCCGAGGGTTCCGAACACGAAAAGTGCGATCAGATCGCCCCAGTTTCGTGTTGCCTGGTAGGCCGCGAAGAAGATCACGACGAACATCACGGGAGCCAGGAGGGAATAGCGGATCGTCGTGAGTCGGGCCACCGGCCCCGCCAGGAACAGGCACACGCCGGCGCCGATCACATTGGCGAGCGCGAGCGACCAGATCATCGTGTAGGTGAGATCGAGGTTAGTGACGATCATATCGATGCCTGGCTCGACCCCGATCAGAACGAACCCGCCGAGCAGGATGGCCATGGAGCCGGATCCCGGAATACCGAACAACAGGGTCGGAATCAGGGCTCCACCTTCCTTGGCATTGTTTGCGGATTCCGGCGCGAGCACGCCACGGATATCGCCCTTTCCGAAATTTTCCCGGTCGCGGCTGGTTTGCAGCACGTGCCCATAGGCGATCCAATCCACGACGGATCCACCGAGGCCGGGCAATATACCGACCAGGCAGCCGATGATCGAACAACGCAGCACGATCCATCTGTGAATGAAGGCGTCCTTGAATCCCTGAACCCAGCCCTCTCCTAGGTCTCCGGTTTCCGAGATCGTGGTCTGGCGGCGCAAGAGGTCGATGATCTCGGGCATCGCAAACATGCCGAGGCCGATAATGACGATGGGGATGCCGTCGGCGAGGTAAAGCTGGCCGAAGGCGAGGCGCCATTCCGCCGTCGCCACACCGGCGCCGATAACGCCGATCATCAGGCCGATGCCGCAGGTGGCGATGCCCTTGAGTGCATTGGAGCCGGTCAGCATGCCGATCATCGTCAACGCCAGGATGACGAGAATCATTTGCTCGCCGAATCCGACCGCGAGGATGATGGGGAGTGCCACGAAAACCGCGCCGGTCAGAACCAGAGCACCAAACAACCCGCCGAACAGCGACGCGGTAAAGGCCGCCCCGAGAGCCCGGGCCCCTTGTCCCTGCTTGGCCAGGGGGAATCCGTCTACGACGGTGGCCTGGGATCCGGCGGTACCCGGTATGCCCATCAGGACAGCCGGAAACGTGTCCGATGTCGTGGTCGGCGCCAGCAGACCGATCATCATGGCAAGGGCCGCGCTCGGCTCCATGCCGAAGGCGAAGGGCAGGACGATCGAAAGACCCGCGGTGCCGCCGAGACCGGGCAGCACGCCGACGATCAGGCCCACCATGGTGCCCAAAAAAAGGAAGAACAGGTGCGTCGGTTCGAAGAGCCGCAGGAGCGCGAGGAGGATTTCTTCCATATTGTTTCGATCAGATTTTCCGGATCACTTGATACGTCTAGCGCAAACGTGACTCTAAGAGACCGGTGCCCCATGGCAAAGGGCGGGGTGAATCCATCACCCCGCCAGCACCTACGCTATTGAACACCCCTCGCACCTATTGCACTTCGGCCCGAGCATAAAATTTGACCGCGTTGTCCCACAAGATCTTGCGCCTCAGGTCGTCGGAAATCTCCCATTTCATGAAAAGATCCACGGATTCCGGAAAGTGGCTCTCGCTGTGGGGGTAGTCGGAAGCGTACATCAGGATTCCTTCTCCGACGAGGTCGATGACCGACTGCGTGAGGGCCTGGCCCTCCGGAATCTCGATGCTCTGGAAATAGCGGCCCGAGCGAATGTAGTCGCTCGGCTTGTGCTTGAGCTCCGGCGGCAGAGCGGCACGAATGGTATCGTAATGCTCGTCGATTCGCGCCATCCAAAACGGAAGCCATCCGTGACCGGCCTCGAGGGTGCCGATCCGGATATCGGGATAGCGGTCCATGACACCGCTGCCAATCAAGGACGCCATGTTGCGCATGCCGCACCACGGATGGGCCGCCGACCGCTGCAGCCACAGGTTTTCCCAATTGTCCAATCCACCCGGCGCATAGGGCGGCATCACGGTGAAGGTGTGAAGCGTAATGGAAAGGTCATGATCGGCCGCCGCTTTCCAGATGGGCTCCAGGTCGGGGTGATCCAGCGGCGATCCATAAGGGGCATAGACCAGGATGCCCCAGGCCCAGGCCGACTTGCCCCATTTTTCGATCTCGGCAACGGATCCCGGGACGTCTCGGGCACAGCACAGGATCACGCCGCCCAGGCGATCGGGATAGGGTCCGCAATAGGCGTCCATCCAACGGTGATAGGCCTTATACATGGCCTGCTCGAGACTCACGTCGTCACCTGTTGTCCAGGTACCGAACCAACCGGAGGGCAGCGTCAGGTTGACGTCGACACCCTCGATATCCATATCGGCGATGCGCAGCGCCGGGTCGGTGTCGCCTTCCGGGTTCGGGTTTCGCGTCCGCTTGGGACCGGTAAAACCCGCCATGTATCCCGCCGGCGTTTCATCCGCAGCCGCGGTGCCCAGCCGGCGGCGATACTTTCGCTGGCCCTTGGTGTAGGTCACGTGGCCGGTCTTGTGGTGGGCGGTCTTGAACTCTTCCCAATCGGCAAGTTTTTGTTTGGCCTCGGTGGACAAATAAGGATCGAGCACGTCTACGAACGGGCCCACATGAGTATCCGAATCGAAAATCTTGAAGCCGTCTCTTGCCATGAAAATTTCTCCTTCTGTCTTCAAGAATATTGCGCCAATCGGGCTCAATCCGTCCCTTGGTCCCGGTATTTCTTCAATGCCTCCGCCGAGAAGTATTTTTCTTCGAGTTCCCTTTGCTTCTGCAGGCTCTCGCCTTCCTCAAGCAGACCCGGATCCGGATAGGGATCCTTACCTTTGCGGCTTGCCGTGAAGGCAATCCAAGCCTCTATGCCGCGCTCATTGAAATCGTGCATGAAGTCCCAAACCGCGGCCCAGGTCACGTGGTGGGTAAAGCTTGGGTACCAGGCCAGGTTCACTCCCAGCGCCAGATGCTCATCAAGCCCGAGATAGCCGGGAAGCTTGCCCTTCATGAATGAAAACGGGCCGGGCACGGCGGCCCTGGCCTGCTTGATCTCGTCGACCGAATGGGGGGATTCGAACTGAACCCAGTCGCATCCGGCCTCGGTCTGATAGGCCTTCAGGCGGTTGATGCATTCCTCCAGTCCGCCGTTGGCGGCATCCCGGGCGTAGCACTGGGCCATGACCACGAAGTTGGGATCCATTTCGTTCTTCATATCGACCGCGGCACGGTACCGCGCGATGGCCTGCTCCATGGGAACGACTTCCAGACCCGCGCTTTGAGTCCGCCGCTTGCCCTCGATCGGCTGGTCATCGATGCGGACGCCGGCAACCCCCGCCAGGATGCATTCGCGCACCAGCCGGCGAACCGCCATGACTCCGCCATGGCCGGTATCACCGTCCATCATCACCGGAAAGCTGACGGAGCGTGCGATCCAGCCGGCGATCTGCACGCATTCGGTCAAAGAGGCGGCACCGACATCCTGCATGCCGGTATACGCCCCCACGACGCCGCCGGTGCCGACGAAGGCCACTTCCGCACCGGCCTTTTCCATGATCTTGGCAAGGGCGGCGGTCGGCGGGTGCATGACCACGAGCACCTTGTCCTTCCGGTGGATCAGTTCCTGAAGCTTCTTGGTCTTGGCCTTGGGGTCGAGAGTCGTCATTTGATCCGCTTTCCAGGCAAGAGATTCCATTCCCACCCTCACCCGACTTGTTCGGTCGGGTGGGGATGAAGTTTGCCCCTCACGGGCCCTGGCCGCTTGGTTTTCAGATTGATGCGCGGCCGTTCGTCGTTACATGCAGTTGACGCTGGCGTCGTACTTGGTCTTGAGGAAATTGGTGAGCCAGCCGCACGCCTTGGGATCGATGTCGGCACCCGAGGTCATGATTTTTTGTGCCTGTTTGCCCGTCGAGATGTCATAGATCCCGAGCCATTTCGCCTTGGCCTTCTTGAAGTCCGGATCATTCAGGACCTTCTGGACCGTCTTTTCGTAGGCGGCAAAAACATCAGGCTTCGTATTGGGATGCATGACGATGGCCTTGGAATTCATGACCGCGATCGAGAATGTCGCGTACCAGGCCTGGTACGGCAGTCCGCTAAACTTCTTGCCGTGGAGCTTTTCGTAGACTTCGAGGAAGGTCGGCACTCCGGGCTCGACAGGATCACGGACGATGGAGCCATCGGCCTTTTCAACTCCAAACGTGAACAACGGCACCGCTTGCTTCTTATTCACCAGCTTGCGCGCGCTTTTGATCCAGCCGCTTGCGGTGTCGTACATCAGATCGAATTCCTTGCGCATGAACGCCTTGCGCGACTTGCCGCGGCTCAAGCCCCAAACCGGCTTGGCATTGACGCCGAGCGCATCCCAGGCGAGAAGCATGCGCACCTCGGCGGAGGTCGGGCTCTGACCCCCGAAGGTAAGGGGCTTCTTCGCCCCGGCCTTGATCAGTGCGGCGACGTCGCCGACGCCGCTTATGCCGAGACTGGGCTGGCCGTAAACAAAGGTGCCTTGGGGAATCCCCATCAACACCTTGAACTTCCCGAGCTTGTACTTGACCGCCTTATGCCCGAACGCGGCGTTGGTCTGACCGCCGGTGGTCATGGAAAGGACCATGAGACCGTCATCCTTGGCGGTATGCCAATACTGATTGATGCCGGGAAGCGTGCCGCTGCCGGGAATATTCTGGATAACGATGGTCGGGCTGCCGGGGAGATGCTTCTTGAAAAAGGGCATGAGGAAACGTGCGGTGGTATCGGTTCCGCCGCCTTCGCGTGACGGCACGACCCAAACGATGCGCTTGCCGGAGAAATTCACTTCGGCGGATGCAGGTGTTACGGACAATCCCGCGCTCGCCGTCAGGACGAAGGCTGCCATGCCGACGCCGGCAAGGGTTACTTTTTGTCGATCGACGAAAGACGCTGTCATTTTCTCACTCCCTGTCGTTATTTGAATGCGACCTTGGAAAAGCGACAGGGCGGCCCCCTAAGCCGGTCCGCCTGCCCCTGAAGGTTTCATCTACTGAAACTCATTTTCATTCGAAGAAAAGCGTAGGGCTCTTGTAACCGTGAGTCAATAGCGCGCGGCGCATGACCCGCGCAGGAATGCGGTTAGAGGCGGGCGCCAAGCTGCCGCGACATTTCCCGGCAACACCTGAGAAGTGTCTCGGTCGTTTTCTTGCGAATGGTCTTCGTGAAGCGGGAATCCACGTATGAAATGCTGATCACGAAAGCCGCTTGGCCGGTACTGTCGAATACCGGCGCGGCGATGGCGTTTCCCTGGGGTGTCTGCTCGCCACGGCTTTCTGAAAACCCATCGGCGCGATTCTTGGCGATCGTGCGACGCAGTTCATCCTTGTCCGTGATCGTGTTCGGACCACGCTTTTCGAGCTTGGTCCGCGCAAGATAGCGCTCAAACTCCTCCTCACTCATTGATGCCAGAAACGCCTTGCTGGCCGCCCCGGAGTAGAGCGGCGCCCGCCGGCCCGGCTCCGGAACACGGCGCAAAGGATCGCGGCTTTCCACATAATCGACGTTCACCCGATCATCGCCGTCACGCACGCTCAGAACGATGGTTTCATTGGATACGTCTCGCAGTTCCTGCATCGCCGGCAACGCAAGCATCCGGAAATTGAGTTGCTGGCGGCGAATATCCGCCATCTTGAGAACCTCATAGCCGAGGCTGTAACGACCCGTCTTCTCGTCCAGCTGGCACATGTGCCGCGCGCAGAGGTTGGACAGCATGCGATAGGCCGTTGCCTTGGCAAGGCCCGTCTTTTCGACAATCTCGCTGAGGGTCAATTCCGGTTCCGTGTGCGTGAAGGCGGTCAAGATGTTGATGGCGCGATCAACGGCTTCGATCCGGTAAACTGCCCGCTCTCTTTCACCCATTGAATTTCATTTTCATTAGTTGAAACCAAATTTCATTCCGTATTATGCATGGCGCGCCCGATATGGCCAGTTTGGTGCGGGACCGGCGACGATGAACCGGGGGGCGGAATTGATCTCAGCCTCCGCGGTCCGGCCAGAAGATGAAACAGGGGGGAGCCAATGCGAATCGCGATACTGGACGACTATCAAGATGTCGCCCTGACCTTGGCCGACTGGTCGCAGGTCCAACGGTCGGCGGAGATTACGGTTTTTAACGATCACGTCGCAGATATGGATACGGTCGCGGCTCGCCTGGAGCCTTTCGAAGTCGTGGCCATCATGCGCGAGCGCACCCCGTTTCCAGGCGAGCTTCTGGCGCGGCTGCCCAATCTCAAGCTTCTGGTGACCGCCGGCATGCGCAATCTCAGCATCGATCTAGAGGCCGCCACGGAACGCGGCGTCATCGTCAGCGGGACCGATAACGTTGGAGTGACCACGGCGGAGCTCGCCTGGGGCTTGATCCTGGGACTTGCCCGGCGGATTCCCGAAGAGGATCGCGCCACCCGCGCGGGCCAATGGCAGACCAGTGTGGGCATCAGCATCGGTGACAAGACTTTGGGAATCATCGGCCTCGGCAAGGTCGGCGGCCATGTCGCCAAGATCGGCTTGGCCTTCGGCATGGATGTCATTGCCTGGAGCCAGAACCTCACGCCGGAGCGTTGCGCCGAGGTAGGCGTGCGCCTGGCCACCAAGGAAGAGTTGTTCGCTACCGCTGATTTCCTTTCGATTCATCTGGTGCTGAGTGACCGGACGCGAGGCCTGGTCGGCCGTGACGAGCTCGCCCTCATGAAACCGAGCGCCTATCTCGTGAACACGGCCAGGGGACCGATCGTGCAACAGGAGGCATTGGTCGAGGCGCTTGAGGCGGGGGTCATCGGCGGTGCGGGCATTGATGTTTATGAGCCCGAGCCTCTGCCCAAGGATCACCCGATGCGGAGCCTGCCGCGATCGATCATCACGCCCCATCTCGGGTTCGTCACCGATACGAATTACAAGCTTTGGTACGGACAGATCGCCGAGGATATCGCGGCCTGGATGGACGGCAAGCCGCTCCGCGTGCTCAATCCTGATGCGCTTGGTTAGGCGGCGTGCGGCATCAGTCGCCGCAGACGATCAGGCCGTCGACCGCGACCACGCCATTGCCCTTGGTCTTCACGATCAGCGGATTGATTTCCGCATCAAGCACCCGCTCAGCCCCTGATCCGGCAAGGCTGGAGACCTTGACGATCGCCTCCGCCAAGGCATCGATGTCGCCCTCGGGCAAGTTGCGATACCCGCGAATCACGGCGAGACCCTTCACTTCGCGGATCATAGCCCGCGCCGTGTCCACATCGACCGGGGCGATCCGCACGGAAATATCTTTGTACACTTCTGCAAGGATGCCACCCGTGCCAAGGACGACGATAGGCCCCACTTCCCCATCGCGCTTGTAGCCGAGAATCACCTCGGCGGCACCCCGATGCATTTCCTGCACGAGCAGCCCCTCTATGGCGGCATCCGGCCGGTAGCGCTTTGCGGCTTCGATGATTTCACGCCCTGCCTCGATGAGTGATTCGCGGTCTGCGACGCCGAGCGCCACCGCGCCGGCTTCGGTCTTGTGCGGAATGTCCGGCGACACCACCTTGGCCACCACGGGAAACCCGATTTCCGGCTTCTCCGTCGGGCTCGCCAGAACCTGCGACAGCGGCTGCGAGATGTTCAGCGCCGCAAAGATTTCCGCTGAACGCGCCTCGCTGCAGGGCCCGGAGGGCAAATCGGTGATCAGAGCCGAAATTTCCGGTGAAAGTGACGACTCGGACGATGGGGTGGGGGCGCGCCAGTCCAGGAAGGCGGCAACCGAATCGGCACAGGCTTCCGGTGTGCGGAATGCGGCAATGCCTTTCTCGGCAAACATGGCAAGCGTTTGCGGGGCCTCGGGAACGAGGTAGGCGGCGATGGGCGTCGTGCCGGCCATGGCGACGATAGGCCCCACCGCGTGGGCCGGATTGGTCAGCCCCGACGATCCGACAATCCCGATAATGGCGTCGCAATCTCCCTCCCGGCTGAGCGTGGAAAGAGCGGCCTCGTAAATCTCGGCTTTCGTGCCCGCCGCCGTCAGGTCGACGATCTGTCCCGCGCTGACATGCAGGCCGCGGCCGTTCATCTCCTCGACCAGTGACTGAGGGGTCGGCAGCAAGTCCACGTTGCGGGCGCCCAAGTGGTCTACCACCGTGGCCGCGGGCCCACCCGTGGTAGTGACCACCGCCACCTTGCGCCCCCTTGGCGGTTTGCGGCCGAGGACCAGGGGGGCGCACTCGAACAGGCCTTCGAAATTTCGCACCTCGATAATGCCGTTATGGGCGAAGAACGCGGAGACGTTTTCGCTCGGTCCGACCAGCGCGCCGGTGTGGCTCGCGGCCAGGCCCCGCCCGACGTCAGACTGCCCCAGCTTGTAGGCAATGACGGGTTTCCCCGCATCGAAGGCCCGGCGCGCGGCCGTGGCCAGCCCTTTCGCGCCGCGCAGAGTTTCCAGGAATAACAGGATCGCCCTGGTGTCCGGATCATCGACCAAGGCTCCGACGATTTCACCCACCGTGATATCTGCTTCATTGCCGACGGCAACCAGATGGGAAAATCCCAAGCCCCGCGCCTGGGCCCGCGACAGGAGAGTCCCAATCAGGGAGCCGCTTTGCGACACCAAGGCCAGCGGGCCGGGCAGGAGGTCGACGCCATCCATCACCGTGTTGACGGTCAGCGCCATGCCGTTTCGCGTGCTGATCACCCCCATGCTGTTGGGGCCCAGCAGGCGGATCCCACCGTCACGGGCAATGCCGACAATCTCATCCTGACGGGCGCGGCCCTCCGGGCCGATATCGGCGAACCCATCGCTGAAGATCGTTGCAAGCGGAATGGCGGCCGCGACACAGTCCGCGATCACCGACTTGACAGCCTTGGCCGGCACCATCACGAAGGCATGATCGATGGGGCCCGGCGCATCCCGCACATTGGCAATGGCGGGCACGCCAAACACTTCCTTTCTCGAAGGATTGACCGGGATGACCTTGCCCTTGAAGCCATGTGCCTTGAGGTAACGCTGCGGCCGGGCCGGCGCCTTTTCCACATCGCCCGACGCGCCGATCAAGGCCACGGTCCGGGGCGCGAATAAAGACTGGGAGAGCGCGCGCGACACGGGCCGGCCGTCTATCGCGCCGGCCGCGGCGGGCGCTGGGAGAACCGCCGGTCAAAGACGGTTTCGGCGATGCGGTTCTTCATCATCTCGATGGACCCGCCGGCGATCATCCAGCCTCGCGTCTTCCTGAAGCAGTATTCGACCAGGCTGTCCTCGCTGTAGCCGAGCCCGCCCATGACCTGAAGCGCCATGTCCGAGGCCTGGAACCCGGCGGTATTGCACTGGACCTTTGCGGCCGACGTCTCGAGCGCCGAGGGGAAACCCGCATCGGCGTTCACCGCCGCCCGGTGAAGCAAGAGCTCGGCCGCCTGGAGCTGGATTTCCGCATCGGCGAATTTCCATTGCAGACCTTGGAATTCGCAAAGGGGCCGGCCGAACTGTTCTCGGGTCAAGGCGTGGTCCCGGGCAAGGTTGAAGGCGCAGCGGCCCACGCCTAGAGAGCGGGCGGCATTGCCGAGGCGTTCGACGTTGAAACCGGAAATCTGCTTCTTGAATCCACCGGGCCCCAGGAGGACGTTCTCCGGCGGTATGTAGAGGTCCTCGAATCGGATCTCGACCCAGCCCTCTCCGGACAGGAATCGAGACGGGCTTCCGGTCCTGAAGCCGTCGCCGCCGCGTTCCACCAGCACGGATCCAATGCCGTCGAGGCCGGGGCCGTAGCGGACATAGGTCAGAAACAAGTCCGCGTGTAGGCCATTGGTCGTGTAAACCTTGGTGCCGTTCAGACGGTATCCGTCTCCCTCCGGTTCCGCGGTCGTCTCAAGGTCGGTCACCGCCGAGCCCGCCTCGGGCTCGCTCATGGCGACGGTGATCAGCAGTTCCCCGTCGAGGAGTTTCTTCAGGTATCGATTCTTGTGATCGTCGGTGCCAAACGCGGACAAGACCCGGATCGGTCCGAAATTGCCTGCCTGAACGACATCGGCGCTGCGCGGGCAAATCTCGGCGATGGCCGTGATCGCCAGGACCGCCTCCATCAGCGAGCCGCCATGGCCGCCATCCTCGACCGGGATCGTGATCCCGATCAAACCGCTTTTCACCAACGTTTTCATCACGTCGCCGGGGAACTCTTCGCTGTGGGCACGAGCCAAGGCGCCGTCGGCAAGTTCGGCTCTTGCCAGGGCGCGAACCCGCTCATGGAACGCCTTTTCTTTTTCACTTAGCGAGAAATCCATCCTGTCTCCTGCCGCCTCCGCATCGTTTCCGGCTTCTCACAAGCAATCCGGATCGCGCCTCGCACGGGGCACATGGTTTCACCTGTTAAAACCAGATTTCAATATGGGGCACTGTGTCGCGGGCCCGTTCACCTGTCAACGCCGAAGGGGAAATATAGGGAAATCGGCGTGTTCTGCTTTCCGGCGACACGTAACTGCCGGGGAAGCCGATAGATAGCGACCCTCTTCGTTGCTTAGTCTCGCCCGGGCGGGTCCGGCCAGGTCGCATCCCCTGAGCCCAGGATGTCGCGGTTGTCGCCACCCAGCCGGGGGGGCGGTCGCGTGCTGTGAACGCTAGACCCGTCGAGAAGGAAGGGCGGGCGAAGACCCGCCGTCGAGCCCGCCTTGGTATCGGTATCCGCTAGGGAGACCTTGATTTTGCGATGAATGACCTGCGGGTCCGCAAAGACCTGGTCCAGGGTATTGACCGGCCCGGCCGGTACGCCCGCATCCGAAAGCCGCTCTATCAGGTCGCTGGCGTCGCAGCGGCGCGTGGCGGCCCCGAGTTCGGCAACCAATGCCGCCCGGTTCGCAACCCGCGCGGCGTTATTCGCATAGGCATCGGATTTCGCGATGTTGCGCAGGCCCAGCACCTCACACAGGCCGGCGAACTGCCGATCGTTGCCCGCGGCGATCACCACTCGGCCATCGCGCGCGGGAAAAACCTGGTACGGAACAATATTGGGATGGGCGTTTCCCATCCTATGGGGCGCCGTCCCGGACACGAACAGGTTGGACGCCTGGTTGGCCAAGACGCCAACCATGGAATCCAAGAGCGCCATATCGATATGAGTACCTCGACCGGTTCGGGAGCGATCGATGAGAGCCGCCTGTATCGCCACAACCGCGTAAATTCCGGTGAAGATGTCGCTGAATGCGACCCCCGTCTTCTGCGGCGGACCATCGGCTTCCCCGGTGAGATCCATGATTCCGGAAAGCCCCTGGATGACGAAGTCGTAACCCGGGCGTTCTGAATACGGACCGTCTTGTCCATATCCGGTAATTGAACAGTAAATCAGTCGTGAGTTGAGGGCGCCGAGAGCCGCATAGTCGAGCCCGAAGCCGGCGAGGCGGCCCACCCGAAAATTCTCGATCAGCACATCCGCGTCGCTGGCCAGTTCGCGCACCCGGGATTGGCCATCGGGGGCGGCGAGGTCGATCTCGATCGAGCGTTTGCCCCGATTGCAGGCATGGAAATACGCGGCTTCGAGGGGTTGGCCGTCGCTCCCCTCCATGAAAGGTGGTCCCCAGCGCCGGGTTTCATCACCCCGGCCGGGGGCTTCCACCTTGATGACATCGGCGCCGAGGTCCGCAAGCAATTGCCCGGCCCAGGGGCCGGCAAGGATGCTTGCGAGTTCCAAGACACGGAGTCCCTCGAGCGGCGCGCGGCGGACATCTTGTACGATCATGATGAAGAGACATCCTCAGCCGGGATCAAAAAACCAGTGTACCCCGATTGCGGCATCATTGAGAGCCTTCGCACCGCCGACCAAGGCTCGACGCGTGAGCCCGACCGGCTCACGGCAAACCAACAACGCATTTTCGGCGCACCTGTCGTGACGGCGCCGAAAAGCGGTAGACCTCTAGTCCGGTGAAATAATGGTGCCGCCTGTAGGACTCGAACCTACGACCCCCGCATTACGAATGCGATGCTCTACCAGCTGAGCTAAGGCGGCTGTCGCGTATCGGGCGCAACCTAGCGCGAAACGACATACGCGCAAATCCCTAATCTTTCCTCACCGCGCACCGCGCTCACTGGGCCTTCGGCGGACAGGGGCCGAGCACCCAGAAGCGCGCATTCTCATAAGCCACGCAGCCTTGCGGCGCGCCCCGGCGCGCCACCGCCGCCCGGTCGAACACGATATAGGCGATGCCTTCGGCGGCGGCCAGGGCCCGCGCCGCATCCAGGCCGCGGACCTCGCGCAACCGGCGCCAGCGCCGCCACCATCCGGCGTAGGCCTCCGGCGCCCACATGGCGTTGCCGCCCGATTGCCAGTCGACCCAGACCGGGCGGCGCGACAGCACGGAAAACCCGCTGAAGCCGACGGGCAGGAACACGGTCCCGGGCGGCGTGTGGCGCCGCGCCCACAGCTGAACGTCGACGAAGGCGCGCATCTCGGCGGGCGCCGAGCTGAGCCCGCCGCGCGCCGCCATCTGCAGGCCTCCCGCCACCATCAACACGGCCGCCAGGGCCGTCACCAAGGCGCGGTCGCCGGCGGCCGGCGCCGGCGGCACCCGGCCCGGCCAGGACAGCGGCAACAGGGAGGCCACCGGGACCAGCAATGCCGCCGCCCCCACCGCAAGCCAGACCGCCCCGCCGGCCTGCCCGGCGAGGGCGAGAGCAAGCCCCGCCGCCGCCAGGCCCGCCTCCCGCGCCCGGCCCGGCCGCGCCCAAAGCACGAAGGCCGCGCCGTAGAGCCCAAGGGCAAGGACGAGGCCCAGGGTCCCGCCGCCCGCGGGAACCAAGGCCAGCAATGCAAGCGCCGTCAGGCCCGCGCCCTGGGCGAGGCCGCCTTCCGCTTTCAACAGCGCGAACAGGATCACGCCCGCCTGCAACAGGAACCAGAAGATCGCGATGGCCCCCGATTGCCCGTCGATCACCGGCGGCGCGCCGAACCCCCAATGGGCGAGCGCCAGGCCGGCCCAGAGGGCGGCGAGGGCCGTCCGGCC
>Ga0224512_10000677_pt1 | contig 35027 bp, 38 predicted proteins | sample SF_May12_sed_USG_4_FD_169103 | JGI IMG/M metagenome (GOLD analysis project Ga0224512, IMG submission 169103) | Sediment microbial communities from San Francisco Bay, California, United States - SF_May12_sed_USGS_13 | ecosystem: Environmental > Aquatic > Marine > Sediment | place: USA... | reverse complement strand
GACAGATCAAACAAAGCAATGGTGGGAAGGTTTAGGAAAAGAACTAGAAACAGACATTGAAACCTTTGATGAAATAACTCCTCAATAATATTATCTAAATAATTTTAAAAATTTAACAGAGCCTTGAACGGGGTACGAACCCGCGACCTAACGCTTACGAGGCGTTCGCTCTACCAGGCTGAGCTACCAAGGCACGTTTGGGTAAAAACGTCAGAGTTAATAAAAAGCCTTTCTGAGTTGGATTAATTGAAAAAGACTATTTCGGGGATTAGAGGGATATTTGGAGATGATCTCAACCTAAAAGACGTATTAGAATTTTGTAATAATTTTTCATCATTAATTAAATCTAAAAAATGTGTAATAGGTAAAGATACCAGACCTTCAGGTCCAATAGTAAAAGATGCCGCTACCGCAGCCTTGATGAAAAATGGAATAGATGTTTTTAATTTAGAAACAGTACCAACTCCAGTTGTTTTTAGAGAAGCAAGAAAATATGGTGCAGGAATAGTAATCTCTTCGTCACACAATCCAATAGAATGGAATGGAATGAAATTCATCATAGAAGGAAGAGGAATTAATGAGCAAGAACTTCCTCAAATCATAGAGCATCAAGAAATTTTAAAATCAAATATAGGTATTGAAAGCAAAATATCAACATCATATATTGAAGATGCACAAAAAATTATAGGCGATGTGCAAAATCAGCCAGAAATCATAGTAGACATTGGAGGAGGTGCAGCTAGTGGATTTGCTCCAGAGTTATTAGAAAAAATAGGATGTAATGTTACAACAATAAATGAAAAATTGGAAGGATGTACCAGGGGACCTGATCCCACATCGGATAATTTATCAGAATTGGTTGTAGCGTCTAATAAAAAAGACATAGGATTTGCATTTGATTTAGATGGAGATCGATTGGTTGTAGTTAGAAACGGGAAAAAACAAACACCTGATGTAACACTTGGGTTAGGTGTAGCAAAATCTTTAGAATTAGGATACAAAGAATTTGTTCTAAGTATAGATACAAGTGTTTCAGTTGAAAAATTCATCAAAGAAAAAGGAGGAACAGTCCAAAGATCCAAAGTAGGAGAAGCAAATGTGATTGATCTCATGTTAAAGAATAATGCACAAGCAGGGGGAGAAGGAAGTAGCGGTGGTTTCATTTTACCAGAGTTTAACTATTGCAGAGAAGGGATTCTTACAAGCGGTCTAATTGCATCCATGCTAGGAACTTCAAAATTTGATGAGATTTTAAATTATATGGAAAGATATAGTCAGATAAGAGATAAAACTCCAATTGATGCAGATTTCCACGATAAAGTTATTGAGGAAGTAAAATCTAAATTTTCAAAAGACTATTCTGAAACAATTACACTAGATGGAATTAAAGGAATCATTGATGATGACAGCTGGGTGTTAATCAGAAAGTCAAACACAGAAGATATCATTAGAGTTTCAGCAGAATCAAATAATGAAGAAAAATGCAAAAAAATTGTCAAAGATACGATAGAATTAGTGACCCAAAGCTATGACAAAGTTAGATGAATCTTCAATAATTAAAATTTTTCAAAATAGGCTAGGTAAAAAAAAAATTGTTTCTGAAGATGTAGAGATTTTTAATTTAGGTAAAATCAAAATTGTAGCAAAAACAGACACATTGGTAGAAAGTACAGATATTCCACCTAAAATGAAATTATCTGATGCTGCAAGAAAAAGCATTGTAGCATGTGTAAGTGATTTTGCTGCAAAAGGTGTCAAACCCAAATATGGGATAATCTCCATAAATTTACCAAAAACAATTTCACGCTCAAAAATTAATGAGATTGCGTCAGGTTTTAGAAAAGCATGTAATGATTATGATATTTCAATTCTTGGTGGCGATACCAATGAAGGCAAAGAAATTGTGTTTAATGTATGTATTTTTGGAATAACAGACAGAATAGTTACCAGAAAAGGATCTAAAAACGGAGACATAGTATTTGTAACAGGCCCATTTGGATATACATCTGCAGGATTGAATATGCTTCTCGGGAAGAAAAAAGGAAAAGAAAGTTTTACCAAAAAATCCATAAAATCAGTGATTAACCCAAAACCTAAACTAGATTTTGGCTTAAAAAATAAAAAATATTTTTCATCATCAATGGATTCCAGTGATGGATTATCAACCACGTTAAATGAAATGTCAAAACAAAGTAAAAATAAATTCATCATCAATAACATACCATCTATGAAAGATTTAGAAGATTTTGTAAAATCTCAAAAATTAAATTTAAACGATTTAATTTTTCATGGTGGGGAAGAATATGAATTCATATTCACAACATCCCCTAAACACAGAAACATAATTAAAAAAAATGCAAAGTTTAGTAAAACTCCAATTATAGAAATTGGTCATGTCACTTCAGGCAAAGGAGTTTTTGTGGAAAAACAAGATAATATTGTTCGTTTGAGAGATTCAGGATGGAAGCATTTTAGATAACTATTCACCATGTAAAAAATTTCTTTCAACATTATTTACAATACTAAAGATTGAATCAGCTGGTAAAACAGAAACACAGTCTTTTATCCATAATTCATCTAGATACACCAAGCGTTTAAAATCACCTTCAGGAAGTTCATCTGGATTTGAATCAGGATACATTGTATGAATTTTGTATCCTTCATCGGCAATTTGTTGGCAATTTTTTTCTAAAGGAGACAAAGCCGAATCATTGATCGGGATTAGAAATTGGAATACCACTGAAGCTAGCAAAGCTGTTGCAACTCCTACTCCCATAGCCATCAAAAGAATGGATGTCATTTAATGCAATATGACTAAGACAGTATATGAATAGTCATTAATTTCTATCCAAGTGACCAAATTAAGGCAAAGAAAGAAAATCAATGTATTTTAAACCCTTTAAGCGCCAATTATTCATGTCAGAAGTTGAGACAGAAGTTATGGAAGTGCCAGTCGAGAAGACTGAAACCCCTGTTGAGGAAGTAAAATCCGAAGCTGCTGAGGAAGTAAAATCTCAACCAGAGACAAAAAAACAAGGCCCTGAAAAATGGGGAATTGCTCACATTTACAGTAGTTACAATAATACAATTATTCACATGACCGACCTTACAGGTGCAGAAACCGTAGCCATCAGTTCCGGCGGTGTACATGTCAATGCCGATAGATACGAATCATCACCATTCGCTGCAATGAAAGCTGCAAATGCGGTAGTTGATGCTGCAAGAACTAAATTATTCACAGGATTTCATATCAGAGTACGTGCTGTTGGTGGAATGGGCTCTAGAGTACCAGGTCCAGGAGCACAAGCTGCAATCAGAGCATTAGCAAGAGGCGGATTCAAGATTGGGCGAATTGACGATGTAACACCCATTCCTCATGATACCACCAGAAAGAAAGGTGGAAAACGAGGAAGAAGAGTCTAGTCAGATATTTTTATTTTAACATCACAGCCTCTAGAAATAAAATAATCTGTCATAAATTTTGCAAATTTTTGTGGTTGATCATTCCATTCATATTTTGCTATCATGTCAGAAAATTTTTCTTCTATGCCATTTTGTAAATTAGGTTTAAAAGATAATTTAAAAAATGTCCATCCAAACTTGGATGAAGGTTCACTAAGGACATAGCCATTATAGCTACCTACCAAGCTTTCCATATGTGAAAGTGCTTTTTTAATGGATAGTAAATCATCCACATAATTTTTTGTTCCAACTTCTAAAACAACATTCACTCTTCATCACCATCATCAGATGATCGATTACTAAATTTATCACTTAAAGATACAAATTTTCCATCTTGTTCAACATTGATTTTTGTTGCCATCCTAATATTCAACCCAACTGATCTAAATAATGCTAATAATTTTCCGCCATCAATGTTTTCTTCATTTGCATTAATTTCACCAGACTTTATTAATTCAGATAATTTTTCTACGATCATTTTAGTTTCGTTTGGAAACTGGGATTCAGCATTTTCTAAAACTTCCATTCCCCTAAAGCCAAGTATCTTGATTAACAAGTCTCGCGGAGTTTCAGGAATGGATTCATTTGTAGATTCAGGAATTGATTCGACATCTCGTTTTATAGATATATTTTTCTGCATTTCAGCAAGTCGTTTTGCCTTTAACCTTTCAAGTTCTAAATCTTCTTCGCTCATCCTTTAATCACACCAATAGGCACCAATTTTGCAACTTTTGTGGCAATTCCCAGATTATGAGATACGTTAACTACAGCATCAACGTCTTTGTATGCTTGAGGAGCTTCCTCCACAACACCATCTCGCGTTAATGCTTTGATAAATATGCCATTGTCATTAAGAGATTTTCTTACATTCTCCTCGGTATAATTCCTCCTAGCCTTTGATCTTGACATGGTCCTTCCTGCACCATGTGCGGTAGAGCCAAAGCTCAAATCCATGGAATTTGGTTGTCCAAGTAAAATCCAACTAGCAGTACCCATTGAACCTGGAACTAAAACAGGCTGTCCTAAATCCCTATATTTTAACGGTACTTCATTACGATTTGCAGGAAACGCTCTAGTTGCGCCTTTTCTGTGAACAACCAAGTTACGTTCCTTTCCATCAATTTTGTGTTTTTCCACTTTTGCAATATTGTGAGCAACATCATAAACCAATTTCATATCAAGATCAGATTCAGTTTGATTAAACACACGTTGAAAAGAATTCCTAGTCCAATGAGTAAGCATTTGTCTATTACTCCATGCAAAATTTAACGCTGCAAACATTGCTTTTCTATAAGACTCGCCTTCTTCAGAATTATTTGGAACACATGCAAGTTCTCTGTCAGGTAAATTGATATCATATTTTTCCATTGCCTGCTCTGCAACTCTAAGATAATCACTACACACTTGATGACCAAACCCTCTAGAACCACAATGGATCAAAATTGTAATAGTTCCTTCCTTGATACCCATTCTGTTTGCTGCTGCTTCATCATGAATTTCTGCAACTTTTTGTACCTCTAGAAAATGATTTCCAGAACCTAAACTTCCAAGTTGAGGAGCACCCCTTTTTCTAGCCTTGTCAGAAACTGCATTTGGATCAGCATTTTGAATTTGACCATTTTCTTCACAAACACTAGAATCATCTGAAGAACCATAACCGTGATCAATTGCCCAATTAACTCCATTTACCAAAACTTCATCAAGTTCTGAATGAGTAAGTTTAACGGCACCTTTAGAACCAACTCCTGAAGGAATAGAACTAAAAAGATCAGTGACAAGTTCTTTTAGTTTTGAACGAACTATTTGTTCAGTTAAATTTGATCGAAGTAATCTTACTCCACAATTGATATCATATCCAACACCGCCAGGGCTAATCATTCCTTCTTCAGCATCCATAGCTGCAACTCCACCTACAGGAAAGCCATATCCTTCATGCCCGTCAGGTAAAACAACACTATGACTAACTATACCAGGAATTGAGGCAACATTTCGTGCCTGCATGATTGTTCTATCAGACAGCATTTTCTGAAGTAAAGGCTCATCAGCATAAATCCTGACAGGAACTTTCATTCCAAGATTAGAATCAGCATCAATTTGATATTGATTTTCTCCAATTTTTCTTGGGGAACTAGAAGACATGAGTGTTGGTAAAAATTTCTATTAATCCAATTTAAATCATCAGAAGAATTGTATAAAAATAAACTAATCAAAGTTCGTCTAAAAGTATGTTAGATAAAGCAATAACCAAACAAAAAGTAAATTAATTGCTTGTATAATTCTGAACAAATTTAACAGGATAATTGATTTTAAAAAAATGTAAACAAAGATGTTTCAAAAATTTAGAATGGATTCTACAAGATACGGGGATTATACAAAAATAATTCGATAAAGAATAACCAAACAATGTATTAATGATCTAATTTATTTAGGATAAAATAATTCCATTGTATATGGTAAGAAAAAAGCTAACTGATAAAGAAATAGAAAAACAAAAAGAAGAACAGAAAGTAAGAGCTAAAGCTTCTCGTGCAGCTAGAAGAAGTGGAAAAAGTATGAAAACTGAGGGAAAAGTTAGCAAATCAACTGCAAAAACAAAAGAAACTAGATCATCAAAGAAAGTAGCTGCTGTAAAAAAGAGAACGAGAAGTTAGACATCTACCGAAAATTTATTTTGAATAAATCTTAGCGAATTATTCTTGAAAATAAAACATATCATATTTTTCATGAAGAGATCTTACTAAATCACGGCATTTTTCCCAAAATTCTCGATATTCATAATCAGTCATAGATCTGCCATATTCTGAATAAAACCACCCAACAAAATTATCTTCTAATTTTCCAAAAACAAACCCAAGATGAAAATCCTCAGATATTTTTACATCAAATTCGCTTCTAGGTTGTAATTCATTCCATCTTGCAGACAATCCATCAAATGATTCTTGTGTTTTTTTAAGTAATTGCTCCAAATGATCTAAAGATTTTTTTTCTAATTCCATCATACTATTTCACAACAAGTACAGGTTTTTTGGATTTATGAAGCACATAGTTTGACGTACTACCCAAGAAAAATTCTTTTGCAGACCCCATTCCTCTTGAACCAATTACAATAAGATCAAAATGTTGTTTTTCAGCAACTTCAACAATTCTTTTTCCATCATCACCATATGACACTCTATCAAAGAATAAAATTCCTTTTTGTGCGGCCTTTAACTTGGATTTTTTCATGATTTTTTGGGCATGTCCCAGCAAAATTTTCTCTAAAGGAGTGATTTTGTCATTAGTCCTAGGTTTAGTAATTGCCGCCACATACAAACCGGTTATAGTTGCATGTGATTCCCTTGCCATGTGAATTGCAACATCAAGGCCTCTAAAAGAATTAGAAGATCCATCTAGAGGAACAAGAATTTTTTTTATTTTGATTGCCATGACAAAATAAATCAATTTTTTAATTTAAACCCGATTGAGATTATCTAAGATGATTTTCATCTTTGATATTCTAGAAGACCATAAAATATGGAATCGGATGTAATGATATTGTAAAATGACAGATGCAAAAATGAAGACTATTGGAGATGTAATGACTAAATCAGTAATTTCTGTAGATGCAACATTAACAGTAAATGAAACTGCAAAAATGATGGAAGATGCAAAAGTTGGAGCAGTCATCATTATGGAAGATAATACGCCAGTAGGAATTGTTACAGATAGAGACTTTGCTATAAAGATTGCAGCTCATGCATATCAGATTACTACTCCGATAAAACAAATAATGTCATCACCGCTATTTTCAATAAACTCAGATGAATCAGTTAGAACTGCAGCCGATTTAATGCACGACAGAGAGATAAGAAAATTACCAGTTATTGACGATGGAAAGGTAGTTGGGATAATCACATCTACAGATATTGTTAATTTATTGGCTGTTTGTGTAGAAGAGGATATGAGAGATATGTATTTTCATTCTGTAGCAAAAATATACGCTAATTATAGCCCATATAATTAGAGAGTGTATGGTAGTACCAATAATTGTGCTGTTGGGAATTCCAATTTTGCTTGGTATTGCATATGTAACACCATTTGATCAACCTGAAGAAATCAAAAAAGAGACAATTCCAGAAGACCCAGATTTGAGTATTTTGTATTTTATTTTAATGAGTATTTGGACAATCTATTTGTTGAAAATCTTAATTCAAATAAAAAGAGGTACTTTCAAGTTAACCCAGAGGCACTAATATGAATACAGCACCATATTGGAAGAAGAAAGTATGTTCAGATTGTAAACGAATGAACTGTCAAAAGGGTTGTTTGTGTGATTGCCATCAACTAAGAGACAGAATAGACTAATCAAGTTCAAATTAGATAAGTAGATTTATTTTCAATGTATAAAGACTGGAAATATTGGCAATTTTACCTATTGATAATGGTCGTTATGGCACAAAAGAAATGATGGATATTTTCAGTGAACAAAAGAAAATTGACTATCAGTTGGAGATCGAAGGAGCCGCCGCCATTTCCCAAAGTGAGATAGGGATGATCTCAAAGAGTGTAGGTAAAGAAATTCACAGAGCTGCAACATCTGGAAAAATTACTGCAAAGAGAATCAAGCAGTTAGAGGCAAAAAGTGATCACGACACTGCAGCTCTTGTTGAATCATTAAGTGAAAAATGTACTAAAAATGCAAGACCGTGGATACATTACGGTCTTACAAGCAATGATTTAGTTGATACAAGTAATTCAATGCAAATGAGAGATGCATTACAAATTATCGAACCAAAAGTTGCAAAAATGGCATCCATACTTGCAAAAAAAGCTATAAAATATGGAAAGATTCCAGCTGTTGGAAGAACACATGGTCAGCATGCAAGCATTATTTCATTTGGATTAAAGTTTGCAAATTGGGCTGCAGAGATGGCAAAACATGTGGAACGAATTGAAGAGATCAAGAAAAGGATTTTGATTTGCAAGACATTGGGTGTTGTAGGTACAGGCTCGCTAATGGGTGCAAAGTCACTTCAAGTGCAAAAAAGAGCAGCAAAACGATTAAAATTATTCCCAGCAGAAGTCACAACACAGGTTGTTCCAAGAGAAAGATATGCTGAATATGTATTTGGATTGGCATTAATTGGCACGACTTTGGAAAAAATTGCAATAGAGATTAGAAACCTACAAAGAACAGAGATAGGGGAAGTTGCGGAACAATTCAAAAAAGGACAGATGGGAAGTAGCGCAGTTCCAGTTAAAAGAAATCCAATAAAAAGCGAACGAGTTTCATCATTATCTAAATTAGTAAGAAGTCAAGTAGCAGTTGCATTTGAGAATATTCCATTATGGCATGAACGAGATCTTTCAAATTCAGCCAACGAGAGATTTGTGATTCCAACAGTATCCATTTTAGTTGACGAAATGTTAGAAACCATGACTAGAATTGTTTCAAACTTGATGGTAAATGAGAAAAGGATTGTAGATAACTTGTATATTACAAAAGGCCAAATCTTTGCAGAATTTGTTTTAGAGGCATTGATCAAAAAAGGCATACCGAGATTTGTGGCATACAAGGATGTTCAAAGAGTGGCATTTGAGGCAAATGACAAAGGGATTTACTACATAGATGCAATCAAAAATGACAAAGCATTTTCTTCAAAGCTAACAGATAAAGAAATTGACTCGATATTTTCTCCTGAAAAACACCTTGGTGCATCACCGGCAATCATAAAAAATGTGGAAAGATCTGTTCAAAAAACAGTTAAAAAATTTATCTAGTTTTTAGTAAAGCCTTGTGAATTTTAGAACCATACTGTAATGCCTTTTTTCGTTTTGTACACGAAAGTTCTGGAACGTTAATTTCGCCAGCTAATTTTCGGATAATGTGCTTACGATACAAATCTTCAGAGTCATGAATTTTTTCAGTTATAGGGATAGTTTTTGCATAATTAATAAATTCTGGCGACAGTAGTGGTTGTAGTATTTTTACTCCAAATTCAGATGCAACCAAATTTACGGCCTCCATCATTTTTAGTTCGTTGTTCAATTTGGCAAGCATGACCTCATTAATTTGAGATTCGCCTCCAGAAAAAGCTCCTCTGTAGGCATTGTAACCACAAAACAATTCATCAATTCCATTGGCAGTAATCACAGTATCAAGTTCTAATCTGTTTGCCAGTTTAGAAACATAGTGAAAAGCAATACAGTTTTCATTCCAAGATAAATTATCAGTTTGTATGGTTTGGTAAATTTTTGAGGAGACAGTGGGAAAAGTACCTGAATCAATTTCTAGAATATGATGAGGGTATTTTAGATATTCATTAACTGCTTTTGCAAATAAAATATCATGGGATTCAGGAAATCCAGTTGTCAATAATGTAATATCATAGTTCATGTCTGAACAAATTTTTGAAATTAGTGTACTATCTACACCACCAGAAAAAGCAATGCCAATTTTTTTTACTTTAACAGTTTCAGAAATAGAATTTTTGATGTTATCAAGTAATTTTTTATTCATCTCATCCATTATGTCTTATACTATAGATTCCATAACGGGTAATGAATCAATCTTTTAATTTAACATCAAATCTAAAAAAACATGATACGATTATCAGAAATGGACATTGATGAAGAATTGAAAAATCTCTCTGGGTGGAGTGTAATAAATGAAAAACTTCACAAAGAATTTCAATTTGACAGCTTTAACCAAGCTTTTGGTTTTATGACCAGGGCAGCAATGGAGATTGAGAAAATGAATCATCATCCAGAATGGTTTAACGTATACAACAAAATTATCATAGAATTGACAACTCATGATGCAGGGGGAATTACAAAAAATGATGTCAGTCTAGCCAAAATTCTAAATTCTTTAGTATAAATCACAAATGAAGAATTTTAGGCATGAACATTACAGAATTTATATTATATCCAAAATCAGATGACTTCACATGGCTTCGAGTCCCACAATTTTAGATTCAGATTTTCGATATATCGATAAGAAAGGGAATTTACTCAAAACCAGGACAGAGTTAACAGTGGCTCAAATGCTTACCTTTCTTGAACAAGAGTATGAATACAATCACAAAATAACATTAAAAAACGGAAATGAGGTTACAGTTGATTTTAAAACAGAAAAAGGATTGATCGAAGTAATTGACACTGATGAAGATATTGAAAAATACAAGCAAATCAAGGAAGACTTTCCTCAAAACAAGGTAATGGCAATAGGACATGCAAAATATGTTGCACAGATTAAAGAATTACAAGATGTTGTATTTTATGATAAAACACCACAAACAGGTTCCATATTTTTAGAAGATGCATCATTCTCATTTGATTATGCTCACATACTTCCATTAGTTGAAAAATGTTCTATCTTACATGGACATACATCTTCTGTAATGGTAGAGCTTGTAGGACAAATGAAAGACAATTTGCTTTTAGATTTTGGTGAGGCTAAAAAAATCATCAAAGAAGTTGTAAATATATTTGATCATAAATTTTTCATTAACAGAAAATACCTAAAAAAAGAAGATGATTTACATTATCACATTCAGTTTGAAGGACCTAAAGGAATGTTTGAACTGCAAGTTCCTAAAAATACAACTTACCTATTAGAGGGAGAAGCAACTGTTGAAAATCTTTCAAGTGAAATCATCAAACTATTAGTACCAAAAATGCCATCAAATGTAGAAGCAGTAGGAGTTTACATCTATGAAGGTTACAACAAGGGATCTCATATTATTTCAAATATTTTAAGATAATTAAGAAATGGATCCTAAAATATCAGAAAAAGCATGGAACCCAGAGTTAGAAAAAGATATTTTAAAACAATGGAAAGAAGGAAAAATTCATGAATTTACACCACAAGAAGATAACTACACAATAGATACTCCACCTCCATATCCATCAGGTAGACCGTGGCACATTGGCGCAGCCGCACATTATTCACAAATTGACATGATTGCACGAACTGCAAGAATGGCTGGAAAAAATGTCTATTTTCCAATAGGAATTGACAGAAATGGACTTCCAGTGGAACTGTACACTGAGAAAAAACACAAAATTAGAATGAGGGAAACAGAAAGAGGTGAATTCTTAAACCTATGTAGAGAAGCACTAGATGATTTAGAAGCTGAAATGATTCTAATCATGAAGAGCCTTGGAATCAGCGGAGATTTTGCAAATTACTATAGAACAGATTCAGAGGAATACAGAACACTTACTCAATCAACATTCATTGATTTGTGGAAAAAAGGACAGGTGTATCTAGCAAATAGACCTAACAACTATGATTGGGTATCAGGTACAACTATTGCAGATGCAGAAATTATCTATGAAGATCTGCCCACAAAGCTAGCTTATATGAAATTCAAAATCAAAGACACAGATCAAGAGATAGTTATTGCAAGTACAAGGCCAGAATTACTTTGTGCATGTAGAACCATCATAGTAAATCCCGAAGATGAAAGATATACACAATATATCGGAAAGAAAGTAATTGTTCCAATTACCAATGCAGAAGTTGAATTAAGAACACATCATTCAGCCAAACAGGAATTTGGCTCAGGGGCTGTAATGGTATGTAGTTATGGTGATCAAAACGACGTTGCATTATTTAGAGAACTAGAGTTAGAAGAAATTGTTGCAATTGGATTAGATGGAAGGATGACAAAAGTTGCAGGAGAATATACAGGATTAAAACCAAAACAGGCAAGAACAAAAATCATTGAAGATTTAGAAACAAATGGATTTTTAGAAAAAACTGAAGATATTGTCCACAGGACACCAGTTTCAGAGAGAAGTAAAACTCCAATTGAAATTATTCCAATGGAAGAGTACTATCTCAAACAAAAAGAGGCAACTGAAAAAATCAAAAATCTAGGTCAAGAAATTACATTTTATCCAACAATGCACAAGCAGATTCTGATGAACTGGTTGGAATCCATTAACATCGACTGGCCAATATCAAGAAGGAGATACTATGGTACTGAAATCCCTATCTGGTACTGCAAAGCCTGCTCCGAGCCCCATGTTCCAGAGCCTGGAAAATACTATAAGCCCTGGATGGAAAAGTGTCCAATTAGTAACTGTATAAAATGTGATTCTACAGAATTTGTTGGTGAAGAACGAACCTTTGATACATGGATGGACTCTAGCGTATCTCCACTTTTCATTAGCAAGTTTAACAGAGACGACGAATTTTTCAAAAAGGTATATCCTGCCTCAATCAGACCACAAGCAAAAGACATTGTCAGGACATGGCTATACTATACCCTTCTGAGATGTGAGCAGATTACAGGGCAAAAACCATGGTCTGAGGCATGGATAATGGGGTATGGACTAGATGAAAAGGGAATGAAAATGAGCAAGAGTAAGGGAAATGCGATAGATCCATTGCCGGTGATTGAAAAATCAGGTGCAGATACATTCAGATTTTGGAGTGCAAGTGAGATTAATCATGGATATGACTTTAGATGCAACGAACAAAAAATCGAGTCAACCAAAAAATTTCTCAGCAAGTTATGGAACGTATCAAGATTCTTGTCTAGTTTTCCAGTTATAAAATCAGGAAAACTTTTTGCATCAGACAAATGGATTTTATCAGAGCTTGACAACCTAGTCAAGGAATGCAAACGTGGATATGATGAATACAACTTTTTTGTTCCTGCAATTGCAATTAGAGAGTTTACATGGAATTTGTTTGCAGCTCACTATATTGAAATGGTAAAAGGCAGAGCATATGGAATTGGTTTTTCTGATGAGGAAAGAGATGGTGCGATATTTACACTACACAAGGTACTTTCAACAATTTTAAAATTATTGGCACCAATAACACCATTTATCACTGAGCACCTTTGGAAAGTTTTATATTCAGAAAAAAGCATTCACAAAGAAAAACAAGTTGAATCAGAATCATCATTTCTTGAAGATTTTACACGGTTTACAAAAGAGATTACAGAGTTTAACTCTAACGTTTGGAACGAAAAGAAAAGTAAAGATCTGTCACTAAAGGACTCCATCGTAGTGTTGGTTCCAGAGAATTTGTCTGTATTTTCAAAAGACTTTGCAGCAATGCATAACTTGGAATAATTACTATCTATCAAGGAGTCACGAGATCTTGAATAGGTTACGGCAGATAAAAATGCCCAGAATTTAATTACGTCAATTGATAATATCTGTAATTGCAGAAGAAGAAAATCAATAGACGCGTTTTGTATTGTGAAATTAAAGAAAAAGAGAGGATCATGCAGTATCCGTACATGTCTGGGTTGCAGCTACTGCATCAACATCAAATCCATTACCCCAATTTGAAGGAGCATCATCAGATATCCTCACATGTGTGACGCAGCCTGTATCAGACAGGTCATAGCCATATTCATGAACATTTGAGCCATCATGATGATATTGAGCTTGTTTAAGCAGAGTCCAATTTTGTCCGTCTGCACTTACTTCAACTGTTGCAAGTTCTCTAATGGTTGGTTCACCACTTGCCTCATACACAATTAGTTTTCCGCCAACAGGTTCAGAGAATCCAAGAGTTACTTGTCCTTGTCTGCCTAGAGCCAAGGAGTGCGAGGTATCAGTGTATGAATTTGGCTCATTTAGTGCATTTACAGGAATAGAATTGATGTCATTTACTTTAGATTTTTTATGTCCCATTCCCTGAGTATAGTCTGAAACCCAATTGACAAAGTGCAATGATTCATTGTCTCTTTGCTCCAAAACAGTTTGATGAATAGTACCATCTTGCTTCTGCTCTAGTTCCTTAATCTTGTTTTTGAGCAGTTGTATCTCATCAAGAAGATTTTGGACGGTTATTTCATTGGAATCAATATTGTCATCAGCATTGTCATTTGTGTTGTTATTGCTCTCATCCAAAGATTGTACAATCTCTTTATTTGAACTATTTGAGGATGAATTTACATTTGGGGCAGATGTCGTATAGTCTACAAATGAGAGTGAAGACTCAGATTCATCATCATATCTTGGGAGTTTCCCTTCACTGCTGAAATGTTGTTGGATGTCAGGATCGGAAAATCCAGATTTGATGTTAAGATCCTGGACTAGTTGAATCATATCGACTCTTGGAATCTTTGCTGCCTCATGATATGCATTTCTTGCATCCAGGAGGCTCCCTCCATTTTTGAAAACTTCTTTCATTGCGTCTCTTGCGGCATTTACTTTGCCCTCTTTGTAATCAAACAAACCCTGAAAGATAATTTTTGTTTCATCCTTTGAGACTTCGTCTAGAAATCTGTTAAAAGAGCTAAGAGGTGTAAAATTCTCATTTTCTTTGAACATTTGTTGTAATTCTTTTTCCACTATACTCTTTGCCACACTTCGCTTATCATCTAACAATTTCTTTTGAACATTTTGTTGCTGAATATCAGAAAACTGTTTTTTTGATTTTTCCATATTCTCAAGAATTTTTACAAGAAAAGGATCATTTTTAATTCTGTCAGATGCAACCGGAATAAAGTCATTTTCAACATCATCTGCAAATGCATGTTGAATACCATACATTCCAGAAAACAGCACGAGTAAGACAAATGAAGATGTAAAAAGCATTTGCTTTGTTGATTTTTGGTAATTACATGTCATTAAGAAAAGGAATCAGAAATTGCATATAACTAACTGGAAGAAATTATCAGTAACAATGCTACTAGCAATTTCTAATCATGCAACATTTGTGAAAGACATTTTATGTACAATCCAAAAACTACACAAGTCATCTTATCATACCAAGCAAGATGGTGATTTGTGCCACTAATGGTTCAGCGGTAATTGCTATTGTAGATACACTCTCCAAGATACTTTTTGCAGAGGATAAACTATCTGAGATAATTCCAGATTTTGGTTTGGGGGATCTGATCTGGCTTTCAATGGTAGAAATGTCTGAATTTAATTCATCCTTCTGTTCTTGCTTTAATTCTTCTTTTTCAAGAAATTTCTTGAGGGTGTTTATGAGAATTGTAAGTTCTTTTTTTGTTTCCTGACTTATCGTGACTGTTTGATTAACGCTAGAACTTGCCTGTGAAATATTGGAATTAGACATGGTTCCAATGTTAATGTTGTTTACAACACTTGCAGGAAAGTGAAGTGTGGGTAACTCTGGTTTTGACAGTGCTTGCTCTACTTCAACGACTCCTTTGTGTTTAATGTACAAACTTGCATCAGAATAACTTGGGACATTGAATCCATGGGATGTAATGTCTAGCAGGTTTTCTCCTACCAGATATTGAATTATTATTCTAGCGTCATCTTCTTTAAGATTCAGGGATTCAAAAACTTGTCGCACCAATACTCTTTTGCTATGATCTCCTGCAGTCAACTTCCATAATTGATGTAAGAACAGAAATCGTTGTTTTTTAATCTCATCAATGTCGGACAATGAATACATCATTGTAGATTAGGTATTATTTTAATTTCTTACTTTTCATTATCATGAAAAAATAGACAATTGAATTCGCGTGAGACTAATCACGATTTTGTGGATGAATATTAACGTAAATTAAGAACCAATTTTTGATTTCTACACCATAATTCAGTTAAGTATTGATCTCATCTAACGTATCATAGTTTCTCAACTTTTAGTTTCATTTAATATAAAATAATAAAAAAAATAGGAGTCATTTTGTTTTGCCATGAATTCTTCAGCAGCTTTGTGCATCTCTTCAGGTAACACGTCTATTTTGTGGGTAGCAATTGCCCATGAATGCCCAAATGGATCAAGCACGCTACCAAATCGGTCTTCCCAAAACATATCCATCATTGGCGTTGTTGGTGTGGCCCCTGCCTCTATTGCCTTGTTGTAAACCTTGTCTGCATATTCTACATACAGATGAATTGTAGTTGAGGTACCACCTACTGTAGTGGGAGAACGAGTACCCATCTGTGGAAATTCATCAGACATCATTACAAAAGAGTCACCAATCTGGATCATGGCATGCATTGTCTTGCCGTCAGGGGTCGGCATCTGATAGATTTCCTTTGCATCAAAGGCTTTTTTGTAAAATTCTATTGCCTCTTTGGAGCTGTTTAGAACAATTGATGGAGTTATAGTGTGAAATCCATCAGGTATTGCTTTTACCATAACTATACTGAAAAAAGCATGTTAAAAGATTTTTACCTAATTCCATGTCCTATGAAATCATTTTATAATTTCATAGTTAATTGATATACCCAACATACATCAAGATATAATTAGAAAGATTGGACTAACTTTGTTCTCTAGTCATAACTTAATTTCTAAAAAAGAAATTTACAATACTAAAAATTTATTTCATGACTAGATCATTGTATGGGTTTTATTAAGGGTGAAATAATATCAATTACTCCAACATGGATGAATTAAAAGTAAAAAAAGATTTTACAGATATTTACACACAAGATTCTCCACATGAATATCTAAAGGAAATGGATAGATTGGAATATTCCATATCAGATTCTACAAAATCGTTGTACAACTCCATCATAGAATAACTTGAAGAGACATTATCTAGACCCATTAATGTTTTAGATTTGGGAAGTTCATACGGCATCAATTCATCATTGATGAAATATAATTTAACAATGTCAGAATTGAATGATTTCTTTTTAAACGGATCTGAACCTACAAAAAAAGAAACTAAACAATTCTACGAGGAATGCACAAGTAATGACAACATGAATTTCTATCAAATAGATATTTCAGAAGAGGCTCTAAAATTCTCTGAGGAAATGAATTTGTGTGAGAGAGGCATAAATGTCGATCTTGAAGCTGAAAAATTAAATTTCCTAGAACCATTACCGAAAATGGATGTGGTGATTGCAACAGGTTGTATCGGCTATATCGGATACAAGGCATTTTTAAATCTGCTAAGAGTAATTAAAAACAGACAGTCTAATTCAATTGAATCTGAAACAGAGTGTATAGCTCCAATCTTTGCATTCTCTGTTCTTAGAATGTTTGATATGGAGGACATTGAAGAAGTTTTTGAGATGTACGGTTACGCCATTGTAAAAAGCGACATAAAACCAATACGTCAAAGAAACTTTTCTGATCCAAAAGAAAAAGCACAGACTGTTTCTCTATTACACGACATGAAAATTAATACTGAAAAATATGAGGATGATGGTAATTTCTATGCCGACTTCTACATTGCAAAATCCAAAAATTAGATTCTACAATATCATCCTAGAGAAACCAACCAGAAATCTCATCTTTTCACTCACTAAAACTACTTTATTCAGAACAGTCAAAGGGAATTGATATTTTAGTTCAAGGCCACCATTATAATTCAAAATAATTTTAAAATTTTAAAACAATATCGATTATAGAGTTTTAATAAAAATCGGAGGGCCCTCGAGGGGAATCGAACTCCTGTCCGAGGATCCACAATCCTCTATACTAACCACTGTACTACGAGGGCCACAAAAAAAGAAACTTGTTTATCCAGTAATAATCTTTAAGATTAAGCTGAAAATTGTACCGTAGATTTATTATTGACTAGGTAGAAATGCTAACATGCGTTTATGGTGGGTTGGTATGGGAATATCAATAACAGTGGTATGGATCGGAGTTAACTATCTGCTACCATGGGTAAGTTGAATAGTTTCTCTCTTTTTATTCAAATTACCTTCATAGTCAAGACTAAATCATAATTTTATTATCAAGATACAAAGTTTTGTTCAGATATTAGCGATCGCTTTAAATTTGTTGTATTAGGGTATTTTTCGACTTGAGAAAAGGATTCATCACCAATAGATTGCGTTCAAGTAAAAAATCAGTAGAAAATCCAATTGAAAATAAGATAGAGACCATACAAGGAGAGAAATTTGTATGGATTGATTTACAGAATCCGGATAGAAATGATGTTGAAAAATTAGCTAAAAAATACAATTTCAATACACTAAACATTGAAGACTGTATGACCAAGTTTGAACTTCCAAAATTAGATAGTTATGATGATCATTTCTTTGTAATCCTACATTTCCCACCACTAGCACAAAAAACAGGTATATTAAAAAATAGTCAATTATCGATATTTGTCGGAAAAGATTTTCTAGTTACAGTTCATCAAGGAGATCTAAGACCTCTAGTAGAATTGGTAGACATATGTAAAACAAATTCAGATCAACAAAGAAAAAACAGATTATTAGGGAAATCTTCAGGATTATTGCTTCATGAAATCATTGATGTGTTAGTAGATGATCTTTTACATACATCAAGAAAGATTATCGCAAATCTAGATGAAATAGAAGAAAGGGTATTTGATGAAGTAAAACCAGTAGCAAGAAGTATCGCCTTACTTAGAAGAGAAATTAACAGATTAAGAAGAATAGCAAGTCCATTAAAGAAATTTGTATTAGAGATTGCAAAAAATGTAAAAAGATTTTCTGAAAGAGGGGAAGATGAACTGACATTGTACTATGATGACGTAATTGATCACATTGACAAAGTAATTGAAACATTAGAAGAATCACGAGAAACTATGGAAATTTACAAAGACACGGACTTCGTATTAAGTACTGAGAAAACAAACAAAGTACTTGGAATGTTAACTATCATCTTCACATTGGCAATTCCATCCACAGTGATCGGGACATTTTATGGAATGAATGTTAATTTGCCAGGTGGAATTGAAAATGGTTTGATGGTTTTAGGACCATTTACAACTTTCATATTTATCATTGTTGCATCCATTATACCTGCAATTATGATGTTTACATATTTCAAGAAACTAGGCTGGATTAGTAGTTAAAATAGAAATTTCTAGATTTTTGATAGAAGATCTATCTTTAATGAAAATAAGAGATTAAATAAATACAAGATGTTTTTATTTAATTCATGGGAAAAATCAGAATACGAACTGGAAGAGGTACAGGGACTATCGAAGTTGATGATGATCCTAAAAAATGGTCTGGAGACGATTTTAAAAAAATTCAAGAAACAAGGAAAAAAGCAGCAGCAAATAAAATGGTTCATACGGGTAGAGGAACTGGTTCAAGACGACTAGGAGATATGCCTGATCCAAAAGCAAGGCCTTCAACAGAAGGAATGACCAGAATTACAGGTAGAGGAACTGGTTCAAGAAAGAGTAAAAATAAAGGTACGCAATAGTAAAGCCTCAATTTTTATAATTTTATCTTTAAATAATATTTTCTAAATTTTTATGTCAGGATTTTTATCTTTAAGCTTTTCCCAATCTATAAGAAAATTTTCTAATCCTATTTTTGTCAATGGGTGTTGCATCATCTTATCTAATACTGCAGGAGGCAAGGTTACAACGTCAGCTCCAATTTTTGCAGCATCAATCACATGTAATGGATGTCGAATACTTGCAACAAGTATCTGAGTTTTAAAATCAGGGTAATTCTTAAAAATTTCTTTAATGTCTTTAATTAGATTCATTCCATCTTGTCCAATATCATCCAGTCTTCCAATAAATGGACTAACATATTTTGCACCAGATTTTGCCGCAAGTAAAGCCTGATTTGCAGAAAAGATCAAAGTAACATTAACAGGTATTCCTTCTGATGAAAGGGATTTACAAGCTTTCAGGCCATCAGGAGTCATAGGAACTTTAACTACAACATTATCCCCATATTCACGAAGACGTTTACCTTCTTCCATCATTCCAGAATATTCAGTACTAACAACTTCTAAACTTACATCACCCTTGATAATTTTTGTAATCTCTTCCATTGCATTTTTTGGGTTACCTCCTTCTTTTGACATAAGTGAGGGGTTAGTTGTAATTCCATCCAACAATCCCATGTCATTGAATTTTTTGATAGACTCAAGATTAGCTGTATCAAGAAAAACTTTCATAATTTTTTACTCCTAATTTCTTTGACTTGTTTTACCATATTAAAAGATGTAATTCCATGTTTTTCAAAGAGTAAAGGAACTTCATTGTCTCTCGCTGATTCTCCAAACATATCCTGAGCTCCAATTCTCTTTATCGGTACAGGATACGATTCTGAAACAGATTCTGCAACAGCTGAACCCATTCCACCAAAGATATTATGTTCTTCGGTTGTGACAATGTAACCAGTCTCTCTAGCCGCTTTTTCTAATATTTCATTATCAATAGGTTTTATTGAAAACATGTCTAAAACTCTACAAGAGATATCTTCTTGTTGTAGCAATTCAGCAGCTTCTAAAGCCATTCTAACAGTAATACCACATGCAGCAATAGTACAATCAGACCCATCCCTTATAGTAATACCTTTTCCAATTTGAAAGTCCTGAGAATCAGAATGGATTAGAGGGGTTTTTGATCTCGCCATTCTCATATAAAATGGGCCATATTCTTTTGCCATCAACCGAGTTAGTTTAGAAACGGCAACCGTATCAGCAGGAATAAAAACTCTAAAATTTGGAATTGCCCGCATTATTGCAATATCCTCTATGGTTTGATGGGAACCTCCATCAGGTCCAACAGACAAACCACCATGAGATGTAACTAATTTTACATTAAGTCCATTTTTTCCAGGTGGTGAAGGATAAGCAATGTTATTACGAATTTGATCAACTGCTCGTCCAGGTAAAAATATTGCATAAGTACTAGCAAAGGGAATCTTTCCAGAAATTGCCAATCCAGCTGAGATGGTCACAAGATTTGCCTCTGCTATACCCACATTGAAAAACCTATCAGGAAATTCTTTTCCAAATGCAGAAGTTTTTAATGAATCAGTTGTATCTGCACCTAACACAACTACATTCAAATTTTCTTTTCCTAGTTGAATCAAGGATTTTGAATATTCCGAACGCATGTCAGTCATTGTTGGTTCATTCAAAGATATCCTATCTCCTTTGCAATTTTTTTAAGTTGTTCTTGTTTTTGACCTATCACATGCAAACCAACCCATTTGTTAACTAAATCAACTCCACCTAACTCGTTAGCTTTTTCAAGCAAACTTCGTCTTCTTGATTTTAAAACTGCATCTCTGAAATCCCTAATCGCCATTCGAACATCTTGTTGTCCAACTATTGCACCACCTCCGACAAAGACTCTAGCACCATCTGTAAATACAGAACCAATATTTTCAAGGTTTATTCCACCATCAGCCTCAATATAACCTGAAAAATTATGTTTTTTTAGGATAGAATTAAGTCGGGCCATTTTTGCGTGGGTTTCTTCAATGTATTTTTGACCAGATTTTCCAGGCACTACAGACATTACAATAAGTTGATCAATAGAGGGCAAGAATTTGTAAGACCATTCTGGCAATTCAGTATCAGGATTTATTGCAAAACCAACACTAACTTGATTTTGTTTTAATAAATCATGAATTTCCCCAAAACTAGATTCATCGGTCACTTCAGCATGAACTGTAATAATGTCACTCCCTGCATCAATGTAATCTCTAACATGTTTTACAGGTTCATTTATCATCAAATGTGAATCAAATGGAATATTGGTTAGAGGCCTCAGTTCTTTGATTTTGATATGATCAAAAGTTTTGTTTGGAACAAATTGACCATCCATTACATCAAGATGGATGAAATTAGATCTGCCAGAAATGCATCTTTTAATCTCATTTTCCAGATTTGTCATATCTCCAGCAATGATTGAAGGGGCAATCATAAATTGTGAATCCAATTCAAGATTAATTATAGGAACCACATCAGAATCAGGAGATTTTCCATGCCATTGCGGATTATCCTCCATATGTTCTATGGATTTACCCTTAACGGTTCTAGCTATGATTATAGTAGGTACGCCTTTTGTTGCTTTTGCTTTTCTAATTGCAGTATCAATTTGTTCAACTCTATGTCCAGCAATTTCAATAACATTCCAACCAAAGGATCTCCATTTATCCCCAGTTTTCCAACGAGAGGCATCTTTCCACATTTCAGAAATATCATCGCCCTCTAATTTTTCATCAAGAGGCATAATTTTTTCAGTGTAGGAATCCTGTTGAATAAAATTTCTATCAAGAAAAGCAGTGAGATTATCAACTTTGTATTTTGCAGCCGTCATTGCAGCCTCCCAAACTTGACCCTCATCTGATTCTCCATCTCCAATTATAGTGTAAACATGATGATCTTTAGAATCAATTTTTGCAGCAAGTGCAATTCCAATAGAATAAGACAATCCAGTACCCAAAGAACCTCCACAAAATTCCACACCAGGGCATTTTAGGTCTGGATGTCCCTGTAATTTACTACCAAATTTTCGCAGTGTTTCCATTTCTGAATCTGGAAAATATCCTGCAACTGCCATATTAGAAAACAAGCCAGGAGCAGCATGTCCTTTAGATAAAACTAAACGATCTCGATCTTCCCATTGGGGATTTGTAGGATCAAATTTTAGATGATTACTAAACAAACTACCCAAAATTTCAGCCATAGAAAATGAACCACCAGGATGACCAGAACCAGCAATATTCGTTGCTTTAATCACCAGTTTACGAGCTCTAAGAATATTTTTCTTAATTTGATAATAATTTAGGCCCATCTGGATCATTACTTTTGTAATTTGAATAAAAATCTATTTCTGAAAAATTTTAATTTGATCGGTACTTGACAGTATTATGAAAATTAAAGAAAATATGCCAATCATGTTATTTGACAATCAATGTTATTTGTGCATGAAATTTGCAAAATTTGTTAATTTTTTTGCTAGAGGTAAAATCACGATGGTAGGACATTATTCAGATTTTGGAATAAAGATAAGAAATGAAATTTTAGATGAATTTGCATTAGAGATGTTTTGGTTTATTGATAAAAAAAGAGCAAGTGGGGGAAGAGCAGCATTATATCCATTAGTAAAATCAATTTTATCTAAAAAAACAAAAAAATCATCAACAATCAAAATAGGTGAAGAATGTCAACAAGATTGTAAAACTGTTAAAGCAGTATTTGTAAGATCATCAAGTCTTCTTACAAATAGTAGAAAAATAGATTTAAAGTAAATCTAAATAACACTTGAAAAAAGAGAATTTCAGTGAAGATTAAAACTGAAAATTCTACAAAAAAGAAAACTAGTCTTCTATGCGGATTTGTATTAGAAAATTCCAATAAAGTTATAGGATTGCCAAAATTTGATATAAAAATTACCTCTTCAATCAATCAATCGTTAAAAGATATGGATGGAAAATTGGGAAGATTGAGCATCATTCCAATTCCAGGAAAAAACCCAGTTCAAAGAATTCTACTTGCAGGAATAGGAAAAAAAGACAATCTGACAAAAGATACCATCAGATTCGTCTCAGGTAAAATCGCCCAAAAAGCAAGAGAGTTAAAATTAAAAGAATTTTCAATAATAACACCTCCAAATTTTGTAATTGAACCAATTTCTGCAATATCCCAAATCATTGAAGGTACCAAAATGGCTCTTTACAAATTCGATAAATTCAAATCAGATAAAATAGACATCGTTCCAGATCTAACAGTTATTGTTTCTAAATCAAATAAAATTTCAAAAGCGATTAAGACAGCTGAAATTATTGCGGATGGTGCGATATTTACCAAAAGTATTGCAAATTTACCTCCAAACGAATGTACTCCTACGACTTTAGCAAATTTTGCAAAAACTATTTCTAAAAAAAATAAAATGAAATGTAATATCATTTCAGAACCTGAATTGAAAAAGCGAGGTTTTGGAGGAATTTCAGCAGTGGGTCAAGGAAGTAAAAATGAACCAAAGTTAATTGTTTTAGAACATAGTCGTGGACAAAAAAATGACAAACCAATTGTTCTGGTAGGAAAGGCAGTAACGTTTGACACAGGCGGCATTTCATTAAAACCTGGAAATGGAATGGATGAAATGAAATTTGACAAATGTGGTGGATGTACAGTTCTCGGAATTATGAAAGCTGTTTCAGAATTAAATCTACCAATCAATGTTGTAGGTATTATTCCTTCAGTTGAAAATATGCCAGGTGGAGAATCATATAGACCGGGAGACATAATTAAATTATTTAGCGGAAAAACTGCAGAAATTCTAAATACAGATGCGGAAGGCAGATTAATTTTAGCTGATGCATTGTCATATGGAGAAAAACAATATGCCCCAAAGGCAATTATTGATTTTGCTACTCTAACAGGTGCGTGTATTGTAGCACTTGGCACTAATATAGCTGCAATTGTGTCCAATGATGAAAGACTAACAAAGAAAATCAACGACGCATCTAAAAGAACAACAGAAGAAGTTTGGGAACTTCCATTAAATCAAGACTATATGGATATGATAAAATCAGATGTTGCAGATATGAAAAATGTAGGGATTGGAAGAGCAGCTGGAACTATTACTGCTGCAGCATTTTTGAAAAACGCTATAGAAAATACTCCATGGACACACATAGACATTGCAGGAGTTGCATGGACACAAGGGGCTACAAAAGAAAAATCATACAATCCAAAAGGGGCTACAGGTTTTGGCGTAAGATTAATTTTAGATTATTTACAAAATTTATAGAATCAATAACCCCTACTATTTCTATCAGGTGTGCCAACATTGGGATTCCTCCAACCATGTTTGTCCATCATGTGATTTAATAATCTAATATCGTTATCACATATCTCTCCGCAAACACTACAATTTGGCATTAAACTCACATCAAACCAATTAATTCAATATTAAAAGATTGATTGAATAATTAAAAATGCCAGCACTGTTGCTTCCCAAGAGCTCTCGCATCTTAGTAGCACAACAGCGACGATAGGTTTGACTTCCAAGTTCGGAAAGGGATTGGGTCGCACCCTAACGCTATGGCCGGCTTGAGATTTAATGTAAAATTCTCATCTATTAACGTAACGCCAGACTTGAAATGATATGCCCAAAGTAGGTATAAAACAAAGAAAATACGTGATTACAACATGACACATAGGGTAGCCGTATTAGATCAGGATCTATGTCAACCACAAAAATGTGGATTAGAATGCATAAAATATTGTCCAGTAAACAAATCAGGAGCAGAATGTGTTACTATTAACGAAGAATCAAAGAAAGCACAAATTGATGAAGATATTTGTAATGGGTGTGGAATATGTGTCAAAGTATGCCCATTTGATGCAATAACAATTGTAAATTTACCAAGTGAAATAGCTTCAGATAAAATTCATCAGTATGGCGTAAATTCATTTCGACTTTACAAATTACCCACACCAAGGAAAGGAGAAGTTGTTGGGCTATTAGGAAGAAATGGAATGGGAAAAAGCACAGTAGTTAACATTCTATCAGGAAATCTAAAACCAAATTTAGGAAGATATGAAAATCCACCAGAATGGGATGAAATTTTTAAACATTATAGTGGAACAGAGCTTAAACAACATTTTGAAAAAATTGAAAAAAATCAAATTCGTGCATCAATAAAACCGCAACAAGTATATCAAATTGCACAAGCGTTTGACGGAACAGGAAAAGAACTTCTTGACAAATATGATGAAAGAGGAATATCAAGAGAACTGATCAGAGAATTGGGATTAAAAAATTCCATGGAGCAGAATTTAAAAGAATTAAGCGGTGGAGAACTACAAAGAATTGCAGTAGCTGCTGCTGCATCAAAAGATACAGAATTTTACTTTTTTGATGAGCCGTCATCATACAATGATGTTTTTCAGAGAATAGGTGTTGCACGTGTAATACAAAAGCTAGCAAAAATTGGAAAGAGTGTAATGGTGGTAGAACATGATCTAACATTATTAGATTTTCTAAGTGATTACATTGAAGTATTGTACGGAGAGCCTTCTGCATACGGAATCGTTTCAAAAGTTCTATCAACAAAAATTGGAATCAATGTTTTTCTTGATGGATATTTACCAAATGAAAATGTCAGATTTAGAGATAAGAAATTTTCTTTTGATGTATCATCTTCATCAACCGATATATTTCAAGAAGGGAGTGAGATAGTTTCATATCCAAAACTTGAGAAAAAATATTCTTCATTCTCAGTAACAATTGAGCCTGGCAGAGTAAGAAAAGGTGAAGTTCTAGGCATAATGGGTGCCAATGCTCTTGGTAAAACAACTATGATGAAAATGGTTGCAGGAGTTGAAAAACCAGATTCAGGCAGTGTTGATAAAAAAATCAAAATAGCATACAAGCCACAATATCTACAAAACGATCTGGATGTAGAAGTTATTTCAATATTAGATAAAGCAAATGAAAATTCAGTTGAAGGAAGTATGGAAGAAGAACAAATACTAGATCCATTAAAAATTAAAAAACTTTACAATAAATCCATCAAGAGTCTTTCTGGAGGAGAATTACAAAAAGTTGCAGTTGCGTCATGTTTATTACAAAAAGTTGATTTGTATGCATTGGATGAACCTTCAGCATTTTTAGATGTAGAAGATAGAATTGCAATTGCCAAATTTTTACAAAAATTCGTTCGTTCTTTTGGAAAATCAGCAATTATAATTGACCACGATTTACAATTGATGGACCTTGTTTCAGATACAATGGTAATTTTTGAAGGGGAATCAGGTACTGCAGGTACTGCCACATCACCAATGCCAAAAGCTGATGCGATGAATAGATTTCTAAAATCACTTGATATGTCATTCAGAAGGGATGAAAGAAGTCTCAGACCCCGTGTAAACAAATTAGAAAGTAGATTAGATAAAGATCAAAAAACATCTGGAAATTTCTATTACAAGCATTGACTCGAATGTTAAAAAAGGCATTAGAAGGTGTACTTACAACAGAAGAAAACAATGAATTAATTTCAGCATTTGATCAGATTGGTAATATCATCATTGTAAGAATTCCAGAATCAATTATATCTAAGAAAAAAATTATTGGAGAAGCTTTACTGAATCAAGTAAAAATTGCTAAAAGTGTTTTCTATCAGGCATCATCTGTAGAGGGAGATTTTCGTACGAGAGATCTCGAAATTCTTGCTGGAGAAGACAATACAGAAACAGAATACAAGGAATTTGGATGTAAATTCACCGTAGATGTTAAAAATGCATTTTTTTCCCCCAGACTCTCTACGGAAAGAGAGAGAATTGCCAATTTGATTCAAAATAACGAGGTTATGACCAACATGTTTGCAGGAATTGGAATGTTTTCGATAATGGCTGCCAAGAAGAAGAAATGTACTGTATATAGTCTGGATATTAATCCGGTGGCATCAAGGTTATGTGAAACGAATATTGGGTTAAACAAACTTACTGGAAAAGTTATTTCAATAAACGGGGATGCGACTGAAATTATCAATAATCAATTAATCAATAAATCAGATAGGACATTGATGCTGTTACCTGAAAGATCAGATGAATTTTTAGAATCTGCAATCAATACAACCAAAAATGGAGGCATTATTCATTATTATTCACACATTCATGCAGATAAAAAATCGGAAGCAGGAAAACTTTCAGAAGAACATTATCTTCAAATTACACCAGTGCAATCAGAAATTCTATTTTCAAAAATAGTTAGAGCTGTAGGTCCCAGATACTATCAAACAGTAGTAGATGTAAAAATTTTCAAATAAATTAATCATCAGATGTAATTGATGCAGGGGAGGGTTTTGTTGTTGCCATAACATATCCAATCCACGCGATTACTCCCAAGATTCCTCCACTAATCATCAATACAGACAATTGTAATACAATAGGACTCCATTCAGACAACATTAACAAGTATGCATAAAGAAAGAAACCACCAATACAAAGAACGAAAATAGTGATACCCATTCCTTTTCGCTTGTCCATGGCGAAGAATTTTTTTGTGAGTTATTTATTGGTTTGAACTAATCCAATTCAATTGCCATAAGATATGCATCTTCGCCATCTCGATAGTAGGCGTTTAATTGTTGTCTAATTACAAATCCTTGTTTCTCATAAAGTCTTACAGCATCAGTATTACTACATCTTACTTCCAAATAAAACTCGTCACATTTTCTTAATTTTACACCATTAATTGATTCTTCAACAAGAGCATTTCCAATACCCTTCTTTCTATGTTCATCAACGACCGCTATAGAAACAACATGACCTTTTTTGACAAAACCTAATTTTTTAAAATTTGAAAATCCAAATTCAGTTTTACACATAATGTACCCAACATGTTTTCCTCCAATTTCTGCAACAATGAAAGCCTCTGGAAGTTCTACAAGTAGACTCTCATAGAAATAATCAGAGTAATGTTCAGGAAGGGTTTTTAGATTAATTTCCATTATTGAGATTAGATCGCTTGGCCCTGCTCTTCTAAGATTACAATCACCCAATTGTCGAAGGATTACTTGCATGATATACCGTGATAGTATCATTATTTAATTTTAAACCAAAAGACCATTTAATGGAAAAATTTATCCTAAATTAATGGAGGATTCTTCACAAGAAGATATTATTTCAATAGTCAACTCCATATTTCAGGTCAGTAGTTTTACAAAAGCTGAATTTTCTTTAGAATTTAGAATAGAAGATAGTGATTTCAAATCAAAGTTTGAGAGATTAGCTAGAAGATTAGAGGATATGAGCTATGTTTGTAAATTAGAAAAGATGGAAGATGGAGGACTATATGTTATCATTCAAAAATTTACTGTAAAACAGAGAAAATGGCTAAATTCTTCATGGACTCCTCGAATTTTGTTCGCTATTGTTATTTCATTTGTGATGATTGACGGATATTTTAGGACATCATGGGCAAACTCAATTGTAGAGATTGGAGATCCTCTAGAGATGGCCGGGATTTACACATTATCATTATTAGGAATTTTAGGGATTCATGAACTTGGTCATATTGTTGCTGCTAAATTACATAGACTAAAAACGTCTTGGCCATTTTTTATCCCAGGAATTCCTGCTATTGGTATGCTTCCAACATTTGGGGCATTCATTCAATCAAAAGGATTGACCATTAATCGAGAAATTTTATTTGATGTTGCTATTGCAGGCCCTATTGCAGGATTAGTTATTGCAATAATAGTTTCAGTATATGGAGCATATACAGCACCAATTCTAGATCAAGGATTATCTGGAGAGTTATTTGATGATTCAAGATTAAGTGAATGGGGCTGGGGAGAACCGTTGCTAATGACTGCTAGTTTGGCAATGTTTGGGAAAGGAGATGTACATGGAAATACAATATTGATGACACCGGTTATGTTTGCAGCATGGGTGGGATTTTTAATTACATTTTTGAATTTACTGCCAGCATGGCAATTAGATGGAGGACATATGGCAAGAACTTTACTAGGAGCAAAGTTACACAGATACGCAACTTTTGCAAGTATAGGAATTCTAGTTTTGTTAAACTTTTGGTTTATGGCAATCTTGATTCTTGTAATGAGTTCAAAAAATCCCAGTGCATCTCCGTTAGATGATGTTTCACCGCTTTCAAAAAACAGAAAACTTGCATATATTGGAATTATAGGGTTAGCAATTTTATGTGCTCCACTCCCATCAGATTTTTTGCCTAGTCTTTTATCTTAACAAAAGTCTTGCACCATCAGTAACCACTGCAACTTTTTGTCTTACTCCTTGTGTTTTAAGAATATAATCCATGGAATATTTTATTCCCTGCATAGAAATCATGTCAAGTTTTTTTGCATAAAATTCAGGTAGAATTGAAACTAAACCAATTTGAAAATTCTTTTGTATTTCTGAAAGAAACAGCAAATTCTCCATTCCACTGATGTATTTAGATGGATTTCGTAGTTGTTCTAAAGTTAATCTGCCTTCAAGATATTGTTGAAGTGCATCAGAACCTAATCCACCTTTACATTCAGCTATCAAAATTGCAAGACCATCTTTTTTAATCGCATTTGAGCAATTCCAAAGTGAAGAAAAAGAGTTTGCAAGATTATCATTACTTGAATCTTTACCAGTACTGATTATCATTGTTTTATGCTGACCTACATCTATAATGGAATTTGATTCCAAAATTTTTGTTGATGAAATAGTTTCGGAAGGATGGCCTATAGTAAAATCCATTATTCCCTCAGAATTTGCAATGATTTCAATTCCTTGAATTTCAAAATTATCTGTAAATTTTTTTGCCTCTGTTAAACTTTCAGAATATTTCCCAGGGGAAGGAAGATTTCCCTGTCTTTTCGCATATGCTGAAAGCATAGATTCTTGACCAAATTTCTTGATAAGCCGTGTAGATATAGTCTCATAACCAAATAATCCATTAAACTCCATCTCACCCATGAATACAAGATTTGAATTGGAAATGCCTTCATCATCAAATTCATTTATTGAGCTTCCCTCAGGTAATCCAGATTTTACCAAATTTAGAATTTTTTTATCAGCTAGAATTTTTGGAAATGGTTTTGATTTTTGCTCACATATGGTAAACAATGAAGAAATGATTTTTAGAATAGATTTAGAATTATGTAAAACTACAAGTTCCATTGGTTTTGATAAATCAAGCATGTTTAGTTTTTCATTGATCGATGAATCATCCAAAACATCACCTTCAGAATCAATTTTTTGTTCTAAATTTTCGGCCTTTATATCCAAAACAACGTCTGTAATACCATAATTTAACCAGATTTCAGGCATAATTATTACTCAATACAAAACAAAATAAATCCAGTGTAGTTAATTTTTGTATGGAATTTGTAAAAGAGTTTGCAACATTTTTGCACCAAAATGGCATAATAAAATTTGGCGACTTTACACTGGCTAGTGGAAAAAAGAGTTCATACTATGTAGATTTAAGATTAGTTTCAAGCTATCCAATTGAATTTAGAAAAATGATAAAATATCTTGAAAATGAGATTACTCAAGATGTAGGACTAGATAATTTTGATTCAATTGTTTCAGTACCTACAGGAGGTTTGATAATTGCCTCAGCACTAGCAATTGAAACGGTCAAACCTCTAATTTATGTTAGAAGTAAACCAAAAGATTATGGAACATCAAAATCGGTTGAAGGGAAAATCCATGATGGTATGAGTGTGGTTATGATAGATGATGTTGCTACAACTGGAGGTTCAGTTGTAAACGCAATAAAATCACTGAATGAGGTGAACATTTCCGTAAAAGACGCATATGTTATTGTTAATAGAATGGAAGGAGCTGATGAAGCATTACTAGAATTAGGAGTAAAAATTCACTCAATTCTAAATATCTTGCAAATTACAGAGGCTTTGTTTGAACAAAATCTTATAGATGAAGATATTGTAGAAAAAGTGAAAAATCAAATTAATAAATAAGTTTTGGCGGCTCAGACAAATGCCTTCCAATCATCAATTCAGATATAACTCTGATTCTTCATTGCAGCCAGATAATTTTGAATTGGCTCATTTTAAAACTAATTGGAGATAATGGGCCCGAAGGGCTTCGATCCCTTGGCTCACCGGTTATGAGCCGGTTACTCTACCAAGCTGAGTTACGGGCCCTAAGCAAATGAACTTTTTCTCAGGTTTAAAATGTTATGAGATTAACAATATTCTTCATAACAACTATCAAGTAACAAGTTTTGTGCAGAGATAGATTTGTCTGCAATTTCAATCAAGTTGTTTGAGTCAACTGAAGAATTCTCAAGTATATTTCTCCATGAAGCAGCATGTCGGATGTCAGCCTCAGTATGAAGTTTAAAGTATTCTGTAGCTTCATTACTTGTTATTCCATAGAATTCCGCCAATCCGTCAAGTTTAGTTTGACTAATTTTAGGAATTTCTTTTTCAAAGGCATACATTGCACAAGCGCCACCATCAAAGGTATTCATTAATTCATTCAAATCGGAAACCGCCTTACGAGTTTTAGTTGTACCAGAATATGAAATTAGTTCATCCTCAGATATTCCAAGTTCCCCAGCAAAAGTAATCCATGGTTTGATATGATCAGATTCTTCTTGTTGATTTTCAACTAATTCACTAATTACTGTAACAGGTGATTTTTCAATAATTGGAGTCATAAAAGAAGGAACTGCCTTCACGAGTTGAAAATATTCTTTAGAATAACCTGCCAGGGATTCCTGTGTTAATTTTCCATCAGACCACATCTGGTAGAATGGATGTTTAAGTAAACTTCTTTCTTCAATCATTTCATCAATTTTTTTTATCATATTCATAATTCATCATCAAAATTGCCAATAAAAAAATCTTTGTGGTTTACAAAAGATTTTATGGTCAAACCACTGAACTTTCATGGGTTCCAGTGGTGTAGACCGGTCAAGCATTTTGCCCTTTCAAGGCAAAGATCCCGGGTTCAAAATCATTCGATGAAAGTCCCGGCTGGAGCACCAAGATTTATTTACTTATGGTAAAGTTTTTTGATCAGGCCCATCTTGGACAGGAAAAATATCGAGATAAATCCTCTACTTGAAACCTATGGAAAATACATCACAAGAATAGATCAAGCTTTAAAAGATGAACTTTCCATATATTCTGAATCTGAATTTATTGAACCGCTGAAATATTCTCTAGAAGGAGGTAAGCGAATTAGGCCCATTATTTTGAATTTATCAGCTGAGAGTGTGGGTAAAATTGATGAAAATATTCTATCAGCATCATGTGCTGTTGAGTTTTTACACATGGAATCAATTATCCATGATGATATTATTGATAATGAAACCATGAGAAGACATAGAGAACCATTCCATATCAAATATGGATACAATACTAGCGTATTAACAGGAGATTTTGTTTTAGGATTAATTCTTGCAATATCATCCAGATTAGACAATGCAAGAATTACAAAAGATTTGGCCACTACAGCTATGTTGATGAGTGAAGGAGAAATGATTGAAGGTAGATTAGAAACTAGTGAAGATGTAACATTTGATGATTATCTCAAAGTAATAGAATACAAAACAGCGACAGCATTTGAGGTTGCAGCAAGAACTGGTGCAATTATTGCAAATGGTTCAGAAGAACAAATTGAGTCATTAACTGCATATGGAAAAAATCTTGGAATTGCATATCAAATTCGAGATGATTTGTTGGATTGGAAAAATGAAGATAAATTATTTAATTTGTTAATCAAAAAAAGTTCTGATCCCAGAGATGTTTTTAATAAAATGGAAGAATTGTTAAAAGAATATTCAGAAAAGGCAAGATCTAGCTTAAGAAAAATTCCAGACAGTGATGCAAAAATAAATTTAGATAATCTAATTAAATTTACTTCGTTTAAGGCATAAGACCTAAACTAATTACTGGTGTTGCAAATTCTACAAATTTAATTAGTGGTTCTGGATATACACCGAATCCTACTAAGAAGATTGTCGAGAAAATCATAACAGCGATAATGGATTTTGGTTCTGCAACTCTCTTTTCAGTTTCTCCTTCAAAGTACATCTTTCTTGTAATCCAACCATAGTAAGCAAGAGATAATGCACTGTTAAGAACACCAGCAATTGCAAGCCAAGGTGCCCACCATATTGCTGAACTAGCATCTAAAGCACTGCCAAATAACATCAATTTGCTCCAGAATCCTGAAAGTGGAGGAATACCAGCTAATGCAAACAAAGCGATAACTAGACCAAGTGCAGTGATAGGCATTCTTCTTCCAAGTCCTTGGAGTTTGTCAATGTGAGTTACTGCAAGCGTTGTAACAATCCCTGTAATTGCAATAAAGGCTGCACCCTTCATTACAGCATGATTCATAATTTGGTACAAAGAACCTTGTAAGCCAAGAGAACTATGGGGTGCCACTGCAAGTCCAATCAAAATGTATCCTGCATGAGCTATACTAGAATATGCTAACATTCTGGAAATGTTCTTTTGCATGATTGCAGCCACATTTCCAATTGTCATCGTCATAACTGCAATTATTCCAAGAGCTAATGTCCAATCAAGATTCAGAACAATCATTCCAAGAACTACAATTCGGATTGTTGCTGCAAACCCTGCTTTCTTTGTGGCAGCAGCTAATAAAGCAGTAATTGCTGGTGGGGCGCCTTCATAAGTATCTGGAAGCCACTGATGGAAAGGTACGAGTCCCATTTTGAATCCAAATCCTGCAATAAACATTCCAACAGAAAGTAATGCAAGAGGTAACAGCGAAGGATCAAGTGTAGAATAACCTTGAATTACCTCTCCGATGTTTGTAGAACCTGTTAATCCATATGAAATTGAAATTCCGTAAACGATAATTGCAGATGATAAAGCACCAAACAAGAAATATTTTAGAGCAGCCTCGTTTGAGCTTGGGTTCTTTTTCATATAACCAACTAAAATGTATGTTGGAATACTCATTAGCTCCCACGCAACAAATAACATAACTAAATCAGTAGAATATGCAACTAGCACCATACCGATAGTTGCAAGTAGAATTAGTGAATAGTAGACAGCAGGAGAATTGTGTTTTCTCATATAGTTGAAAGAGCCTACAGTAGTGAAGATAGCAACAATTAGCATTGCAATTGCAAAGAATCCACCAAATGCATCATCAACTACTACATCGTCTGAGAAAAGAGCAGATGCTGCAACGTTTTCATTGATGAATTGGTATCCAACATAACCCATGGATACGATTAATGCTGCAAATGCAATTACAGCATAAAATGAGTTTGAACCTTGTTCTTTTCTTAGAATACTGATTATCGGAAGAAGAACTCCAACGGTTCCCAGAATTGCAATTAAAACCAATGGAGTTGAAGTAATTTCTAACATCTCATCAAATCTCCTATATCAACAATATCAGAACTACGAATAGTAATCCTGCTCCAAATACGAATAGATATGAC
>Ga0224512_10000676_pt1 | contig 35041 bp, 35 predicted proteins | sample SF_May12_sed_USG_4_FD_169103 | JGI IMG/M metagenome (GOLD analysis project Ga0224512, IMG submission 169103) | Sediment microbial communities from San Francisco Bay, California, United States - SF_May12_sed_USGS_13 | ecosystem: Environmental > Aquatic > Marine > Sediment | place: USA... | reverse complement strand
AAGCTGCGACCGTGCAGCCCGTGGAAGGCGCTGGTTGCGAAGTACTGATCGGACAATCCGGCGCATCCGATATCGGTGACCAGTACGACCTGTTCCGGGGCCACATCCACACGGAGTAGCGCCGCACTGAGTTGGTCGAGTATCGAAGTGTGCCCGCAGCCCGGACAGAAGGGGTAGGCCGTTTCGTTGCGGTAGGTCGCCAGGGGGACGATGGTGGTGCTCACGAAAGCACCTCGATGATCTGTTCGGGGGTAATGAGCTTTCCGTCCACCCGGTTGACACCGACAATCTGGTGGCCGGAGGCGAGTCGTTCAATCTCCCGCCGGTAAAGCCCCAGGTTGAGTTCGGGCGCGACTACCCGGCTCACGCCCGCCAGGGCTGTTTTGATCGCCTGTTCCGGGACGGGCCACAGGCTCTGCACCACCAAGAGCGACACCCGACCACCGTCCGCTCTGGTTTGCCGGACGGCCGCCCGGGCGGCACCGGCCGTTGCCCCGTAGGCGAGAATCAGTGTGGCGGCCCCGTCCTGGTGATCCAGGGTTACCATTTCGATCTCGTCGAGGTGATCGTCGATCTTGGCAGCGAGGTGTTCGTTCAAAGCGCCGACCGTGGCCGGGTTCTTGGTAATCACGGCATCTTCGTTGTGGGATGATCCCGTGAATCGAACGATTTCATCGCCGTACCGACCGATCGGTGGGACTCCGTCGGGCGGCTGGTAACGGTACTGGGGGCCTTCGTCGCCCTTTCGATAATTACGGTCTCGCACTGCCCATTCGGTGAGTGCGGCAGGATCGACGGTTCGCATCGTCATGTTCAAGTCCTTGTCGGTCAGCAGGAACACCGGGCACCGGAACCGTTCGGCCAGATCAAACGCACGCATCGTCAGGGTGTAGCACTCCTCGACCTTCGAGGGAGCCAGGGCGATGATCGGGTACCCACCGGCGGTGCCCCACCGCACGAACTGGACATCTCCCTGACCCACGGTGGTTGCCCCGCCGGTGGCCGGTCCCAAGCGCTGAACGTCAACAATCACCAGCGGTATCTCTCCGATGATGGCGAGGCCGATGTTCTCGCTGTAGAGGCTGATTCCAGGTCCGCTCGTAGCGGTGAACGTCCGGGCTCCGCCGAGAGTGGCGCCGATGCACATACCGATCGAAGCGATCTCATCTTCGCCCTGGATGGCGATCCCACCCCGGGCGGGCAGTTCGGTCATCATCATCTGCAGGATGGGAGAGGCGGGGGTAATCGGATACCCGGCAAAGAAGTCACATCCTGCGGCGAGCGCGCCACGGACTATGGCCGTTGACCCGTCAATGAATTCGTGTGCCATGCTGCGCTCCCAAGATGACCGCGGCCATTGTCCTCTCGATCGGCGGAATACGCGTAGGGTCGTTAGTCACGTTGCCCGGGACCCGCTCGGGCCGCTCGATTCCTCAACCAGCCTTATCTCCGACTCTTGTTCGGGGTACTTTCCGTTGCCAGAGGCAAAAAACCGGCGCAGGACGTCCATATCGTGGGTCAGATCGCGGCCCGTCAGGAGGGGTGGACCTATGGTGACGAGCTTTTGCGAGTAGTCGATCCGGGCCGGCACGATCGGAACTCGAGCGGAGCGAGCAATGTGATAGAAGCCCGATTTCCAATGATCGGAAAAGCGTCGGGTTCCGGCGGGGGCGATCACCAGGACCAGCGAAGTGGCTGCGGCGAAAGCGGCAGCCATCTGCTCGACGACACTCTCACTAACCCCGCGCCGGATCGCGATACCTCCCAACCGCTGCATGATCGGCCCGAAAGGGCCCTTGAAAAGGCTGTCCTTGCCCATGAAGGAAGCCTTGAGTCCAAACGAGGTCATGGTCGCCAGCATATAGACGAAATCCCAGTTGGTGGTGTGGGGAGCGCCGATGACAATGAGCTTGGGCTCGGGAGGAAGCTCTCCTTCGATCTTCCACCCGGTCAGGCGAAACCACCAGAGTGCCAGGCGACTGAGCATGGGACTGAAGTGTCCCATACCCAGGGGCGGATCACGATTCGTTGAGGAGTCCCAGCAACCGGTCGACGAAGACTGCTTGGGCGGGGTTCAGTTTGCGGCGAGCGGTTTCCGGATCGAACCACTCGACCCGGTCGACCTCGGGGAAATCCTGCATGCGCCCGGACCTGGGCGGCCACTCCATCGAGAAGCTGTTGGAACGCTGCTGGGCGGGATCGACGTCACCCTGGCAGGCCCAGCCGTATACGACCTTACCGGATCGCTGGGTCACCAAGCCAAGCGGCCGTGCCGCATCGCCCGGGACGAGGGTGCCTATCTCTTCATGGAACTCTCGCCGGGCGACTTCCAGCAGGTCCTCACCTTCACCCGCTTCTCCTTTGGGGATGCTCCAGGCGCCGTCGTCGCGCTTCGCCCAAAACGGCCCGCCCGGGTGGGCGAGCAACACCTGCACGGCACCACCGGTTCGGCGATACAGCAGGACTCCCGCGCTGATCACGCCCAGACGCTACTCACCTAGCATGGTTTGCGCTGCCGGCGGAGAGGACTGCATGATGCGACCGGTTTATGCCATCTCGGGAGGTGTTTCGAAGTTCGCTAAAGCGCGGCCCGACAAGACGTTCCAGGCGGTGATCAAGGAGGCCTACGAATACTCGATCGCCGACCTGGGCATCGACATGCCTACCTTCACCAAGGCAGTGGACGGCTCGGTTGCCTCGTACTTCTCCGATCATTTCTCACGCCAGTTGATGGCGGGGATCATGGCCCAGGATTATCTCGGGCTGATCCCAAAACCGAGCCATCGGGTCGAAGGGGGCGGGGCCACCGGTGGTCTCGGCTTCCAGGAAGCGTGGAAGTCGGTTGCGTCGGGCGACATGGACGTGTGCGTCGCCTACGGCTTCGAAACGATGAGCCATGTCGAAACCTGGAAGGGCAACGAGTTCATTGCTTTGGCTTCCGATGTCTCCTGGGACTACCCGGTGGGTGGTTTCTACTCCGGCTATTACGCCATGATGGTTACCCGGCATATGAAGGAGTACGGCACGACCGTCGAGCAGATGGCTCACGTCTCCGTCAAGAACCACCTGAATGCCTATCACAACCCGTACGCCCAAAAGCGGAACCGCTATTCGATCGAGGACGTGCGATCGTCGCCCATGGTGGCCTGGCCGCTCACCCGGCTCGACATTTGCGTCATGTCCGACGGAGCGGCCGCGGTGATCTTGGTGTCCGAGGAGGGGCTCGAACGCTTGGAGCGAGCAGGCGCCTCGGTTCCCCGCCCGCTCGTCCGGGTCGCAGGGATCGGGCGAGGGACCGATGCCATGCGAATGTCGGATCGGCCCCATGTCGATTACGACACGTTCATGCGCGACTACGCCACGGAACTCGAACGGGATTCCGATGAGACCCGGGCGTACTACAAGAGGCTGTGGGAGAGAGGCACCCGGTATCCGGGCGTTCATTCGTTCCGGGCCGGCCGAACGGCCGGTAATCTCGCCTACCGTCGGGCCGGGATTGTCGATCCGCTGGCCGACCTCGACTTCGTCGAACTGCACGACGCCTACACGTCGAGCGAGATCCAAACCTACGAGGATCTGGGTTTGTGCCGGTACGGGGAGGGCGGTCCCTTCGCGGCCTCAGGCAAGACCTTCATGCCCGGCGTCGACTACGGGCTCGACCTGCCGGAATCTCCTGTGCTCCCGGTGAACCCGTCCGGAGGTTTGATCGCCTGCGGCCACCCGGTCGGCGCTACCGGTCTCATGCAGGGAGTATTTGCCATCTGGCAGTTGCAGGGAACCGTCGACAAGCACTTCGGTGACCCCACCCTCCAGGTTCGTGATGCCCGTCAGGGAGCGATCCACTCCCACGCCGGTACCGGCACCTACGTCACGGTCAGCATTCTTCGAAAGGAGGACTGAAGTGGGCAAGCTTCCCGACCGCAAAGAAGAAACCCTGGGTGGGTTCGTGGTCCATGGCATCCCGTTCCCGATCGACTCCGACCCGGATTCGCTGGCCTTCCTCAAGCGGATCGCTCCGATCCAGATCGAGCAGGGCTACTCGATCACCTATCTCCACTCGTATGGTCAAGACAGCCCGTGGTTCGCCGGGGCTTCCAACCGGCGCTTGCTGGCCACCCAGGATCAAGAGTCCGGATACACCTATGCGACGCCGCGCGGCCACGACATGTACTCGGGCGGCGAAACAGCCTGGATTGACATCACCGACCGGCCTGCCCGGATCCATGCCTTCACGGTGTGCCACTTTGGTTCGGAGGAGTTCCTCTCGGAGACTCCGTACGTCCTGACCCTGATCGAATTTGAGGGAGTCGACACGCTGTTCCTCAGCCGGCTACTTGGAGTCGATCCCGATGAGGCGTCGATTGAATGGATCGGGATGGAGGTGCAGCCTCGCTTCCTGCGCAACAGCAAACTAAAGCCGACCGACGTCTACTTCGTCCCCGCCGCATGACTGAATTCGACGCTCGGGCCGCGCATCATCGGTTTGCGGTTGAGTGCTTCAACGGGCCCTGGGATCTGCTCGAGAAGGAAGACCGGAGCGAAGACGACACTGCCGAGATGATCCATATGGCCCACGCCTCTTTGTGGCACTGGCGGCGGTCCGAACAGGGCGATCCTCAGCACTTCGCCGTGGGCGCCTGGCAGCTGTCCCGGGTCTACGCAGTGGCCGGGCGGCCAGACCAGGCCCGCCGGTACGGCGAAGAATCACTGATGCTGTGCAGCCAACACGAATTGGCGGCTTTCTACCTTGCTTATGCCTACGAGGCTCTGGCCCGGGCGGCGGCGGTGGCCGGGGACAAAACCGAACGGGAGCGGCATCTGGGCGCCGCAGGGGCAGTGGCCAAGCGGATCGAGGACGAATCCGACCGGGAGGCTCTCCTCGACGATCTTGCCACCATCTGAACTGATCATGGGCAGGAACACCCGGTCCGTCTACGCTGCCTTCTTGGTATGAACCACACGCCCTCTCGCAGCTTCTTCGTGGCCGGGCTGCTGCTCCTCGGGGCCTGCGCGGCAACCCGCGCCGATGAACCGCTACCGACCACTACCACGACCAACGCGGCGGCCACCACCACTACGACCGGGGCTCCCACCAACACGACCTCACGTCCCGCGACCACTACCACGACTACCACCACCACGACCACGACCATTCCGCCCCCCACGGCCGCCTCTCTGTCTTTGGAACAGGTGGCGATAATCACCGGCGACCTTTCCCCGAAATCGATCGTTCATTCGGGGAAAGGCCTCTTCTTCGTCCAAAACATGATGTACCGGCACACTGTGACGGTGTACAACCGGACCTTCGAGTTGGTGCAAACCATCCCCGACACGGTCGACCTGACACCGGTCGGCCTCGAAGGCGAGTACCGGGGCGCCCCGGTGGAGGCGGCCTTCACCAGCGACGGTGCCGCCGGATACGTGTCGAATTATCAGATGTATGGCCCGGGTTTCACCCGACCCGGCGGCGACGGGTGCGGTCTGGATGGATGGGATGAGAGTTTCGTGTATCGAATCGATGCGGACACTCTGAAGATCGATCAGATCATCCCGGTCGGGGCGGTGCCAAAATACCTGGTCGTTACGCCCGACGACCGGTACCTCCTCGTCGCCAACTGGTGCAGCTTCGACGTCAGCGTGATCGACACGGGCACGGGCGAAGAGGTGGCCCGGGTCGAGGTCGGCCGGCACCCGCGCGGCATTGCCGTAGATCCGGACTCGACCACTGCTTTCGTGGCGGTGATGGGATCGAGCTACATCGCCAGGCTCGATCTTTCGGATCTGTCTGTGACCCGGTTGGAGGGTATCGGCGCCAACCCCCGCCACCTCGTGATGGATCCCATCGGGCGGTTCTTGTACGTCACGTTGAATGGAGAAGGACGGGTCGTGAAGATCGATCTCCAAACGGGTGAGGTAGTCGCCCGGGTGGCCACCGGTAGCGCTCCGCGCAGCATGGCCATTTCCGGGGACGGGACGGCGCTCTACGTCGCCAACTACGCCTCGGACACGATCGCCAAGGTGGCCACCGGTGACATGACCGTGCTCCAGACGCTTGAAGTGGCGCACCATCCCATCGGCATCACCTTCGACGACGCAACCCGGCGGGTATGGGTTTCGTCCTACTCCGGGGTCATCACGGTGTTCGACGAACGATGAGCGACCAGCCTACGCCGCTAGCATCATTCGAAGCCACCTGGAACGGCACATGCCCCTTATCAGCTGGTCCGATCGACACCACGCCGAGCGTCGAGCAAGAGGAGGCTTCATTGTTGACTCGCCCCACCGCCGGCCCCGGTCCCGGTGATCGGGCACCCACCTTCGCGCTGCGGAGGACCTTCGAGGAGGCCGTCGCACTTTCCGGGCTCCTCGAACGCGGGCCGGTTGTCGTCGCGTTCTACGTGTTCGATTTTGGTGACGTCTGAGGCCACGAGCTGTCCCAGTTAGGGACACGCGCTCCCGAAATCAGGTCGCTCGGAGCCGAGGTCGTGGCGATCGCGGTTACTGCATCGTTCTCGCAAATGGCGTTCGCCGAGCAGCTCGGCATTGATTTCCCGCTCTTGAGCGACTGGGAAGGTACTGTCGCCGAAGCGTACGGAGTCCGCTACCACATGTGGAAGGGTCATCGTGGTCTGGCCAAGCGGTCTCTATTCGTCGTCGACCAAACCGGCACCATCACCTACCGTTGGGTGTCTGAAGACGCTCTTGTCCTTCCACCGATGGATGAGCTGGTCGTTGCGGTGAGACGCACCGCAAGCTGAGCCGACGACCCGGGCCGCTAGATACAGTCGGCCGCATGGGATAATCGACTGCGGATGATCTCCTTTCGTTTGTGATCAACCGTCCCGGGATTGAATTCTCACCCCCGCCTTACGATCCGGTAGACGGTACCCGCCCCGCTCACCGCGTATAGCTCCCCGGCACCGTCGGTACCAAACGAGGTCAACGAGGCAACCGTCCCGAGGTCTGCTTGCCAATCCCAGGTATTGGCAACGCCGTTGCCGGTGTAGCGGAAGCTGCGCACCCAGCCCGAGCAGAAATCGCCGTAGAAGTAGTGACCGGCGAGTTCGGGAATCGCGCTCCCCCGGTAGACGTAGCCTCCGGTGACCGAGCACCCCTCCCCGTGCCCGTATTCGAAGACCGGGAGCACCAGACCGGCTCCACTACAGCCGGATGAAGGGTTGAAACAGTGTTCGCCCTCCATGATCGACCAGCCGAGATTGGCGCCACCGGCGCTGGTGGTGAGCACGTCGATTTCCTCCCACTTGCCCTGGCCGACATCGGCGACATACAGGCGTTGCCCGTCGAATGAGAACCGCCACGGGTTGCGGAGACCGTAGGCCCAGACTTCGGCTGCACCGCCGCCGGCCACGAACGGATTGTCGGCCGGGACCGTATAGGTGGCGCCCCGGTCGACGTCGATTCTGAGCAGCGTGCCGAGCAGCGTGGATGGTCGCTGTCCGTTGCCAGAGGGATCGCCGCCGCCCCCGCCGTCTCCCATTCCGATGTAGAGGTAGCCGTCGGGACCGAAGGCCAGCATGCCGCCGTTGTGATTGGAGGCCGGCTGGTCGATGGTGAGTAGCACCCGTTCGGTGGCCCGGTCGGCTTGGTTGGGATCGTTACTCACCAAGTACTCGACCACCCGGGTGGCGCCACCGGTGTCCGTGTAGTTCACGTAGAAGCGCCCGTTGCCTGCGTACTGGGGGTGAAAGGCCAGACCCAGCAAACCCCGCTCACCGCCCGTCCCCACCTGGTCGCTGATATCCAGGAAAGGTGCGGGGATGAGGGTTCCACCTGAAACGATCCGGATGCGACCGGGTTGCTCGACGATGAACAGCCTGGCGTCACCAGGTGGAGCGTCCAGGAAGAGTGGTTGGGTGAGGCCCCCAGCGACCGGTACGAGTTGGAGCCGCACCTGAGCGAGGCTGGGCCGGGGCGGCGGTGCAATAGGGGCCAGACCAAACGCGCGGGCGAGGAAGGAGGCCATCTGGTCGCGCAACACGATATCGTTTGGGCAGTACCGCAGCGGACTGGTACCGCATCCGAGCGTGATCCCCAGGTCGTACAGTCGCTCAGTGGAAGGCCCGTACCACGCCGTGGCCGGCACATCGACGAACAAACCCCCGGCAGGCGCTAGATTCGCCTCTTCGCCGATCGCCCGCACGATGAACATCGACATCTCAGCTCTGGTCACCAGGCCGGCGGGTCGGAAGGTGCCGTCGGCGTACCCCAGGGTGAAGCCGAGCTCGGCCAGTCGTTCTACATATCCCGTGTACCACTGACCAGCCGGAACGTCGGGGAAAGTGCCCCGGTGGGCAGGCAAATTGTCGGCCTGGCCGGTCGCTCGCAGCAGAAAAGCAGCCATCTCAGCACGAGAGACAGGATCGCCCGGACAATACTGGTCGCCGATCGGTGGTTTGCAGCCGACCGTTATTCCCGCCGCGGCGATCGCTTCGATGTTCGGCTCGTGGAAGTTGCCGTCATCGTCGATGAACGAGCCACCGGGGGTCAGCTCCGCCGCCGCCGGGACGGCCACCGCGAGAGCCAGCGCCACCGCCAGAATGCCTGGGTATGTGGACCTCTGATTCGTCGACATTGATCTCATCGCCACTCCTCCTCATTGCGACGCTTCCAGGGGTCTGTCCCGCAGACAACCGTACACAACCGGTAGCCCAAGACCGGGGAGGAATGCATAGGCAACTCGCGGGCGGTGAGGGTCGAGAAGTAGGTGTCAGGTGGGTGTCCTCGGTTTGTTCGGATTCGGGTGACGACCGGGCCCGTGAAAACGAACCCTCGCGTTTGGATTCGTTGTGTGCGCGCAAAGCGGATCGGTAACGTCGCGCATCATGGAAGGGTTCTGGATCGGTGTACTCGCCGGCTATGGAATAGCTATTCCAGTTGGAGCGATCGCGGTACTGATCACCGAGGTCGGCATTCGGTGCGGATTCCGCTGTGCTTTCTTCGCTGGAGCAGGCGCAGCCACCGCAGATCTCATCTACGCGACACTCGCAGTTGTCGGCGGGGTCAGCCTTACCACGGTGGTAGCCCCTATTCAGGAACCGTTGCGGATCATCAGCGCCGTCGTTCTCGTCCTGATCGCCATCCTGGGACTGCGAAAAGCCCGACGACGACGACCGCCACCCGCTGAATTCGTGTTTCCCGACCGTCGAGAGCTGGCAGGGACGTACGCTCGTTTCCTCGGACTGACGGTCATCAACCCGGCAACCGTCGTCTACTTCGCAGCGTTCATTGTTGGCCTAGGAGTTGCCAGAGACATGACCCCTGCGCAAGAGGCTTTGTTCGTGACCGGCGCATTTCTCGCATCCTTGTCCTGGCAGACTCTCCTTGCCGGAGTCGGGGCTTTCGCGGGCCACCGGCTTCCGCACAAGACGCAGACGGCTGCCATCATCGCCGGCAACATCCTGATCCTCATCATCGCCGGCCTGATACTGGTCCAGTGAATACGGAAGACTTATTGATGGGTCTCGTGCATCTGCCGGGCCGGTTCTTCGGTCGGGACTGTTGGCCGGTACGTTGGACCCAGCATCGCTTTGGCGACCTCACCCCATACTCTGGCGACACCGTTGATCACATGGAGCAACACAAACCCGATCAGTACGCCAATCACCGCCACGATGACGGCCTCCCACAAGGTATCGACCACCCAGATGTCGTTGAGCCAATCGACCGACGTGGCCCACCACGATTGGGCATAGAAAAACGGAGTGGCAATCAAAGCAAAGAACGCCGCGGCGGTGACCACCAAGGTGAACCCGATAATCCCCAACGGGAACTCGACAAACAAGTAAAAGACCCGCTTCCAGGTCTCCGAACTACCAACCAGGGCTTTGACCTTGGGCCACAACCCACCCGAGACCGCCAACCGGTGCGAGGACGGCGTGTCCTGGTCTAACAACAAGTTGGTCGCCATCCGCTCAAACTCACCCATCCCATAGGCAGCTGCCAGCACCCCCACCAGAATCGGGATCCCCAACAAGGTGATGAACAGCCCGAAGCCGAGCGACAGACCGGTCACCAAAAACACGAAATAGAAGATCCCCAACGGGAACGCCAACAGCAGATACCCGACACTCCTCCACGTCTTTGGCTTGACAATCACATCAAAGAACACCGCATCTCCCTTCATCAACTCCTGTGCAGATGATGGACGAGCCAAGAATCAAGAGCTAGGGCCGAAAGACCGTTGTGCGGTTTGGTGTCGACGGTGACGGCGTTCATCCGTTCTACTTCTTCGGCAGGCCATCATCCAGCGATGCACGGGAGGCTCGCGCGGCGGGTTCCTGCCGGTAGTAGGAGCGCAGCACTTCGTAGAGGTCCCGTCGATCTTGCCTGAGGCGAACCGGCCGGTTGAAAAAGGCCTCGGTAGCAACGGCGAAGAATTCCACACGGTTGGTCGTTGCATATAAGTCGAGGAAGAGAGGTCCGATGCCGGTGGTCAGATCCTCATAGGCGCGCATGGTCACATCGGCGAACTCATCTCGAAGCAGCCGATCGTGGATCGGTGGGATGCCGTCGGCGAACCCATCGAGCATGTCGAGTTTGTGGGCGAACTCGTGCTGAACCAGGTTGCGGCCCGGGGCAAGGCGGCTGGTGGCCACCACTGCATCCCAGGCCACCATCACCGGTCCGTGCAAACGTGCCTCACCCAACAGATGACTGGGAGTCTGGGTGAACACTCCTCCACCGACCGCCCGCTCACCCCGCCGGGTGGTGGTCGTCGGATACACGATGATGCTGGTCACATCGCGAAAATGAGCAAGATCGAGCTCGAGGATCAGCAAACAAGCATGGGCGGAAATGGTGACCTCGATCTCCTCGGTCGGCTCCAACCCGGCGGCTCCCTCCCAGAGCTTGTCGGTGACGAACTCGTGGATCAGGTCCTCCAAGCGGGAACGTTCTCCCGCGTCGAGCGTACCCCAGGCCGGCAACCTGACCTGGAGGATTCGACGCCACGTCTCGGGGAAGGAACGGTCGGAAAAGCGGCTCCTGTGCCTCACCCAAGTGAGTATCTCATGGCTGGTTCTCAACCCGGGCCGGGCGGGCAATGAGGCGTCCGAGCCGCAGCCCGGCCGGAGGGCGGTGGGTCGAGCAGCCCGGACCTTCCCGATCCGGTCCGCTGGTGTTGTTCACTCGCGCTTGTAGGGCTTGAGATAGGCCCCGGGATAATTGGCGTTCCTTCCGGCAATGGCCAGGGCGGCGATTGTGACCAGGTACGGAAGGGCCAAGAACAGTTCGAACGGCAGATCGAATCCGATGGTCTGGAGACGCAACTGCAAGGCGAAGACCCCGCCGAACAGAAGGGCTCCCCACATAGCCCGAACCGGATGCCACCTGGCGAAGATCACCAGGGCGATGCTGACCCAGCCCCGCCCGGCAATGATGCCGGGCGAGAATGCCCCCAGCTGGGCGAGCGACAGGAACGCTCCACCGGCGGCCATCAGGGCACCGCCCGCCGACAGGGCAATGTAGCGGGTACGAAATACGCTGACACCCGCCGCGTCGGCCGCCTCCGGGTTCTCGCCCACGGCTCTCAGTTGCAGGCCGAAGGTGGTTCGGAACAGGATCCACCACGACAACGGGATGAGCACCAGAAAGGCAATGTAGGTTAGGGCGTATTGCTGGAATATCGGCTCGATACTCTCGATGGCCCGGGCCGGTGAGAGCTGCGAGAACGGCTCCACGGTAGGAAGCACTTGCCGCTGTCCGAACACCATGCGATTCCCGAAGAGCGAAAGACCGATGCTCAGCAGCGTGATTCCGAGACCGGATACGTGCTGATTGACCCCGAGCGTCACGCTGAGGAACGCCATCAGCAGCCCCATGGTCACCCCGGCCGCCATGGCTGCCAGGAGTCCCACCCACAGGTACTCTTCGATCCCGGCCTCACTGGCCCCGAAGGCAACCGCGAAGCCCGTGAAACCGCCCAGGAACATGATGCCCTCGATTCCCAGGTTCAGGACCCCGGATCTTTCGGTGAAGAGCTCGCCGATGGTGGCGTACACGAGCGGGGTCGCCACCCGGAGGGTCGCTCCAATCAGGCTGACGATGAAGCCAACTTCGAAGACTTCGCTCATGGCCCGCGTCTCCGGACGCTTATGCGGTACCCCTGGAGGAGCATCATGGCCAGCGTCACGAGCAGCAAGGTGGCCTGAATGACTTCTCCCAGATAAACGGGCACTCCCAGCACTCGACTGACGGTTTGAGCGCCGGTGTCGATAAGACCGAGAAAAAGCGCAGCCAGGCCCACCCCCCAGGCGCTGAGGGCCCCGAGCGTCGCGACGATGATGCCCGTATATCCATATCCGGGCGAGAGGGCGTCGATGAGGTGGTACTGGATACCGGCCACCTCGCTTACTCCGGCCAGACCGGCGATACCGCCGGACACGAGGGCGGAGGTCAGCAGGGTTCGTTCCACCCGGATCCCGGCGAAGCGGGCGGCCGGCACTCCCAATCCGGTGGCGCGCATCCGGAGCCCGAATGCCGTGCGGGTCAACACGAACCAGAGGACGAGAATCGTGACGACCGCCAGCAGGAATCCGAGGTGCAGCCGCGAGCGGGCGATCAGCCGGGGGAAGATTGCCGATGGGGCGATTTCCGGTGATTGGGGCCATTGAGAAATGGGATCACGCCACGGACCGTTGAGCAGCGCACTGACGATGAAGATGGCCACCGAATTGAGCAGCAGCGTCGTCACGACCTCATCGATCTTCAACTTCACCTTCATCAACGCGGGAGCCAGCGCCCACACCACCCCGGCCGCGAACCCACCGACGATCATCAGCGGTATGGCGATCCAGGAGGAGACTCCGTGCATCTGCAAACCGATGGCCGTGGCGGCAGTTGCCCCCGCGTACAACTGACCCTCGGCGCCGATGTTCCAGTATCCGCCCGAGAAGGCAAAGGCGACGGCGGCGCCGGTGAGCAGTAAGGGTGTGGCCTTCACCAGCACCTCAATGGCGCCACTCTGGCTGGAAAGAGGGTCGATGAGGAAGTAGTAGTAGGCCCGGAGCGGGTCTGCGTCGACCAGAACGATGAGCACCGCGGTGATGAGGAACGTCAGGAGGATTGCCCCAACCGGGATGAGCGGCCGCATCCAGGCCGGGGCCGGGATTCGCTCGACCTTCAACCGCATGGCAGAACGCTCCAGTCCAACCGTGGCTTGGCGGGTGTCATGTCACGACCCCCGACATCAGCAGGCCCAATCGCTCCGCATCTGCTTCGTCGGCGGACAGGACCCCGAGGATCTTGCCCTCGTAAATGACCGCCACACGATCGGACAGGCTGAGGATCTCGTCGAGGTCCTCCGAGATCAGGAGGATGGCCGCCCCCTTCTCTCGCTGCTCCAACAACCGCTCGCGAACATATTCGGTTGCTCCCACATCGAGACCGCGGGTCGGTTGCGAAACCACGATGAAGGCCGGGTCTCGTTCCAACACCCTCGCCAGAACGATCTTCTGCATGTTGCCGCCCGACAAGGTGCGGGTCTTGTCGTCCGGTCCCGCCTTGATTTGATAGCGCTCGATCTTCTCAACGGCATGCTGGCGGATCAGCTGGCGGTCCAGCATCCCCCGGTCGCTGAAATCTTCGAGATGCTCGAGAGCGAGGTTTTGGGCGACACTGAGATCACCAACCAGGCTGGCGTGACGATCCTCCGGAATACGGCCGACCCCGGCCCGCATGATGGCGGTCGGATCCCCATTGGTCAGGTCTTGGCCGCCGACTGCGACCCGACCTCCGGTTGCCGTCCGCGTCCCTTCGAGAACCTGCGCAAGTTCGCTCTGGCCGTTGCCCGACACACCGGCGAGTCCCACGATCTCACCGGCATGCACCTGAAGCGAGATGCCCTGCAGCGCGTCCACACCCCTGTTACCGACGGCCACCACGTCGTCGACTTCCAGGACAACCGGTCCGCGGTCCGCCTCGCTGGTGTTTTCTACGCCGCTCGTAACCCGCCCGACCATCATTCTGGCCATTTCCGCTTGCGACGTTGCGCCGGTATCTACCGTCCCCACCCTCTCACCCGAACGAAGCACCGTCACCCGGTCGGTCAGAGCGGTCACTTCGTGCAGCTTGTGGCTGATGAACACCACAGACAGGCCGGCGGAAACAAGGTTCCGCAGCGTCGCAAAGAGCCGATCGACCTCCTGGGGCACGAGGACGGCGGTCGGTTCATCCAGGATCAGCACACTTGCGTCGTGAAAGAGCGCCTTGAGGATCTCGACCCGCTGCCGTTCGCCGACAGAGAGGTTCTTGACGAGAGCGCGCGGTTGGACGGGCACGCCGAAACGTTCCGAGGCCGACGCGACCCGTTGGTGGGCATCTTCGATGTTGAGACGAACCCCACGGGTGTTTCCGAGAATGATGTTCTCGGTGACCGTGAGGGGTGGCACCAGGGCGAAATGTTGTGTGACCATGCCGATGCCATGAGCGATGGCATCGCGCGGAGACCGGATCCTGACCTCGGTCCCTCCGACCAGGATCCTTCCTGAATCTGGCTGATACAGGCCGTACAGGACGCGCATGAGGGTGGTTTTGCCGGCGCCGTTCTCACCGAGAAGCGCGTGGATTTCGCCCCGCTCGAGCGTGAAATCGATTCCCCGATTGGCCTGCAGCACGCCGAAGCTCTTGTGGATGTCCTGCATCGTGACCGCTGCCGCGGTGGCCGCACTGCCCATAAGAGATTGGGGCCCGCACTGTGGTGCGGGCCCCCAACTCCTACTTCGAGGAGGCGGCCGGCTGGGACTCGGTGATATCCACCCGGAAGATCCCTGTGAGTATCTCCTGTTCCTTTGCCTCAACGGTTGCGATCAAGTCTGCCGGGATCCCGCCGGCGACATCCGCATTGATCGTGGCGAGCGTTGCACCGCCCTTGCCCGCCATGCTGAAGTCCTTCAGGTCCTGGGCGGTGTAGGTGCCCCCCTCGACTTGCGTGATGATGTACTCGACGGTCGGTTCCATGTGCCACACAGGCCCACTGACGACGGCCTCGGGCGCCAACTCCTTCTGGTCGCTCATGTTGCCGAATGCATACAAGCCGTTCTCCGCCGCCGCCTCGATCACACCGAACCGCTCGGCGAACAACACATCGGCACCAGCATCGATCTGAGCGAGGGCGGCCTCCTTGGCAGCCGCCGGGTCAAACCAGCTGTTGATGAACGCCACTTTCACGGTGACATTCGGGTTGACCGACTCTGCGCCGGAGATGAAGGCGTTGACGATCCGGTTGACCTCAGGAACGGGAAGCCCACCCACGACGCCGACCACATCCGTGGTCGTCAACCCGCCCGCGAGCATCCCGCTGAGGTAGGCGGGTTCGTGGATCCAGTTATCGAACACGGAGAAGTTCGGGTTGGCCGGACCACCGCCCGAACCGAACACGAAAGCGATCTCCGGAAAGTCCGCGGCAACCCGGCGAACGGCTTCCTCGTTGCCGAACGCGTCGCCGAAGATGATGGCGGGTTTCTGCTGCTCCGATACCTCCCGGAGGACCCGCTCCATATCGCCGGCGTATCCGATGTCATCGGTGTAGGAGTAGTCGATCCGACCGCTTGCCTGGGCGGCTGTGAGAGCGGCATGGATGACACCATCCCAGGGTTCCTCGATTGCCGTCGCGTAGGCTCCGAAAACATTCACCGGTCCCCCGTCTCCGTCCGGGGCGCCGGTTGTCTCGGTGCTCTCTGCGTCACCGCATCCTGCGGCAAACAGGCTCATGACAATCAAGCTGATCAGAACAAGAAGAATCTTTCTGGACATCAAGTCGGGCCCTTCTCTTCGAGTGGACGATCCAACGGACGGTCGGCCTGGCAACAGACCGCAACCTACCAGCGGCCCAAGACCGGTGCGGTTGAAGAAGCGGTCTACTTTGCGGCCTTCTCCAAAATCGAATTCGCCCAGACGCATTGTCGCTCACAAAGATGGATTTAGTCGGGGGGCCGTTAGCCTTTGCCACGATGTCTAAACGCTCCACACCGGTACCCCGTTACGCTGCCATCGCCGCCCTCCTCGTGGCTACCGCTCTCGTGCTGACCTCATGCGCCAAGACTCGGCCAACGGTTGAGGAGTGGCAACCAACCTGGGACCGCATCGCAGCCGCCGTCCCGAGCGAGTCGACGATCGGCGAGAACCCCTCCCGAACTGCCTGCAGCGAAACGCTCGCCTTCCTTCGAAGCAACCGCGCCGACCTGTTCCCGACCCCCGATGTCGCCATCGATCACACGGTGACGGATTGGGTCGAGATCGCTGAGAGCGCGTTCTTCGAGTGCCCCCCGAAGAACGCGCAAGTCGGCAGCTTCGCGGAGGCCTATGGAGAGCTGCTCCGCCTGGAGAGGGAAATCGAGTCGGTGCTGGAGATGGACCGAGGCTCCTGAGGCGGGACGACTTCAGATACCGACCCTGGCACCGGCCGCGCTGATTCGTTTCCCGCCGCCAAGCCACCGGCACAGCGGTCATCGACAGACGATACGTTCCTGCCACAATGGCGTGGTGATCATCGATTGCGCCATCTATGACAACGGTGTGCGGCGGCCCGGCGACCAGCCGATCGTCGGTGCTCTCGATGCAGCCGCAGATACGGATTCTTTCGTTTGGATCGGTCTTTTCGAACCCACTGCCGGGGAGTTTGGCGCCGTGACGGACGAATTCGATCTGCACGAGTTGGCCGTCGAAGACGCCATGAAGGCCCACCAGCGACCGAAGCTCGAGATCTTCGACGACACGCTCTTCGTGGTTTTGAAGAGTGCTCGCTACAAAGACCTCGAGGAAGAGATCGAATTCGGTGAGATCCTGCTGTTCATTGGTGACCACTTCGCCGTCGTGGTTCGCCACGGCGAAGCCAGCGGCCTGACCGAAGCGCGGCGCAGCCTCGAACGAGACCCTGACCTGCTCCGGATGGGTCCGAGCGCAGTGCTGCATCGAGTGATGGACCGGGTGGTCGACGACTACGTCCCGGTGGTCGACGGACTGGGTAAGGACATTCAGGAGGTCGAGAAGGAGGTCTTTTCCAGCGAATGGCGGAATCCCGCTGAACGGATCTACTTCCTCAAGCGCGAGGTCCTCGAGTTTCAACAGGCGGTGGCATCTCTCATCGATCCTCTGAACCGCTTGGGCCGCGGCTTTTTCGCGGTGATTCCGGAGGAGATGAAGGAGTATTTCCGGGACGTATACGACCACGTGCTCCGCCTGTCGGACCAGGTTGCCGCCTACCGCGACCTCCTGACCAGCGTGCTCGAAGCGAACCTCACCCAGGTGAGCGTGCGCCAGAACGAAGACATGCGGAAGATCTCGGCCTGGGTGGCGGTAGCGGTGGTGCCCACACTCATTGCCGGCATCTTTGGAATGAATTTCCAGAGAATGCCCGGCGTCGACGCCGGTTGGGGGTTCCCGGTGGTGGTCGGCATCATGGCCCTCGTGGCGGGAACTCTCTACGGTTTCTTCCGACGGAGCGGATGGTTATGAGCGCGCCGCCGCCTCTCTGAGATCCGGCCCCTCACAGCTGTTCTGAAGGCTTCCCTCACTTTCGCCGCCCTCCCGGCAACTTGGTCAGCCAGGACCGGGACGGGCACCACCTCGGCGTGGTTCAGGCCGCCGTGGGTGGTGCGATCAAGACCGGGACCTGAGACCGGGCGACGGACACCCGCCAGCCTCGCCGCTTCGCCAGTCCCTGGGGCATGGCGATGGTGGTGGGGCGAGCGCTTGTGGCGCTGGTGAACACGGTTCGGCCCGAATAGTCGCCCTGGGCGACGATGGCCGACGTGTCGGGGCCGCCGACGCGTGACGAGTACATCGCGGCCAGCCGCTCAATGAAGATCTCCCTGGCGTCCGGGAAGGTGAGGTTCTCAGCCTCTGCAAAGTCCCGGATGTCGCTCATCGTCTGGCGGGTGACGAGCACGACCACGGTGGCACGCCCTCCCCGCATGACCACCTCGCGGGCGATGTCGAGCGTCGCCTCCCCATCACGCGTCGGTTCGACGACGGCAACAATATGTTCCTGCGTTTTCATGTTTGTCCTCATGTTGTTCATACTTAGTTCTCTGATTCACCCGTAGGCCACGAAATTGCGACGATGAGATCCCATAGGTACTCATCGTCGATCGGGCTTCCGGAAAGCAATAGTCGGTAGTAGATGGGTCCGAGAAGGTGGTCCAGGATCCGGTCGATCTCTCGATCGGGTGTCGCCGGGTCGACGATCCGGCGTACGATGTCGCCGGCGATGCTGCGGCGTTCGCTCCAGAACTGACGGAACGCGATGGCCATTTCCGGGTTGCGCGCTGACTCCCCGACGATCCCGGCCACGATCGATCCAAAGTCGGAACGTGTGTTCAAGCGGACGATGTCCTGGAGGAAGACGAACAGCGCAAACCTCGGATCGTCGTCCGCCGGTACGGGAACATTCTCGGCCGCGAGCACGGTGAGCAGATGCTGCACGAGTTTCTCCTTCGACTTCCACCGTCGATAGAGAGTGTCTTTGCCCACGCCGGCCATCCGGGCGATCTCCTCCATCGATGTGCCGGTGAAGCCCTTACGCGCGACGACCGAACGGGCCGATTCGAGGATGGCTCGATCGACTGCCGGGTTACGGGGGCGTCCCCGCCGCGGTCGCACGGAGTTTGGTCTGGTCAACACGCCAATTACATTACCATACAGTCCCGTTTGTTAATTGCTTTCCAGAGTGTTGAGTACCTACACTCGGCCCTATGAATGCGATTCTCGGTGCCCTGCTCGTCTTTGTGATGCGTGTCGCCGACGTCTCGATTGGGGCGATACGGATCGTGATGCTGGTGCGAGGCCGCAAATGGATTGCCGGGGCCCTTGGCTTCTTTGAATCGCTGGTGTGGGTTCTGGCGGCGGGTTTGGTCCTGACCAATATGGACAGTCCGCTGCGCCTCATCGCGTTCGCGGCCGGTTTCGCCACCGGGACCGTTCTGGGTGGAACCATCGAAGGATGGATCGCCATGGGTCAGAGCGTGCTCAGGGTGATCACGCCAGTCGACACGCCGGAAGCGGCACCCGCCCTCAGACATGCGGGCTTCGGCGTGACGGAGGTCAACGCCGAAGGCAAAGACGGCGAGGTCAAGCTGGCCTTCACCGTGGTCCCCCGCCGGCGCTATTCCGAAGTGCTCTCGATCGTGCACAACATCAACCCGGACGCTTTCGTCACGCTCGAAGACGTTTCTACGCCGGAACTCAGATTGATGAAGAGCTCCCGAGTCCGCAAGTAGACGCTCCGACCGGACCGGACCGGACGGCCAAAACCACGTTCACTCGTTTCCCGGTCCTGTTTCGGCCAGGTGGGTACATCACTCCCCCTCAGGACCGGTCGGTTGAAACGCGCCTAGCCTGACAACCCAGATGAGCACAGCACCACCCCGCACTTCCCCACCGCCCCCGGCGCCGCTGGAGATGACATGCCGACCCTAGACCTCACGCCCCTCGAGGTGGCCACATCCACAATCCTCGGTCCGGTTTCAAATGCCTCGCCACTTCCCAATTCCGCCCCGGGCACTACCCCGTTGGCCGCCATGGAGGCTGCGGTTTTGCCGGCCGTCTCCCGGCCCCCTTGCGTTGTCACGTTCTCAGGAGGCCGGGATTCCTCTCTCGTGCTGGCAGTCGCTGCCACCGTGGCCCGCCGCGAAGGGTTGCCACCGCCGGTACCGGCCACGATCAACTTCACAGGAATCGAGACGGCGCAAGAGTCGTCATGGCAGGAACTTGTGATCCGCCATCTCGACCTCAGTGAGTGGGTGCACCGCGATATCAGCCGGGACCTCGACTTCGTCGGCCCTTTGGCAGCCGGGGTATTGAAGAAACACGGCATCCTGTGGCCTCTCAACGTTTTCGTGCATCAGGCGCTCATTCACCACGCAGCCGGCGGTTCGCTCATGACCGGCATGCACGGAGACGCCGTTTTCGGCGGAGGGCGCTGGTTGAACGTGAATCAGGTTCTGGCCGGGCGACGGCGTCCGCAAAAGAGGGATGCTCTCCGGGTCGGCTTCGCCTTTGCTCCGAAGTGGATGCGGAGGGGGATGTTGCGGCAACGAGCCCGAGAGATGCCCTGGCTCCTCCCAGCCGTCCAGCAGGACTTCCAAACCAAGATGGCTCGTGCTCAGGCCGAGGAACCCAGGCGGTGGGACCGCTGGATCGAGCGATTTGCGCAACGTCGGTCGCTCAGCCTCGCTTTGCAGAGCATGACCGCGCTCACCGGCGACGTAGACGCGCTTCTCGTCCAGCCCCTCGTCGAACCTGCTGTATTGGCTGCCTTGCATGAAACCGGCCGGGCGCGAGGGATCGGCGATCGCACCCATCTCATGCGCTCGCTCTTCGGGACCGTCCTCCCTGATGCCCTGCTCGCCCGACCCGACAAGGCAGTGTTCGGACCCGCATTCCGCGGAGAGCCAAGCGAAACCTTTGCCCGCGAGTGGCGGGGCGACGGCGTTGATACACGGCTCGTCGACCCTGAAGCTCTCAAGCGAGAGTGGCGGAGTGAGTCGATGAACTTCCGCTCCGCTCTTCTCATGCAGACGGCCTGGTTGCACACGCACCGGGACGAGTGAGCGTGTCACCCGATGGAAGGACCCCGACATTGACCCCGACGAGGTTGAGAGGTGATCGTTATCGCGCATGGCGGGCATCTGCCGCGCCGGCCTGAATGAAGGCCCCAGAGGGGTAGCTTTGGCCATACTGCTTGTCGCCTTCAATCTCTTCGGCCTCCCGTATCCTTCTGCCTACGACAACTTCTTGATCGTGGTGAGCTTCGTATTCAACGCACTGATCGTCTGGTATGCCTGGACGTGGCAAGCCCTTGCCTAGCGCCCCACAACAGCGTGAAGTGCAGGCAGACGGCGCCAAGCGCGCATACTGAGGCTGGATCGCGACCCGGCTTGCTTCAGGTGTACGTGCCGTTCTCGGCCAACTCTTCGATCTGTTGCGCGAGAAACCGTCGGTCCGCTTCGCTCGCGGCGAGGTGGGCGGCGCGTTCGTAGGCGGCCCTCGCCGCGTCCCGATGTGCAAGCCGACGCAACGTTGTGCCGCGGGCTGCGTGCATCAGGTGATAGTCGTCCAGATCTGGTGCGATAGCGTCGAGCGCAGAAAGTGCGGCGTCCGGACCCTCGGTCTCGCCGATGGCGATGGCCCGATTGAGTGCAACCACGGGCGTAGGCATGACTGAGAACAGATGATCGTAGAGAGCAACGATCTGGGGCCAGTCGATTGCTTCGAACGAATCGGCGTCGCAGTGCACGGCGTGGATCGCGGCCTGGAGTTGGAGGGGGCCTGGTCGGTCGCGACGAATGCAGGCCCGCACGATTGCGTGTCCCTCTTCGATCATCGTGCGGTCCCATTTGGTCCGGTCTTGATCGCGCAGGAGCACATGGGCTCCTGCGTCTGTGCGGGCCGACACCCGCGACTCGCTGAGCAGCATCAGTGCGAGCAGCCCTGCCGCTTCGGGCTCGTCGGGCATCAAGTCGACCAGAGAGCGAGCCAGCCGGATTGCCTCGCTCCGCAACGCGGCCCGTTCCGGATCATCAACCCCCGTGTTGTAGATGAGGTACAGCACGGACAACACCGACCGGAGTCGCTCAGGTAGATCGGCGTCTGCCGGCACTCGATAAGGGATGTTGGCGGCCTTGATCTTGTATTTGGCCCGGACGAGACGTTTCGCCATCGCCGAGGGGCTCACCAGGAACGAGCGGGCCACCTCATCCACACTCAGCCCGCCCAACAGTCGTAACGTCAAGGCCACCTGGTGCTCCGTCCGCAGCGCCGGATGGCAGCACGTGAAGATGAGTCGGAGCTGGTCGTCAATCACCGGTCCGTCCTCTCCCCCATTGTCGGTGCCGGAGCCGGGCGATGTGCTTGCTACCGCCCCGAGCTGTTCATGGAGCTCCCGGCCCCGGGCCGAGCGGCGGAGGACATCGATGGCACGGTTGCGTGCGGTAGTAACGATCCATCCCGCCGGGTTGGGTGGAATACCGTCGTTCCGCCACCGGTCACTGGCCACAGCGAACGCGTCCTGGACGGCGTCTTCGGCAAGCGTGATGTCGCCGAAGACGCGGACCAGGGTCGCCACCGCTTGGCCGTTTGCCTCACGGAACACGCGCTCGACGCTGGTCGCCTCCCGATCGGCGGCGCCGCTGCGGGTCACCCCGTTCAGGCGCCCGGCATGTGATCGGCCACGCGCCCCGTCGCTCGGAATGGGCGGACCTCGATCGGATGGTTGGTTGCGTCGGCGACCTTGCCGGCCCAGGCCAGGGCCGCATCGAGGTCGTCGGCCTTGATGATGTAGAAGCCGGCGATGTGTTCCTTCGACTCAGCGAACGGACCGTCAGTCATGACCACATCGGCATCGCTCATGCGGACAACGGTTGCCGCGTCGGGGCCATGGAGTGCGCCACCGAAGACGAACGTGCCGCTCGAGTCCATCTCGGCCTCGAGGGCAATAACCCGCTCCATGAACGTCTGCATCTCCTGGGGCGTACTCGGCGCCCCGGGGACCTCACCCACTACGGCGTAGGTGGACAACAGATACTGACTCATGATTGCTCCTTGCGTCGGTGCGGGCCGTTCCCGCGCTCACCCTCCCTACGAACGGGATGGGCCGACGAGGACACGCCACGGCAAGAATAGTCAGTGAAGCCCGGTCACGACCGCTGTGGTCGCAATTCCCATAGACTTCCCGGCATGGACGACCCCGACGTATGTACCGGTGGGTATGAACCGTTTCCGGGCCTAGCTGATCGCCGAAGCCTGCCGGGCCGAGGGCCTGAAGGTGAAGTTACTGGCGTCCGACGACAGCGGGCACGGCAACATTGAGGCGCACCGGCTGCTCGTGCGTTCCGGCGATCTCGAACAGGTGTTGGCTGTGATCGAGGAATCACGCATTGCCGGGAAATGACGCACGCCTCGGCTCGGACCCTGGATCACACACTCTGTGGGGGATAACCCACCCAGGACCACCCTATGGGCCATGTCGGAAGCACTCGCAGGGCCAGCAGTCGATGGTGGGAGCCTGCCATCGGGGGTGAGTGCTGGCCCCACCCACTGTGGGGGGAAGACACCCTGGCCCGGAAGTGGGAATGCTGGCAGAGTTTCGGGTAATGGAACCGAAGACGATCTCAGTTTTCCTGGCGGACGACAACCTGATCGTTCGGGAGGGCGTCAAAGCGCTCCTCGACCTGGAGGACGACTTCGACATCGTCGGGGTCGCCGCCGACTACGACGAGTTGGTGAGTGGCGCCGAAACCACCCAGCCCCAAGTAGTCGTGACCGACATTCGGATGCCGCCCAACTTTCAGAGGGAAGGCATCGACGCCGCCATCGAGATCCGCAAGCGCCATCCGGGAACCGGAGTGGTGATCCTCTCGCAATACGACGACCCCGAGTACGCGGTCAGTCTGCTGGCCCAAGGATCAGCCGGGTACGCCTACCTGCTCAAAGACCGGGTCGGTGAAAGTGACCAGCTGGCCCGGGCAGTACGCGAAGTGGCCACCGGCGGTTCGATGCTCGACCCGAAGATCGTCGATGCACTGACCACTCCCATCACCGAAACCGCCGCCCTCACCCGCGACGAAGAAGACCTGCTCCAGCAGGTGGCTGAGGGCCGGCCCATCAAAGCGATCGCCGCGTCCCGCCGGACCACCCCCGAGCACGTCTCCGCCGGCATCGAGCAGCTGTTCATGAAGCTGGCCGAAGGCCTCTCAGCGGGCAACACGGGCAGCCTGGCGAGACTCAAGAAGCTCCACCAGGCCATCGTCGACCGTGACGAATTGGGCGAGACGCTGGCACGGCTGCTCCCCGGCGGGGTGGCCGAGAAGCTGCGCCGCGAAGGCCAGCACATTGGTGAGACGGAGAAGCTCGTCGTCACCGTGCTGATGGCCGACATCCGCGGCTACACCACCATCGCCGAGCGAACCGATCCCAGCGTCCTGGCCGGCCAGTTGAACGAGCACCGGGCGGCCATGAACCACGCCATTTTGGACGGCGACGGCACCATCATGCAGTTCGTCGGCGACGCCGTGATCGCTGTGTTTGGCGCCCCGATCACCCTGGAAGACCACGCCCAACGGGCTGTCAACACGGCGATCGCCATGCACGCTGCCCAGGCCGAACTCAATGTTGCCTGGGAGACCGAAGGCAAGGAGCCGTTCGGCATCGGCATCGGGCTATCGACCGGCGAGGTGGCGGCGGTGCTATTGGGCTCGGAGGAGCGCCTCGAGTACACGGTGATCGGTGACACCGTCAACCTCACCCAGCGGGTCCAGCAGTGGGCCGAGCCCGGCGAGACGGTGATGACTGAGGCCACGCGGGAGGCCTACACCAGCCCGGTCGAGGTCGACGAGCTGGAGCCGGCGCTCGTGAAGGGCCGGGAGGCTCCGGTGATCGCCTACCGGTTCCCCCGGAGGCAGCCATGACGATCAGCGACCGGACGCTGGTGAGGATCATCCGGGCTGGGGCCGCGGCGGGAGTGGTACTCACCGTGAGCGGCATAGTGATCATCGAAACCGCCACGACCTACCGCCAGCCGTTTTGGGCGGACGGTTTTGGCATGGTGGTACTCGTGGCTGGCTTCTTCGGCGTGCTCGTATGGCTGGTGATCCCGACCCAGCCGCGCAATGCGGTCGTGTGGACCATGGCATTGTCCGGATTCACCGCCGGTTTCTACAGCGGTGGTTTTGGCCTGGCCGTGCTCCTGGTGGCCGACCCGGAGGTCCTCTTGTCCGACACCTATATCCCTGCCTCGATCCCGGTTGCTCCTGCCCTGTTGGTGATGGCTGCCGTGGCCGGGGTGTACGTAGCTCTCTTCGCCTGGCTCACGTTCGGCATGCTTCTCTTCCCCGACGGCAAGGTGCGATCGTCTCGCTGGCGGTGGGTCGGCGGCCTCGCCGCAACCGGCCTGCTCGTGATGGTCGCAGGCGCCGCGTGGGAGTATCGCCCTTCGAATACCTTGCCCGTCAGCGACGAAACCCTTCTCGTTTCCGTCGGGACCCTCATCGCCGTTGTTGCATCCGTCCTGTCCCTGGTGGCGCTCATCCTGAGCTTTCGAGAGAGTCGCGGAGCTAGGCGAGCTCAATTCAAGTGGGTGGCATGGGGTGCATCGCTGCTCGTGCCCACCTTTGCCATTATTTGGGTCGTCCCAGACGCTGGAGACACGCTCCTCATTCTGGGTCACGTCGCCGCCGCCGCCATGTTGGTCTCCTACGCCATAGCCATCGCCAAGTACCGGTTGTACGACATCGACGTCGTCATCTCCAGGACCGTCGCCTATCTATCCCTGGCGGCAGCGATCGCAGCCTTGTACGTGGCCGCGGTGTTTGGCCTGGTCGCCCTCTTCGGTGACCCTAATCAACCGGTGGCTGACCTGGGCACCGGGTTTTGGTTCGCGGCCACTGCCCTGGTGGCGATCGTGTTCGAACCGGTCCGGGCGACACTGCAGCGGTTTGCCAACCGAGTGGCGTACGGCCAACGTGCCGCCCCCCACGAAGTCCTCTCGCAACTGACCTCAACATTGTCCGACGCCTCTTCCGGCGCAGGCCTCGCCGGCCTGGCCCGATTGCTTCGCGAGGGAGCCGGGGCCGAAAGCGCCCTGGTCTGGCTCCGGGTCGGCGACCGGCTGCGGGTGGAGGCCGTGTCGCCCGCCGACGTGCAACCCAGCGCGTCCGCGGTCGAGGTTGAGGAAGATCTTCCTGCATCGGAGTTGGAGTTGTCGGTGCCGGTGCGCCACGGGGGCGAGTTGCTGGGGGCGCTCAGCATCACCAAGTCGCGCTCGCATCCGGTCACCCCGGCCGACCAGGCTCTGCTATCAGATGTTGCCGCCGGGGCCGGTCTGCTGCTCCGTAACCTGCGGCTCAACGCGGAACTCGCCAAGCGGGCAGCTGAACTGCAGGCCTCGAGGCGCCGGCTGATTGCCGCCCACGATGCCGCCCGTCATCGCCTGGAACGCGACCTGCACGACGGAGCTCAACAGCAGGTGGTGGCGCTCAAGGTCAGGTTGGGCCTCGCCAAAGCGATCGCCGAGCGCGAAGGCGCCCATGAGCTGGCGGTGCGAGTGGCGGATCTGGCCGAGGGCACGCAGCAAGCCGTGGATGCGATGCGGATGGTGGCCCGTGGAATCTACCCGCCGTTGCTCGACGCCGAGGGGCTGGGACCTGCGCTGGCCGCAGTACACCGGGCCGTTGACCTGCCCCTGCAGATCGACCTGGGGACGCTCCCCCGCTATTCGAAGGAAGTCGAAGAAACCGCCTACTTCTGTGTGCTGGCAGCCGTAACCCGGGCCAAGATGGCAGGCGCAACGTCCGCCCGGGTGGAAGTCCGCGGAGACGACAAGTCGCTCGCCGCCACCGTTGTCTACGACGCGGCGGACCGCGCCGACCTCACCGCCCTCACCGACCGCCTCGACGCCTTCGGCGGGGCCATCAAAACCACGACGTCGACAGACGGGACGACGATCACCCTGGCGCTCCCCGTCGAGGATGAAGTCATGGAGTCCGCATGAGCGATCGGTCACGGTCGGCACTTCGCCAGATCCCGAAGATCGTTGACCGAACCATCATCCGACTCCTGCGGGTGACCTCCGTCCTCGGCGGCGGGCTGGCCGTGATCGGATCCGCGGTTTTCATCGCTGCCAGCGATGCAGGAACCTGGGCGTCGGCACACCTATTCGAGACGTTGATGTCGGTGTTCGCGGCCGCCTTCGTGTGGCTTGTGATACCAGGTCAGCCCAGTAATCGCGTGGTGTGGACGATGGCCGTGCCCGCCATCTTCGGCGGCGTCTCCATGAGCATGGGCGCCGCGGCGTTGTTGATCGTCGGCGATCCAAACCTGATCTTGGGTTCAGATGTCGTCTCAGCTGATCTCCCCTTGGCGGCCGCCTGGATCCTGGTCTTCGTCGAACCGGCCGCGATTGTGTCCCTCTGGACCTGGCTGACCTTTGGTCTGCTCTTGTTCCCCGACGGCACCCTGCCTTCGCCCCGTTGGCGCTGGGTCGGTGTGCTGGCCGGAGCCAGCCTGCTCCTCCTGCCTTTGGGCTCGGGCTGGACACATCACCCGCGGAGCACGGTGACCTATGTCGAAAACGAGGAATCGCTGGGCTTCTTCTTTGTGCTCGTCTTCTTGGCCGCCACGCTGGCCATAATCCTTTCCCTCGCTGCGCTGATAGTTCGTTTCCGCCGCAGCAGCGGGGCTACCCGTAACCAGTTCAAGTGGGTCGTCTGGGGTGCCTCGATCTTCGCACCCTCTATTGCCGTTACGGGCATTCTGGCGGATACGGAATACCTACCCGCGCTCCGGGGCGTAGCCGCCGTGGGATTGGTCATCTTCCTCGCTTCCTACGGCATCGCCATCGGTAAGTACCGGCTCTTCGACATCGATGTGGTGATCAACAAGACGGTCATGGTCGCCGCATTAGCAGTGATCATCGCCGCCCTCTACGTTGCCGTAGTGGTCGGGGTGGGCTCGCTGCTGGGCGGAAGCACCCGGATCGGGCTGCAGGTGGCGGCCACCGTCGTCGTAGCCCTTGCTTTCGGACCGGTCCGCCGCCTGGCTCAACAATGGGCCAATCGCGCCGTGTACGGGGAGCGAGCCACTCCCTACGAGGTGCTGGCCCGATTCTCCCACCGGGCGGCGGAAGCCTCCGACGACCAGCTGCTGGCTCGGATACCAAGGCTCATCGTCGACGGTACCGGAGCCGTCGAGGCCACTCTATGGGTGAGGTCCGAAGAGGGTTTCCGGCCGGCCGCCACCTGGCCGGAAAGCACCCGACGTGCCGATATTCCCCCGGCCGACTCGTTTGAAGACCCGGACGCCGACTACTCATCGCCGGTGTTCCACGACGGCGAGCTCCTGGGGGGCCTCTCGCTGGTCAAAGCCCGCGGCGAGCAACTCCCCCCAGTCGCCGAGGAGCTGGTGGCGAACCTGGCGTCGGGAATGGGTCTGGCGCTGCGCAACAGAAGGCTCACCAGCCAGTTGCAGGGCCAGGTGGCAGAGCTGGAGGCCTCCCGGGAGCGAATCCTGGCAGCCGCCGACGAGGCCCGCCGGGCCCTGGAGCGCGACCTCGACAGCGGACCGCAACAGCAGCTGGTGGCCCTGAAAGTCATGCTGGGACCCACCCGCAAACAGGCAGCCCAAGCCGGAGCCACCAAGACCGCCGAAGTCCTGGCGCAACTTGAAACCGACGCCGGCGAAGCAATCCGGGCCGTCCGAGATTTCTCCGGTGGGGTGTACCCGCCGCTGTTGGAGGCCGAAGGTCTGGTAGCCGCCATCACCCAGCAGGCCCACAAATCAACGCTGCCCATCGCCATCACCGCGGACAGCCTGGGTCGCTACCCACGGGAGGTCGAGGCGGCGGTGTACTTTACGATCCTCGAAGCGCTGCAGAACATAGCCAAGTACGCAGGCGCATCGACGGTCTCGGTGGTCCTGCAACAGGCAGAAGGCCGGCTCAGCTTCGAGGTGACCGACGACGGAACGGGTTTCGACCCGTCCACGATTACCGCCGGTTCCGGGCTGGCCAACATCGCCGACCGTCTCGACACCGCCGGAGGCACCTGGAGCATCGAATCGACCCCCGGCTCCGGCACCACCGTCCGGGGCGCCGTACCGATCGGCGACGCGATGAACGGCTAGCTACCGGCTTGCCGCCACAGGTCTTCGAGGGCGTCCATGCCGAACTCGGACTTGGGGAGAAACGCATACGCCCCGGCGATCAGAGCGGTGTCCCGGTAATCGCCCGACTCATGGGTGGACATGACCGCTACGGGAGGTGGGTTGTCGAGCGCCCTGATTCTCCGGGTAGCTTCGAGCCCATCGATGCCGGGCATCTGAACGTCCATGAGGACCAGGTCGGGCATCAGAGTGCGGGCCAACTCGACAGCTTCCTCGCCGTTTCCAGCCTCGCCGGCTACCTCGAAACCGTCGGTCATCTCCACCACCATTCGGGCCGCTTCCCGGAACGGAAGCTGGTCGTCAACGATGAGAACGCGCACATCAGTCAATTGAGCCACGCTTGCATCCTACGGCCAAAAGCGATTGCTTTCGTGCACCCGCCGATACCATCTCAGTCATTCGTTTCCGCCAGATAGAGAAGAACCGCCCGCACCCGGCGATGGATGGCCTCCTCGAACGACAGGTCGAGCTTGGTGAAGATGGCGTTGATGTGCTTTTCCACCGCCCGCGGCGAAATGAACAGCGCTTTGGCCATACCGGCATTGTTGAGGCCCTTGGCCATCTCCGCCAGAACTTCGAGCTCTCTCGGGCTGAGCCGCCGCAGCAACGACTCCTTCTCCCTGACCCGAGCTGCCACCAGGACCTCAACGACCTGAGGGTCGACGATCGACCCGCCCTTCATCACCTCCGCCATAGCCGCGGACAGAACGTCGATGTCGCCGACGTGATCTTTGAGGAGATAGGCTCGCCCCGCCGACCCGTCCCGAAACAACCGCAACGCGTATTCAGGCTCGACGTACTGACTGAGCACGACCACCCCGGTGTCGGGGTAATGCTCACGGATGTGGTTGGCGGCGCGAATGCCTTCGTCCGTTTGGGTGGGTGGCATCCGTATGTCGGTGATGACCACGGCCGGCCGAAGTTGCTCAACGGTCTCGATCAATTGGTCATACGTCTCGCATGCGGCGATCAGGTCGACGTCATCGAGCGTCCCCAGCAGCGCGACGAGGGCTTCCCGCATGAGGTAGCTGTCCTCGGCGAGGACAACGGTGGTGGTCATGCGTAGAACTTATCAGTTGGCAGGTGTCACAAGCTGCCCGGTCGCACCGTACCGGTTCAGCTGACAGGTTTCAGATGCGTGGTGAAGCGCCTTCGCAGTTATCTCTTTCGCCCTTGGCGGTCCACCAACTTACAGGTGGAGAAGGTCCCCACAAAGACGGCGGTGAATAGTGCTACTACAACCATTTTCATTCATTCCTTGTCGTCGAATCGAGTTCGTAAACATACATGGTATCGCATATGTTGAGGTGGCCATAAATCAACGTCGGCCCGAGCGGCGAGATGATCTCGAGGGTGCAGACCTCGACACCCCCCTCGGTCCCAACCCCGGACGGCCTGTCGGTTTCATCCTCCCGGGTCGGCCGCTTTCTCGAGGGTGCCGAGGATCATGGGCGACTCCTGGAGTCGGGCGGTAAGAGCGATGATCAGGGCGGTCAGGACGATGAAAACCACCATCGACCCGGTCATCGAATCGGAGGGGCCACTCCTGAAAGCGTCCATTCCGAGTATGAAGAGGATTCCCGAGATCTGACCGGCCATCACAATGATGCCTTGCGACGTTGACTCCGGCGCCGGATAGCTGATCTCGGCGCTGTATTGGAATCCCAGCGGATAAGCGCTCATCATGAAGAACCCGAACACGAAGCTCGACAACAGCAGTAGCGGATAACTGGGAGCGAACGCCAATCCGATCAGCCCCGGGGCCATACCGGAAACCGCCAGGAGCAAGAAAGGCTTACGCCGGCGCCGACGGTCTGAGATCACCGGCAAAATCCCGGCTCCGAAGATGCCACCGACCACCATCAGCGCGCCGATGATCCCAGCCTGCTGCGGCCCGAACCCGCGCGGGGCGACGATCTGTTCGATCCAGGTGCTGATCGCGTTGAACATCCCCAACCCCACGAAGAAGAGCAACAGCAGAATCAGCATGTCCCGCTGCCGGAAGATACGTCGCAACCCCTCAAACACCCTGACCCGCTGCTCATCGTCGGTGACGCTCGGTGGAGTCGGGGGCCGCTCCCGGATAAGGGCCAGAGCCACGACCGCTCCGACCACCGAGAGGATCCCGTAGACCATCAACATTCCGGTCATTCCCGAGCTACTCACCAGGTACGGTGTGGCCGCCATCGCCACGATGATCCCGACGAACTGCGCCAGAGAAGGCAGAGCGGCGGCCGTCGCCCGCTCGGTGAGCGGGAACCAGCGGGCACCGGTCTTGGTGATTGCGTTCATCACGAACGGCTGGCCGACCGCCAAACCGATCTGGCTGATCAACACCGGGGTGTAGGCATCCGCGTACAGGCCGCGCGCCAAGCCGAACACGCCGGTCAACACGGCTCCGATCCCGATTCCGATGCGAATCCCGTACGTGTCGATGACGTATGAGGCGGGAATCGACACCACGACGAACACCGCCATAAACACGATCGACAGGAGGCCGATCTCCAGTTCACCCACCCCGTAGAACGCAGCCGCGTCGCCGGTTACCGGTGCAAACGTGATCCAGTTCAGTTGCACCACAGCGTTGAGGAGAGCGAAGCCGCCTAGAACCACCCATCGATATCCGTACAACCGAACGGTCGCAGTCTCCGCCATTCTTCCCTCGCGGACGAGTGGCGGCCACGGTACCAAGCGGGGGGCGTCCGCGACGGCCGGAAGCCGGTTCCGGTTGGCTCCAGAGAACTCAGACAGAAAATGCGGCGTTCAACTCGTGACCCGCTTGGCAAACGAGCGTCGCGTCAAACCTCATAGAGGAGATCTACGTATCGCTCCAGCAGCTCGCTTACGATCGCCCGGGCCGGGACGGTCGCGGCCATCCCATACACAGGCGCCAGTCCTTCCGCCGAGCCGGGTTCTTCCTGCACTCTGGCGACGGCCCAGCGCAGGTCGTCGAGAAACCGTTCAGCTACTCCCTCCTGCGTATGGCGCAGGGTGACGGCCACGTGAAGCGCCGGCGGGTACTGGAGTCCGGTCAGGCTCCAGCCCCGCTCGCTCAGGCGCCCCATGACCTCGTAGATGTCGACCGTCTCGGATGTGAAAGCGATGACCCACAACGGGTCACCCATGATGACCATTCCCGGCATCTCGGAGATTCCCTGCCGGATTGCCGCAGCCGTTTCGAGAATTCGAGCAGTCGCCTCCTGATATCCGGATTCTCCGAGGGAGAGCATCGCCGCCCAACAGGCGGCGCTCAGAGCGCCGGGACGGCTGCCGGCCAGGGTGGGTGAGAAATAGAGCCCCCCCGGCCAGTCGGTGGCGGTGAAGTACTGGAACCGGCGCAGTTCTTTGCCCCGGTACAGCACGACGGACGTACCTTTGGCGGCGTAGCCGTACTTGTGGGTGTCGGCCGACATGGAGGTCACCCCGGGCAGACGGAAATCGAAGCCGGGAACCGGGTAGCCGAGCCGTTCGGCCCAGGGAAGCACGAACCCCCCCAGGCACGCATCGGTGTGGAACCCGATGTCGGCCTCGCCGGCCAGCTCCGAGAGTTCCTCGATAGGGTCGATGACCCCGTGCGGGAAACCGGGGGCTGATCCCACCAGCACAACCGTGTTGCGGGTGACTGCGTCTCGGGCGGCGGCGACATCCGCTCTGAAGGAGGCGTCGATCGGGATCCTGACGAGCTTGATTCCGAAGTAGTGAGCGGCCTTGTCGAAAGCGACGTGGGCGGTGACCGGGGCAATCATCTCCGGTTTGGTGATGCCCCGCTCGGCCCGGGCCCGGTCACGATAGGTTTTCATGGCGAGCAGGATGGATTCGGTTCCTCCTGAGGTGACCGTTCCGCACACCGGATGAGTCGTTCCCTCGCCACCCAGCATGGCGGCCGTCATCGCCACGATCTCAGCTTCGAACTTGGTGGCCGACGGCCACAGGTCGGCGTGGAGCGGATTGGCCTGCGAGTGGAGTTCCACCGCCCGGCTTTGAAAGGCGACATGGTCGTCCCGACCGTGGTACACGGCGCCCGAGGCGAAACCTTGCTGCCAGGCAGATCGTTCCCTAGTGGCAAGATCTTCGAGTTCTGCCAGGAGGTCGGTCCGGTCCAGACCGGCGGCGGGAAGCCGCAGGTGGGTTGGGAAGTCGTCCCGGTAGGGCTTGACCGCGTCCTGCAGGCCGGAGACCAGTGTTTCGTACTCGGCTTCCATGCGCCTGCGTACCCGGGGGAAGCGGCGGAGAGCGCGGTAGAGGGGCCCGGCGATCCGTGAGTTGACCCGCCCCAACGGTCCGGCCAACAGTTTCTTCAGGTCCATGGTCTCTTCGTTTCAGTCCGCTCGATTGAGCCTTGCGTAGATGCGGCGATTGGCCTTGTACAGGTTGAGGAACTCAGGGTACAGCCGGTCGTAGGCAGCCTGATGATCCGGGTTGGGCCGGAAGACGGCAGCGATCTCGACCAGGTCCGGGATGTCGGCAAGCTGGACGTGCCCGAGTTTCGCCAGGGCCAGGAAGGCGACGCCCCGCAGGCCGGCCAGGATGGGATCCTTCACCTGGTGGATCGTCCGGTCGAGGACATCCGCGTGGATCTGGCACCAGACGGCCGAGTTGGCGCCGCCGCCCACCGCTCGGAGATCGTCCATCCGATGCTTGGTGAGCTTCTCGACGTAGGAGTGCAGCCATCGCGAGTTAAAGGCGACTCCTTCGAATACCGCCCTGATGAGATCCTCCTGAGTGGTCTCCAGCGATTGGTTGAAGAACCCGGCTCGCAGATGGCGGTTGTCCACCGGGGAGAGTTCTCCGTTCAGCCAGGGAGTGAAGATGACGCCGCTGTTCCCCGCCGGGACTCGTTCGGCGACCCGATCGAATCCTTCGTACACGTTCCCGGCGTTCGCATCACCGCGGAAACCGAGGTTGTCGGCCAGGTAGGTGAGACAGGCGCCGGCGGAGTCTTGCTCATTGATGACGAGGTATCGGCCGGGAACCGCCGAAGGAAGCGATCCTATGGCGTGGATGAGGTCGGTCTTCTTGAAGGGAACATGACAGGAGATCCACGATGAGGTGCCGAGGTACAAGTGGCCCCGAAAATCTCTCGACGCGCCGGAGCCAACCGCCGCCGAGTGGAGATCGGGAGTTCCCATCGCAACGGGGGTTCCGGCGGCCAGCCCCAGCTCGTGCGCGACCTCGGGGAGCAGGGGACCGAGGATGTCGGCCGGGCTGCGCAGATCGGGCAGTTTCGTCCTGTCGATCCCGGCCAGGCGAACCAGTCGCTCGTCGTAGTGCACCCGATCGATGTCGCGATTGTCGGTGACCCAGTGGAGAGCGATCGAGTCATAACCGGCGGCAGGAATGCCGGTCAGCCGCAGATTCAGGTAGTCCTTGGGTTCCAGGAATGCTGTAGCCGACTCGTACAGCTCGGAACGGTGATGCTTGAGGTAGAGGATGTGAGCGATCGGGTCTTTGCCGGACCGACCGGGGGCACCACCCGTCAACCGGACCCATCGGGCCACTTTGAGGAGGCTGTAGCCGTCCACCGATGGAACGCCCCGGATCAGCCCGGCGGACTCAGGGGCACCGCGCGAATCCATCCAGATGATGGCGTTGCCGAGATGACGTGACCCCCTGACCGGCACCGTTCCCGACCATTGACTGGTGCAAGCCACAGCCACGATGTCTTCGAGGGGAAAGTGCTTCTGGTCAACGATTCGGCGGGTGGCCGCCACCAGGGCGCGCCACCAGTCATCGGGATCCTGTTCGGCACCACCGTCCGGTGACAACAGGAGCGGTACCGGCTCGAAGCTCCAGTCCACCACCCGACCCGAGGCCGAAACCAGGCCGGCCTTGGGACCAGAAGTCCCCAGATCGATAGCGAGTACGAACCGTTCGGTCGTCACAATTGCACACTAGTGAAGGGCAACGAATCGAGTGCCCGAGGGCGGAGCTCGGCGTCTCGAACATCTACCACAGGAACGGCCCACTGCACGTATCAGCAGGACCATCTTCGCGTACTAACGATGGTGTTGGAGGGGGGACTCAAACCCTGACCCCATGAGGCGCCCCGGCAGGCGATTTCAGTCTCATCTCCCGACCGTCTTCCTTCCCGCGGGCGCCCGGGAAAAGTCAACGGTTCATGGGCAGAAGAGCCGGTATTTCATGCCATGCGGCTTTACGGACAGCTCCATGGGGAGGCTGCCCGAACCGGCGCGAGGGCCGTCCCGAATTCTCGTATGGCCGGCCATCGACGGACATCGCCGGCGGCGAGCGCCGACTCCTGTTCAGGTAATGGCTGGAGTGCTCACGGAGAATCGTTGGAATCAACGCTGTCCACGTCCACGCTGTCCACGTCCACGCTGTCCACGTCCACGCTGTCCACGTCGTCCAC